>ERZ1292645.660-Hain-H14-02um-R2-660-length-11532-cov-5_pt1 | contig 11532 bp, 12 predicted proteins | sample MGYA00564401_ERZ1292645 | MGnify/ENA primary metagenome ERZ1292645 (study PRJEB36523, sample SAMEA6512644) | groundwater metagenome | collected 2019-01-09 | study: AquaDiva: Metagenomics assemblies of 32 groundwater samples | reverse complement strand
ATAATAGAATAAAAAAAGATTATCTTCTGAAGCTAAAAAAAGTAAGCGATGAATTAGGTCTTACTCCAATAGGATTTCTGATAGTTTCGGAGGCAGTATGCCATTTGCTTGAGAAAGAAGAAGGAGCGCCTGTTTCTGCTATCTTTATAGATCCCGGGGAAAAATTCGTCACAGTTTCCCTTATTAGAGCTGGACGGATTATAGAAGCAAAAGTATCGGAAATCCATGAATCACTGGCTTTTACAGTAGACTCTTTACTTAAACACTTTACGTCTTCGGATATTTTACCATCAAGAATTATTATATTTGAAAGTTCAGAAGATATAGTTCAAGAATTTATCGGACACCAGTGGAGCAGAAGTCTTCCTTTTCTGCATCTTCCCCAAATAACAACTCTGCCTGCCGGGTTTGATGCCAAAGCAGTATTGCTTGGCGCAGCGTCCCAAATGGGCTTTGAAGTCCTTGATGAAATTATTGAGAAAGAAGAACGCCAGGAATTTAAAATAGAAAAAGATCTGGAAGAAGTTGTCAAGCCCGAAGAGCCAAAGGAAGAACCTGTAGAGGAGCCAAAAGAAGAAATTGCTGCAAAACCTATAGAGTATTTTGGATTTGTAAAAGATCAGGATGTTGTAAAAAGTTTGCCCAAAAAAATTGTAGAGGAACCAAAACTTGAGGAAAAAATTATTGCAGAAAGAATAGAAGAAATACCGGAAGAATTAAAAGCGGAAGGGGTGGAAGAAAACCAAATGGTAATAAAAGATTTTATTTTTGGTTTACTGAAGATAATAAAAAAAAGTTTTGCCAAAAGACCTTCTTTCCACATCCCCTCTTTCTCTGGCGGAAAAACTATTTTTGTTTTTCTTGGAATTTTTATTTTAATAATGGGATTTTTCGTTTTCTATATTTTCGGCGTGAAGGCAACAATCATTGTAAAAGTTGATCCGAAAATAATTAGCGAAAATCAGGATGTTATTTTTTCTTCAACTTCTCCTACCAGTTTGGCCGATAATATTATTTCCGGAGAATTCGTAACAGTCTCTAAAGATACGCAAGCCTCAACTCCTGCAACAGGCAAGAAAGACGTAGGAGACAAAGCAAAAGGAACAGTAACTATTTTTAACCTTTCAAAAAATACCAAAACCTTATCAGCTGGAACTGAGATATCTTTAACAAATGATTTGAAATTTGTTCTGGATAATTCGGTAACTGTTGCCTCTGCATCTTCATCTACAGATTCTAATTTCAACGTAATAACAAAACCCTCTACTGTAAGCGTTAACATTACTGCGGATCAATTGGGTAAGGAATCCAATCTTCCATCAGGTACAAAATTTTCCGTAAGCTCGTTTGATACTTCTGATTTAATCGCTAAAAATGATAATCCTTTTTCAGGCGGAACGAAAAAGCAGGTAACTGTTGTTTCCAAAGATGATGTAAGTAAATTGACATCCGATCTGACGAAAACACAAGAACAAAGTGCTAGAAATGATCTTTTGAAAAACTTGCCAAGCGATAAAAATTTATTACCTGCTTTTATTGACGAGACTGTTAGTAAAAAAGTTTTGGATACGAATATCGGAGACGAAGCTGCAACTGTAACTCTAAAAGGAGAAGTTACTTATGAAGGATTAAGCTTTTCGAAGAATGAGTTAGTGAATCTTGCAAAATCGGTATTAGCGAATAAGATACCAAATGCACCGGCTATTAATTACGACAATATTAAAGTTGACGTTACCAACATTAAAGTAAAAAACGATAAAGAAATAAATGCCAACCTTAGCATTAAAGCCTTACTGTTACCGAAGATAGAGACTAATAAAATATTATCCCAAATAAAAGGAATTTCTTATAAAGAAGCCGAAAATAAATTTTTGTCAATATCTCAAGTATCGGATGTTACAATTTCAAGCTCCCCTAATATTCCATTCTTCCCAAAAAATCTTCCCAGAAATGCAGGCAATATTACTATCGTAATTAAAGCTAATGAGTAAATATTATCTTAAAGAAAAAAGAAGTCAACAGGGATTAAAAATTATACTAAAAATTGTAAGTTTGGGGATATTGATCGCAGGATTTGCGATAACGTCTTATGTGTTCTTTCCGCTTATTTCTTGGCAGATATATTTTGCTCCGGTATTCGCATCGCAAATTTTAACTGCACCTATTCCTCAAAATAGCGTAGTAAATCCTTCTATGGTGCAAAGTCTTATTTCTCAAGCCGGCAATATCATAACAGGCGTTGATTACACAAACGCCCAGAATTGGTTTCCCAATCATAATTCCAATTTCCCCAATCAGAAAAATGTACCAAAAGTATCCTCATATACTCTTTCTATTCCAACTCTTGGGATACAAAATGCTTTAGTTTCAACTATCGATAACGATCTGAAAAATCACTTAGTAAATTATGAAGGGACTGCTGTACCAGGAGACAATGGCAACTCTGTAATTTTTGGTCATTCAACTTTACCTCAATTATTTAATCCAAAAGATTATACGACAATTTTTACAACTTTATACAAACTTAAACTGGGAGATAAGATATACGCTACGGTAAACGGCGTAACTTACGCATATAAAATATATAATATTACTGTTGTAGATCCAAACGATACGTCAATATTCTCGCAGAATTATGGAAATTCCCACCTAACGCTTGTTACCTGTACTCCTCCGGGAACTACGTGGAAAAGATTGATAATAAAAGCAAATCTTGAAAGTATCTAGATATGACAACAAAAAGTTTTGATCATAACGAAGGAGAAGAGCAAAGAGCCATTAACGCCATCCGAAGAAAATTGATTGGCAAAAAATTAACATATAGAGAAATATTCTCTATTATGGACCAGATCGCCAAACAAAGGCTCGGCGATGTTTTAACCACATATTTTGCCGCTTCAGGTTACTCCAAAGGGTTTACAAAAGAAGAATTATATTACCTTACCAAGGCAATGGTGGAAACCGGAGAAAAACTGCATTTTAAAGGGATTGTTGCCGATAAACATTCTATCGGCGGAGTCCCCGGAACTAGAACTACGTTAATAGTAGTTCCTATAGTTGCTGCAGCAGGTTTTATAATTCCCAAAAGTTCTTCAAGGGCAATAACTACACCTGATGGAACTGCTGACGATATGGAAGTTTTGTCCCCTGTAACTTTTTCCAAAGATGAAATTTATAAGATCGTTAAAAAAACAAATGCCTGTATAGTTTGGGGCGGAAGTTTCAATATTGCCCCTGCTGATGACGTATTGATACAGGTTGAGAAACCACTTTTTTTTGAAAGCTATGACAAAATCTTAGTATCAATTATGGCTAAAAAAATAGCCTTTGGATCAAATCATGTCGTCATCGATCTTCCGTATGGCAATATGGTAAAAGTAAGAACATTAAAAGATGCTGAAATTTTAAAAGAAAAGTTTGAATATTTAGCAAAAAGGTTTAATATAAAAATTCGTCCTTTAGTGCATCGAACCGACGAACCTGCAGGAAAAGGTATAGGTCCGATACTGGAAACCCGAGAAGCTCTGCGGGTGCTTGAACAAAAACCCAATCGTCCGCTTGATTTGGAAATAAGAAGTATAAATCTAGCCGCTAATCTTTTGGATTTATGCCTTAAAGATTCTCCGAAAAAACTTCAAGAAGATATAAAGAAAAATTTCGGAAATTGTTTTGGCTGGGCAACAAAAATACTGCAAAACGGTCTTGCTTGGAAAAAAATGAAGGAAATAATTTCAGCACAAGGGGGAAAACCCAATATTGACAGCGAGCATCTTAATCCCGGTAAATATTCTTCTAAACTAAAATCCTCAAAAAATGGCGTAGTAAGGGCTCTAAATAGTAAGAATATAACTATAATTGCGAAATTATTGGGAGCACCTCAACAAAAAGGAGCAGGCATTTATCTTGACATGAAAATAAAAGATGTTGTCGGAAAAGGAGAAACAATTTGTACTCTTTATAGCGAAAATGTGTATAATCTCAAAGGAGCGAAAAAAGAGGCAGAACAGTTTCCGCTTTATACAATAGAATGAAAAGATTAACGGCAATAATAACACTTTTTATTATTTTAGTAATAGGAGGAATAATTTTGTGGGAGAACGGATTGTTACCCGTAAATCCTAAAAATACAACAAAAAATATCTTCGTTGTTGAAAAGGGATCAGGACTCAAAGAGGTGGCAACTAAACTGGAAACACAAGGATTTATTAAAAGCCGTATTGTCTTTTTTCTCTATACAAGATTTGGGAAATTTGAAGGAAAAATTCAAGCCGGAGACTTCAGATTAAGTCCTTCAATGGATGTCAAAGAAATTGCAGAAAATTTAACTCATGGCACACTTGATATTTGGGTTACTATTCCTGAAGGCAAGCGTTCGGATGAGATAGCAGATACCCTGCAGGAAAAGATACCAAGTTTTAAACCTGTATGGAGAACTATGCTTAGGGCGCAGGAGGGATATCTTTTCCCCGACACTTATCTTATTCCAACAAATGCTACTGTTGATCAAGTAATAAGTATTCTGAAAAATAATTTCTATGCTAAAATCCAAAGTATTAATTTATCTTTAAACGATCCAAGGATAACAAAAATAATTATCATAGCATCTTTAATTGAAAGAGAAGCTTTGAGAGATAACGAAAAACCAATTATTTCATCTGTAATTGCCAATAGATTAGATGCCGGGATGTCTCTAGATATTGATGCCACCCTACAATACATTAAAGGAAAATCTTCCGGAAAATGGTGGAGCGTTCCAACAATTGAGGATAAAAAAATTAATTCGGAATATAATACCTACATGAATGTAGGGCTACCGCCAGCCCCTATCGCAAACCCCGGCTTAGAAGCTATAAAAGCTGCATTAAATCCCCAAAAAACAAATTATTATTACTACATCCATGATTCAAAGGGAGACGTACATTTTGCAAGAACTCTTGAGGAACACAATTTGAATATTGTAAGATATAACGTTAACTAAAGAGAACGATTATAGCTTCCGAGATATTCCCTTAAAAAATCTTTTAATTTTGGTTTCTCCATTGTGATTGGTATTTTTATTTGCTTCTTCCTTTTCTTTCTTGTCTGATTCTACCAATTCTTCATCCTCATCATCTTCATCAGCCAAAATTTCATTGTCAGATATTAGACCTGATAAACCTTCTAAACCTTTATCGGAAATTAATTGCAGAAGTTTTTTTCCTTTTTTCGTACTTAGTAAAAACACCAATCCTCCGCCGATAATAGCGCCCCATAAAAAACCGCTGAAAAATTTATTACCTGAATTATTGTTCTCCATTGTCTGACTCCTTATCCTGACGGACTTTTTTCCCTTTTTTGAAAAAATTCATAATTCTACTTCCTGCTTTTATTCCCATAGCAAGTGAAGACAAGCTGGAAAGCGGCCTGGAAACACTTTCTGTTATTGCTCCTGTGTCATCCAAAACTTTGTTGGCTTTGGAAACTGTTTGACGAAGTTCCCGAAGGATGAAGAATACTTGGACGCCCAAAGCCAGAAGCACAACTGCAAGAATACCGATTACAACAAACAAAATAATTTGAGCAGGATCTGTCATGGTATTAATACCATAGCATTAAGAAATTTTCCTGTCAATCATAATAACTGGTACTCACTATATCTTTCCAAAATTTTCCGCCCAAGAAGTAAAATTGGAAAAAATGGGGCTCTGGCTGTCCTAAAAATGCGGGAATGTCCCAGTCATCCCTTATTCTTAGCCTCTCTTCTTACTTAAACACCTAATAAAAATATAGACTTTTCTACTTCAAAGGTCAAGTGATATAATAATAGCAATAATGGACAAGCAAAAGGTTTCGGAAGAAGATGTTAATAGTGGAAATACTTTTATTAAGAGCTTAGCAAACGAACTGCTTGCAAAGTTTAGAAGATTAGACTCATTGATATCACATCCAAGCTCCCGAGGGACTTATCACGAAAAAGTATTAAGAGATATGATTCGCAATTATCTCCCATCCTCTTTTTCTGTAGGCGAAGGATTTGTAATAAATAAGTCGGGCAACACAAGTAATCAATTTGATATTTTGATTGTAGATAACTTAGACCCAAGATCTTTTGGATATTAGGATAATGATTTTTACATAGCTAATGAACTTGCGGTTGCTACTATTGGAGAGGTTAAAACAAAGTGCACGAAGAAAGAATTTTCAAATTCCTTTCAAAAGCTTATCAATACATCATTAATGATTAACCAAGATAATGCCGCAAGGCTAACCAGTTTTATTTTTTGCTATGATGCATATGCCACCAAAGAGACATTTAGCAAATGGGCAGATGGGGCAATTGCCAACTTAACAAACAAAAATAAAGCGAACTCATGGAATTACCCCGACTATATTTTTTGCCTTAAAAAGAACATAATGCTTGAACGAAGAAATATAACAGGAGGTATTCAATATTGGAATCTAACTTCAAAAAACCAAACTTCTAATATTGTTCAGCTTAAAATTCTCGAGTCTCTATTTCAATGCGTCATCAACGGATGTGGGAGATTAAGGAAAGTTCAAGGAATAATTCTAGAAACTTAAATTTAGATAACGCTTATGTCGCACAAAAAGCTTTTATTGCGACGCAAAAATGAGGATAAATCGAAATTTTCAAAATTGACTTAAGGTTAAGTCCTTACTATAATTTATGTTTTTTTTGTAGTTTCTAACTTTTTATGTAAACTTTTAATGATTTTAGTGTACATATAGTCATCATAGAAATCTGTTTCCATTATTAAACCCGCAAATCTATCCTTAGTGGATAAATCTTCTTCCTGTCCCTTAACATACCTACAAAGGCTTAAGACATATTCCTGCCTATTAATTGCACCATTCCATGCCTTGTCGGCATCTTCTTTAGAGATTTTCTTTCTTTTTACTATTTTATCCAAATGCGATTTCAGATCAATCCAGTTCTTTGTTTCTTTCTCTATTAATTCTTCTTCATCGGGTTCATCTATCTTTTGAAGTTTATCTTCCAATTCTATTACCTTATTGCTTAGTTGATCTAGCCTAGCTTCTAAATCCTTATTTTTTTCACCCAATTTAACATAGATAAAGCCAATTACAAAAATTACAATAAATAATGTCCATCCACCAAGATACATATTTCTCTTATACTCTTTTTTTTTATTAATTTCAAATTTTCTTTGAGTTTATATACTCTATCTGTTAAAATCCTCTTGATATGTTTGGGCTATTTAAGAAATCTAAATATCATCATCTAGCAGAGATTCCAAAGAGAAGGGAATTTGTTGTTGATAATAAGATCAGAAGTTTTATGTAAAATCTGCTATAATCAATCTATGACAAAGAAACTTTCCAATCAACTAAAGACCAGCTTGAAAAAGTATAAGGAAACATATAGATTATTAGAAGAGTATGACAAAAAATCTGCAAAAGAGTCCACAATATTGGCTGAATCTGGCAGATTGCGAGGAGCTATTTCAAAACTTCAAAAAACTCCTGGCTCAAGAGGAGCCTATCCCTCCGTTTAATCACCGCTTCGAAGGAAAACTCGAAGGAATTCTCGGCTCCGTATGTCAAACTTTTAATGGCGTTTTTCTAAATAAGACCGTTCTTGATGCGGCTGCTGCCTATTTTAATCAACTGGTGAGAGGTCACGCTTTTGAAAATGGCAATAAAAGATGTGCGGTCCTATATACCCATTGGTTTTTACTTATGAATGGAGCTGAATCTACCCTCACTGCAAAAGAAATGTATGCTTTTGCTGTTACTGTGGCAAAAGCCGGAGAAAGAGATATTGATGCCGAAACTACGAAGCAATGGTGCAAGAAAATTATTAACAAATTCACCAGGAACCGAAAATTAGCTTAATTCCTCTGTCTCAGGAATGCGGGAATTCTTAAGTCATCTACGCATTTCAATCTCAGTCTCTATTAAACAACCTAAGATGTTTCAAGGTATTCTTAAGTCTTCAAGTAGAATATAAACCTTTTGATGAAAAAGGTCAACAATTGACTTTTTAAACAAATGAGAATACTATAGCAAAGTCTGCCTCAAACGTATTTTTAAATTTGTGGACTTTTTAAACCAGTTCTTCAAAAATATTAGTCTTTCTATTTTAGACTTGTTTTTATTCTTATTATTAGGGATTGCTGTCTCTAACGCATTTCCTCTTGTTTCTCAGACTAACCCTTATTTAAGACTTAATTTAAACTCATTCCCAGACAATATATTCTTTATTCTTTTGTGGATTTTAATATTTCTACTAATAAAAAATGTTCTTTCTTTTTCCTTAAAGTTCTTGCTTTCTTTTAAAACATATAAATTTGACGGAGAAGATTTTCCCAAGAAATGGGAATACCAAGGCAATATTAGATTAGATGCCGATAAAAAATCTTTAATTGTTACCGACAGTAATTCTGGATGCATACTAAAGAATCATTATTGGAAAAATCTTGAGATTAGTTTTAAGTGTATATTTCCAGAAGTTGATGATGCAACTTTGGGTATAATTTTTAGAGCTAGAAGTCTATCTAATTATCTGATGATTCAGGTAAATGGAAAAGAAAATTATATAAATCCACATATCAGAATAGAAGGTAAATGGGAGACCGCTAGGCAAGGAACTTACCCAATATCAAATCCTATCCTGAGAAATAATTCCTATAGAATAAAATTAAGGGCAGTTAATCAAAATGTAGAATTATTTATAAACAATGAAAAACAAATTGATTGGGATATTCCTACTAATTCCGATATTTCATCAGTAAAAATAGCAGAAAAAGATTTAGAGAGTGCTTTTGTCCCAAAAATAGATTTTAGAAATAAGTATGGAAAAATTGGTTTTCGGGCTTACCAGGGAGAGCGAGCGATAATTAGCAATTTAATAGTCAAAAGAATAGCCAACATTATCTAACAGAATAAGTTTTGTGTCGCACAATGGTTCTAGCGTAACGCGGTTTTGGGAGTAAGAGAAAATTGTAAAAATAGGCTCGAGGTCAAATGTATAGCTATTTTTTCACTCTATAATATCTCCCCTTTGTTTCACCGCTTTTTTCAATAAGCTTTCTATCGAGAAGCTTTTTTAGGTCATAACGAAGAGTTCTTTGCGGAACTTGAATAAAGCGTCTTCTTATCATATCGAAAGATACAACAACTTGGTCTTTGATAATATCGAGTATTTCTTCCTGACGGGGAGGAAGGAATGGATGCGATTCCTTGGCTGTTTCTTCATCAATCTGCCCTTTTATCTTTTCTGTTTGCATGTAAAATGCCTCAAGCATAAATTCAAGATACTCATTAGTATTTTTCAATCCGTTACTTAAATGGAAATAATATTCTTCTTTGTGTTCGTCCAAGTATTCTTCGAAAGGCACTGTAAAAGTAAAATCCCACCCTTTTGATTTCAAAATAGCAGATATTAAAAGTCTGCCAACCCTGCCATTTCCATCCAGGAAAGGATGAATTTTCTCAAATATAAGATGAGCAACGAAAGCAACAATAAGAGGAAATTTTTCTTCAGAATTTACATAAGTTAAAAGATTATCCAATAATTTTGAGATTTGAGTTGGAGGAGGAGGCATGTAGACAGCTACTCCCGCCTGATTAAAGATCGCGCTAATTTCCGTTCGCAAATGCCCTGCGCTTGATGTGATATTTTTTAAAACCAATGAATGAAGATGCAAAACAATCTCTTTTGTAATAACATTTTTCTTTATGTTTTTATCTATAAAATTTATTGCTTCCAGGATATTGAATATTTCTTTCTTTTTTTCCTCTCCGGTTTCTGCTCCAAATTCAAAATCAGATATTTTAAGCGGATTCCCTTCAATTCTTGCTGAAAAAAGTGAGCTTTTCAAAAGACTTACTCTTTGAATATTCTCTTTTATTTCATCTTTGAGATTTAATGAAGAAAAATATAGACGCTCTGCTTCAATTTTAGAGATAAATTCCAGCATTTCGTCTGAAATTGAATATACGGGAGGTATCTTCATGAATTGATATTACCAGATATTGCCGAATGTTGCCATATCTTGCCGAATATTGCACATTCACGGGTTGCGGTTATTTAACTTCGATGTGTCTTTCTATGGTTTTTTGTTTACCGAAACTATTTATTGCTTTAATTGTTATTTTCGTTTCTCCGCTAAATACCGTAATCGTTTTTTTGAAACTCCCATCACTTCCTACAATTGATGGTTCGTTATTGATAAAAACGGTGGAGTTAGAATCGGTTTTCCCTAGAACAGTTATCGTTTGTGACGAGACAACAGCTCCTTCTTTGGGAAAATCTACTTCCAGAGAAGGACTGATAATTGCGTATCTATACTGAAAAAGTATGTAGGCAAAAAGTATAACTACCAACGATATTACAACTAGAAGTGTATTTTGGATTTTCGCTCCATGAATAGAAAACTCTTCTTTTCTGTCCAACCCTTCAGGCAAAATCCTAAAAATCTTTTCTTCATTAAATTCCCTTCTGAATAACCCAAGTATTTCTTCTTCGTTTAAGCCTAAATGTTTCGCATAATTCCGAACGAAACCTTGAGCATAAGTGCTGGATGGCAATTCCTCATATTCTCCTTTTTCTATTGCCGAAAGATATGAAAACCGAATTCTGGTCGCTTTGGAAATGTCTTCTAAAGAAAGTCCTTTTTTGACGCGTTCGTCATAAAGTCTTTGCCCCGCGCGTATCATTTATTGCCCTTCTTGCAATCCTGCAATAAATTCATCGGCATTTTTAACCAGCACATCTCTTGGCTTCGATCCTTCCGCATGACCAACCACATTTTCCGCTTCCAAACTATCCAAAATACGAGCTGCTCTTGCATACCCTATGGACAATCTCCTTTGGAGAAGTGACGCCGAAGCCCTATCATACTGACAAACAATCCTAATCGCTTCTTGAAAAAGCGGATCTCTGCCATTTACCCCGGGAGAATTTAATCCTTTTTTGAGAATAAACGGCTGGGAGGTAATTTCTTCCGTATATTCAACCGGCGGATTTTTGGATTTAAGGAAATCGACAAGTTTCTTAACTTCTTTATCCGAGACAAATGCTCCCTGAATACGAGTCGGTTTGGCTTGATCCGGAGGAATATACAGCATGTCTCCTTTTCCTAATAATTTTTCTGCTCCCGGCATATCAATAATAACTCTTGAATCAATCATTGAAGAAACATTGAAGGCAATTCTGCAAGGAATATTGGCTTTTATCAACCCTGTTATGACATCAACTGAAGGTCTTTGCGTTGAAACAACCAAATGAATTCCTGTTGCTCTTGCCATTTGCGCCAGACGCGCTATAGAATCTTCAACATCAACCGGGGCGTAAGCCATCAAATCCGCAAGTTCATCAATGAAAATAACTATATAAGGAAGGGCTTGAAATCCGGCCAATTCATTATAGGAATCAATATTTCTTACTCCTCTTTCGGCAAAAGTTCTATATCTTTTATCCATTTGATCCAATGCCCATTTCAAAGCGGCTAATATCTTCTCTACTTCAACAATTACAGGAGTCATCAGGTGGGGTATGCCGTTATA
>ERZ1292645.294-Hain-H14-02um-R2-294-length-19171-cov-4_pt1 | contig 11553 bp, 15 predicted proteins | sample MGYA00564401_ERZ1292645 | MGnify/ENA primary metagenome ERZ1292645 (study PRJEB36523, sample SAMEA6512644) | groundwater metagenome | collected 2019-01-09 | study: AquaDiva: Metagenomics assemblies of 32 groundwater samples | reverse complement strand
CTCCATGTTCTCCGGGTGCGGACGCAGATTGCCGACCGCAGCTGGCTCGGCACGCGCCTCGTCAGGATTACGCGGGTCCGACTGAATGCCATCCGAGGAGTTATCCAGCGACACGTCCGCCGCAACCCGCGCCATGCGCCGGCTCTCTGCTTGCTGCTGAACGGCAAGTTCCTGAGCCTGCTGTTCGCGCTCAGCCGGGCTCGGATCGCCAGCGATGTCGTTCCCCCACTCCTCATCGGTGGTCGGCAATTCCAGCATCTTCAAGACCTGATTCTTCGTGATCGCTCTCGCCTGAACGCCAGCCGTGATCTTCTGAAAAAGAATGTCGTGGTCATCAATCTTCTTCGGCTTGATCTCGACAATCAGATCGTCACCAAAGAACGGTGCGAGGTGCTTCGTAAGACCAGTGGCTATACTGTCACACTCTGGCTCGACCGTCAGCAAGTAGAGTTGCTTGATCGTGGCGAACAGGGTTGAATAACTCGAATCGTCCACCATGCCAGCGGCCGGCTTCGTGATGCCGAAACCACCGCCAAGGACAAACCCGGCAAGCTGTTCCCAGCCCATCGGGTAATCCATGTCCACTGCCCTTGAGCCGAACTCGTCGAGGCGACCACCCGGCGGAGTGATGATGAGCCGACCGTGATTCTCCGGCCCCTGGTGCTCGTTCTCGAATTCCGCGTGAATGCGATCCAACTCCGCTTGAGGCAGCGGTTGGGCACCCTCGAATTCGGCCATGTTCAAGACGGCGCTCGGATTGGTCGAGCGCTTCATCTTGTACCACCGCGACCGCCCGATACTCTCGAACTCATCAATCTCTAATTTCATCGCCGACAGCGGCGAATAACCATCGTAGCGAAGTAATGGGTGCGGGTTATGGAACCGCAGCATCCACTCAGCCGGGATCGGCGCACCGACAGCACTTGCCGGAGTTGGATAAGACGAGAAGGGGCCATAGGGATAGACGGGTTGAATACGATAATAACCGTGCGGGTACTTCGGATTCATTACTGGTTGCGGGATCGCAAGCGCGGTCGGTATCGGATACAACTCGAATGGAGCCGGTGTCGGTAAAGCATTGGGAACCATCCACACCAATGCGGTTCCCGTAAGCCCCTTCTGTTGATACAGGCGATACATCATCTGCCCGAAGCTATCCTGATTGTTCGGATGCTCCAAGATGCGAACGAGATCGTAAGGACGGCACTGCCGCATCCCCTCGGGCGGATCGTACTTCGTCACCAGCCGCTTGCCTTCAGCACTTGTGTCATCTTTGCGGTAGACTTGGAACGTAGCCCGCCCCATCTGCCTTGCAATACGGTCGATGCCAACGTATGTTATGCCCGTGAAATGCCGACTCTGCTCCCAGCGGTCGTCGCTCCAGCCGCCGGGAGAACGACTGCGCATCGCGGTCAACAGTCGCTTGAAAGCAGCGCCCTCGGCTGTCACCGACGTGTTCTGAGTAGTCGGAGCCTCGTGCATTTCTTCTTTTGACGTGGCACCGAATATTTCCCGCCAAATGGCGCGACTGCGGCCTGGATCGGCTGGATGTGGCTCCCCATAGCCGCTATTCAGGGCCACGCCCTTTGAACGTGCTAGTGAGGAAATAAACCCCATTTGCGTATTTTCTCCGTGGACAGCCGCAATCTGGCATATTTATAATAGGATAGATCATTGGCTTGAATTGGGTCAAGGGGTTTCAGTATATGACTGCTTCGGAGCTATACGCCATCAGCAACGGAATGAAGTGTGAAGGACAACGCGAATGCCACTGGTGCGGGGCCGCTTGCAGCCAGAAGTTTCTGCACGATGAGCCACGGCCGATCATTGGTCTCAAACGGTCATTCATAGCCGCGCGGCCAAGCAGTCCGTGGATATGCGTCGGTTGCTGGTTATGGAGACGCCAGCGCATAACCGTCAGCTTCCTCGATGACACGCTGCGAGATAGCCAATCACCAACCAAGCACAACTGGCTGATTACGGACTCCGCATCCAAAACATTCGATCATAGTCACCGCGAACATCTCTATCGCTTCCTCACCAAAGCACCACCACGATTCGCCCTCATCTTTCGCTCTGTCGGAAGCGCCGATACGGCAATCCAGATGGCCGTCGTGAACGAGACGAAAGACATCACCGTAAATACACCGCTCTGGTTCACGCTCGACAACATCAAGCACCAGTTCACGTTTTACGAATTAGAAGATGCCTTGAAGCGCAGCGCCACAGGCAAGGAACCTGGCGTCCGCGTGCTGGCGGCAATGTTCGACGGCCTTATCCCGAAAGCCGTTGATGAACCGCAGCCAGCGAAACATGCCGGCCATCAAGAGAACCTCCAGGACGCACGCATTCTTAGTAAACGTGTTGGGAAGAAATAATGGCAACTGATTATCCCAACAAAGAGCGACACGACATAAACCCCGCTGCGTTCACCCCCGAGGGACTAGCACTCCTGACTGATGAAGAACGCCGATTGCTGGAGCAAATCACCGCGCCCGAAGCACAGCCGCTATGGGCACCATTTCCTAACACACCGCAAGAAACGGCTTATTGGAGCAAGGCAGATGAGATTTACTTTGGCGGCGCGGCGGCAGCTGGCAAATCGGGTCTTGGCGTAGGATTAGCCATTACACAACACGTAAGGTCTCTATTACTTCGCCGTGAAGCTACACAGGCCGGTGAATTGGTAGATCAGGTACGGCATTTTGTTGGCGCAAGGGGGCGCTGGCGAGGGTGGGGCAAGGGCGGCACAATGACGATGGATGATGGTAGAACTATTGAGATTGGCGGATGCGACAGTGAGGATGACGCCAAAAAATATGCCGGCGTGCCCCATGATTTTATTTGTTATGATGAGGCGCCAGCATTCAGTCGCAGCCAAGTAAAATTTATCTCAGGCTGGAATCGCAGCAGTAACCCAAATCAACGATGCCGCATACTTCTCCCAGGCAACCCACCACGGTCCTCAGAAGAACGATGGATCGTTGAAGAATTTGCGCCATGGCTTGATAATGACTTTCCAAACCCAGCACGGGCTGGCGAACTGCGATGGTATAGCTTTCTCAAGATGGAAGGCGACAAAGAAGCAAAGTTATGCTGGTTTGTGAAGAATGACCCGTTTGAACACAATGGCGAGATGATCTATCCTCGCTCGCGTACATTCATTCCTGGCCGTTTGTCAGACAACCCAATCCTCTCGAAAACTAATGACTACAAAGCCACTCTGCAATCGCTTCCCGAACCGCTTCGATCTCAATTACTCTACGGCGACTTCAGCATCGGCACTTCGGAAGACCCCTGGCAGGTGATTCCGACCGCATGGGTGCGCGAAGCACAGAAACGATGGCGACCAGGGCCACCCGAAGACTCGATGATGACCGCGATGGGCGTTGACCCGGCATACGGCGGCAGTAATGCGACGGTGATTGCCTGCCGTTACGGCGATTGGTTCGCGCCTCTGCTCAAGTATCCTGGCGAATCGACGCCGGATGGAGAATCTGTTGCGGCCCTGGTTATTCGGGCACACAAGGATCAGGCCGTCGTGAACGTCGATATTGGCGGGACTGCTGGCGGTGCCGCTTATGAAGCACTCAGGAAACAAAAATGGCTGCATACGACGCCGATCAACAATAGCTCGGCTGTCGGAGGCTTCCGTGACCGCAGTGGACAGTTGAAGTGCAAGAACATCCGGGCCGCTTCGTACTGGAAGCTCCGCGAAGCCCTCGACCCGAACGGGCCTATCAAGCTGGCGCTTCCTCCCGACAACATGCTGCTGGCCGACCTCTGCGTGGCGAAGTACACCATTACAGGGGCGATCCAGCTTGAGGAGAAGCGGGACATCATCGCCAGAATCGGCAGATCGCCGGATGCAGCGGATGCCGTTGTCCTCGCCTACTGGGCCACCCCGCAGCCGATTGTCGGAGGCTTCCGTGTTCTCTACACGAAACCGGGCAACCAAAAATTCCGCGTCGTGGTATGCTCGTGGCTAGAGTTGGCTGCACTCGCCATTGAGGAGCAAACAGCTGTCGTCGTCGGATTTATAGATGTTCCGCATATTGGCGATGAGTTGTTACCCGTTCCATCAAAACTAGACAACATGCTGGAAATGGTAACGGTGCGCTGCGCCGACCTGGCGCCAGAAGAGACGCGAGAGAAGTGGGGCGAACTCGTTGAGCCGTGGAACAGAAAACTTGAGGACATAGTCGCTTCCGAGGACGACGGGAAACGGATGTGGCGAGTGCTGTTCAAGCATCGAAGTCCTTTTGCACAAGTCATGGTTTTTGTGGATAATGGAGGAGACGACCGGCGAGCTCTGTCAGCCGCCTACGCTGTCTGCGATGCCATGCACCTGAATAGGAAAGAATCGGTCTGGCAGACAGGCGGAACGCAACTGATCGAACAACCACCGAATAGGCATGTATACGGCGTGGTCAGGGCGGCGAGGCATCGAGTAGTGGAGTAACGACAAGGAGAATGTTATGTGGCATCCGTTTGCCAATAGCCCACAAGAGAAGGCTTACAACAGTGAAGCTCATGAAGTCCTCTTCGGCTACGGAGCCGGCGGCGGGAAGACCTCCCTGTGTGTAGGATTGGCTGCCACCATGCACCAGCGATCTTTGCTGCTCAGGAGAGAGCCGACGCAATGCGCGGATATGATCGACACATTGCTTCGTGTCGTTGGCAGCAACGGTAAGTGGCAGAGGCGCGGGTGTGGTGGAACGATGGTCATGGACGATCGGCGGACTATCGCCATCGGCGGATGCGAAACGGAAGACGACAAATTCCAGTATGCCGGAATCCCTTATGATCTCATCGCGCTTGACGAGGTTGCATCGTTCACCAAAGCGCAGGTTGACTTTATTTTGGGATTAAATCGCAGCGATGATCCAGCCCAGCGGTGCCGGATATTGATGACTGGCAACCCGCCGCTGCCAACAAACGAACATTGGTTGACAAGATGGTTTGCCCCGTGGTTGATGATGGACTGGGCTCAATCTGGAGAAATCCTTCGCGGCCGAACCGTAATAAAAGCCACGTTCCGCGACAATCCATACTTGGCGGCAAGCGAATATGGAGATGCGCTCTTAGCACTACCTGAACCGCTTCGCTCGTCTCTTGCTGGTAGCTAGGCACCGAGTAGTGGAGTAATCAATGGCACTCGCTGACGCAATCGCATTGATCGCCAGTCAGATTGAGGAAGAGGCGAAAGACATCGCCGATCCCAAAGACGCTGGAAAGTCTTATTGCGCCATGACGCTCAAAAGTCTCGCCCGCCAGCTGCGAACTGCGTTAGCGGCAACTAAAGGCGAGGAGAAGGCTGCGCCGCAAAAGCAGCAAATAGCTCCCGAGTTGCAACACTTTATCGAGATAGAAAAGGCGCGAGTCGAGTTGCGTGAACATCGCAAAAGAGTTAATATAGAAGAATCGCACGACAACTACGCCACATGCCTCGGCGGCAAGTCTGACGGCGTTCAGGCACCCATCGCCGACATGCCGGATGGTGCGAAGACGATAATCGACGGCGAGGTATACCAACTAAAAAGTGGCAAATTAGTGTTTGTGGAGGCGAAGAAGTAATGGAAGGCTACCGCGACTCTTACGACGACGAATCACTTCCGAAACAGAATGAGAGCCAGCACCGCCAATTCGTCGTCGTCGAACAAATGCCCATATCTCTACTGGCGTGGCTCAAAGGGCGAAGGCCGTTGTCTCAAGGAGAGATAGCCAGAGTCAAGGAAGAGTTCTTTGAGATGGGCGTTCACGCCATCATTCTGCCGCCGGGGGCGTATCTTGGGTAGGCACGTCAACACTTGGAGGAGGCGCCTCGATAAACTCTATTTCCTTCGGTTCATCCTCTCTCTTACGCCGCGACTCAATACGCCTCGCCATATCCATTATCAACTCCATCCTCTTCTCTTCCGAGATCGCCTCAGCACGGATCGAAGTCGGTTCGCCATCGAGCAACTGTGCGATGTCCACTGCCACTTTGAGCGCTGAGAACCGCGCTTGTAGCGGCGACTTCTTGATGTCGGCATCCGTCGTCAACTCCAGTATGCGATCTGCCACCTTCAAAAGCCTCTTGGCAATAAACTTGCGGTGGTCCGCCGCAAGTTCAGGAGGAAGTATGCGGGAATTGAACTCCGGATTCTTGATCCACTTCGCAAGAGTTTGCTGGCTAATGTTCAGTTTCTTGGCCGCCGTGGCAATAGGCACATCGCCCATAGCGTAAAAAGCGTCCAGGGCAACCTTGATCTCTTCCGGTTTATACTTGCTAGTTCTTTTGTTCATAACAAAGAGACCCGCTATAAGCACGCGCCCTGTTATTCTGAGTCGTCACCCCCGCACCAGAACTATCCGACAAATTACCTCCGCCAGTGTGCCACACACGATACTACTTCCGTCAGCCAATTGACAGTTGCACTTTCCATCCTCAGTGAATGACAGTGCTAATGCGAAGCCGCGTTTCGCCAACTCCCTCCACGCCTTCACCGCCGCATCGATAGATGTCGAGTAGTACGGAAAAGTGATCTCGCATGGCTGAGCCTTGTATCCAGCGTCACCGTGGCACTCGTAACAAAAACTGTAACCGCAGCGCGTGCAAGCCGGCCCGTTGTGCGGCAACGGGTCGGCATCCATTGCCCACATATCGATCTTGCCCTTCTCGTCCAACTTCCAGTCATGCTTGTCGAGCACCCTCAGATCGTCGCCCATCCACTCCGCCACCGCTCGGTCCACCTCGCGGCCTACTGCGATCACGTCATCCATCATCACTCCCCCCACATAAATGCCTTGACGCAACCGCCCAATCTTAGTACGAATAAGCGGGACCGTCAATAACGAAACATGAGGATAAATTCCGATGACGAAATGGATAGAGTGGTTGAAGGATTGCCTGTTTCCCGCACCGCCAGCGTCGGTATGCCAAACATGCGGGCTGCGCATTCCTGGGACGTGGAAATACAGGGCGGCACCGTGGGCGCCGCACTGCCCCATCTGCGGTCCAATCAAGGTGAATAAATGACCGAAAAACGAGGGCGAGGGAGACCACCCACCGGAAAAATAGCCGTCAAGGTCCGACTCTCGCCCGCCGAGCTGGCGACCTGCCTTCGCCACGGTGACAACGCCCAGGAAGGCATCAGCCGCATCATCGGCACCCAAATCCTATTCGACCAGGGGCTCGCCACCCGCACAGAAACAACACTCGCTTATCCCGAGCCGCCGCCAGTCACAACGCACGTCCGCTGGGTCTGCAAAGCACTGAAATGCTACACCCACCCAGCCAACTACGGTGACTTCTGCTCCGAGTGCAAATCACCGAGGCCCGCATGACAACCAAAAAAACAGGACGACAACGCAAAAGCAAAACGTTAATCAAACTCAGCCTCACCGCCGCCGAGATTCTCGCCTGCCTACGCATCTCCCCCACTACCCAACACGGCATCATTCACCTCATCCACCAGAGTCCAACCTACGCACACTCCGAGGAAAACAACGTCCCAAAAAACAAACCAATCAAACGACGACGCAGCGCTCACCGCATCCCCGTCAAAATCATCCTCACCGCCAATCAAATCACCATCCTCCTACGCTTCGGCGAAACACCACAAAAAGGACTCCTCGCGCTCATCACCCAAAAGGACAACACCGGCAAAGGACGAGCCAACGGAAAAGGCTTCAAACGCGGAGAATACAACAAATGGCTCGAACGCAGAAATACCCTCGCCGCTTGGCAAAACGTCCAAAACGCCAAACTAGCCAAAAAAAATGCCAAACTTAACAAGTTAGCAAGCACTAACATAAGCCAAAAAACACCCGATGAAACTGGACGCCAACCTGACGACTCTGGGGTCGATGAGGCTGGTGGTGGTGTTTCAGATTGACGAGACGGCGTAGCTGGAGGGGCGTTATGGCATGGCACTGCGAGTACGTTGCTGATAGCTTCGTGCCCAACTGTGACGAATGCAGTAAAGAAGGTCCGTGGTTTCCCTCGTTTGCAGAGATGCTGACCGGGATCGTAGCCGATGGGTGGTACGTCAGCCCAGAGACGTTCCGTTGCGAAAGTCCTCAAGTGTTCCTGTGTCCCAAGTGCCGATCAGCCAAGGACAAGGAGGCGTCATGAGTGATGGCGAGTTCCCTGTCAATAACAAAAAGGTATTGACAGATTGACGGGAGGATTCTATGGTATGCGCATGCTTACCTCAAAAGACATTAAAGAGCTTCGTGCAAAGCTTGGGATGTCACTGACTGCGTTCGGTTACGGTCTTGGCGTCAGCGCCGGCGCGGTGGCTAGCTGGGAGGCCGGAAGGCGATTCCCGAAGCACGCCACGATGGTCAAGTTGATCGAAATGGCCGAGAAGGCACGCAATCGCGGAAAGGTGCCGCCTGGAGGTCAATTGTGAACAACAGATCGGTGACCCTCGATCTGTCCGTGTCGGACGACCACTATCAGCCGGTCCTGGACGCAATCCGGCGATACCGAATGTGCTGCCGTCAGGTGTACGCCGCAGTCCTGCTCGGCGAGACGGCCGGGGCCGAAATCACCGATGGAGAGGCCAGCCTACGACTGACTCCTCGGTCAGAACGGGCGAAGGTCACGCTCGGCGCGGCCCTCGGCAGCGCCAGTATCACGAAACAGGAACAGACCGGGACTCGCGGCGAAGGCGCCGGGTTCAAGGTCAACGTCGGCAAGGGCCTTGGGTATGAATGTAGGTCGTGGGTGCTGCAAGAGCTTTATCCGACCGCCCTGTCATTTGTTTGGGATTCGATTCGCCGCGACGTGACGACTGTCTGGACCAGCGGAGACCCCGAGTTTCCCAAGGCGAAGCGCGGCTGGCTCGCGCTCCAGGGGGCGCGTGGCGTGGCTCAGTTCCACTGGAGAGGCATTGGTTTCCCGGTGGCTACGGCTAGGCCGAAATTGTCTGGTCACGCGATCACGCTGAAATGGGACCGTGAATTAGGACCAGTGGAATTCTCCGTTGGGAAACTAGACGCCGGGCGATGGTACGTCTGGAAACAGGTGTGCGCCGCTGCCGACGGCTGGGCGGCCGGGACTCTGTTTCTGAACGAGAGAGATGGCAAAATCCGCTGCTCTATCAGCTACACTCGCCCCGATGTCGTGTCTCAGGTTGACCAGTGCCGAGTGTGCAGGGTGCGGATGCGTGCTGACGACATTCTCCTCGTCGGCCCCGACGGCGAGACAACCTACGACACCATCAGCACGGTAGAGGCCAGAGAACGGCTCACGGAATTGCGCGTTCGCCGCGGGCGCTGGGAGCGGCGGCGTGAGTCGCTGGGGTCGCTGCGTAAACCGTGGGGGATGCACAGGTCGTGGCGAGGTGTGCAAGAGCATTTGTCGGCGCTCACTCTCCAACGCGAGAGGTTTCAGGCGGATTGTAACCACGCCTGGAGTCGCCGCGTGCTGTCGCGGGCGCTGGCATGGCGGTGCGGAGTTGTTGAGGTCGAGGAATTCCCCGACGGGATCGGACCGCATCCGTGGTCGTGGCCGCAATTCGCGGCCAATCTGAAATACAAAACGGCGGTACGCGGCATCGTGGCGCGAGCCGTGCAAATCACTCCGGGCTGAGAAGCCCGGAGCGACGGTCCACCCTCGGACCATAGGCCGGCTCCACGTTGGGCAGGCAAACCAGCCGATTGGCTGGCTCCCGCGTTTTTCTTTGACAACTCGTATGGGCGAAACACGCGTGTTTTCCAGGGGCTCGCCCTGGCGCGTGGGGGCGAGGGGATCGGTGCTCTCGTCCGCTGGCGCCGAGCCGAGTCACGCGCAGGGGCGAGGGGAGCTGGTTGAGCAATACGGGATCGAGGTCGTGGTCACGCCAATGTGCGTGGGGGCGAGGGGTTGACGCCTGGCTCTCAACTCGGAAGCCCGACGTCCCATCATTCCATTCTGATACCATCGAACTGCTCTCCTTTCAGGAGAAATGGACCGGCGAGCGACGAAATTTCGTCTTCGCCGGCCGAATGACGTTGACAGTGGAAACCACGTCATGCAGAATGATGGCACCGGGAGCGCAGGCGACTCCCGGTGCCCATGCCAATGGGATGAAAAGGCTCGTGGGATGCCCGCGATCAACGGTCCCATGAACCACGATTTCGCCGACTGCAAGGACGACGGCTTTCCCTGAGAAGTAAGCCGTCGTTCTGCTTTTGTCAGGGGCCGGTCGGTCGGCCCACGGCGGTTGTCATTCGGCAGCAAAGCCCTCTTGGGACGCCACCGGCTTTGCACAACAAGCCCCGCCTGCACAAATAATCAACTGCCTGCACAATAACCTCTGAGCGTGATTCTACCCGCAAGGCCAGCCGATTCAACGGCTGGCCTTTTCTTTTTGGCTTCATGGCAACCGGCAACCATTGATTGTTTTTTTCACGATTATCCTTGCGTTGATTTTTGGTTCGGCTACAATTCAATGGTGTCGATTTTATCGAAGGGGTGATATATGCCTACCGTGAAGGTTACAACTCCGTCCGGGCTGACAATGGAACTTGAATCGGTTGAGGACGCCGCGAAGTTCTATGGGTTGATAACGGAGACGGCCGTAGGACCGGGCAAGCGGAAAAGGCAGAGACGGGAACAAGCCGAATCGAATGGCAAGCAACCGTCGAAGTCTTTGACGGCGCTTTTTTCCGCCCTGTCTGAATCTGGCCTCAAGATTGTCAAGGCGCTCGTGGATGGTCCGCAGACAACGGACGAAATATCCGTCAAGAGCGGAGTCGCCAAGGGCCAGTTTCCATCGGCGATTCGCGGGATCAGGAAGGAAGCGAAGCGAGTGGGGTTCATGAACGCCGTAGATCGTGAGGCGTTCAATGAGGGCGGGAAGCCGAAAAGCCGGTACACGCTCTCCGATGAACTCGTGAAGTTGTTCAAGGAAGAGGGATGAGAAGGGCTCGGCAAGTGGTTGCACACTTGCCGAGCCGGTTTTTGAGTCCGTTACGCAGCCCCTGTAGCTCAGCGGAAGAGAGTGCCGAAGTTCGCGACTAGGAACTCTCGCAGAGCACTGGTTTGCTAAACCGGAGGTCGTGGGTTCGATTCCCACCTGGGGCATTTTTTAGACCCAAAAAGAAGGGACGGTACGTTGTGCGCACCGAGACTTCCAAAACAAGGATACCCGGCAAAACGGCCAGCGTCAAGATTCATCAGACTTTTCTCGTTTCGGCTTATCCCATCGCGGACTCTTGCACTTCGGGCACACGCTCGGGCGCTCGACCTCGCCTGAACCATCCACGCCTCGCGGCAACCATTCGTGTCCGCACCGACACCGGCAGCCGGTCAGCTGCACCATGCCTATCGGTTTTTCTTCTGGCTTTTTCACGGCTGGCCTTTCTGTAACTACTTTGATTATTTACTAACATTATATACCGTTCCCCTTGACTGTCAATCACTACTGTAGTATATTATTAGTAGTGAACGATGGGGAATAACAAAGGGGAACACGATGGGCGCGACAAGTGACCGTGAGCAGCGGGGAATGGTGATTGCAGCGACGTGCAAGCTGACGAAGAAGGGCTCAGCTTGGCTAGTGCCAGCGCAGACCTGCG
>ERZ1292645.217-Hain-H14-02um-R2-217-length-23976-cov-6_pt2 | contig 11553 bp, 12 predicted proteins | sample MGYA00564401_ERZ1292645 | MGnify/ENA primary metagenome ERZ1292645 (study PRJEB36523, sample SAMEA6512644) | groundwater metagenome | collected 2019-01-09 | study: AquaDiva: Metagenomics assemblies of 32 groundwater samples | reverse complement strand
GAGGGGCACAAGTACCCCGAGGGGCACAAGTACCCCGAGGGGCACAAGTACCCCGCGGGGTACAAGAGCGTCGGGAAGACAGAGTTCGTGGAGGCGGTTGGGGAGTGGGCGGATTCCCTGGTGAAAGTCGTTCGGGGAGAGGAGGCCGCGGCTATCCGCAATATCGCCGAGTTCCAGAAGCTTCTCACGGAGGCCATCCAACAAAGGAATCGGTTGAAGGCGCTGGTTGACACATACGAAAAGTCCCCATTTCGCACAGAGCTCGCGGCGCGCCTTCCGCGGGAGTACCAACAGATAAAAAAACAGCCGGATGTGGCGCGTGTGTGGATTCTGGACGGGGGACTGCAGGTAGAGACCCGCCCCATTGAGGCGGAGTGGGAAGGGCAACGCTACGCATTGGGCGCCTTCGTCATTCGCATCGGAGGCACGGGAGCGGTTACTGTCTGGAGCGAGGCGCCGACGCACCCTGACGGCTTGCACCACCCGCATATCGGGAGAAGCGGCGTCGCCTGTTTCGGGAACGCCACGGCTCTTGTCGCGAAACTGGCAGGCGAATCCCGGTACTCCGAATGCTTCGCACTCGTGATCCGCTGGTTGAAGACCGGCTACTCTCCGGAGCTTGCGGAGGCGAGGATTGAAGAGTGGCCGGTTGTTCCCGGCGTGGAGGTTGTCTAGCCAATGGAATCTGAACTCAATTTCTCGCAGCAGCAACGCATCTTCAATCGAACGGTCGCCCGACCGGTTACGGTGATCGGCGCGGGTTCTGTCGGGAGCTTCGTCGTCACCATGCTCCCGAAAATGGGGGTCTCAAAGATCACCGTCTACGACAGAGACGCCGTTGAATCCCACAATGTTCCCATGAGCGCCTATCGCCTCAAAGACCAGGGTCGCTACAAGGTGGAGGCGCTTGCGGAGATCGTTCGCGAGCAGAGCGGTCTTGAAATCAACGCGATCCGCGCGATGTATACAGGAGAGCCGCTTCGGGGCACTGTCATCGCCTGCGTGGACTCCATGGAAGCGCGGATGCTCATCTGGAAACAGGTAAAGATTAATTTGGCCGTTGATCTTCTCGTTGACACGAGAGTTGCGGGCGAGTTCGTACGTAACCTTGCGGTGAATCCGAACGACCCGGATGACGTTGCCGATTACGAGAAGCTTCTGTACCCCGGAAGCAAGGCGCTTCGGCCGACTTGCGGCAATCATGGAATCGTGTATGTTGCAACGGTAGCGGCAGCTGCGGCGTGCGCTGTCGTTGCGGGCTGGTGGACGGAAGGCGCAAAGCAATTCAACTTCGCGTACTCCGCACACAAGCCGCGGGTCATCACCCCGTAGAAGGAGGAAGAGCATGGGAGCGAAGAAGAAGGGTCAGAAGAAGAAGGGCACGACTGGCGCGAAGCGGAAGCCGAGCGAGCTGCGGCTTACGGTGACGTATGTGCCGACGCAGGGCGACGTGCAGGAGAAGCCGGTCGTCATGGCGGGGGCGGAGGCGACCGTCAAGGACGTGCTCGCGCAGGCGGGCGTGAGCTCCGAGCGGCGGGACGTTTCGGTCAACGGGAAAGCGGTAACCGACCTCTCGACCCCCATCTCGATGGGAGCGCGCATCACGGTCACCGAACGACCGCAGGGATCGTAGTTCGTAGTTCTTTCGCAAAAGGCGGAAACGCCTTCACTCAACAAGCGCCGTCCTGGCAACAGCTGGGACGGTTTTTTTGTTAACTGACACGAAATTTTGTTCGTCCGCATCAGGCGGACTCCGAAATTTCGGTCGTTAACAACCCGCTTAAATTTTGCCGCACAAAATTTTGGCGGGTGATGCACTCCCCTCCTGCAACCAAAAAAGCATTATCACTTTCTGAACGACCGCATCAAAAGTGATAATCGTTGCGCGGGCCGATTCCGTCCCGCGTCCCGTTCGCGGGATGTGGGACATTCGGGACTCCGCTTCGCGGTGGGAGGCGGATATTCTTTTTCTGTTTTTCTCTTTCCAGTATGGTACACTGTTAGATATAAATTAAACTTTTTATGACCGAGAACTTGGCTTATACCCCCGAAGGGCTGTATCGCGAAGCGGAACGCCGCGCGAGGGAGCAAGGAGTAACAGCTCACGATGAGTGGGATGTCCTTGTTGAGGAGGTTATTGAGGAGCATCGCGCAGTCGGCGAAATGCACGATGATGAAGAACTGGAAGAATTGGAGCGGGTTTTACGCGAGCGTTTTGACGAATATATCGCGGAAGCGTGAGAGCAGAAGGGCTTAGTAGGTAGTATGTAGAAGGTAGTACGTAGGATCGGTCTACGTTCTAAGTTCTACGTTCTACGTTCTCCGATTTATGAAACGCCGAACCATCTGGCTCATTGGCGGACTTGCTATTATTGGCGTTGCTGCCGCAGTTTTTTTTGTCCGCATCGCGCGTGAGAATTTTCCGAACGGCCCCGTCGTTTTCGGAGCGACTTTTTCAAAAAAATACGCCCAGTCGCTCGGCTTGGACTGGCGCGCGGCGTACACCGCCGTCTTGGATGAACTTGGCGTACGGCTGCTCCGGATTCCGGCGTATTGGGATGAAATAGAGCCGGAGACGGGGCGCTTTGTCTTTGACGATCTTGATTGGCAGCTTCGTGAAGCAGAGGCGCGCGACGCTAAGGTGCTTCTTGCCGTTGGACAGAAGCTCCCGCGCTGGCCCGAGTGCCATTTTCCGAGCTGGATCAAGAATGCGACCGTGGAGCGACGGCAGCTGAGGACGCTCGCGATGCTCCAGCGCGTCGTTTCCCGTTATCGCGGCTCAAAGGCCGTCTGGGCGTGGCAGGTGGAAAATGAGCCACTCTTTGATTTCGGCGAGTGCCCGCCACCGGATGTTGAATTTTTGAAGAAAGAAATTGAACTAGTCCGTTCGCTTGATTCCACGCGGCCGATTGTTGTGACGGACAGTGGAGAACTGTCCACGTGGCTTCCTGCAGCCGAATTGGGCGATATTCTGGGAATCAGCATGTATCGCGTCGTGTGGACTAAGTTTCTTGGTTATTTTTATTATCCGATTACGCCCGGGTTTTATCGCTTCCGCGCGGAAGCGATCCGCTCACTCACCCCGCGCGTCATCATCACCGAGTTACAAGTTGAACCGTGGGTCGCGCGCGCGATTCCCGAAACGCCGCTTTCTGAACAGTACAAGTCTATGGACGCGGAACGGGTGCGTTCTAATGTTGAGTTTGCGCGCCGCGCGGGGTTGTCGGAAGTGTATGTGTGGGGCGTTGAATGGTGGTATTGGTTGCGCGGGCAGGGGAACGACGAGATTTGGGAGTATGGAAAAAGCATATTTTGATTTTGTATGCCTGAACCGTTTGAGAAAATCCCTGAAGTGCCAAAGCATGTCCATGAGACCCTGAAGTTTCCGGACGGGTTTCTGTGGGGCACCGCCCTTTCCGCTCATCAGCATGAGGGAAATAACCAGCACAGCGATTGGTGGGCGTGGGAGCAGAAGCCGGGGAATCCGCGCTCTGGGGACGCGGTAAATCATTACGCTCTTTACGAAGCGGATTTTGATTTGGCAAAGTCGCTTCACCAGAACGCGCACCGTTTTTCGCTGGAGTGGAGCCGGTTGGAACCCCACGAAGGGGAGTGGGACACGCATGAGGTTGAGCACTATCAGAATGTGCTCCGCGCGCTCAAAGCGCGCGGGTTTGCGGTCGCGCTGACGCTGCACCATTTCACAAACCCCGCGTGGTTTGCGAATAAGGGTGGCTGGGAGCGGCGCGATGCCCCCCGCCTTTTCGAGCGCTACGTGGATTTTGCGATTAAAAATTTTGGCGAGTGGGTTGATCTGTGGCTGACGGTAAACGAACCGCAGATTTATGCGGCGCAATCATACGCTCTGGGCGTGTGGCCGCCGCAGAAGAGATCCGTGATTCGGGCATGGCGCGTGTTGAAGAATCTTGCGCGCGCGCATCGTGCCGCATATGCGGCAATCCACAAGGCGATGGATACGGATGGGAAAAAGGCGCAGGTCGGCTTTGCGCACGGCCTTATGTCCATGGTTGCATATCGGAAACACTCGCTGCTGGATCACCTGGCGCTGCGCATCGCGGATAAGATTTGGAACCATTCGTTTTATGATCTTACCAAAGGCACGCATGACTTCTTGGGCGTCAACTATTACCTCCACCAGCGCGTCAAGCGCGCGGCGACGAAGCTCCTCCACAACTTCGTTGATCCGCGAGAAGAGAATCGTGAGGTCTCCGACATGGGATGGGAGATTTATCCGCAGGGGATTTTTGAGGCGCTTTTGGACGTGAAAGACATGAACCTGCCAATTTACATCACGGAAAATGGCATTTCTACCGCAAATGACGATCGTCGCGCACGCTTCATCGTTTCGTACATTAAAGAGCTGTATCACGCGATCCATGCGGGCATTGACGTTCGCGGCTATTTCCACTGGTCGCTTTTGGACAATTTTGAGTGGGACAAGGGATACACCCAGCGCTTCGGGCTTGTGGAGGTTGATTTCAAGACCTTGAAGCGCATGCCGCGGCCGTCCGCCGCCCTCTATGCGCAGATTTGTAAAGAAAACGGCATCCCGCACGATCTCCTGCGCTACGTGGGACACGCGGTGGAGGAGCATTAATCGGCAGCGCCCTCGCGCTTGACTCTCTCGCTGGAGAGAGTTTTTCATTTTGTGCTACCATTGTTTCGCCCCACCCATAATTCCTGATTCATAATTCTTAATTCACCGGCAATGGCCCGCTTTTTTGAAGACGCGCTCACTTACGACGATGTGCTGCTCGTGCCGCGACGTTCAAGCGTTTCCTCGCGCAGCCACGTCTCCACGGAGACATGGCTCACCCCGCGTATTCGAATGAACGTCCCCATCGTCTCCGCAAACATGGACACGGTTACCGAGTGGCGGATGGCCGTCACCATGGCGCGATTGGGTGGGATCGGGATCATCCACCGCTTTCTTTCCATAGAGGATCAGGTTGTGGAAGTGGAAAAAGTGAAGCGCATAGAAAATTTCCGTATAGAAAGGCCCTATACGCTCACGCCTGCCGCTACGCTCCGCGATGCGCGGGAGGCGATGCGGCGCTATAGCGTCTCCTGTCTTTTGATTGCAGGAGCCGAGGGGAAGCTCGCGGGGCTCCTTTCAAACCGCGACATCCGTTTTGAAACTGACGAACGACGGCCGGTTACGGAGCTCATGACCCCGCGAGAGCGACTCATCGTCGCGCACCCCGAGATTACGCTACCCGAGGCGCGCGAATTGTTGCGGCGGCATAAGTATGAAAAATTGCCCCTCGTGGACGAGAACGGGGCGCTTTGCGGCCTTATTACAAGCAAGGATATCGTTCGTTTTGACGAGTATCCGCAGGCAACGAAAGATGAAAAAGGGCGGCTGCGCGTCGGGGCGGCGTTGGGAGTCAAAGACACCCTTCCGCGCGCCGAGGCGCTTCTTGCCGTCGGCGCGGATGTGCTCGTCGTTGACGTTGCCCACGGCCACAACGAGCGCGCGCTTGCCGCGATTTCCGCTCTGCGCGCACGGTTTGGAAGTTCTGTTCAGATTATCGGTGGAAATATCGCCACGCCTTCCGGGGCGCGCGACCTGGTTTCCGCCGGCGCTGATGCGGTAAAGGTAGGGATCGGTCCCGGAACCACATGCACGACGAGGATCGTCGCCGGTGTCGGGGTTCCGCAGCTTACGGCCGTCCTTCGGGTTGCCGAGGCGCTCGCGGGAACTAATATCCCGGTCATTGCCGACGGCGGCATTCGCTATCCCGGAGACCTTACGAAAGCAATGGCCGCAGGAGCAGGAAGCGTGATGCTGGGGGGACTGCTTGCCGGAACCGATGAAAGTCCGGGAGTAACCGTCATGCGAAACGGACGGAAATATAAAATCGCGCGGGGAATGGCCTCCTTAGGGGCCGCAGCGGGACGACGTGCTGGAGATGGCGGTGGAGGGAGCGATGAGGAGCTTTCGCACTATGTAGCCGAGGGGATTGAAGCGGCGGTTCCATACCGCGGAAAGGCGGAGGAGGTCGTGGAGCAGCTCATGGGCGGACTGCGCTCCGGCATGTCCTACTGCAATGCCCGGACGATTGGAGAATTGCAGGCAAATGCCGGATTTGTGCGCATTACCGATGCCGGGCGGAAGGAGAGCTTGCCTCATGATGTAGAGGTGTTGTGAGAAGTGCAAAATGCAAAACGAAAAATGTAAAATGTCGGTGTTCCGCTTCGCTTGTTTTAAATTTTGAGTTGTCCCGACGCTTCGGTCGGGATCCCGCTTCGCGGTGATTATTTTACGCTTTTCGCTTTGCACTTTACGCTTATAGTTGTCCACAGTTTTCAAAATGCGCGTAGGCGATACAATGCAGGTGACGGAAAAAATAAACATGAACTATGCGCAATGAAGCGGTGTTAGACATTGAAACGCAAAACACGTTTCGGGACGTCGGCAAATACGATCCTGCGCTTCTCAAAATCTCTCTGGTGGGGGTTTATTTTTATGAAACGGACTCTTTTGAGGCGTTCCGCGAGCACGAATTGTCAAAACTGTGGCCGCGTCTTGAGCGTCTTACCCGCGTGATTGGTTATAATATTGATGATTTTGACCTGCCGGTGATGAACAGCTATTACCCGGGCGACATTACGCGGCTTCCGACACTGGACATCCTGGCGGAAATAGAGAAAAAAGTCGGATTTCGAGTGAAGTTGGATGATGTGGTGCAAGCGACGCTCGGAACCGCGAAGTCGGGGAATGGGCTTATGGCCGTGGAATACTTCCGGACGGGGGAGTGGGATAAGTTGCAGGAATATTGCCTCCAAGATGTGCGCGTGACGCGGGATCTCTATGAGCATGGCCTCAAGGCGCAGACGGTAAGATTCAAGGATCGTATGGGGAAATTTATTGATGTGCCTGTCAATTTCGCTTTGGAAGCGCCGGTGCGAGCCGCCATGAACCTAACGATGCCTTTTTGAAAAAGTTATCCACATCCGCCAGTTGGCGGAGATCACAATATATTGTGGTAAAATTGAGTGTAGAGACACAAGATGTTGTGTCCTAACATTGCCCAGCCCTCTACGCAGAAGTCCTTTGCCTAGAGGGCTGGGTTATTTCATACCCGTATGTACACACTCGACGGCCTCCGTCTCAAAGTTTTTGAAGATCGTTACGCGCTCCGCGACCGCGAAGGAAATCAGTTGGAACACACGCCGGAAGAGATGTGGAAACGCGTGGCAACTGCCATTGCTGCGGCGGAGCCGACGGAGGAGAAGCGGGCGTTTTGGGCCGACGAGTTTTACCGCGTCTTGGACGGGTTCCAATTTGTGCCGGGAGGCCGCATCCTTTCCGGCGCAGGAAGCGGCTACGATCTCACATTTTACAACTGTTTTGTGATTCCTTCACCGGAGGACAGCCGCGGCGGAATTTTTGAATCCGTGAAAACCATGGTGGAGATTATGTCTCGGTCGGGTGGAGTCGGCGTGAACCTGTCCACACTCCGCCCTCGCGGGGCTCGTGTGAAAGGCGTGAACGGCACGGCCTCCGGAGCCGTTTCCTTCGGTGGCCTCTATTCATACGCAACGGGTCTCATCATCCAAGGTGGATCTCGCCGCGGCGCTTTGATGCTCATGTTGAATGATGACCACCCGGACATTGAAGAATTCGTTACCGTGAAGCGCGCAATGGGGCTCGTCACCAACGCGAACCTTTCCGTGTGCATCTCCGATCGCCTTATGGAGGCGGTCAAAAATGACGCCGATTGGGATTTGCAGTGGAATGGCACGGTCTATAAGACGATACAGGCGCGGTATCTGTGGAACCTGATTTGTGAGTCGGCGTGGGCTTCTGGCGAGCCGGGGTTGTACTTCATGGAGCGGGCGAACAAGCAGGGGAACACATGGTATTTTGAAAACCTCATCTCGACAAATCCTTGTGGCGAACAGCCGCTCGGCGCTTGGTCCGTCTGCAACCTGGGTGCGATCAATCTGGCGGCGTTCGCAAAAGACGACCGCGTGGATTACGAACGGCTCGGCTGGGCGGTGCGCACCGCCGTCCGATTTCTGGACAACGTAATTGAAGTGACGGGATACCCATTCCCGCAGAACCGCGAGGCGCAGATGAATATCCGCCGCACCGGCCTCTCCGCCATGGGCCTCGGAGACCTTCTCATTAAATTGAAATTGCGTTACAGCTCACCGGAAGCGCTCGCCTTGGTGCGTGAAGTGTACCGATTCATCCGCGACGAAGCGTACCGGGCATCCGTTGAGGTCTCCAAAGAGAAGGGGCCGTTCCCCAAGTTTGATCCCGAAAAATACCTCCAAGGGTACTTTATTCGGCAGCTCCCCGCAGTTTTGCAGGCGGCGATCGGCCGCTATGGAATCCGGAACGCAGTGCTCTTGACCCAAGCGCCGACCGGAACGACATCGCTTCTTTCTGGCGTAAGTTCGGGGATTGAACCGGTATACGACTTCGTTTTTATCCGCAAGGACAGAATCGGCGAGCATGAAGTGCACCACCCGCTCTACAAGGAATGGTTGGATGCGCATCCGGGGGAGGCCGTTCCGGATTATTTCGTGAACGCGAAGCAACTCACGCCCGATGAGCACGTCGCCACACAGGCGGCAATTCAAGAGTTTGTGGATTCCTCTATTTCCAAAACCGTGAACGCCCCGGAGGAGCACACGGCGGAGCAGGTCGCGACGCTGTATGAAAAGGCGTACGAGCTTGGCTGTAAAGGAGTAACCTATTTCCGCGAGAACTCCCGTGATGTTTCCGTTCTGTACTCCAAAGATGCCCAGGATAAGAAAGCAAATGGCGAATCGTCACCGCGAAGCGGGATCCCGACCGAAGCGTCTGGACAAATCGCAAATAGATCCGCCGATGCTCCCGTCGCAGGCACTGCCACCGCTTCTTTCGATGGCATTACTCCGCGGACGCGTCCGGCGGTCACCACCGGCAAGACATACAAAATTACGACCGGCTACGGGACGCTGTATGTAACCGTAAACGACGATGAAGAAGCACGACCCTTTGAAGTATTTGCGACGATCGGAAAAACAGGCGGCTTTTTTGCGGCCAAATCGGAGGCAATTTGCCGACTCATCTCTCTTGCGCTCCGTTCAGGCATCTCGGTTACCGAAGTGATTGACCAGCTGAAAGGCATTCGCGGCCCGATGCCTTCGTGGACCTCGCGTGGCATGGTGCTATCCATTCCGGACGGGATCGCGCAGATTCTGGAGGAGCACACCCGCGTCCCGCAGGCGACATTGCCGCTTGACGCCGCTCCGAAAATTGAAACCGGCATGAATATACTGCCCGAGGCGGAAGTGCTAAAAATGGCTGCATATGACGCCCATCCGGCAGTAGGGCTTGCGCCGGAATCAAATGTTCCCGCAATGGTACGGGTTAGGAGCATTGCGAATACCGGTTTTGCACCACAGTGCCCGGAATGCAGCGCGGTGTTGGCGGTTGCCGAAGGGTGCATGACCTGCCACAGTTGTGGATACTCTAAGTGTGGCTAATTGTCATGAAGCATGAAACTTGAAGCATGGAACATTGAGTGCGAAGCGCGGAGCGCACTCCTTCCTTCGACATGCTCAGGATGGTGAGCGAAGTCGAACCATGAATGAATGCTTCATGTTACGTGCTCCATGTTTCATGTTATATGCTTCAGGTTTATACGGGTGATGGGAAAGGCAAGACGACCGCCGCGCTTGGCGCCGCGGTTCGCGCTGCCGCCTCCGGTGGGCGCGTCGCCATTGTTTATTTTGACAAAGGCGGCACGCATTATTCCGAACGCCGCTTTTTAGAGGCAGTCAAAGGAGGGCCGTTCCTCTCCGCTGTATACGGTTCGTACAAACCTCCGAAACCAACCGGCCGGGTTGATTATGTGGCGACCGGACTGGATCGGATTGATCCGACTACCGGCCGCTTTCGTTTCGGCGTGACTCTGGCTGACAAGAGAGAAGCGCGTCGTGGGCTTGCCGCGGCGAAGAAATTTTTGACGAATAAAAAGTACAACCTCATCATTTTGGATGAGTTAAATACGACCGTTTCATTGGGGATGCTACCCCTGCGGAGCGCGCTCGCGCTTCTGCGCTCGCGCCCAAAGGATATTGAGGTTATCGTAACCGGACGCCGCGCGCCGGATGAAATTTTGAACGAGGCCGATTTGGTGACTGAAATGAAGCTCGTAAAACACTATTTTTACAAAGGCATCCGCGCTCGCGAGGGGATTGACTTTTAATGCGAAACGGGGTATGGTTGGACGTTGCGCTTCATGGAGAGGAGAATTGCATGGATAGCAAGCTGCGTCTGTTCGTATACCGTTGGTACCACGAACCGCTGCCGACTGCCGATCCCAAGTACATGGTCGCCATAGTGCACTCGGCGCGATCGGATGCCGACGCGATGATGCGTGCGCGTGAGCGCTTCGTCGGCGAGATGATGGGGAACCTCGAGATCGCCGCTGCGCACGAATTCGAGGTTCAGGAGCACGCGATAGAAGCGGGGCTCATGATTGAGCAGATTGAAATTTGAGCAACGGAGGTTGCCATGAAAGAGGTTCTGTATCGCTTGGCAGTTATCATTCCCGCGCTTTTTTTCTTCGGCTGGTGCTTCTGGACGGTGAACCCCAAGCGCCCCGAGCGCCTCGTGAAGCTCCGCCAGAAGCTCGGTGTCAACGTGGACGCCAAGAAGTGATCCGGTTGCCCGCCCAAGTCTGCCTCAAGGCGGATTTAGGTGGGCTTTTCTTTTAATCGGAAATCGGTTATTCTGTGCAACAATCGGCTTTGTTAATATCCGTATGGCGCGGCGACAGTACGTTCGGTGAGACGGGCGGCGCGATGTTTGGCGAGAGATCATTTAAAGAATTCATCCCCTGGCCGGGGCGTAGCACAGCGGTAGTGCGCTCGGTTCGGGACCGAGAGGCCGTCCCGCCACGCGGGATCGCCCCGACAAACATTGAAAATTCGTCAAATAATCGGGGCGTGGCGCAGCGGTATGCCGGTCCGCTTTCGGCGGACACCGGGCGGCAGGCGGCGCAAGGTGTCGCCCTCCGGCGACAGATTATTTGCAGTAATCCTCGCTCTGCGAGGACAACGCCGAAGCGCGCACGGTGAGTGGGGTCGAGCCGGAGTGAGGACTGAACTGCTTCAGTCCGAACCGGCAAGACGGGCGGCACCATGTTCGGCAAAACCGATTATAATGTTCGTATCGTGGTCGGGGCGTAGCACAGCGGTAGTGCGCTCGGTTCGGGATCGAGAGGCCGTCCCGCCACGCGGGATCGCCCCGACAAACATTGAAAATTCGTCAAATAATCGGGGCGTGGCGCAGCGGTAGCGCGCACGGTTCGGGACCGTGAGGCCGCAGGTTCAAATCCTGTCGCCCCGATTATTTGACGAAAGTGAGCCATGACGTGCCGAATCGTCCCGCCACGGCGGGATCGCCCCGAAAAAACACACCCCAACTCGTTTGGGTGTGTTTTTTCATAAAAAAGCCCCGAATATGTTCAGGGCAACGGCGTCTAGTAGCAGCCCTTCGTGAGAAACGGGCCGAGAATCGTATCA
>ERZ1292645.659-Hain-H14-02um-R2-659-length-11573-cov-4_pt1 | contig 11573 bp, 10 predicted proteins | sample MGYA00564401_ERZ1292645 | MGnify/ENA primary metagenome ERZ1292645 (study PRJEB36523, sample SAMEA6512644) | groundwater metagenome | collected 2019-01-09 | study: AquaDiva: Metagenomics assemblies of 32 groundwater samples | reverse complement strand
TTCAATGATAGCATACTGACAGTTATTTTTTACCATTTTTTTTAACATATGTTGGGTAAAAAATCTGCCGGCCATGGTCATTTTTTTGTCATTCAGCCATTCGTTTTGACCGTCATTAAAAATAGCGGTTGAAGTAAAGCCGGTTTTATAACCGGCCGCGGCTAACATTTTAGCAATTAAATAAATACTAGTAGTTTTACCGGTCGTGCCGGTTACGCCGATAACAATCAGCTTATTTGACGGCCAGCTATACCAAGCCGCGGCTAACACGCCTAATAAATAATGATAAACCGGCCGCAGGGCGTTAAACAACTTAATTGGAATATATTTTTTTATAATATTAGACCGTTGATTAATTAACATTTCCTAAGGGCAACTTGTTGCCCTGATGTCAGCGCTGGAGGCGGTTTAGCCTTCGACTCTGGCGTCAGAGCGGCAATTTAACGGTTTTGAATTGTCATTGTTCATTTAAAAATACAAATTTACGTTGAACTATTAATTTGAGCCGCTATCAAGGTTACAATTCTTTTACAGTTAAGAACCGTCGCCGTTAGATAATTCTGGATGGCCGTTTTCCAGATACCGAGCCAGCGGCATTTTCCCAGTCCGTGATTAGTTTTGCCGTCCGCGAACCGCCGCTCAATTTTGTATCTCTCTTTAATAGTCTGCCGATAGATTTTTGTTTTCATCCGGTTTTTCAGTTTTTCCACCGTCCGATTTTTTTTAATAATGATGAATGATTTGCCTTGGCATTCTTCAATCAGCTCATGGTTGGCGTTAGTGTCATAGCCCTTGTCCGCCAGTATCTTTGTTCGCATTCTTAAATCGGTTGACATTTCAACGTTGGCAAGGAGTGGTTTGACAATCTGCTCATCCTTGATGTTGCCGGGCGTGGTGACGACCTGCTCGATAATTTCCGAATCGCCGTCAATGATAATATGCTTTTTGTAGCCGTAAAACTGTTTCTGGCTTGACTTGCGTCCGAAGCGGGCATCTTGATCCGGACTGGTTTTGTCGATATAATTGTCCTGGTCATCGTCGCTTTCTTTTTCATTCCGCCCACCGTTTTTCTTGGCTAACCGAGACAAATCCACATTGGCTCGCATAGCGGTTGAATCAATAATTTTCAGACGGTTATGCACTAATTGTTTTTCTTTGGCCTGGCTGACTATATTATTAAATATGTCTTGAAATATTTCTTCTTCCAGCCGGTCGCGGAAAACAGTCAGAGTGGAATGGTCGGGCGCCGGATCATCAACCGCTAATCCCAGAAACCATTTAAACGACAGGCGATCGTTTATCTGCTCTTCAATTTCTCTCAGAGAAACATCGTAGAGGAAAGACAGAAATAATATCTTAAACAGAGTTTCCGGCTCGTAGGGACGATTACCCGGCTTGCCATAATTATCATATTTATCCAGACAGACACCATTGATGAATGAGAAATCAACCGTCTCGCTTAATTGCTTTAAAAAATTATCTTTAGGAATAACCCGTTCGTATAAATAATTACCGAATAATGAATTTTTATTAGACTGCTTAAACATATATTTTGCGCTTAAAATTAGTGAATTATGTCTTAATTTTAGCACAAAATATGGCTTTAAGCCACTGAAAAACCTTTGGTTTTTCTGGTTAATTAATCAACGGTCTAATTATATTATTTTTATTCTAAATCTTGGTTAACTATCTTGCGATATGGCTGATAATATCGCGGCTTATCAGCGCCGGCTTTCCACTCAATTGATAAAACATCGGTCAGGGCTTTAAATAAATGGGCGTATTGGCCGGGACAACAATCAATTCATTAGGCCCGTATTTTTTAACCGCCTCTTTATTATTCTGCCGCAAAGTAATTTCAAACTTGCCTTTTAAAATAATAGCATACTGCTTAGAAGCATGGTAATCTCCGCCTCGATAGGCGCCGGCTTTGGTAAAACTTACGACAAATTCTACGCCTTTAATTTTATTGATGAATATTTCACCCCTGACGTCGCTGTAAGCATCTATTTTCAATGCTTTTCTCATATTAATTATTTTCTATTAAATCATTAATTGCTCTGGCTGTAAACCAAATAATGTTTATGATTTAAAATTATTAATTACTTCTATATCATCGCTAGCCATTTGCCAGCCTAAAACTCCGTAATTTTCCGCTAAATGTGTTTTATTTAATGTTTTCGGAATCGGTACAATGTCTTTGCTAATTATCCAGTTAAGCGCAACTTGCGCCGGTGTCTTTTTGTACTTTTGACTTAATCTTTCTATAATTTTATTAACTCTTAATAATAAATCGCCGCGAGCTAATGGCCGGTGAGCGATAACTTTTATATTATTTTTTTGGCAATAAGGGATAATTTCTTTTTCCGCTTCTCGGCTAACTATATTATACTCAATCTGATTAGCGGCCAGCCTGGTGTGATCTAGATATTTTTGCGCCTGTTTAAGCAGCTCAACCGAGGCGTTGCAGACGCCAATAGACTTAACTATTTTTTTATCAACCAGATATTCTAGGGCTTTCATGGTTTGGTTTAAAGGTAGCTCTTTGGTAAGAGGGTTTTCAGCCGACCAATGGATTAAATATAAATCAATATACGAGGTGTTCAATCTTTTTAGGCTGCCCTTAGCCGCTTTTACAACCGCCTCGTATTCAAGATTGTCTTTCCAGACTTTAGTAATTATAAAAATATCTTCCCGCTTAAAACCTTTGATAGCTTGTCCAACAATTTCTTCGCCTAAACCGCGGCCGTATAATTCGGCCGTATCAATCAGCCTAAAGCCTAACTCAAGGCCAGTTTTTAAAACCTCTATTGATTCTTGATAATTAGACTTATCCTGCTCATACTTGCCGCCCATGCCCCAGGTGCCAAGGCCAATTTTTGGAATATCCATATAATTTAATTGATTATTTTTGGCTCTGGATGAGGAACGATAAATTTCCCCTGATAACCTTTACCTTTTATTTTAGGAATTAATTCATCGGCGATATTCCATGATAACATTAAAGCATAATCCGGCTGATCTAAGTATAACCGCTCTTCGCTGACAACCGGAATATGCATTCCGGGCGTAAAAGCGCCGATTTTAAGATCGCTTTTTTCAACTAAATAATCAATAGTTTCTTTGTCTAACTTACAATAATTTAGCAAGGTATTGCCTTTAGCCGGAGCGCCGATGCCCGCTATTCGCCCGCCCTTGGCCTTTATGTCTAAAACTAATTTTTGCAGATTCAATTTATTTTTTTTCACCCGCTCGGCAAAATTATTAAAGGTTTCTTTTTTATATAACCCGCTTTTAGCTTCAAGCTTAATTAATTTTGCCACGCTTTGAGCCACGGGATATTTTCCCCGTTGGGCGGCATACACGATTAGGCTGCCGCCATGAATAAACCCTCTCTCAACATCAATAACTTCCAAGCCATGTTTTTTAAATAATGCTTGCATGGGCTTTAAGGAATAATAGCGCAAATGCTCATGGTAAATCGAATCATACTGCAATTTCTCGATAAAGTCCAATAAATAGCCTGACTCTGACACGAAAATTCCATCGTCAGTCAATAAATTTTTAACTCCGGCCAAAAAATCATCTAATTGATTTACATGAGCAAAAACATTAGTGGCGGTTATTATTTTAGCCCGGCCTTGCTTCAAGCTTACTTCAGCGGCCAATTTTTGCGTAAAAAAATCCACTACTGTCGGTATCTTGTTGTTCAAAGCAATGCTGGTGGCGCTAGAAGGATCAATGCCGAGAATTTTGACTTTATGGGGAATATAATATGACAACAAAGTACCGTCGTTTGAACCGATGTCAATCGCTAAATCATTCATGCTCAGCTTATAGCCTTTAACTAAATTATTTACTAATATCTCAAAACTCTTTTTTAAACTGTTATTGGTACCGGTATTATAAACATAGTCGCAAAATAATTTTTCCGGATCAACTACATAATTAAGCTGGACTAAATAGCAGGACTCGCATAAACAAAGTTCCAGCGGATAAGTTGCTTCCGGCTTTAAAAGATCGCTCAAGCGTAAAAAAGCGTCGCTGGGCGGATGATAGCCCAGATCTAAAAATTTATATAATTTTTTTTCTCCGCAGATAAAACAAGGCATATTATTATTTCAATTCATATAAATAAATATTATTATAAGAAGTAAGCGGCTTTAGGCCAGGCACCGCGCTAAGGTCGCATTCCGGATTATTATTTCTGTTCCAAACAATATAATTAACTCCGTATTTTTTTAAGATTTTATTAATGCCGTTATTTCTTAAAACTGTTTCCGTATATTCGTCGTTTAACTTAGAAATTATTGCCGGACGCCTAAGCGCTAACTCTTTATCAGCCTTGGTGATTTTATTCATATAAGCGTAATAATCAAAACCAGACCAATAGCCTTCAAGGTTCCTAAATAAAGTCTGATAATAGGTGCCGCGCGACTTAGGGTCCTGCCCGATAGCCGTCAGATAATCCGCGAAATTATTTCTGGCTTTTTTATTTAAATAAAAATAAACGAACAACGCGTCTTTAAGCCTTTGCAGCGGCACTTGGTTAAAGGTGGCGGCTTGATGCCAAAATAAATCATGCGAGGTATAAATGGTAAGCAAATACATATTGGCCTGATCGGCTAAAATTACTCCGGGCTGTTTATCTGAATTTAAAACGTTAATTATCGGCCGATAACTTTGCTCGTTCCTTTTTATGTTCAAAGTCATGAAAAATGATCTATACTGTCCGCCGACCGTATTGATAAAAACCACGGCCAGCAAAAACAAAAACAAATATTTTCTGATTTTTTCATTGTCCATAAGCCGCCAAATCATATAACAGCCTATGATAATTGACAGAGGAACGATAAAATACCAATAATAATGGGCGTATTGGACCATGCGGCCGGTAATTATCTGCTGATTAAGCGCCACCCAGCCGCCGCTAATTACCGCCAGTATAAATGGCCAATTTTTATCGTCCCGGCGCTTATAATAATAGACGGCGAAAATAATTAAAGTGATAAAGCCGATTTTACTGAAAATCGGACCGTGGCCGTAAGACGACCAAATAAAATAAGCCATTTGCCTGCCAATTTCGGAATTAAGAGATGAAAACAGCCTGATTAAATTATAAGCGCCTAAGGCTAAACCGATAAGGCTGATCCAAAAAACTTTTCTGGCCGTGAAAAAATCTTTTTTAAACAATAAAATTAAAAATAAACAGCCGTTAAGCGCTAGAATAAACGACCAGGCGTAAAAATAGATATAAAAGAGCAAGCCGAAAACCGCGCCGGCAAAAATTTTATATTTTAATTTATCTGAATTTAAGCTTTTAACCAATAAATTAAAATAGATAAATAAAATCAACGAGCTTGCATAGGGATAAATCAGGCGGGCGTAAATATTAAAATCATCATAAAATAAAGTCTTTCTGTAGACGATGGAATAGCCGCCGATGGCGAACAAAGCGGCCGCGATAGCTAAGAGCTTCTTACCTGATAATTGCCAAACAAAAAAATAAATTAAAATGATCAATATAAAAACGCCTATAAAATTATAAATATTATAGACGGTCGCTATATTGGCCCGCTCGGCCAGACCTAATAATTTAATCGGCGCCAACAAAATATATTCGCTGTAAGAAAGATAAGGGTCTGGATCGTTTTTCCCTTCTCTTAATACCGGACTGCCTAAACTATGGCCGTCTAAAACCTCCTTGCCCTTGGTTAAATAAAAATGCGCGTCCGTGCCGAACCAATTAATATTAATGCCTTGATATTCTTTTCCTATTACCCAGGGGAAAACTATTAAAGGCGCGAAAATTAAAACCGTCAATAAAAAAGACAAAATTATTATCCAATAATGTTTTATAACTAAAAATTTAATTTTATTAATGATATCATTCATATAATTAATCTGTTTATTATAGCTTATCTCTTAATATATTTAGTCACTTGAGCCATCCTCAGAAAAAGATAGCGCCTTCGTGCTAGATAATACTTTTCCTCAATAATTTTATTTATCTCTCTATGGCTGGAAACATGGTCGTCGTGGGCATTTTTAAAGTTAGCCAAGCGCATCATTATTTTTGATACCCAATTTTCCGTGGGCAAACAAACTAATAAAACAGCCCGCGGATTCATCTTTTGAAATTCTGTCAATAAATTTTTTATCTCCTCGGGATAAAGATGCTCCAAAACATTATTTAAAATTATCTGCGCCGGCTTTAAATCATGATAATTCTGGATATCAGATAACTCCGAAATAATATCATAACCAACAACATTATTTTTTAATTTTCTCTTTAAATAGCCGCGCCCGCAGCCAAAATCAAGAATTAAACCCGGCTCTTTTTTTAATTCGCCAAATTTAATAATCGTTTCCAAAATACGATTAAAATAAATCTTGGCCGGTCCGCAGTAATAATCCTGGCGATAATCAACGGTAGTAGTATTTCTAGCCATAAATATTTAAAAATTAAGCCCGGCCAGCTTTGATTTTTGCCTTTGTCGAAATAACCTCTTTAACGGCCGCGATTACTCTTTTAGCGTCGGCCAGTGAAAGCTTAGCGCTCATTGGCAAAGAAACCGTCCGCTCGCCGATATATTCAGCATTAGGATAATCCCCGACTCTAAAGCCAAAACGCTGGCGGTAATATTTATGCAGATGCGCCGGTATAAAATGCACACCCGTGCCGATACGGCGGCGATGCAATTCCAGCATAAACTCATCCCGGCTGATGCCGCATTTCTTTTTATCTATTAACAGCGTGTAAAGATGCTTATTGTGATGAGTATTTTTTTCAAACAGCGCCGGCAATTCAATCGGCAAATCCTTGAAGCTATCGTTATATAAATCCCAAATTTTCTGCCTGATTCTATCAAACTTAGCGATTCTTTTTAACTGATGAAGGCCAAGCGAAGCTTGCATATCAGTCATATTATATTTAAAGCCAGGGTAAATAACTTCATAATGCTTATAACCGTCGTCTGAATAGCGCTTCCAGGCATCCTTGGACATGCCGTGCAAAGCGTAAATTTTTATTTTATCGGCAAAATCTTTATTATTAGTCGTGACCATGCCGCCTTCGCCGGTAATAATGTTCTTGGTAACATAAAAACTGAAACAAGTTAAATCGCCGATTTGGCCGATTTTTTTGCCATGATATTCCGAGCCTAAGGCTTGAGCCGCGTCTTCAATCACATAAAGTTGGTGCTTTTTGGCGATTTTCATTATGGCATCCATTGCGCACGGCCGCCCGGCTAAATGGACCGGCATGATGGCTTTAGTCTTTTTAGTAATGGCTATTTCTATTTTGGCCGCATCAATATTCATACTTCGCTGATCAATGTCAACAAAAACTGGCTTAGCTCCGCAATGAATTATTGTATTAACAGTAGCGCAAAAGGTTAAAGGCGTGGTAATAACCTCATCGCCTGACCCCACGCCGCAAACCAACAGTGATAAATGTAAACCAGCCGTACAAGAATTTAAGGCCAAGCCGAATTTAGTTCCGACATAATGGCTTACTTGTTTTTCAAAAGCGGCAGTTTTTGGTCCAGTGCCGATCCAGCCTGATTTTAAAGTTTTTACCATCTCAGCTACTTCTTCGCGGCCGATATAAGGCGAACCGAAAACAATATAGTTATTGGCTTTGAACATAAAATAAAAATTTATTTATTTTTAACTCTGCTCCCCAACTCTCTTCTTAATCTGACTAAATTTATAAAATGCCTCCAGGAATCACCAAATATTTTAACCGTGGTATAAAGCGACTCCCTAACAAAAACCGTTGGCAATTGAGTTATCTTTAACCCCGCCAGCTTGGATCTGGCTATAATTTCCGTGTCCCAAAACCATTTTTCGTCTTTCACTCGGGCCAGCACGGGTATAATTCTTTCACGTTTAAAGAATTTACAACCTGATTCAGTGTCGCCCAAGTCCGCGCCCAAAAATATTTTAACTAAAAATTTATAGCCCTTACTTAAAATCCAGCGATGCAAGACCTTGAGTTTTAATTTGTAAATTCTCTGGCCGATAACTATATCAGCGCCCTGCCTGATTTCCGCCGCCAAGGCCGGAATATACCAGGGGTTAGTGGAAAAATCAATGTCCACAAAACCGATTATTTCTCCCCGCGCCGCCATAATGCCTTCGCCAACCGTTCGGCCTCGCCCTTGATTTTTATCGTGCCGGATGAATTTTATATTGTCCGAATTTTTATGGGCCTGCAAAAACCGCTTAATCAACTCAACCGTATTATTGGCGCTGGCGTCATCAATAATGATAATTTCTGATTGATAAACTATTGTAGCCAAAACCTGCTTCAGCCGGTTTAAATTTTTTTCTAAATAAGACGCCTCGTTATAGCAAGGCACAATTAAACTTAATTCAATCTTCGGCATACTGCTTAATATAATTAATTAATAATTTTTTCCGCCCTTTTTTGCCAGGTGTAATTATGTACATCAGCCAAGGCTTGCCGCGCCAGCCGGTCGGCCAGCCGGTCGGCCGCCAAGACTCGCTTTACTCCCTCGGCTAAAGCCTTAGGGTCATCCGGTTTAACCAACACCGCGTTAGCTTCATTTAAGACTTCTCTGATTGCCGGCAGGTCGGAAGCCACGATCGGACGCTGGCTCGCCATATATTCAAAAAGCTTCAAAGGCGAGGTATAATAAGCCGAATTCTGGTTGCCTCTTTTATTGGGTAAAACAAGAACGTCCGCGGCTTTCAGATAAACCGGCACTTCGCCATGAATTTTAAACCCGGTTATAATTATATTTTCCGCCGGATAGCGCCTTTTAATTTCAATTTTTTCGCTTGGTTCGCCGCCAACCAAGAGGCAAACGACGCCCGGCAGATATTTAAGCGACTCAAGCATTATCTCAACGCCTTTCCAATCGTGAAAAGAAAAATTGCCCGCGTAGGCAATAATTTTTTGATTAGCGGGTAAAGACAATTTGCGCCTGGCTTCATCTCGGGTCAAGTTTATGGCGAATTCCGCCAAGTCAACCGCGTCCGCGGCAGTAATAATTTTCGCTTCGTCAACTCCGGAGGCAACCAGTTCTTGTTTTAAAAATTTCGTCAAAACAATTATTTTTTTAGCTTTTTTATAAGTTAGCTTATGCCAGCTTTTAATCCGCGGCGGCAATTCATGGACTTCTAAATAAAAATTATTGAAAAATAGCCCGGCCAAAGAGGTTCTTAAATACAAAATGTCGTATTTTTTAAATAGCGCGTAAAGCTTGGCGCAAAATAGAAAGCTAAAACTGCGGATTAAAAAATTAATTTTACTGGTGCTAGTAGACGATAAATTAATATGGGGAATTTTCGTTATTTTAAATCTGGTTTTAATGTTATAATAGGCAAAAATCTTTTCTTCCGTGTCTCGTTTCATACCCGTAGCCAGCTCAACTTCCAGCCCGTTTCGCGCGAAAGCTTCACACATTTTCATGATCTGGATGCTATGCGCCCAGGTATGGGGCAAACGAACATTGACAAAATACATTAATTTTACCCCGTTAGAAATTTCATTTTTTTTAGTTGGCATATTATCCTAGGCAATATCCGTTAAACAAATAATTTCTAACGGGGTTCATAATAAACTTAAATAAATTTCTTTGGTTCGCTCGGCTGTTTGCGCCCAGGTGAATTTATGCGACTGAACTAAGCCTTTGGCGATTAAATCATTTCTTAAATTTACATCAGTTAAAATTTTATTCATCGCCTCCGCGATATCAGCAAAATTCAGCGGATCTATTAAAATACCGGCCTCTCCCGCTACTTCCGGCATAGAAGCCAAATTTGAAGTAATTACCGGCGTGCCCGAGGCCATGGCCTCAACGATTGGCAGACCAAAGCCTTCCTGTAGCGAGGAAAAAACTAATAATTCGGCGGCCGAGTACATATAATTTAAATCATCGGCCGCAATATAATCAATAAAAATTATATCGCTTTTATAGCCTGATCGATGCGCCAGATTAAAAATTTTTTCCGTGTCAAAGTCGCGCGTACCCACTACCGCCAATTTTTCATTTCTTTTATATTTATCCCTGAAAATCTTATAAGCCGCTACGAGGCCGGTAACGTTCTTATGCGGCAGGTGCCTGGCCATGGCTAAAATAAAAGGTCCGCTGGCGCCGTATTTATTAAAAATTCTTGACTGCGCCTCGGCCTTAGGAATAACCTTAAAATTTTCCCCGCCGCCCAAATATGAAAAAAAAATGTTTTTCCGAGGCGCGTGATAATATTTCGCGATTTCTTCGCAGCCGTATTTTGCGTCGGCTATCATAGCGTCAACTTTCCGATTGAATTTAGTCAAGACGAAATTAAACACCTCCCGGGAAAAAATAAATGGGCCTGGCGAGGTAATTTCGCCGGCGCCATGGGTGGTAATAACGATTTTTTTCGCCGGCGCCAGCCAAAAAAAAGGGTAAACCCTAGGCTGAAACCAATGGATAATATCAAACTTATTTTTTCTGTATTGCCAAAAAAATAACATTTGCGAAACAAAACGCGAGCCGTAGGGTAATTTTACTTTCGGTAAAATAATTTCTTTGGCCCAACCGTAAAGCGGGTCGTCCACTTTATCATAATGAACCAGATAAAATTCAAAGCGGCTGTCGTCTAATATATTGGTAATTAACTGCCTAGTGTATAAAGCCGTGCCCTTAGCTAAACGTTTATCCATCGCATAGCTCATTAAGGCTATTTTAATCTTTTTTGTATAATTCATGAAAAAATTATTTGTTTAAGCTTTTTTTAATTAGGTCCGCTACTTTAATTATTTGCTTATCATTAATATCATAAAATAGCGGCAACACTAAAAGCCTCTTTGATGCATACTCCGTGTTATGGCAATCTTTGGCTCTAAAATTCTTATACATGGGAAATTTATAAATGGGAGGAAAATAATGCGCGCTGGAGCCGATGCCCGCCTTAGATAGGGCTTGCTTCGCTAAACTTCTCTGCGCCGGTTCGGCGAATAAAATAAAATAGGTAAACCAGCTTCTTTTGCCCCGGCTTAGGCGGTCCGGAGTGGTAATTCCCTTAACTCCCTTAAGCAGCCGGGAATATTTTCTGGCTGTTCCTTCTCCTTTTTTTAGAATTCTGTCGAGAGATTCAAGCTGGGCCCTGCCAAAAGCGGCCTGCGTTTCAGTCATCCTAAAATTAAAACCAAGAATTACATCGTTTAACCAATTTTTTTTTGTTGACCGGCCAAGCTCTCTCATGGAACGGCATTTTTGAGCCAACCGGTAATCGTTGGTCGTAATCATTCCGCCTTCACCCGCGGTGGTAAGCTGTTTATTCTCGTGAAAACTATAAATGGAAAGACCACCAAGTTTTGCTACCTTAAAAGCATTATTTGGCCTGCCTATGGCCTCACAGGCATCCTCAATTATTTGCAGATTATACTTTTTCTTCAATCTTTTTATACTGTCTAAATTAACCGGCAAGCCAAATACATGAACTAATAGAATTCCTTTGGTATTCTTAGTTATTTTCTCTTCAATTTTATTGACATCAATATTTAAGGTTAACGGATTGATATCAACAAATACCGGCCTAACTCCCTCAAATAAAAG
>ERZ1292645.658-Hain-H14-02um-R2-658-length-11580-cov-32_pt1 | contig 11580 bp, 8 predicted proteins | sample MGYA00564401_ERZ1292645 | MGnify/ENA primary metagenome ERZ1292645 (study PRJEB36523, sample SAMEA6512644) | groundwater metagenome | collected 2019-01-09 | study: AquaDiva: Metagenomics assemblies of 32 groundwater samples | reverse complement strand
GCTTGACCAACACCCACACAGTTGCTCCGGGCTCGCGAAGCGAGATCCGGGGGACCCATGCGGCCTGCGCCATAGCCTGGAGCTCTGCTTGGGTCCCCCGGATCAGCCTGACGGCTGACCGGAGGATGACGAGTGGTTGGTGGGGCCTACGCCGCCAGCTTGGCGAGTTCGGCGCGGCTGTCGGCCAGGGCCTGGTCGCGGGCGTCGGGGCCGTAGCCGATCTTCTCGGCGCGGACGAAGGTCACATCGGTCAGGCCGATGAAGCCCAGCAGTTGGCGCAGATAGGGCTCCTGGAAGTCGATCGCCTGGGCCGGGCCTTCGCTGTAGAGCCCGCCGCGGGACTCCACCACGATCACTTTCTTGCCGGAGAGCAGGCCTTTGGGGCCAGCTTCGGAGTAGCTGAAGGTCTCGCCGGCCCGCAGAACATAGTCGAACCAGCTGCGCAGGGTGGTCGGGACGCTGAAATTGTACATCGGGGCGCCGATGACGATGGTGTCGGCGGCGCGCAGCTCGGCGATCAGTTCGTCCGACAGGGCGCGGGCGACTTGCTCGGCGGGCGTGGCGGCTTGCGCGCGGACCCCGGCGACGGTGTCGGGCATCAGGTGTGGGACGGGATTGGCCGCCAGGTCGCGGAAGACGAGCTTGGCGCCCGGATCGCGCTGGGTCAGTTCGGTGACCGCGTCGGCGACGAGAAGGCGGGAGATCGAGGCTTCACCGCTAACGCTGCTGTTCAGAACGAGAATGTTGGACATGACACCCCTCCAGGGGTCGCTGTTGAATGACAGCTGGTAGGTGAGGGTTCCAAACCTGCAACAGTAGCCCCATATTCGGCACCAGATTGTTGCAGTATGAGGAACGCCGCCGTGGAGCTGGACGACATCAGGGCCTTTGTCGAGGTGGCCGAGGCCGGCGGGTTCGGGCGGGCCGGGACGCGGCTTGGCCTGTCGAAGTCGATGGTCAGCCGCCGGGTCGCGCGGCTGGAGGCCGAGCTTGGCGCGCAACTGCTCAGCCGCACCACGCGTGGGGTGGCGGTCACCGAGGCGGGCGTGGAGTTCAAGGACCACGCCGAGCGCGTGCTGGCCGAACTGGACGCCGCCCGCGACGCGCTGGCCCAGCGCGGCGACGAGATCGTCGGCAGCCTGCGGGTGGCCGCGCCGCTGTCGTTCGGCATGACCCATTTGGCGCCGGTGCTGGCGGAGCTGGCGGTCCGGCATCCGAAGCTGCAGATCGACGCCTCCTATAGCGACCGGTTCGTCGACCTGATCGGCGAGCGCTACGACGTGGCGGTGAGGGTCGGCAGGCTGGAGGACTCCAGCCTGGTCGCCCGCAAGATCGCCCCTATCAAGGGGGCGGTGATGGCGAGCCCGGCCTATCTGGCGGCGCACGGCGTACCTCAGCGCCCGGAGGACCTGATCGGCTGCGAGGCGCTGATGCAGGGTTCGGAGGTCTGGCGGTTCCAGGATGGACGCAAGACCATCACCCTGCGCCCGGAGGGGCGGTTCAAGGCCGATAACGGCCAGGCGCTGCTGGCGGCGGCGGTGGCTGGGCTGGGGGTCGCGATGCTGCCGACCTTCCTGGCCGGCCCGGCGATCGAACGCGGCGAGGTGGTGCCGCTGTTGCTGGATTTCCCGATGTCGGAGGGCGGGCTCTATGTGGTCCGGCCGCCGCCGGCCGGGCACATGCCGGGCAAGGTCCGGGCGCTGACCGAGCTGTTGATCGAACGGTTCGGCGGCGCGCCCTATTGGGACGTCTGCTACGCCCACCTCGACGCCCGCGAACAAAAAAAGGCGGCTCCCGAAGGAGCCGCCCCAGTCGTCGTTCTTGAGGGGGAAGACCTCTAGAACTTCTTGGTGATACCGACCTTGTAGTAGCGGCCGAGCGGATTGGCCGTGAAGGGGTCGTAGCTGAGGTCCAGACGGGCGAAGCCCGGGTCCTGGTCGAAGACGTTGATCACCGCGGCGGTCAGCGTCGTCTCCCAGGGCAGGAAGACGCGGTAGCTGAGGTCGTTGGTGACGAAGGCGGCGATCTTCCGGCCGTTCTGGTTGGTCAGGAAGGTCGAGGAGTCGCCGCGGGTGTCGATCATGTCGTCGACGTAGCGGACGGTCCAACGCAGGTTGTGCTCGCCACGGCTATATTCGGCGAAGGCGCTGCCCTTCCACTGCGGCTGCGAGCCGTAGCCGAGGTAGTCCATCTTGCCGACATAGTCGGTTTCCTTGGCGGTCACGACGCCTTCGATCGTGGTCTGGGCGACCACGTATTCCAGCACGTAGGTGACATCGAGGCCGAAGTTCATGTCGCCGCTGAACACGTCGCGCAGCTTGTAGTTGGCCGAGAAGTCGAGACCGCTGGTCTTGATGTCCGGGCCGTTCACGTACTGGTGGCGGATGCGGTTGATGTTGCCGGCCTTGCAGGAACCGTCGTCGGCGAAGGTGATCCGCGATTGCAGAGCGGCGAAGGCCGCCAGGCCGCAGTTGTTCTTGCCGGTCGGGCCGTTCGGGAAGATCGCGTTGAGGATCTGGGCGCCGCTCTCGTTGTTGATCGGGCCTTCGAAGTCGAAGCTCCAGTAGTCGAGGGTGGCGCGGAAATCGCCAGCTTCGAAGATGGCGCCCAGGTTCAGGGTCTGGGCCTTTTCAGGTTCCAGATCCGGGTTGCCCCACAGGTCGAAGGCGCGATAGCCGCCGGCCGCCGTCGCATAGGACAGGTTGGTGGTGGCGGTGTTGGCGGTCTGGGTCTGCGGAGGCGCGCGGAAGGTCGAGCCGGCCGAGGCGCGGAACGCCAGCCAGTCGGTCGCTTGCCACTTCAGGGCCACCTTCGGGTTGGTGGTCGAGCCGATGGCCCCGCCGTAGTCCTCGTAGCGGATCGCGAAGGTGCCGGTCAGGGTGTCGGTGAACGGCATCTGGAATTCAGCGAAGGCCGCGCCGACGCTCTGGTCGAGGTCGTAGTCGGCCAGGGCGCCGAAGAAGCTGAACGGACCGTTCTGAGCCACGCAGGTCGCGCCCGGATTGACCGAGGAGTCGGCGCAGGGGCTGACGGCGATGTTGGTGTTGTCGTTGTTCTGACGCTCCACGCCGTTCCAGCGGTATTGCGCGCCGGCGGCCCAGGCCAGTTGGCCCGCGCCGAAGTCGATCGGCAGTTGGCCGTTGAACACCAGGTCGGCGGTCAGCATCTGCGAGCGCAGCTTGTAGCCGTAGTCGCCGTAGATGTAGTCGAGCACTTCACGGCTGTTGGCGGTGGCGGCGTTGTAGTTCGGGTTGACCCGACCATCGATGACGTTCTGCTTCACGCCCGACGAGAAGGGGTTGAACCATAGGCAGCCGTTCTGGCCCGGGGTCGTGCCCTGGCAGTTGTTACCGCCCAGGCCGCGCAGCGCCATTTGCAGCTTGCCGACCAGGATGTCCGGGGTGGCGATCTCGGCGTTGGAGTCCATGTAGGTGACGGCCGCGTCCCAGCCGATGCCGCCGCCGAATTCGAACTTGCCCTTCAGGCCGGCCGACACGCGATAGGTGTCGAAGTAGCGCTGGTCATGCTTGGCGCCGCCGCCGAACAGGTCGTTGCCGCCCGCGCCGATCGGGCGCCAGGCGATGGTGGTCAGCAGGCCGTTGGCGCCGGCCGACGCGGCTTGAGCCGGGTTCAGCTGGCCGGCCGCGATCAGGGCTTGCAGGCCCGGGTTGGCGCCGGGGATGTAGAAGCCGCTTTGACCCTGGGTGGTGATGGCCGAGGTCGGGATGTTGTTCGGCGGATAGGACGGCGAGGAGTGCTCGTTGGCGACGTCGTGGGCCGCGTACAGCACTTCGGCGTGGAACTTCGTCGACTCGGTGAGGTCGAAGTTGATCTCGCCGTAGATCTGATAGTGGTCTTCTTCTTCGATCAGGTTGTTGAACCCGATGAATTGGAACTGGCAGCTGGTGGTCAGCGGGCCGGAGATGGCCGCGCAGCCGGGGTCGATCAGCCCGGTGTTGAACGCTGAGCTGGCGTTCGCCTTGCTCAGATAGGTGCCGGGGTTGCCGAAGCCGGACCAGCCGCCTTGCGGGTTTTCAGCGAACGAGCGAATGGCGAAGTCACGCTCGGTGACCGGCAGTTCGGTGCGCTTGCGATAGCCGGCGGTCAGCAGGATGTCGGCGTTGTCGCCTTGCCAGCCATAGGCGGCGCTGAGGCCGTACTCGCCGTCCGAACCGGGGATGGCCGAGTAGTTGCCCGAGACTTCCAGGCCCGACAGGTTGCGGCGGGTGATGAAGTTGACGACGCCGCCGACGGCGTCGGAGCCGTAGGTGGCGGCCGCGCCATCCTTCAGCACTTCGACGCGGCCGATGGCGGCCGTCGGGATCATGTTGGTGTCGACATAGATGGCGCCCGGCGAGATCGCCATGCGGCGGCCGTTCATCAGCACCAGGGTGCGGTGCGCGCCGAGGCCGCGCAGGTTCACGTTGCCCGAACCGGTCGATTGGGCGGCGGCGTATTGGTTGGCTTCGCCCAGAACGCCGGACACGGCCGGGATCGCCTTAAGCAGGTCAACCGTGCTCGGCGAGCCTTGCTTTTGCATTTCGTCGGCGCCGATCACGTTGACCGGCAGGGCTGCGTCTTCAGGGGTGCCGGCGATGAACGAGCCGGTGACCACGACTTCTTCGACATCCGCAACGTCTTGCGCGTTGGCGGGGGCGGCCAGGCCCAGGACCGCCAGGAGCGCGAGGGACGAGGCTCCAGCGAGGTATTTAGAATGCAGCATGCGCTTCCTCTAATATAACTACGTTATCGGCCGATATTACGGCTGATTGCGCGAGAGGAATGGCCGCCGGTGGTTAAGAAAGGCAAGTCTCTTTTCTGTTGAGGAAAGAAAACTGTGTTCTAATTATTGTCTATTGCGTCAGAAGTGCCGAAATGTCCGTAATATACTGTCGTTATGCGACAAAATCGTACCCAATTTTCGAAATGTGTCGAAAATTCCTCCAGAAATTCAACGGCTGAAACTGCCACTGACGTCGATTTGGCGTCGCTGCTCAGAAATGTTGCTTTTACGCCACGTCAGCCGAATTTCGATTTTGAGATTTGGGTATGGCCCATGAGCCATAGAAAAACGGCGTTCAAGGAACAAATTCTACGTACCGACTGTCGCGGTCGCAGTCGCTATTTCGAGACTGCGGTAGGTTGTCCGAGCAGTTCCAGGATCGCCTGCAGATAGGCGTCGGCGTTGGCGCGGGCGGCGGGGACGCCGCTGACGCCGCTGCGAGCCAACTGATCGAAGCCGCCGCCGACCGCGAACAGGGTGCGGAAGGCTTCCTTTTCGATCAGCGGCGTGGAGAGGATCTCGATGTCGCTGGTCCGCAGCTGCTCGACCACTTCCTTCAGCGAGCGCGGCCGCAGGGCGGCCGGCACGCGGGTCAGCAAGGCCCGGTGCGGCAGGGGGCGGCCGGCGCGACGGCCGAACTGCAGCACCATCTCGGCGGCCTTGATCGCCTGGATCGCCTCAAGCTGCGAGGCCGCCAGCGGCGTCACCACCAGGTCCAGCCGCAGGGTGGTGAAGGCCATGGCCCCACGGATCGATCCCTCGGTGTCGAGGATCAGCCAGTCGGGCTGCTTACGCTGGGCCTCGCGCAGGGCGTCGCGCATGTCCTCCAGCATCGGGGCCGGATGGACGGTGATCTTCGCCGGGCGGCCGGGCAACGACGCCCAATGAACCAGCGGCTTGTTGGGGTCGGAGTCGATCATGGCGACTCGATGCCCCATCTCGCTCAGGCCCAGGGCAAGCAGCAGCGCCGCGGTGGTCTTCCCCGCGCCACCCTTCGGATTAACAAAGGCGACAGTTGGCAATCAGGTCTCTTTTCAAGCCGCGGCGGCGGGCGGGCGTAAACCATACCCGTCTGCGACCGGACTATCGACGCTCTCTGTCGTCTCTATGGCCGAAATCGGTCGGCTCAGGGATTGGCGGGCGTCTCGGCGGCGGCGGTGACGCCGGAATCGGCCGGGAGCGCCTCGACGCCTGGGTCAAAGGCGGCGCCCAGCAGCTTGGCCTGTTTTTCCAGCCGCGTGGCGGTGGGGACGCAGCGGGCCGGCAGCGACCAGCTCATCCATTCCTGGGCGACGCGGGCCTTGGGCAGGTTCGCCGCCGCCGCCCAGCCCGAGCGGCCGCGCTGCACGGCGGCGCCGCCGAGCGTGTTGATCGGCTTGATGCTGGCGCGTTCGGCGGCCTCCATGGCGCGGGCGAACAGCTTCAGATCCTGGCGGCTCTGCTTTTGCATGTCGGCATAGACCTTCAGGTCCTCCTTCAGCGAGGAGCCCGGGGCGCGATAGGTGGTCTCGATCCGCGTCACTTCCGGCATCACCCGATCGTGCAGGTCGAGGTAGCCGGTGAGGGCGCCGTGGCACCACGAGACCAGGCCGTAGTCGTCATGCGGCGCGCCGGGCGGGTAGGGCGGCTCGGCGGCCTGCGGCGCGGGCTCGGAGGCTCCGGCGGCGACCGGGTCTTGCGCGAAAAGGGCGAGAGCAAGGAAAAGCGCGGACATGGAACCTCAGGTGTTGTGGTCAGGTAGCCAGGCCGAAACCCCCGCCCCCAGGGGTTTCGATCTCGATGACGTCGCCGGCCGCGACATTAAGCGAAAAGCAGCCGGGGAGTTCCTTTACCGCGCCGTCGGCTGCGATCAAACGCTGAGCGCCGGGCAGGGCCGCCCCGCCGCCGGCGATCCCCTGGGGCGCGTGCTCGCGGCGGGTGGAGAGCAGGGCAGCTTTCATCGGGGCCAGGAACCGGACGCGGCGATAGGCGCCTTCGCCGCCCGCCTGGGCGCCGGCGCCGCCTGAGCCGCGCCGCATGGCGAAGGCCTCGACCCGCACCGGGAAGCGCCGCTCCAGGATCTCCGGGTCGGTGAGGCGCGAATTGGTCATGTGGGTGTGGACGGCGCTGGTCCCGGCCTGGAGCGCGGTGGCGCCGGCCCCGCCGCAGATGGTCTCGTAATACTGGCGGGTCTCGTCGCCGAAGGTGAAGTTGTTCATCGAGCCCTGGGCGTTGGCCATCACGCCGAGCGCGGCGTAGAGCGCGTCCACGACATGCTGGCTGGTCTCGACATTGCCGGCGACTACGGCGGCGGGATAGCGCGGCGCCAGCATCGAGCCTTCGCGGGTGAGGATCTTCAGCGGCTCCAGGCAGCCGGCGTTCAGCGGGATGTCGTCGTCGACCAGGGTGCGGAACACGTAGAGCGCCGCCGCATCGACGATCGCCGAAGGCGCGTTGAAGTTCGAGCCGAGCTGGGCGGCGGAATCGCGGAAATCCAGCACCGCCTCGCCGGCGGCGGCGTCGACCGTGGTGCGCACGACGATCTCGCCGCCGCCATCCATCGGCACGCGGGCCTGCCCATCGGTGAGCTTGCCGATCGCTCGGCGCACGGAGGCTGCGGCGTTGGCCTGGACGAAGGTCATGTAGGCGGCGACGGCGGCGCCCCCATAGGTCTCGATCATCGTGCGGACGGCGCCGGCGCCGGCCAGGCAGGCGGCGATCTGGGCCTTCAGGTCGGCGATGTTGCGGCTTGGCGCGCGTGACGGGTAGCGGCCCGAGGTCAGGGCGGCGCGCACGTCGGCCTCCAGGAAGACGCCGTCGGTCATGATCGGCAGGGCGTCGAGCAGCACGCCCTCTTCCTCCAACGTATGGGAGAAGGGCGGCATCGAGCCCGGCTGGATCCCGCCGACATCGGCATGGTGGCCGCGCGCGGCGACGTAGAAGGCCGGCGCCTTGGCGTCATCCATGAAGATCGGCATCACCACCGTGATGTCGGGCAGGTGGGTGCCGCCGGCATAGGGATTGTTCAGCGCGAAGGCCTGGCCCGGTTGCAGGTGGGCGTGGCGGTCGCGCACGGCCCGCACGCTGGCGCCCATCGAGCCCAGGTGCACCGGCATGTGCGGCGCGTTGGCGACCAGACCGCCGTCGGCGTCGAAGAGCGCGCAGGAGAAATCGAGCCGCTCCTTGATGTTGACCGAGTGCGCGGTGCGTTCCAGCGCCGCGCCCATGGCCTCGGCCACGCCCATGAAGCGCTTGTTAAACAGCTCCAGGGTGACGGGATCAGGCGTGTCCAGACTGAGCGTCGCGGCCCTGGCGCGCTCGGCGCGGTCCAGCAGGATCATGCCGTCTGGCCCGGCGGTGGCGCTCCAGCCCGGCGGCAGGGCGATCTGGGTGTCGGCGCGGATGATCAGGGCCGGACCGGCAGCCGTGGTCAGGGTCTCGGCGGCGATGATCGAGGCGTCGTGGAAGCCGCCGTGGAAGAACATCTGGGTCGTCGGATGCTCCCCTGCTGGGGGAGCTGTCAGCCGAATGGCTGACTGAGGGGGACTTTGACTCCTGCCGCTGGCCCCCTCCGTCGCGCTACGCGCGCCACCTCCCCCAGCGGGGGAGGATCGGTCGGCGGCGGCCGACACCGCCTCGACCTCGACCGCCGCGATGACGATCGCCAGCTTGGTCTCGATGAAGCCGAACAGTCGCTTATGCCCGGCCTCGAAGGCGGCCTTCACCTCGTCCAGCGACGCGATGGGGATCGACAGCTCGGCGTCGGCGCCTTCGTAGCGCAGGCGCAAAATCCTGCGGATCTCCGAGGCCTGCGCGCCCTGTTCGGCCAGCGCCGCGCGGGCGGCGGCCTCGACCTCCACGGCGAGGGCTTGCGCGCGGGCCAACCCCTCCGCGCTCAGCACGGCGTCCAGACCCATCTGGCGCAGGCTGGTCACCTGGGCCTGGCCGATGCCCCAGGCCGAGAGCACGCTGCCATAGCGCGGGCAGAGCACCTTGGCGGGGCCCAGGGCGTCGGCCACGTCGCAGGCCACTTGGCCGGCCGCGCCGCCGAACGCGGTCAGGGCATGGTCGCGCGGATCAAAGCCGCGCTCGGTGGAGATGCGGTCGGTGGCGCGCGCCATTTGCTCGACGGCGATGGCGACGAAGCCCTCGGCGGCGGCCTCGACGCTGGGCGAGCCCATCTGCTCGGCCAGCTTGGCGATGGCGGTTCGCGCGGCGGCGACGTTCAGCGCCGCGTCGCCTCGCGGTCCGAAGATCGACGGAAAGAAGCGTGGATCGAGCCGGCCGAGCACCAGGTTGGCGTCGGTGACCGTGGCCGGCCCGCCGCGCCCGTAGGCGGCGGGGCCTGGATCGGCGCCGGCGCTCTGCGGCCCGACCCGGGCGCGCAGGCCGTCGAAGGCCAGGATCGAGCCGCCGCCGGCCGCCACGGTCTCGACGTCCAGCATCGGGCTGCGCAGCTTCACCCCGGCGACGCGGGCGGAGTCGCGGCGCTCCAGCGAGCCGGCGTAGCGGCAGACGTCGGTGGAGGTGCCGCCCATGTCGAAGCCCAGGGCCTGCGGCGTTTCGGCGATCTGCGCGGTGCGGGCCACCCCGACCACGCCCCCGGCCGGACCGGAGACGACCGCGTCGCGGCCACGGAAGGCCTCGGCGCGCACCAGGCCGCCGGCCGAGGTCATGAAGTAGAGCGGCGCGCCCTCGACCGCCTTGGCCACCCGCTCGACATAGGCCTGCAGGATCGGGGTCAGATAGGCGTCGGCCACAGTGGTCTCGGCCCGGGGAATGAACCGCGGCAGGGGCGAGACCTCATGGCTGAGGGCGACGAACTCAAAGCCGGCGGCGCGGGCTAGGTCGCCGGCGGCGCGCTCATGGGCGGGATTGAGGTCGGCGTGCAGGAAGGCGATGGCGGCCGAGGTGAAGCCCTCGCCCCGCGCGGCCTTCAGCTTGGCGGCGAGGCCAGCGGTATCCAGCGGGTCGACCACGGCGCCGTCGGCGGCCAGGCGTTCGCGGGCCTCGATCACGCCCTCATAGAGTGGACCCGGGCGCACGATGTTCAGGGCGAAGAGGTCGGGCCGGGCCTGGTCGCCGATCACCAGGGCGTCGGCGAAACCCTGTGTCGTCACCAGCAGGGTCCTGGCCCCGGCGCGTTCCAGCAGGGCGTTGGTGGCGACCGTCGTGCCCATCTTGATGGCGCGCACGCGAGCCGCAGGGAAGGGCTCGCCGGCCTCGGCGCCCAGCACCCGGCGCATGGCTTCGACCGCGGCGTCCTCATAGGAGGGAGAGGCTGAAAGCAGCTTCAGGGAGACTTCCTCGCCGTCGTCGGCGTGGGCGATGACGTCGGTGAACGTGCCGCCGCGATCGATCCAGAAGCTCCAAAGTCTGTCCAAACCGTAACCTTCCTTTGGGTCAATTCGCATTGTCAGAGGGGCGAGCGACCCTTACAGCTTTGGATACTCTCATGAGCTTCTGGCGCAACATTGCTGGGCTCGCAGTTCGCCGGCCAGATGCTGGGGACTGCGCCGATTGTCCAGCCACCCGGCCGGGCGAGGATCCCGCCTTTTCCACCGCCGTCACGGCGCTGGGGGCGAAACTCGCTAAGGCCGACGGCCGCGCCAGCGTGGGCGAATTCGACGCCTTCGCTCAAGTGTTCCAGCCCGACGCCGCGTCGGAGCGAAACATCCACCGGCTCTACGATCTCGCCCGCCAGACCACGCGGGGCTACGAGAGCTACGCTCGGCGCCTGGCCAAGCGTTACGCCGGCTGCCCGACCCTGCTCGAGGACGTGCTCGACGGCCTCTTCCATATCGCCGCCGCCGACGGCGCGGTGACCCAGGACGAGCTCGACTATCTGGAAAGCGTGTCGGAGCTGTTCGGCTTTTCGCCGCTGGTGTTCCGTCGTTTGAAAGCCGTGCACCTGGGGCTGGGGGATGACGACCCCTACGGCGTCCTGGCCGTGCCGCACGACGCGCCCGACGAGGTCGTGCGCTCGACCTGGAAGGCGGCGCTGTCGGAGGCTCACCCCGACCGGGCTCGCGCGCGCGGCCTGCCCAGCGAGTTCATCGAAGTCGCCGAGGCCAAGGCCGCGGCGATCAACGCGGCCTTCGACAGCATCATGCGCGAGCGCAAGGCGCTGGCGCTCGAAGGCGTGGCATGATGACGCCACTTTCGTGTGATTTTACCTGAGATTGTTGACGACCGGGATCGCCCGGCGGAAATATCCGTTTAGCCGTTACATGCGGCGCCCTTGAGGAAGCCATGGTTCGCGAATTCGCACGGAAGCACGGTTCAGCCCTTCGCAGCCTGTCTGCCGTGGGCGGGGCGCTCGCCACCGCAGCGGCGGTGGCCATCGGCGCGGTGTTGGCGGTGTTCTTCGCCGCCACCGTCGTGGTGATCGCCGTGATGGCCTCGGTGCTGCTCGCGCTCGCCGGACTGGCCCTGCGCGCCAAGCGCGCCCGAGCCCGCCGCGACGATGGCGTGGGTGACGGCGTGATCGAGGCCCGCAACCTCGGCGGTCATCACTGGGTCGCCTACGGCTGGAACGAACGCCAGGGGCGCTAGGGCGCCTGCGTCTTCCACTTTCATCCCGGTTTGCGCAGCAAGACCGGGACCCATGAACACCTGATCCTGCAAGACGCGGCGGGGCCTCGCCGTCTTCCGACAGCTCCGCGCGAATGGGTCCCGGACAAGCCCTGCGGGCTTTCCGGGATGACGCTGGATTTAGCCCAACTTCGCCTTGCCTGCCCATCGGCCCGCCTCTAGGCTCCCATTCAACCCACATTCTCCAAGTAAGTCGCTGATTTCGCTGTCGTAATCGTGATATT
>ERZ1292645.657-Hain-H14-02um-R2-657-length-11589-cov-5_pt1 | contig 11589 bp, 24 predicted proteins | sample MGYA00564401_ERZ1292645 | MGnify/ENA primary metagenome ERZ1292645 (study PRJEB36523, sample SAMEA6512644) | groundwater metagenome | collected 2019-01-09 | study: AquaDiva: Metagenomics assemblies of 32 groundwater samples | reverse complement strand
CCGGCGCCAACGGCTCGCTCGTGGTGGTGCGCAAGTCCGTGAAGCTGACCAAGGCCCAGCAGCAGCAGAAGGCTGCGGAAAAGAAATAGTCATGCCGACCGTACCGGTGCTGGCCGCCAAGGGGCAGAAGGCGGGGACGCTCGAGCTGAAGGCGGACGTCTTCGGCGTCGAGATTCGCGGGCCGCTGCTCCACCAGGCGGTCACGCGCGAGCTGGCCGACCGGCGCGTGGGGACCCACGACACGAAGGGTCGGAGCGAGGTCTCGGGCGGGGGCCGGAAGCCGTGGCGGCAGAAGGGCACGGGGCGCGCCCGGCAGGGCTCGATCCGCGCGACCCAGTGGAAGGGCGGCGGCAAGCCCTTCGGGCCGACGCCCCGGAGCTACGAGCAGGACATGCCGCGCGAGATGCGCCGTGAGGCGCTGCGGGCCGCGGTCGCGGCGAAGCTCGCGCAGGGGCGGATCTCCGTCGTCGAGGCCGTCGCCGTCCCCGACGGCAAAACCAAGTCGCTCGTGACGCAGCTCGGCTCGCTCGGCGTGAAGGCGGAGCCGACGCTCCTCGTGGTGCGCGAGCTCGGCGAGCACCTCGCCCGGTCGGCGCGGAACGTGCCCTGGCTGACCGTCGAGACACCGTCGCACGTGTCCGTCTACCAGCTCCTGCGCGCGCGGCAGGTGGTGTTCGAGCGCTCGGGCCTCCTGGCGCTCGAGGAGGCCCTTGGGAAATGAAGCCCCGCGTCTCTACAGCAGGCCACCCGCGGTTCAAGTCGGCCTCGCGGAGGTCGCTACAATGAGAGCCCCGCGCGAGATCCTGATCCGCCCGCTGATGACCGAGAAGAGCATGCGCCAGAAGGAAGAGCTGAACGCGGTCGCATTCAAGGTGCGGCCCGACGCGAACAAGGTCGAGATCCGCGCCGCCGTCGAGTCCGTGTTCAACGTCAAGGTCGCGTCGGTCCGGACCGCCTCGTTCGAGGGCAAGCTGAAGCGAATGGGGCGCCACCAGGGCCGCCGGCCGGACTGGAAGAAGGCGATCGTGACCTTGCAGCCGGGCCACAAGATCGAGCTGGTCGAGGGAGCCTAGCGCCGTCATGGGAATCCGAACCGTCAAGCCGACGTCCGCGGCCCGCCGGTATCTCACGTACGTCACGTCCGAGGAGATCACGAAGAAGGAGCCCGAGAAGGGCCTGCTCGAGCCGAAGCGGCGGACGAACGGCCGCAATGTCTACGGGCGGATCACCGTGCGCCACCGCGGCGGCGGGGCCAAGCGCATGCTGCGGACGGTGGACTTCCGCCGCGAGAAGTTCGGCATCCCGGCGCGCGTGGCGGCGATCGAGTACGACCCGAACCGCTCCGCGCGGCTCGCGCTCCTGCACTACAAGGACGGCGAGAAGCGGTACATCGTCGCGCCGCTCGGGCTCAAGGTCGGCGACACGGTGATGTCGGGCCCGCAGGCCGACATCCTGCCGGGGAACGCGCTGCCGGTGCGGAACATCCCGGTCGGCACGCTGGTGCACAACATCGAGCTCCAGCCGGGGCGCGGCGCCCAGATGTGCCGGAGCGCCGGCACGCAGGCGCAGCTCCTGGCGAAAGAGGGCGAGCGCGCCACGCTCAAGCTGCCGTCGGGCGAGGTGCGCATGATCGCGCTCGACTGCATGGCGACGGTCGGGCAGGTCGGGAACCTCGATCACGAGAACGTGTCGATCGGCAAGGCGGGCCGCGTCCGCTGGCTCGGCTTCCGTCCCACGGTGCGGGGCACGGTCATGAATCCCGTCGATCACCCCATGGGCGGCGGCGAGGGCAAGGGCAAGGGGAACCACCCGATGACGCCGTGGGGCAAGCCGACCAAGGGCTACAAGACGCGTCGCGGGGCGAGGCCGTCGGACCGCGACATCGTGACGCGTCGGGGGAAATAGGAGCCGGGCATGGGACGTTCGCTGAAGAAGGGCCCGTTCATCGACGAGACGCTGCTCGCGCGGATCGACGAGCTGAACCGGAGCCGGCAGAAGAAGGTGCTGAAGACCTGGTCGCGCCGCTCGACGATCGCGCCGGAGTTCGTCGGCCATACGCTCGCGGTCCACAACGGCAGGAAGTTCATTCCGGTGTACGTCACCGAGAACATGGTGGGTCACCGGCTGGGCGAGTTCGCGATGACGCGCACGTTCAAGGCCCACGGCACCGCCGAAAAGGCGGCCACCTCGCCGACGGGGAAGACGTAGGGCGATGCGGACGGTCGCCAGAGCGCGGTTCGTTCGCGTGTCCGCCCGCAAGGCGCGGCTCGTCCTGGACCAGATCCGGGGGAAGTCGGTCGGCGAGGCCCTCGCGACGCTCTCCTACACACCGCGGGCGGCGGCCCGGATCGTCGAGAAGGTGCTGCGGTCGGCGGTGGCCAACGCCGAGCACAACCACCAGGTGCGCAACCTCGACGACCTCCGCGTCGTCTCCGCGATCGCGGACGGCGGGCCGTCCATGAAGCGCGTGCAGCCGCGCGCGATGGGGCGCGCGTTCCACATCCGTCACAAGACCAGCCACCTGACGATCGGGGTGAGCGACGAGACCAACGGCGCCGCGCGCGCCGTCCCGCCGCGGCCCGGCGGCGCGCCCCCGGCGCCGCGTGAGGCGACGTCGGCCGAGACCAAGCCGGCCGCCGCCAAGGCAGCGGCCACGGTGAAGAAGGAGCGCGCCCCGGCCAAGGGGACGGCGAAACCGGCCGCGAAGGCCGCGGCGAAGTCGAAGGAGAAAAAATAGGCGATGGGCCAGAAGACGCATCCGATCGGCTTCCGCCTCGGCTCCACGCGGACCTGGAGCTCGCGCTGGTTCGCCACGAAGAACTATGCGGCGCTGCTGCACGAGGACGTGAAGATCCGGCGCTACATCAAGGACCAGCTCTACCACGCGGGCATCGCGCGGATCGACATCGAGCGCTCGGCCAACCGGGCGCGGATCACGATCGCCACCGCCCGTCCGGGCATCATCATCGGGCGGAAGGGCTCGGAGGTGGAGAAGCTGAAGAACGAGCTGCAGGCGCGCACCGGCAAGGAGATCTACCTCAACATCGAGGAGGTCATTCATCCGGAGCTCGACGCCCAGCTCGTGGCCGAAAACGTGGCGCTCCAGCTCCAGAAGCGCGTCGCGTTCCGGCGGGCGATGAAGAAAGCCGTGACGTCCGCGCTGCGCCTCGGCGCCGACGGCATCCGGATCGCCTGCGCCGGGCGCCTGGGCGGCGGCGAGATCGCGCGCAGGGAGTGGTACCGCGACGGGCGGGTGCCGCTCCACACGATCCGGGCCGACATCGACTACGGGCTTGCGACCGCGCACACGACGTACGGCACGATCGGCGTGAAGGTCTGGATCTTCAAGGGCGAGGTGCTCCGTGCCGCGCCCGCGGAAGCGTGAGGCGGACCGCCGATGCTGATGCCCAAGCGCGTCAAGTACCGGAAAGCCCAGCGCGGGCGCATGAAGGGGACCGCCCAGCGGGGCTCGACGCTCGCCTTCGGCGAGTACGGCCTGAAAGCGCTCGAGCCCGGCTGGGTCACCAATCGCCAAATCGAGGCGGCGCGCGTCGCGCTGACGCGCAGCCTGAAGCGCGGCGGCAAGGTGTGGATCCGGGTCTTCCCCGACAAGCCGGTGACGAAGAAGCCGGCCGAGACCCGGATGGGCAAGGGCAAGGGGAACCCCGAGGAGTGGGTGGCCGTCGTGAAGCCCGGGCGGATCATCTACGAGATGCAGGGCGTGCCGGAGGACGTGGCGCGCGAGGCGTTCCGGACGGCCGGACAGAAGATGGGCATCGCGACCAAGTTCGTGATGCGCACCCGGACGCTGTGAGCGGGGTCGTGCGAGTCGGCACGGTGGCTCCGGCGAGGCGAGCGGTGAGATGGTTCGAGGAGACTCGGCGATGAAGGCCGGCAAGTGGCGCGATCTCTCGGACGACGAGCTCCGGCAGAAGGCGCGCGAGCTCAGCGAGGAGATCTTCAACCTGCGCTTCCAGCTGTCGATGGGGGTGGCCAAGAACCCCTCGCGGCTCGGCCAGGCCCGGAGAGACCTCGCGCGGGCCAACACAGTGCTGCGCGAGAGGAAGGGGTAGGCGCGTGGGCGAGCGGAAGAGTCGGGAGGGCGTCGTCGTGAGCGACGGGATGCAGAAGACGCGGGTGGTGAAGATCGAGCGCGTGTTCCGCCATCCGCGCTACCAGCGCGTCATCCGCACGTCGAAGAAGCTGAAGGCGCACGATGAGACCAACGAGAGCCGGGTGGGTGATCGCGTGCTCATCGAGGAGACCCGGCCGATGTCGAAGGAGAAGCGCTGGCGGATCCGCAAGATCCTCATCCGCGCGTCCTAGCCGATGATCCAACCGCGCTCGATGCTCGACGTGGCGGACAACTCCGGGGCCAAGCGGGTGCAGTGCATCCGCGTGATGGGCGGCTCCAACAAGCGCTACGCCTCGCTCGGGGACACGGTGATCGTTGCCATCAAAGAGGCGGCGCCCGACGGGACGGTGAAGAAGGGCGAGGTCGCCCGGGCCGTCGTCGTCCGGACCGTGAAGGAAGTGCGCCGGAAGGACGGCTCGTACATCCGCTTCGACCGGAACGCCGTGGTGCTGATCAAGCCCGATGAGAACCCGGTCGGGACCCGCATCTTCGGCCCGGTGGCGCGGGAGCTGCGCGAGCGCCAGTTCACCAAGATCATCTCCCTCGCGCCGGAGGTCATCTGATGCGGAGCGTGCACGTCCGACGCGGCGACACGGTCGCCGTCATCGCCGGCAAGGAGCGGGGCAAGCGCGGCAAGGTGCTGCGCGTCCTCACCGCCGACGGGCGGGTGCTGATCGAGCACGTCAACATGATCAAGAAGCACCAGCGGCCCACGCAGAAGCTGCGGCAGGGCGGGATCATCGAGCGCGAGGGTCCGCTGGCGCTCTCGAACGTCCTGCTCGTGTGCGGGCGGTGCGACAAGCCCGTGCGGACCGGGATCAAGGTGCTCGCCGACGGCCGCAAGCTCCGCGTCTGCAAGCAGTGCGGCGAGCCGGTGGACAAGGGATAGAGGCCATGGCGAAGGACGCCGCGAAGCCAGCGCAGAAGCCGCAGGGGGGCGCCAAGCCCGCCGCGGCCAAGGCTCAGCCGAAGAAGGGCGAGGGCGCGCCGCAGGGGGCGCCCGTCGCGAAGGGGCGCCCGAAAGGGACCGGCGAGGTCCCCCCGCGGCTCAAGGAGACGTTCCACAAGACGGTCCTCCCGGCCCTCATGAAGGAGCGCGGGTACGCGAACCCGTGGCAGGTGCCGCGTCTCGAGAAGATCGTCCTCAACATGGGTGTCGGCGAGGGGAAGGAGAACGCGAAGGTGCTCGACTTCGCCACGGCCGATCTCCGATCGATCACCGGACAGAAGCCGATTGTCACGCGCGCCAAGAAGTCCATCGCGAACTTCAAGCTCCGCGAGGGCGTGCCCATCGGCGCGAAGGTGACGATCCGGGGCGCGCGGATGTGGGAGTTCTTCGATCGGCTGGTCAACGTCGCGCTGCCGCGCGTGCGCGACTTCAAGGGCGTGCCGCCGAAGGGGTTCGACGGCCGGGGGAACTACGCGCTGGGGCTCCAGGAGCAGCTGATCTTCCCCGAGATCGTCTACGACAAGATCGACAAGGTTCGCGGGATGGACATCAACATCGTCACGACGGCGCGGACGGACGAGGACGCGAAGGCGCTCCTCGCGCACCTCGGCATGCCGTTCAGGGAGTAGCAGGCGTATGGCGAAGACCGCGCTCATCATGAAGTCGCAACGGAAGCCGAAGTACTCGAGCCGCGCCTATCACCGGTGCAAGCTCTGCGGCCGCCCGCGCGCCTTCCTCCGGAAGTTCGAGATGTGTCGGCTGTGCTTCCGCGAGCTCGCCCTCAAGGGCGAGGTCCCCGGCATCATAAAGGCGAGCTGGTAGGCCCATGCGGACCGATCCGATCGCCGACATGCTGACCCGCATCCGCAACGCGAGCCGTGCCGAGCACGAGAAGGTCGACATCCCGGCCTCGCGCCTGAAGGTGCGCGTCGCGGAGATCCTGAAGCACGAGGGCTTCATCAAGAACTTCCGGGTGCTCGAGGACACGAAGCAGGGGATGCTTCGCGTGTACCTCAAGTACGGCGCCGCCAACGAGAAGATGATCACCGGGCTCGTGCGCGTGTCCACGCCGGGCCGGCGGATCTACGTCACGCGCGACAGGATCCCGTCGATCCTCGGGGGCATGGGCATGGCGCTTTTGTCGACGTCGAGGGGCGTCGTCACGGACCGTGACGCGCGCAAGCAGAAGGTGGGCGGGGAAGTCCTCGCCTACGTGTGGTAAGGGGCCCGCGATGTCGCGGATCGGAAAGAAGCCAGTCCCCATCCCGCAGGGCGTGAAGGTCCACGTCGAGGGCGCCACCGTTCGCGCCGAGGGGCCCAAGGGCAAGCTCGCCCAGCCGGTGCCCGCGGGGCTCACGGCGAAGCTGGAGGGGAACCAGATCGTCATCGCGCGCGCGGGCGACGACCGCAAGGTGCGCGCGCTCCACGGCCTGGCCCGGGCGCTCGTCGCGAACATGGTCACCGGCGTCAAGGACGGCTTCGAGAAGAAGCTGGAGATCGTCGGCATCGGCTACCGCGCCCAGGTCCAGGGGCGCGCGATCCAGCTGGCGCTCGGCTACTCGCACCCCGTGGTCTTCCCGCTGCCCGAGGGCATCACGGCGGAGATCGACAAGCAGACGGCGATCACGCTCCGCGGCCCGGACAAGGCCGTGCTCGGGCAGACCGCGGCCCGGCTCCGCATGCTGCGCAAGCCCGATCCGTACAAGGGCAAGGGTATCAAGTACGCGGACGAGCACATCCGGCGGAAGGTCGGCAAGAAGGCGGGCGCGAAATGATCACGAAGGAGCGTCGGGCCCAGCGCGACATCCGGCACCACCGGCTCCGGCGGTACGTGCGCGGGTCGGCCGCGCGGCCGCGGCTGGCGGTGTTCCGGAGCCTGAACCACATCTACGCGCAGCTCGTCGACGACGACGCGGCGCGCACGCTGCTCGCCGTGGACAGCCGGAGCACGGAGTTTCGCGAGCGGCACCGGACCGGCGGCAACGTCACGGCGGCCAAGGCGGTCGGCGAGCTCCTGGCGCAGAAGGCGAAGGCCGCGGGGATCGAGCGCGTGGTGTTTGATCGCGGCGGCTACAAGTACCACGGGCGGGTGAAGGCGCTCGCCGATGCGGCCCGCGCCGGCGGGCTCGTGTTTTGAGTCCAAGGAGAGATTGAGTGGCAGAAGCGAAGATCGATCCGAGCGTGCTCGAGCTGAACGACCGGGTGGTGTCCATCAACCGGGTGGCCAAGGTCGTCAAGGGCGGGCGCCGGTTCTCGTTCACGGCGCTCGTCGTCGTGGGGGACGGCCGGGGCCACGTGGGGATGGGCCTTGGAAAGGCGCATGAGGTGCCCGAAGCGATTCGAAAAGCAGTGGAGCACGCGAAGAAGGATCTCATTTTCGTGCCGCTCAAGGACACGACGATCCCGTGCGAGATCACGGGGCACTTCGGCGCGGGGCGGGTGTTCCTCAAGCCGGCCGTCCCGGGCACCGGCGTCATCGCCGGCGGCGCGGTGCGGCCGATCCTCGAGGCGGCGGGCGTCCAGGACATCCTGACGAAGACGCTCGGCTCGAACAACCCGCACAACGTCCTGAAGGCGACGCTCGACGCGCTCCGCCAGATCAAGCGATTGCAAGATTTGCACGCGGCGCGGCGGCGCGGCGTCGACGGTGCGGCGGCGGAGGAGGCGGCCGGTGGCAAGCAAGAAGCTTAAGATCGCCCTCATCCGGAGCATCATCGGCCTGAGCCCGAGGCAGGAGGCGACGGTCAAGGCCCTCGGCCTCCGCCGCGTGCGGCAGCAGGTGACCCACGAGGACAACGCGACCGTGCGCGGCATGATCGCCAAGGTGCCCCACGTCCTCCAGGTGACCCATGAGGCTTGACGAGCTGCGCCCGGCGCCGGGCGCCAAGAAGCGGCGGAAGAAGATCGGGCGGGGCCCGGGGTCGGGCCACGGCAAGACGTCAGGCAGAGGGCACAAGGGCCAGAAGGCGCGCTCGGGCGGCGGCAAGGCTGGCGGGTTCGAGGGCGGCCAGATGCCCCTCTATCGTCGGATCCCGAAGCGCGGCTTCACGCCCTACGGCGGCAAGACCGAGTACGCCGTCGTGAACCTCAAATCGCTCGGCGGCTTCCCGGCGAACGCAGTGGTGGACCCGGACGCGCTTGTCACGGCGGGGCTGATCAAGCGGGGCCATCGCGCGCGCGTGAAGGTGCTCGGCGAGGGCGACGTCGCGCACGCGCTCACGGTGCGTGCTCACGCCGTGAGCGAGTCCGCGCGCGCGAAGATCGCGGCGAAGGGCGGCAGCGTCGAAGTGCTCGGCGCGCAGGTATCCGCTTCGTGATCGAAGGCCTGCTGAGCTTCCAGAACATCTTCAAGATCCCCGAGCTGAAGCGCCGCGTGCTGTTCAGCGCAGGGGTGCTCACAGCGTACCGCATCGGCGCCCACGTGCCGACGCCCGGCATCGACGGGCCCGCGCTCGCGCAGTTCTTCGACCAGGTGCAAGGCACCCTGCTCGGCATGGTGGACCTGTTCTCGGGCGGCAACCTCCGGCGGCTGTCCATCTTCGCGCTCGGGATCATGCCGTACATCTCCGCGTCCATCATCCTGCAGCTCCTCACCGTCGTCATCCCGACGCTCGAGCGGCTCGCGAAGGAAGGCGAGGCGGGGCGGAAGAAGATCACGCAGTACACGCGCTACGGCACGATCGTGCTCTCCGCGGTCCAGGCCCTCGGCATCGCGTACGGGCTCGAGAGCATGCGGAGCCCGACGGGCGTCGTGATCGTGCCGACACCCGGCTGGGGGTTCCGCCTGCTGACGATGGTCACGCTGACCGCCGGGACGGCGCTCATCATGTGGATGGGCGAGCAGATCTCCGAGAAGGGCATCGGCAACGGGATCTCCCTGATCATCTTCGCCGGCATCGTCGTGCGCCTGCCCTCGGCCGTGACCGCGTCCTACACGCTGATCACGACGGGCGAGCTCAAGCTCTTCGTCTTCCTCGTCATCGTCGCGATGATGGTCGTGGTGACCGCGCTGGTCGTGCTGATGCAGGAGGGGCAGCGCAAGATCCCCGTCCAGTACGCGAAGCGCGTGGTGGGGCGCCGGGTCTACGGCGGGCAGTCCACCCACATCCCGCTCAGGATCAACACCGCGGGCGTCATCCCCGTCATCTTCGCGTCGTCGCTCATCCTGTTCCCCGCGACGCTCACGCGCTTCGTGCCGCACCCGTGGATGCAGGCGTTCTCCGACGCGCTCTCGCCGGGGCGGTTCACCTACACGATCCTCTACATGGGGCTGATCATCTTCTTCGCGTACTTCTACACGGCAATCGTGTTCAACCCGATCGACCTGGCGGACAACATGAAGAAGTACGGCGGCTTCATTCCCGGCGTCCGCCCGGGCAAGAAGACGGCCGAGTACATCGACCGGACGCTCACCCGCGTCACCCTGCCGGGCGCGAGTTTCTTGGCGCTCATTTCCGTGCTGCCCGACTACCTGATCCGCTGGTTCAACGTGCCGTTCTACTTCGGCGGCACGAGCCTCTTGATCGTGGTCGGGGTGGCGCTCGACACGGTCCGGCAGATGGAGTCGCACCTCCTCATGCGCAACTACGAGGGCTTCCTGAAGAAGTCCAAGTCGCGCAGCGGGGCGTTCGCGCGGAGTTGAGCATGTGGCTCGTGTTTCTCGGACCTCCGGGCGCCGGCAAGGGGACGCAGGCGCGCGAGCTCGCCCGCGAGTGGGGCGTGCCGCACCTCGCGACGGGTGACATGCTGCGCGAGGCGGCGGCGGCGGGCAACAGGCTCGGGCTGGAGGCCAAGCCGTACATGGACCAGGGCGCGCTCGTCCCCGACGAGGTAATCGTTGGCCTGATGCGCGAGCGCCTGGCGCGGCCCGACGCCGCGAGGGGCTTCATCGTGGACGGCTTCCCGCGCACGATCGCTCAGGCCGAGGCGTTTGCGCAACTCCTGAAGGATAGCGGCCATACGCTCGACAGCGTGATCTTCTTCGACGTTTCGGAGGGGGAGCTGCTGCGCCGGCTGACGGGCCGGCGCGTCTGCCGCGCGTGCCAGACGGCGTACCACCTCGTGTTTGCGCCGCCCATGAGGCCCGGCGTGTGCGACAAGTGCGGCGGCGAGCTCTACCAGCGGGAGGACGACGGCGAGAAGCCCGTGCGGATCCGCCTCGAAGTCTACGCGCGCCAGACCTCCCCGCTGCTCGACTACTACCGCCAGCGGGGGCTGCTGGCGACGGTGGCCGGCGAGGGATCGATCGACGCCATCCGGCAGGCGATCCGCCAGGCGGCGGGAGGGGTAAGCCGGTGATCGTCCTCAAGTCGGCCCGCGAGATCGGGCTCATGCGGAAGGCGGGCCACATCCTGGCCGACGTCATGGACCGCCTGCGAGCCACCGTCAAGCCCGGCCTCTCCACGCTCGAGATCGACCAGGAGGTCGAAGCGTTCCTGGCGCAGCAGGGCGCCACGCCCGCGTTCAAGGGCTACCGCGGGTTCCCCGCCACGGTGTGCGTCTCGATCAACGAGGAGGTCGTCCACGGGATCCCGTCCGCCGCGCGGCGGATCGCGGAGGGCGACATCGTCGGCCTGGACCTCGGGTGTATCGTGGATGGGTACCATGCCGACTGTGCGTTCACCCTTGCCGTCGGCGAGATTCCGGTCAACGTCCAGAAGCTGCTCGAGGTCACCCGCGAGAGCCTCGACCTGGCGATCAAGGAGTGCTGGCCGGGTCGGCGGCTGTCCGACGTCTCCCACGCCGTGCAGTCGCACGTGGAGGCGCACGGCCTGTCGGTGGTCCGCGCCTTCGTGGGGCACGGCATCGGGCGCGCGCTGCACGAGGAGCCACAGGTCCCGAATTTCGGCGACCCCGGGCGCGGGCCGCAGCTGGGCCCCGGCATGGTGTTGGCACTCGAGCCCATGGTCACGATGGGGAGCTGGGAGGTCAAGATCCTCGACGACGGCTGGACGGCCGTCACGAAGGACGGGAGCCTGGCGGCGCACTTCGAGCACACGGTCGCGGTGACGGAGGGCGAGCCCGAGGTGCTGACACGCCGATGACGAAAGAAGACGCGATCGAGGTCGAGGGCACCGTGGTGGAGCCGCTGCCAAACGCGATGTTCCGCGTGGAGCTGGACAACGGCCACCGCGTGCTCGCGCACGTGAGCGGGAAGATGCGGATGAACTTCATCCGGATCCTCCCCGGGGACCGCGTGAAGGTCGAGCTCTCGCCGTACGACCTCACGCGCGGCCGGATCACATACCGCTTCAAGTAGGGGAGAGGATGAAAGTTAGACCGTCGATCAAGGTGCGGTGCGAGCACTGCAAGATCGTCAAGCGCCGGGGTGTGACGCGCATCATCTGCAAGAACCCGCGCCACAAGGCGCGACAGGGATAGGCACTTCGGAGGGGGCCACGGCGGTCCCCTCCGATGCCTCCCCCAGAACAGGATTGCGCCGGCAAAGCCGGCGCTCGAACAGGAGACGGAGACGAGATATGGCGAGAGTGGCTGGAGTGGATCT
>ERZ1292645.655-Hain-H14-02um-R2-655-length-11603-cov-6_pt1 | contig 11603 bp, 12 predicted proteins | sample MGYA00564401_ERZ1292645 | MGnify/ENA primary metagenome ERZ1292645 (study PRJEB36523, sample SAMEA6512644) | groundwater metagenome | collected 2019-01-09 | study: AquaDiva: Metagenomics assemblies of 32 groundwater samples | reverse complement strand
ATGTTCAAATAGTTTTTCACTTCACTTATGCACATAGCCAAGTTGTGCTTGCAGTGAAAGAATCTTTTCACCAATTACGCTAAACCGAAAATGTCCCGGTTCGATAATTCCCGCGTGGACCGGCCCAACAGGAATTTGATAAATACCTTCACCAGAAATATGTTGAAAGACATAAGGCTGTCCGTTGCTGATCGGAACCCTTTTGTTCCAGGGGAAGTCTTTACGCAGCGGATAGACATCATCTGGCCAGTTCTCATGCAAAATGAGTTGATTGGTGAAAGGATTGCCTTCTGGTGTCAAACCGAAGAACGTCTTAATCTCCTGCTCATACAATGCTGCTTCAAAGAGTACCGGAACCAATGATGGGAACCTATTATTTTTAACTTGTAATGCAAGTGCAAGTGTGTACGCGGCATGAGGGATGCCAAAGACATAGTAAAGAACAAAGCCATTGCCTTCTTTCCGCTGATCTGTTGCTTTTATTGTCAGTAATGGTAAATGGTGTGAAGCGTGTAAAGCAGAGACGGTTTCAAAAATATTGTCGCGAGTAACCTCGGCGACAATAACTTTGTTAATCACTTGTGTCGGAAGCCCTTTTATATAGGTTGTTTTAATTTCTGTCAATTTCATAATGTATTGTTTTGTATAATATCAGTTGCTTCAGTCACCAGTTGCATAACAAATTCGGGAAGATAGATACTACCTATAAGCATGACAATGACAACGACACCGACTGGTATCAAGGTCCAATAATTTGCTTCTCCTTTGACAATTCCCTCAGGTACTTCTGAAAAAATCATCTGCATCCCGGTCTTTAAGAAGCCGACAAAGACAAGAACAAACAATAGTAACACAAATCCGCTCACAAAGATATTGTTCCCAAAGCCACTCAATAAAATATAAAACTCGCTAAAGAACATCCCAAATGGGGGCAAACCAACAATAAAAAGAATCGAAAGCAAAAATAATATGCTGGTGATTGGTAGCACCTTGATCATTCCTTGAATTGAGGCAATGATAGAAGTACTATACCGAACAACGATATTACTTGCCAAGAGGAAAAGTGCAGTTTTCGCAATACTATGATACAGAATATGCAACATCGCGCCCAAAATACCAATACCACCAAAACCGAAACCAAGCGCGATGATGCCTGCATGCTCAATGGTAGAATACGCCAGTAACCGTTTGAGATTTTTCTGCGTATAGATAATAGACGCTGACAGAAAGATCGAAAGTACTCCAAAAAAGATAAATAATTGTGAAGTAAAGGTAGCGCCAATTTCCTGATTAACCACCATTGTGAAACGCAATATTGCCAAAAATGCAACGTTGAGAAGTACCGTCGCAAGCAATGCAACTGTCGGCAATGGTGCTTTGTTGTAGGTATCAGGTTTCCATGTGTGCATTGGTACAAGCCCAATCTTGGTACCATAACCAATAAAGACCAAAATATAGGCAAGCTTAAGACTTTCAGGATTGAGTACTCCGTTCACATTCATAATATCCTTCCATTGTAACAAGACCTCCCCTTGACTTGCCCCTTGCGCGAGGAAAAGTAATGTCCCCAGAAGCCCAAGGAGTAAACCAATGGAGTTAATAATAAGAAACTTCCACGCTGCCTCAAGATCAGTCTTTCTATTAAATAAATTAATCATAAAGACAGTAACGAGTGTTGTTCCTTCTATTGCTATCCACATAAGAATCGGACTTGTTGTCAAAAGTGCAATGTAAACAAACAACAAAAAGAAACGGATCAACAGGTATGCCTCCCGTAATTTCTTTTCGTTGAGCATTTCTTTCTTCAGTTCTTCTTTGAAATATCCGATGCTATGCAAGGTAATGATAAGCCCGATAAAAACTGTAAGACCCAAAAAGAGTGCATTCAAGGCGTTTATTGAGAAATATAAAGAATAGTTTATGACTTCTGTAGACAATACCTGCTGCACGATATACACGCCGATAATGACCTCGATCAGAGAAGAAACAACACTAATCTTCTCAGAAAAATTCTTCCACTTACCAAAAAGCAGTAGTAATGCGATTGCGATAACCGGTACCAATAATAATAAAAGTATTGCCATATTATTTTTTTAACTGATTCAAGGAACTAATATCAAACGACCCGAACTTTTGATAGATCATTTTGACAAACATGGAAGACGCCACGATCCAGAAAAAGATATCAAAAAGAATCCCCAGCTCCAATGCATGTAGTTGCCTTATCCCAAGGAACAATCCCAAAACAAAGATCGCATTTTCTAAAGAAAGCACGCCAATGATTTGTGATAACGCACCTTTTCGATTAATAATAAGAAAAATCGACATGAATAAGTTACCAATAAGCATGATACGCATCTCCGATCCAACAGGTAATAAAAGGAAAAATGGAGACAACACATCTGATTGTGCAAACCCCAAAAGAGCCAGTAACACACAGAGCGTCATAGGAATATTTAAATAGGTACTCGTTGAAAGATTTAAATGACTTTGCTTGATAATGCCGGAGAAGACCATTGGCGCGATAATAATTTTGATCATAACCATAACAAGTGTTATTACCACCAAACCAAGCGAAAATTGATGTGAAAGCTCTACCCCAAGTAATATAATTAAACACAGTGATTGCATGATATAGGCATTTACCAGAGTATTATTTTTTTTCACGATATGCATCATGACGGAGGAAACCGTCATTAACGATAAAGCAAATAATTGTAATGAAAAAAGGATATCTGTCATAATGCGTTTGTCGCGATAATCGCAATAATACCAAAAACAAAACCAGTGAGCAAAATGTCTGGTAGTCTAAAGAATCGGTATTTCGCGATAACTGACTCAATCAATGCAACAACGACCAGTAACACTCCAACCTTGAATAAGCTCATCACCAATGCAAGCAGTAACGACATCGTATCAGAATACATGGTAAGTCCAGAAGGAAAAAAGATATTGGCACCCAACAATGCGAAAAAGAAGAGTTTGTTGGCGTTTGCCCACTCGATAAGTGCTAAGCGTTTCCCAGAATACTCTAAAATCATTGCTTCGTGAATCATCGTCAACTCTAAATGTGTCGCCGCGTTATCAAAGGGAATTCTTCCTGTCTCTACAAAGAGCGCGATCAGATACCCCAGAAACGCGAACAGCAGCGCAAAATAGGAAATCATCGATAGATTCGTCGCCAGAACTGCCATCATTGCGATATTGGTGGTATCTGTCAGGAATGCAACAGGAAGCAAGGTGAAAATCAAGATCGCTTCCGCAAGGGCAGCAAGCGTCATTTCTCGACTTGAACCAAAGCCACCAAAAGGACTTCCAACATCGATTCCCGCAAGCGCAAGAAAAAAAGTCCCAGTAGCAAGTAAAAAGATAACCGTTAAAAAATCTCCAAAAGGCACATGTATCTCTGCTTTCCCAAACACTGGTACCGCGATCAGCACAATACAGCTTATTGCAAACAAGATATATGGGGTAACGAGAAAAATCCACGACGCATCACGAGAAATTGTTTCATTCTTGTGAAAGAGCTTCCACAGATCAAAATACGGTTGTATGATGGAAGCACCTGGCCGACTCTGCATCATGGCCTTTACCTTACGGATAATCCCGACACCAAGTGGTGCAAGTAATGGTAATAAGATAAGTTTTAGAATAATAAGTAACATAGATTAAAAGTACCGTGCCCAGAAAAAGAGACCAATCAACGTCAAAAAGATATACAAAATATAGGCATTGAGATTTCCACCCTGAATTTGTTTTACTTTTTTAGTTAGCATAATGCTAACTGCAAGTAATGGCTGATACAAATATACTTCAAATACATTTTTTGTTGCAAAATTGATCTCATGTGTCTTGGTAAAATATCGAATATTTGCATCAATGTATTCGAGCTTCTTCTGCTGTGTTGGTTGAAAGAGCCCCTTAAAGATGAGTACTAAACTTCGCGAAAAGGCAGTCGCGGTAATCTCCATAAAGGGCAAAAGCCCTGTATACCCACCATCCCAAGTGACATCTCGTACTACTTTTTGCTTGCGGCTGACCCATCGGGTGAGCAAGAAAACCAATGAAGTAACTGCTATAAGAGTCAGGATAAGTATAGGCATATTCATGCTAGCAAATCCATTCTGAATAACAACAGTACTTCCTTCATGGGCAACTATTTCACTAGGACGAAACAGCGTAAACTGTGCAACAACCTGCTCAAGAATAGCGACAACATTTCCTGCTCCAAAACCGATCGCAACGCATAGCACAGCCAAAAAACCCATTGGAACAACAAGCATCCAGGATGATTCTTTGGCTTCTTTACTTTCAGTGCTTCTCGGTCGAGCAAGAAACGTAATACCAAATGCTTTTACAAAACATGCGGCAGCAAGTCCCCCCGTAAGAGCAAGCGCTCCTCCGGCAAAAAGGAACAAGCTGCGAAGACCGATTCTTGGATCTTGCACACCGGCAAAAAGACTTTGAAACGTTAACCATTCAGAAGCGAATCCATTGAGTGGAGGTAACCCTGAAATAGCAACCGCTCCGACCAGAAAGAACAGTGCAGTATAAGGCATTACTTTAATGAGCCCTCCATACTTCTCTAAATTTCTGGTACCTGTTTGACTAATAACAGAACCTGCACCCAGGAAAAGCAACGACTTAAACACTGCATGATTAAGCGTATGGAATAATCCGGCAAGGGCAGCAAGCGCCGCAAGAACGGGTTGCTGCAAACTGAAAAAGATCATGCTACTCCCTAACCCAAGCAGGATAATACCAATATTCTCGATACTGTGGTACGCGAGCAGTCGTTTCAAATCATGCTCCGCGAGCGCGTACAATACACCAAGTAGGGATGAACACGCGCCAATGATGAGTACCACAATCCCCCACCACAAGGGGATGTTTGGAAAGATATCCAAAAAAAGACGGAACAGCATAAAGATACCCATTTTGATCATCACTCCTGACATAAGCGCTGACACATGAGAAGGAGCCGCGCTATGTGCTTTTGGTAACCAAATATGCAGCGGAATAATACCTGCCTTTGTCCCAAAACCAAGAAGCGCAAAGACAAAAACTGTATCTTTAAGCCAATCAGGAATTGTCCCGGCGAGCACGCGTATTTGCCAAAAATCAAACGTGTGCGTGGCTCCATAGAGGAGCAAGAGAGCAGCAAGTAGAAACATCGTTCCGACATGCGTCATAATAAAATATAAGATACCTGCTTTAATGGTATCGTGATGCTTGTGCTCAAAAATGACGAGAAAGAAAGAAGTTAGTGACATAATTTCCCAAACAAACAGGAAATACAAACCGTTGCTTGCCGTGACAACCAAAAAAAGACTTAAAAGAAAGAGGTTGTAGAAAAAGCCGAAAAGGCCGATGTTATAGAGTTTGAAATACTGCCGCATATATCCCATACCAAAGAGGGAGCTGGCAAGACCAATAAGACCAATAATCAGCATGAAATACCCCGCAAGCATATCAAACCGCAATGAGAGAGAAAAAAGCGGCAATCCAGTCACAAAAATGAGAGACGTAACTTCTTGCGTTACAAGGATAAAGGCACCCAGAATAATACCGGTAAGTGAACCCGCTATTGCAAAAAGATTGCTACAAAGATTGCTGATGGTTTTCTTTTGCGACCAAAAAAGCGAAAGAAGCGCTCCGACACTGAAGAAACTTAGCAAAATAGTAAAGAGTGTACTACTCATTTTTTTGCTCCTTTTCTATCCAAACTTTCAATGATCGATAAAAGTGAGATTAAAATTTGCTTTGCGCTGGGAGGATCACCTGGAATTTGGAAATGGACGGGAATTACCTCATGTACCCCACCGACTATTCCATATGATCCTTTAAAAATCCCACCATCGATAGCTCCATCACCAACCGCGACAACGATTTTGGGCTCAGGTGTTGCTTCATATGTTTTCTTTAACGCACGTGCCATATTGCGTGATACTGGTCCAGTTACCATCAACATATCAGCATGACGAGGAGACGCAACAAAATGAATACCAAACCGCTCAGAATCATAAAAGGTATTGGCAAGTGCGGTTAATTCCTGTTCTTCGGCGTTGGAAGAACCAGCATCTACTTCACGAATCGCCAATGAACCTTTAAAAAGATGACGTATCTTTTTATTCATTTTTTCTTTTATTTGCACAACGTCTTCTTCTTGAGAAAGCACATCAATAGGGATGATTGTTTGTTTCGTTGCAATAATTTTTGAATGAATTGACATACTGAATCTTTTTTATATTTTCAATAAAAAAAGATTCACTCGCTTTCACTAGGAGGAATCTTGAAGGATGAAGTTTTTTTATCCGTTACTATCTCATATTATACAAACAATTATACAGGTGTCAAGCCTAATGTTACAATTGTTGGCATATTGTCAAACATATGACGTTGCAATTTCATTTAAGATGGGTATACTAAAACTATGGAACCACAAAAAAAGTCATTACTTTCATCTAAATCGTCTGTCCTGAGTCTCTTTGCTGTGATCAGCTTTCTTCTGATTATTCCGTTGCTTACTCTTCTGGCACAAGAACGTCAGGATATTCGCGAACGGGCAGCAGAGCCTCCTGTGACCATAGTCCCTCCAGTAAATAACACCAAGACAGTAACGGGTTATGTCTATATAGATAACAACCAAAATGGAGAGCGTGAGCCACAAGAGAAAGCATATCCCAATGCAACCATAAAAATTACCCAATTGAACAGCAATGGGACAACAACTGAACGAAGCGAAGTTGCAACACTGATTTCAGATATCCAAACAGATACCAACGGATATTTCAGATATACACTTCCGAGTGAACAGACGCAACCAGTATCCTATGTTATCAAACTACTTTTACCTGAGGGATATAAAACAATAAATACCAATCCTGTGGTTATTGCTGGGAATCGGGAAACAGAGAAAGAAGTTGTTGAATTTGGATTGTTCACTCTTTCTCCCCTCTCTCCAACCATAAGTGGAATAAAAACAGGATTGTAAAAAGATTAGGACTTGCGCTTATGCCACGTAGTTGGTTCTCCCTTTATATAGGTGACAATAATCAGCACTAAGGTAAGTAATATTATTTTTGGCCAAAAATGAGTCCAAATAATTTGTACCGAGGGAGAATAATCATGGTTAAAAAACACATATACGAGGGCAATGACATACATAAGAAGTACTAGCCATCCTTGCCAAGTTACCGGAACCCAACCTATGCCATGTTTTCTTGCTCGAAACCAATAGAGATTCTTCATATCTTCAGTATATACTAAATTGTTTAGTTTTTGCAAAATGGTATACTATATATGTCATTCTAGTGACAAAAATCATCTATGAAAAATTATCTCTTTGCTCTTTTATCCTTTCTGCTATTCTTTCTCTTTACTTCTAACGTCTCCGCCCAAGAACCTTCCACACCACAGCAACAAACCTTTGAAGCAGTGATCACTCAAGTAACAGAAGAAAAAGAAGTTACGGTCAATCATAAGACACAACGCTATCAAAAGCTTGAAGCTGAAATTACCAGTGGAGAAAGAAAAGGAGAAAAAATTACCGTTGAAAACGGTACCGTACCAATGGTCGTTATCCAAGATTATGCCACCGATGATCAGGTTGTGATAACAGCTTTTCGTTCTCCTGACGGGAAAGAGCTTTTTTCTATCACTGATTATGTCCGGAGAATCCCTCTCCTTCTTCTCTTTGGCATTTTTGTTGGATTGGTTATTCTCGTCGGTCGTAAAAGGGGGATAGCCTCACTTGGGGGGATGTTTTTTTCTTTTGTTATTATCTTTACGTTTGTATTACCCCAAATTCTTGCTGGGCAAAATCCCGTGCTGATTGTCATTCTTGCTTCACTTGCAATTATCCCCCTTACCTTTTATCTTTCCCATGGGTTCAATAGAAAAACAACTGCCGCCGTGATTGGTACCATTATTGCACTTATTATCACCGGCATACTGGCAACCATTTTTATCAATGCAGCACGATTTACCGGTTTTGCTTCAGATGAAGCAAATTTCCTCCAAGCAGCCAGACCGGACGTCATAAACATGCAGGGGCTTCTCCTGGCAGGTATTCTTATTGGTATTTTGGGGATTTTGGATGATATTACGATCTCACAAGCTGCCATCGTACAGCAACTCAAAAAAGCATCTCCCAATTTAAAATTTCATCAACTGTTTCTCAGAACCATGGACGTGGGCAAAGATCATATTGCTTCAACTGTCAACACGCTGATCCTTGTCTATACAGGAGCAGCTCTTCCCCTTCTGCTGCTTTTTCTCGATAACCCCCAGCCGATAGCATCTGTTGTTAATTATGAGATGATTGCTGAAGAGATCGTACGGATGCTGCTTGCGAGTATTGGGCTTATCCTGGCTGTACCGATTACCACAGCAATCGCAGCCTGGATGATTAAAAAATAAACTATTTTTTATGTAGACCTATTTGGAAAAGGAGGAAATGTACCCCGCATAAGAATTCTATTTCTATCTAAACGATCGAATATAACGAGACCTACTCAGGACATTTGATGTCCAGAAATCCATTGGGCGATGGCGCATGGAAGACCCAATTTTCGCCCCATTTGGTGGAGTCTATGCTAAAATGAGTTATATGAGCAGAATGGATATAACTTTTCAACTTCATCATATCGCAATCAGCGTCAAGGATGCTCAGATATCAGAAGATTTCTACGCATTGTTTGGCTTTGAGAGAGTGCATCGTTGGGAGGCAGAAGATAAATCGTTACAAATTATCCATCTAAAAAATAACGAAGGAATTATCCTTGAGCTTTTTTGTTATGCTTCACCAGAAGATTTACCAACCTCTGCTACGAGTACCAAAACCGACCTTCCTATCATTGGCGTAAAACATTTCGGACTACGAGTGGAATCAGTAGAAAAAGCAAAGGAAGCAATACAGAAACAAGGGATAAGCATCGTTACAGATATAACAAAAGGAAGAACTGGCCCACTTTATTTTTTCATCAAAGATCCTGATGGTATATTAGTTGAAATTATGCAGGATGATAGGAAATTTGAGCTATGATCTCCGCACAGCTACTTCGAGTATTCACTGATAAAGCAGGTAACTTTGGAGACCTCGCAAGCGTTGTTATTGATGAGGGCAAACGTATCTCTGATGCTGATCGCCAAGTCATAGCAAAAAAGATCAACACTGGTGAAACGATATTCGTGAACGATATAGAAACTGCAAAGATTAGTGTTATTCACCCACAAGGAGAAATAGACTTTGCTGGAGTAGGTGTTCTCGGTACTGCATGGTTCCTGACCAAGCTTCGAGGTAAACCAACGGATACTATGTACGGACGAGCTGGAGAAATTAAAACATGGCAAGAGGGTAAGATTACATGGGTTCGAGCTAACGTATCAACCATGCCACCTTGGCACCACAAGCAAGTAGATAATGTTAAGGCAGTCGAACGCATTACACTAGAAGAAACCACAAAGATCGAACATACAATGCTTTGGGCTTGGATTGACAAAACAAAAGGGTTAATCTCCGCTCGTACGTTTGCCAAAGATTGGGATATCCCTGAAGCCAAAGGGAATGGATCTGGCTCCATGATGTTGTCTCATATACTCAAACGAGATATTGAGATTAAGCATGGCAAGGGTTCAGTGATCTTTGCTAAACCTGCCCCCGACAACAATGCAGATATTGGTGGACGAGTGATTAAAGATTCAAAAATTTCGGTCAACTTAGAATAGTTACTATTCTTTTTTTTCACTCAAGTTTTGCTTGGAATGATTAAATACAGCATCAATATGCACTTCCTCATTGCTCATTGTTGTCTGCAAAAAAAACTCTTCATGCTTATCAAGTCCTGTCTTTTTGACGAGTTTTACTAATTCTTCTAACAGTTCTTGCGGTGTCATTTTCTGTCTAACAAGATCAGAATTGTTTATGACTGGCGCTATGTCGATGAGAACATAGTTTGAATAATAACGGTCTGTCGTTTTTATGGATTTATGTCTCAATGCTCTGCTCACTAATTGTAATGAAACGCCATTTCTTAATCGAGTGAGTGCAAAAATATCACGCAATCTATGACAGGTTGTATGAATAGTTGTTATACCAAGATCCTTGCTTCCTCGTTCAAGCGCTCTATTTGCTCCTTTTTGCGTAAAGAAGAATAAGCGGTTATTGCCGACTCGCTCTCTTAGTATCGGCATCATTATTTCAGGGACTGGTTGCATCTCGGTGTCGCCTCCTTTGGAGTGAATAATGACATACGGTTCATCAGCATCCAGTCTTAAATCTGATCCTTTCATCATTGCAACTTCCTGTACTCTGCATCCTGTATTGAGCATGAACTCACAGGCAAGTCTTGTTTCTGCCTTACTGAATCTGTCACGGCTATTCTCATAAGACTTTGGTGTTGTTCCTGCAATGATAATCTGCATTGCAACTGATTCTTTGACAACTTCAATCACTTTGCGGTGTACTGTTGGTTTTGGTATTTTCTTTGCCCAGTTTTTCACAAATAAATCTTTCTCTTCGTAACAGTAATTGACTAATGCTCGAATCCGTACTCCCAAGGTATTTTTGCTGCCTTCTTCATCCCAACCGTTGTCGTAGAGATAGTGGATAAATTCTTTAACAGTTTCAAGGTTGAATGGTTTGCCATTGAGGAAAGTGAGAAGCTTGGTGTATAACTGTCCTTTTTCTTTGATGTAGGTTTTGTTTTGTCCGTCATCAATGCAATAGACAGTAAGATATTCATTGATTACTTCTTGTAATTGGTCGAAATCTAACTCCATAAGCGTAATCGCTCATGGCACACAGAATTTTTCCGACCTTCTATCTCTTTGCTCTTATTATTCTGTTCATGATATAATTTTTCTATACCCAGATGAGGTGCAACCAGACAGAAAAATTACCTTGGTGGGTCACCTTGGATTCGAACCAAGTACCTCTATCTTATCAGGATAGCGCTCTGACCAATTGAGCTAGTGACCCATTTTTTCTTTAATTGTAAATGTTTACGCTCAACGGTAGACCATCATCCTCTTTCTTATCAGGAAAGCGTTCTAGCCACTGAACTAAGCACCCGGACGTTTTGTTATTATAGCATGGAAAGCCTAAGTTGTGAACGTTTTGTTCAAGCGGCTAAAGAAAAGATACCAGCAGTGTCTTTCCCCTGTCTTTCAAAAGATTCTCTCTCTTCATCAGAAAACAGTAATTCATAGGCAATTGACCGCATTATTTGTCGAGGTCTGGTAGTAGGTTGATATGTTTGTAATCGACGATATGCATTGCGCTTCAACGGACCTAGGGCATGCTCCATGACAAAAGAAACAGTCCCTGCCGCTTCAGCAACTGCTCTTTGCTCAGACCTCAATAAATGATCGACAATCGTTAGTTTTTCCATAGCATCTCCTTATGCTGCTAGTATACCAATGGTAACAAGCGCAAGTGCTGGAATTGCAAGGCCATAGATTATTGCCTTTCGCAGCCAGCTACTCTCTTTTTCAGGATTACTTCCTTTTTCTGGACTCGCCATAGCTTTTCTTTCCTTCTTGTCTGTGAGGCGCGAACGGGGATCGAACCCGTGCATGGAGGTTTTGCAGACCCCTGCGTT
>ERZ1292645.654-Hain-H14-02um-R2-654-length-11627-cov-5_pt1 | contig 11627 bp, 9 predicted proteins | sample MGYA00564401_ERZ1292645 | MGnify/ENA primary metagenome ERZ1292645 (study PRJEB36523, sample SAMEA6512644) | groundwater metagenome | collected 2019-01-09 | study: AquaDiva: Metagenomics assemblies of 32 groundwater samples | reverse complement strand
TGCCGGAGTTTTTTTTAATATTGTTTTAGCTTTTATTATTTTTTCCGTGGTTGTGCCGCTCGGCATTCCGGTTGACGCCGAAGACCCCTATTGGCAATTAAGAGTGCGCGATACGGCCATAACCGTTGTTGAAGTTTTGAAAGGCTCGTCTGCCGAACTCGCCGGTTTTAAAACGGGGGATAGGGTTTTGACTCTCGAAACAATTTCGGGAGGAATTATAAAACCATCGCATGTTTTTGAGGTTCAGGATTTTACCAGAGCTAACGCGGGGCAAAGTGCCATAATAGAGATAGAAAGACGCGGACAAAAAATTGTTTTATCCGCGAATTTAGCCGAAGGCGAAGCGCCTTTGGGCGTGGCTACGGCCAAAGTAGGAAAAATAGCCTCGCCTTGGTATGCGGTGCCGTGGGTCGGCCTGGAGCTGACCGCCTTTGCGGTTTGGCGGACTCTTGAAGGATTCTTTTTCATATTAAAACTTCTTTTTTCCGGACAATCCGTGGCCGGATTTATCAGCGGGCCGGTCGGCATATTTTCATTGGTCTCGGGAATTTTGGATTTCGGCCCGGTAATTTTAATGACTTTTGTCGCGACACTTTCAATTAATCTCGCGATTATAAATCTAATGCCCTTTCCGGCATTAGACGGCGGAAGGCTCCTGTTTTTGATGATAGAGGGCCTGCGCGGAAAACCTCTTAGCCGAAGGATAGGAGGCTTGGCGCATGCCCTTGGTTTTGCTATTTTAATAATGCTGATGGCGATTATAACTTATTTGGATATTAAGTATAAATTATAATGAAACAATCCCGATTTTTCGCAAAAACTTTAAAAGAATGGCCTAAAGACGAAGAAAGTGCCTCGGCTCGCTTTTTGCTTCGCGCCGGTTTTATAGACAAGAATTCGTCCGGCGTTTATACTTTTTTACCGCTCGGTTTAAGAGTGCTTGAAAAAACCAATAAAGTTATTCGTGAAGAAATGAATGCTCTCGGTGCTACGGAGATTTTGATGCCGGCGCTAATTTCCAAAAAATATTGGCAGGCGACCGACCGCTGGGACGTTGATGTCTTATACAAAGTTAAAGATTCATCGGGCCAAGATTATGGCCTGGCCTTTACTCATGAAGAAGTTTTGACGCCATTGGTTAAAAAATTCATATCAAGCTGGCGCGATTTGCCTCTAGCGCTTTATCAAATTCAGACCAAGTTCAGGGATGAGCCGAGAGCTCGGGCCGGACTTTTGCGAACCAAAGAATTCGTGATGAAAGACCTTTACAGTTTTCACGCCGATTTTGACGATCTTGAAAATTATTATTGGCGCGTAGCCGATGCTTATAAAAAGATATTCAAGCGCTTTGGTCTTACAACTAAAATGGTTGAGGCTTCAGGCGGCGATTTCACCGATGAATACACGCACGAATTTCAGGTTCTGACTCCGTCGGGAGAAGACGAGGTTTTTTATTGTACATCTTGCGACTTCGCCCAGAATAAAGAAATAACCAAGGCAAAAGAGGGCGGAAAATGCCCGAAGTGCGGTAAGAACAAGATTAAAAAAGAAAATGGGATTGAGGTTGGCAATATTTTCAAGCTCGGCATGCGCTTTTCCGAAACGGCCGACTTATCGTATAAAGATAAATCAGGCCGTAAAAACATTGTGGTTACGGGTTCGTACGGAATCGGTTCCTCAAGAATAGTCGGCGCTTTAGCCGAAGTAAGCCATGACGATAAAGGCTTAATTTGGCCCGCAGAATCCAGTCCTTTTAAGGTTCATTTAATTGAGCTTGAAGGCGGACGCGAACAAGCGCTCAAAATTTACGAAACTTTACAAGATGCCGGCATCGAAGTTCTTTATGACGATCGCGAAGAAGTAAGTGCCGGCGAAAAGTTGACCGATGCCGATTTAATAGGCATTACCTGGCGGGCTGTTGCAAGTTCGCGAACAGCTAGCCAGAATAAAATTGAGCTTAAAGCAAGGGGCGATGACAAAAGCATTATGGTAAGTCTTAAGGAGATTTTAAACCATGTTAAATAAATTTTTAAGCTTTTTTTCAACTGATGTGGGCATTGACCTCGGAACGGCTAATGTCTTGGTTTATGTTGACGGACGGGGAGTGGTCATCAACGAGCCTTCTGTTGTGGCGCTCAATCAAAAAACCGGCCAAGTTGTGGCTATAGGCTCTGAAGCTAAAAGAATGATCGGCCGTACTCCGGCTCACATCTCTATAATCCGACCGCTCATTGAAGGCGTAATATCGGATTTTGAAGTGACCCAGGAAATGCTTTCTTACTTTATCAAAAAAGTGCATCAGCCGAGTTCTTCGTTTTTGGCTCGCCCGCAGGTTGTTATTGGTGTGCCGTCGGGTATTACCGAAGTTGAGCGCCGGGCGGTAAGGGATGCCGCGCGCAATTCCGGAGCCAGAGAAGTCTATCTGGTTGAAGAGCCTATGGCCGCGGCAGTCGGCATACGCATGCCGGTCCAGGAACCGGTCGGGAATATGATTATAGACATAGGCGGAGGCACAACCGACATCGCGGTAGTGTCTTTGGGCGGTCTTGTTTCTTCAATGAATTTACGCGTTGCCGGCGATAAGCTGAACAACGACATCATCAATTACGCCCGCGACGAGTTTAAATTGCTTTTAGGAGAGAGGACCGCCGAGGATTTAAAAATAGCCGTAGGTTCCGCGCTAAAGCCGGAATCGCCCATGGAAAGCGTTGTTCGGGGCCGTGATTTGGTTTCGGGTCTTCCGCGCGAAGTGATAATGACTGACGCCGATGTGCGCGAGGCCATTGCTAAATCGGTTAGGGCCGTGGTTGAGGGTGTTAAAGAAGTTATAGAAGCCACTCCGCCGGAGCTAGTTTCGGACATTATGCATCGGGGTATTGTCATGGTCGGCGGCGGCGCCCATTTGAAAGGCTTGGATAAACTCATAGAAAATGAAACTAAAATCCCGACTCGCGTGGCCGAGGATCCGATGACTGCGGTTGTGCGCGGCTGCGGAATAATTTTGGAAGACTTAGCCGGCTTCCGTAACGTTTTATTGGAGAAAGAAGAAGACGTTTCGCCCCAATGAAATACTTTGGATTAAAAATTGTTTTGCTCGGCTTTATCTGCGGGGCGGCGTTTATTTTGTTTTTTTTCGGTAAGACTTTGGAATCAAAAGCGGCGGCAATTTTTTTTAAAAAAATAAAAGCGGTTGAAGCGCTGGGATTCTCACCGGCGACTTATAATTTTTTTGGCTTGCTTAAATCCAAAGGCAATATTTTGCGTGAAAATCAGGAGCTTAAAGAAAAATTGCAGGAATCAGAGGCTAAAGCGGACGTTTCGGGGTTTGCCTCGTTAACGGCAGGGCAAGCGGAAAAATCCGTCGATTTTTTAAACGGATTTTTGGAGGCCAGAGTTTTAATGGTTCCGCCGGCAATTGATTATGACCAGCTCATTGTCGGCAAAGGCGCCCAAGACGGCGTTGAGAGCGGTAAAATTGTTTTAGTCGGCCAGAATATAATTTTTGGAACGGTAGGCGATGTTTTTAGCGGTTCCAGCCGTATTATTTCATTTTCAAGTTATGGCCGAGAACAAAACGTTTTTTTGGAGAAAGCAGGTATCTCGGCTACAGCTACGGGCCGAGGCAACAATGAGCTTGCCGTAACTTTACCGCGCGATTTTCCGGCAGAAGTAGGCGATAAAGCGTATTCCATGACTGACCGCCCGTATCTTGTCGGGCTGGTGGAAAAAATTGAAGCCCACCCCAGTTCACCCATTAAAACTCTGAAAATACGTCAGCCGTTCAATATTTATAATTTGCGATCAGTTAATATTCTTAAATGATGAGGGTTTTGGCCGGCGTTTTAATGTTTGCGGGAATTTTTACGCTTCCTTGGGCGCTGTTTTTTGCCGGAGCTATTTTTTTCGCGGCGCTTTTTCCATGGTTTATTGAGGCCATTTTTATTGGTTCTTTAGTAGCGCTCATCGCCGATGTCGCCTGGTGGAAGATATTTTTGATTTTTGGTTCAGTACTAACGGTCCAAGAGTGGTTAAAAACATCTATCAACTTCGAAAAAAGATTTGCCGCGATGTTGTGGCTTTGCCTTGCCGGCTCGCTTGCGTTTATAGCCGTCTTTTTTATCTTAATTTAAGTTATTATAATAATTTTAAGTGCGATTTATGCCTTTTTACTCGATAATTTTGAGAAATGCTCTTGTTTTTGACGGCGCGGGATCCGCGCCCAAAAAGTCTGATATTGGCATTGAGGGCGACAGAATAGTTTTTATTGGCGATTTAAGCCAAGAGACCGCGGCCGAAGAAGTAGACGCTTCCGGTCTTTACGTAGCGCCCGGCTTTATAGATATCACTAACCATTCCGATACTCACTGGACGCTTTTTGACGCGCCTTTACAGGAGAGTCTTCTGCGCCAGGGCGTTACCTCAATTCTTGGCGGAAATTGCGGCTCTTCTCTGGCCCCGCTGGTCAAACCATCCGACATAGAGGATTTGCAGAAATGGGTGGATGTTTCGGAAATTAATATTAATTGGCAAAGTGTGCGGGAATTACTGGCAGAGCTTAGTAATCATCGGGTAGCGATTAATTTTGGAACGCTTGTAGGCCACGGCACGCTTAGACGCGCGGCCGGCATTGATATTTCGCGCGAGGCCAGCCAAGAAGAAGTAGAAAAAATTTTGTATCTGGCGCATAACGCTTTTGAAGATGGCGCTTTCGGCGTCTCCACTGGTCTCGGCCGCAGTCATGCTTTGATTGCAGACGATGAAGAAATCGAGCGCGTTTTTAAGGAAGTCAAAAAAGTCAATGGGTTTGCAACGCACCATCTTCAGGACGAAGGCGCGGATATTATTAGCGCGGTCTCAAGGATTGTGAGTTTGAGCCGAAGCTCGGGTGTGAAGAGCCACTTGTCTCACTTTAAAGTTTTGGGAAAAAAATCTTGGCCCAAACAGAAATCGGTTTTGGAGTTGATAGGGCGGGCCAGAAGCGAGGGGGTCAAGATTACCGCCGATTTTTTTCCGTACACCTCAACCGGATCAAATTTATATCTTTTATTGCCGGATTGGGCGATAGTCGGAGGCCGGAGCAAAATTTTTGAGCGATTATCTGACGATAATTCTAAAAAACAGATTATTGAAGCGCTTCGGGCTCTTACGCTGCATTACGAAAAAATTATCGTGGCCTCCACTTTAAAGGACACCGGCGTGATAGGAAAAAACATACAACAAGTTGCCGAAAGCGCCGGTCTAAGCCCGGAAGAAGCCATTTTGCAGCTCCTGGTTTCAAACGATCTGCAGGTGGTCATTTTCAATGAGGCAATATCTGAAGAAAATATTTTTGAATTGGCGCGTAAAGATTATGTAGCTATATCCTCGGATGGTTACGGCCTTGATATGACCGGCTCCAAAACCAATTTGCCGCACCCGCGTTCTTTTGGCGCGTTCATGCGGGCGCTTAGGGTTTTGGTTAAAGAAAAAGGAGTTTTAAGCTGGGAGGAGGCAATTCGCAAAATGACCGGGCTTCCGGCAGAGATTATAGGTTTTGAAAAAAGAGGCTTGATACGTGAAGGTTTTTTCGCGGATATCGTCGTTTTCGACCCCGAAACACTAAGTGACGCCGCTGATTACGCAAATCCAAGACGCTTTAGCCGGGGTGTTAAGTGGGTTTTTATTAATGGTATTACGGCTCTAGCTGACGGAGAGCCGACCGGAAAAATGCCCGGGCGAACGCTCGCTAAATTCTAAATCGCGCAAATTTTAAATAAATGATTTTAGCTGAAAAAATTAAATTAGGTTTCGGGGGCAAAAAAATTCTTTTGGTTGGTTTAGGTTTGCAGGGTGGGGGAGAGGGAGTCGCCCGTTTTTTGCTCCAAGCCGGCGCAAAACTCACGATTACGGATTTAAAACCAAAAAACCAGTTTGCCGGCATTTTAAAAAAATTTGCCGGAAAAAAAATAAAATTCATTTTAGGGCGCCATCGTTTTTCCGATTTTAAATTAGCCGATATTATAGTTAAAAATCCGGCGGTTCCCGGTAAGTCGCCTTTTATTAAATATGCCAAGCGCTTGGGAAAAGACGTATTATCCGAAACCCAGATTTTTTTCAATTTAGTTCCGCGTGAAAAAATAATAGGAATCACCGGAACTAAAGGCAAAACCACAACTGCGATGATTTTAGCGCACTTGCTTCGGGCGCGTTTTAAAATTGTTCTTGTCGGAAACATTCCGGGACATTCCGCGCTAGAATCGCTTTTAAGTCTAAAAAAGATGCCTGATTTTTTTGTCTATGAACTTTCAAGTTTTAATCTGGAGGGTCTGCGCGTAAGTCCGCGCTACGCCATCATTACCAATATTTTTCCAGACCATCTTAACCGCTATAAAAATTTTGCCGAATATAAAAAAACAAAAGAAAATATTTTTAGATATCAAGCTAAAGGTGATTTTCTTTGGTTCGGCAAAAAAAATGACACCCCCCCGGATATCGCCGAAAAAGTCGCCTTGTTTTTTGGAATAAGCGCCAGAGATATAAAAAAACGGCTAAAGTCATTTAAACCGGCCGAGGGCCGGATGGAATATCTTGGGAAAATAAAAGGCGTTCATGTGGTAAACGACACTACGGCGACAAATCCGGGCGCCGCCATTTTCAGTCTGGCTCAAGTTGAAAAACGATTTAAAGTTAAGCCCTCCCGCGTCATTTTAATCGCCGGCGGCGAAGACAAAAAGCTCAAATATGATGCATTTTCAAAGAAAATGAAAAGATTGAAAAAAGTTATTTTGCTTCCGGGCCGGGCTTCCGATAAAATAAAATTTTCTGAAGCTTTGCGAGTCAGTTCTCTTAAAGAGGGCGTCAAAAAAGCTTTTGATTTTGTAAAAAAGGGGAACGTTATCCTTTTTTCTCCGGGTGCTGCCAGCTTCAATATGTTTAAAAACGAATTTGAGCGCGGAAAAGCATTTAAAAAGGCTGTTTTTGGCGTAAAAAGTGGCGTATTATAAAATTAATGGCGAGGTCCAGAGATACTATCCTTTTTGTAACGATAGCCGCTTTTGTTTTGGTCGGCGTATTCGCCTTAGCTTCAGCCTCCCTCGGCCTTTTTGAGGAGGATTTATCGCCGTCAAAGCTTATTTTGCGCCAGTTGGTTTTGGGTTTGGGCTTAGGGCTCACCCTTTTTTATATAACCGATAAAATCAATTATCGCTTTTGGCATAAAATATCTTTTTGGATTTTTTTACTGACGCTTACGGCAACCTTTTTGGTTTTTGTGCCCGGAATCGGTTTTCAAAGCGGGGGCGCTTCGCGATGGATAAGTATCGGACCGATATTTATGCAGCCATCCGAATTTTTAAAGATTGGTTTCATTATGTATTTAGCCGCATGGCTTTCATCGCGTGGCAAAGAGGTGGGGTCTTTAGGGCTCGGCGCTTTGCCGATGTTTTTAATGATTTTGGCTATTAGCGCGATTTTTTTCATCCAGCCCGATCTCGGAACTCTCGGAGTTATAATCATTTCAAGTCTTTTGCTTTTTTTTATTGGCGGGGGAAGGCTGAAACATCTGGGCTTAATGGGCGCGGTGATAGCGGTATTATTTGCGGCCACAATTTATTTCAAGCCCTATAGCATGGAGCGGCTGCAAGTTTTTTTAAATAGCGATTATGACCCACAGGGCGCGGGTTACCAAGTGCGCCAGGCGGCCATTGCTTTTGGCTCCGGAGGAATTTTCGGAAAAGGCTTCGGGCAGGGTCTGCAGAAATATAATTATCTTCCGGAGCCGACGTCCGATGCGATATACGCCGTGATTGGCGAAGAGTTCGGATTCGTTGGCGCGTCATTTCTCGCGATGCTTTTCATTTTATTTTTATGGCGAGCAGTCGTAATTTTAAGGCGAGCGCCGGATGTTTTTGCTAGACTGCTCGGCTCGGGAATTGTTATACTGATAGTTGTTCAGGCTTTCATCAATATGGCGGCTCTTGCCGGCTTAGTGCCGCTGACCGGATTAACGTTGCCTTTTATCAGTCAAGGCGGATCGTCTTTAGTAGCGCTTCTTGCCTCCGCCGGCATTTTATCAAATATTTCCAAATACACGGGATAACATGCGTATTCTTTTGACCGGCGGCGGGACCGGCGGCCACTTCTATCCAGTGCTTGCCGTCATCCGCGCGCTCAAAAAAATAGCCGAGGAAGAAAAGTTTGTGGCCATGGATTTGGTCTATCTTTCCGATGATCCATTTAACGCGAAACTTTTAAAAGAAGAAGGCGTAAATTTTGTTTCGGTTCCTGCCGGCAAAATCCGTCGTTATTTTTCACTGCTTAATTTTACCGACTTTTTTAAAACGGCCTGGGGCGTTTTGCGGGCAATAATCTATATTTTTTGGCAGATGCCGGATGTTATTTTTGCCAAAGGGGGTTATGCCAGCTTTCCGTCTCTAATTGCCGCGCGCTTTTTTAGAATACCGGTCATCATCCACGAATCTGACGCGGTGCCCGGCAGAGTCAATCGCTGGGCCGGCGCGTTTGCGCGTAGAGTCGCCATTTCATATCCGGAAAGCGCTAAGTATTTTCCGGAAGGCAAAACCGCTTTGACTGGTAATCCGGTGCGAGCCAGAATTTTGGGAGGCAACCTTGAAGAAGCCAAATCTGTTTTTGGCTATGAAGATTTGCCGACCGTATTGGTTCTTGGCGGTTCGCAGGGTTCGGTAAAGTTAAACGATGTTTTGATAGACGCTCTGCCCGAAATTTTAAAAGAAGCAAAGATTATTCATCAATGCGGCAAAAATAATTTTGATGATGTTTCCAAAAGAACCTCGGTAGTTTTAGATCAGAATCAATTCAAAAACAGATACAAACTTTTTGCTTTTTTGGACGAGGACAATTTGCGCAACGCCGCTTTGGTTGCAACTCTTATTGTTTCGCGTTCGGGTGCCGGCGCTATTTTTGAAGTAGCCGCTTGGGCTAAACCGTCAATATTGATACCGATTGCGGACTCCGCCCAGGACCATCAGCGGGAAAACGCCTATGCTTATGCCCGAGCCGGAGGAGCCATCGTGATTGAGGAGGGCAACCTCAAGCCGCATATACTTTTGGCTGAAATACGAAAATTACTTGCCGATAAAAGCCGTTTGGAAAAAATGAGCCTTGTTGCTTCATCTTTTGCTAAAACCGATGCCGCCGAAGTTTTGGCGCGTCAAATCATACTTTTAGCGTTAGAACATTCATCATGAGCGAGGCTCAAGCCCAAAAAAAAGAAATTCGCACTCGTTTTGCGCCTTCACCGACAGGGCCGCTTCACGTAGGCGGCGCGAGGTCCGCCCTTTTTAATTTTGTATATTCTAAACAGCACAAAGGTAAATTTATTTTAAGGATAGAAGACACCGACCTTGAGCGCTCGGACCCGGTTTTTGAAAAAGATATTAAGGATGGTTTGTCTTGGCTCGGCATAAACTGGGATGAATTTTATCGTCAGTCCGAACGTTTGGATGCGTACGAAAAATATTTAAAAACGCTTTTGGAACGAGGCCTGATCTTTTGGTGTTCGCATTCTGAAGCGGAGCTTGCCGCCGAAAAGCAAAATCAGATTTTAAACAGAGAATCTCCGCGCCATGTTTGTCCGCATCGCGACGGCTCCGCAGGCAGCTTAGAAAATGGCGAAGGCATTTTGCGTTTTAAAAATGACGCCGAGGGCGATGTTTTCTTTGAAGATTTGATACGGGGCCGAATTGCTTTTGACGGCCGGATACTCGGAGACTTTTCCGTGGCTAAAAGTCTTCGGACACCTTTATATAATTTTGCCGTGGTGATAGATGACCGCGAAATGGCTATATCACACGTTATACGGGGCGAAGACCATATCTCAAATACTCCCAAACAAATTCTTTTGCAAGAAGCGCTGGGTTTTGAAAGGCCGCAGTACGCCCATTTGCCGCTTATTTTGGGTTCAGACCGCTCAAAACTCTCGAAGCGGCAAGGCGCTTTCTCAGTCCTTGAATATCAAAAATTAGGATATTTATCCGAGGCCATGATAAATTTCATGATTCTTTTGGGCTGGCATACCGCGGAGGAAAAAGAAATTTTTACAACGACAGAAATTTTAGAAGAATTTTCTTTAGACCGGGTTCAGAAAGGCGGAGCTGTTTTTGATACGGATAAGCTTGGTTGGCTGAACCGCGAATATATTAAAAAGCTTAAAGATGATGACCTGGCTCAAAAATTAGAAAATTTTGCCGGCGATTTTGCTGAAAAAATTAAAGCCGATTCTAAAAAATGGCTCAAAATTTCGGCTTTAGCCCGTGAGCGCATAACCACCTTAAACGAAATAGGGGAGTTGGCTGAAATTTTTTATAAAGAGCCTTATTATCCGAAAGAACTGCTTTTTTGGAAAGAAAATACGGCATCGGAAAATATTGTGCGACATTTAAAACACACGGGCGAATTCCTGTCAAATATCGAAAAATGGACTAAAAATGACCTGGAATATAAACTTATGCCCTATGCCGATGAAAGCGGGCGGGGAGAGGTCTTGTGGCCCCTCAGGGTGGCTCTTAGCGGCAAACGCTTCTCGCCGGGCCCTTTTGAGATGGCCGAAATACTCGGCAAAGAAGAATCGTTTAAACGAGTGACAAAGGCCGTAAAAATGCTTGAATAAAAAGATATGAATATCGGTTTTCGGCTTGTTATTTTAGTGCTCGCGAGTCTCGCGCCCCTTGTGTCAATTGGCGCCACCATTGATGATCTGCGCTCTGAAATTTCGGAAAAAAATCGCGAGATTCTGGAGCTGGAAGAGGAGATTGCTAAATTCCAAGAGGAGCTGGGAAAAACCTCTAAAGAAGCCGATTCGCTTAAAAATCAAATTAACGCGGTACTGACTACAATATCGAAATTATCGAAAGATATAAGCGTAACCCAAAAAAAAATAGAATCCGCCGAATTAAGCATTGAAGAGCTGGGCATTGAAATTTCTGATAAAAGTTTAACCATTGAGCAGTTTAAGAATGCTTTAACCGAGATAATCAGAAATATGAATGAGTTGGAATCGCAGAGTCTTGTGGAAATAATGCTGGCTAACGCTTCTATTTCAAGTTTCTTCAGCGACATTGATTATATTGAAAGCTTAAGCTCGGATATGGAAGTCAAGTTGTCTGAATTAAAACAAGCCAAACTGGACTTGGAGGTCGAAAAAAACAAGAAAGAAGAATTGAGTAAATCATTGCAAGGCTTGCGTTCGGAACTCGGCGCTAAAAAATATGTTGAAGAAGATGTCCGGCGTCAAAAAAACGACCTGCTTAAAATCACTAAAAATAAAGAGACTGAATATCAGAATCTTTTGGCTGATCGCTTAGCTAAAAAAAATGCGCTGGAATCCGAAATAAGAAGCATTGAAGAAGAGTTGCGCGTTACCATTGACCCCGAATCTTTGCCGAGAACCGGTTCGGGCGTCCTTTCGTGGCCGTTAGCTAATGTTTTTATAACCCAATATTTCGGCAATACTCCTTTTGCTACCCAGAATCCGCAAATTTATAACGGCGGGGGACATAACGTCATTGATTTAAGGGCTAAGGTCGGCACACCCATAAAATCGGCATCTGATGGCCGCGTAGTTGCTTTAGGCGACACTGATAGGTCGTGTAACGGCGTTTCTTACGGCA
>ERZ1292645.653-Hain-H14-02um-R2-653-length-11629-cov-8_pt1 | contig 11629 bp, 11 predicted proteins | sample MGYA00564401_ERZ1292645 | MGnify/ENA primary metagenome ERZ1292645 (study PRJEB36523, sample SAMEA6512644) | groundwater metagenome | collected 2019-01-09 | study: AquaDiva: Metagenomics assemblies of 32 groundwater samples | reverse complement strand
CCAGCAAGAATCAACAATCCCACCAGCGCATTTGCCACAAATATCCTGAAGGCTGTTTCCCTTGTTGGGAATCGCTTCAGGGTAAAGGATAAGTATTCAAAAATAACAAATGATAAGAGAAGGGCAGCGAAATATATGCTTCCCATCTTTGAAATAAATCCAACTGCCGCAAGGATGATTATAACTATCCCGTAAAGCAGGTATAATGTTTTGTAAACATGCCTTCCCAAAAGTATTGCCGTGGATTTTACGCCTATCTTTATATCGTCTTCCTTGTCCATGAGGGCATAGATGGTGTCATAGGCAGTTGACCAAAAGATGTTTGCTGTGAATATTAAAATTGCAGGCAGGCCAATAGTATTATGGACAGCAGCCCATGCCATGATTGCTCCCCAGCCGAAGGCAATGCCAAGAAAGACCTGTGGCAGATGACTTACCCTTTTTACAAACGGATAAATGGATGCCAGAGATATTCCTATGATGGAAAGGACTATGGTGAGCGGATTCAGGAATAAAACGAGGGCAAAGGCCAGAGATGAAAGTATGACGAATATTATTACTGCTTCTTTAAGATTAAGCCTTCCGTCAGCCAGAGGCCTGGTTTTGGTTCTTTCTACAAACCTGTCAAAATTCCTGTCAACGATGTCATTTATGACACAACCCGCGCTCCGCATAAGAAATGTTCCAAGAATAAATATTCCAAGAATCTTTAATGGCGGTCTGCCATCTGCCGCTATAAACAGAGACCAGAGGGTTGGGCATAGAACCAGTACAGTTCCGTATTGTCGCGGAAGCCTTACAAGATCGCTTATGGCAATGATTTTTCCTGTTAAGGTTTTGGTTGTCATTTTTCCAAATTAAGCGGCGGCCTGCCTGCAAGCTCGGGAGAAAATATTTCTGTTACAGATGCTGTGACACACTTTCCCCCTGAAGCCGCCTCTGCTGTCAATCTGTAGCGCTTTGCCCAGAGAATGGCATGAGGCGCCAGATTTAAGAGATTGTTTATATCGCTGCAATGCACAGCGCATATTGCAAGTCTGTCTTTAAATGTCAAAAACCCTTGTTCTGTTAAACTCCTCCCAAGCGGCTCTATACTGGTGGCTATCTTATTCAGGAAATCTTTATCAAACCCGGCCAAAGGGAATATAGAGCGGGCATACACAAGTTTTTTCCTGTCCTGAGTAAGCCATACATCTCTGATAATTGCATCCTGAGAGGCAAGAACCCCCAAATATGCTGCCTCCTCTTTGTTTAGTCTGCGGGTCTCATGGTTTTTTATTTCCACATCAACAGGGGATCCGCTCAGCGCCTCTAAAAACCTTGTTAATGAGCCGTCTGATAAAAGGAGCAGCCTGCCCTGCGGCGGCATGTGAAGTCTTTCGCATAATCCGACAGCCTCTTTATCGCTAACCCATTTCCATCCCGGGGCAATAGAATAATCCATATTACCTCTAATAGCACAAATTCAAACCCGCAGTTTAAAGTTTCTGTTAGTGCGCTTATATCGTTTAAATACCATACTAAAACAAGCTGGTCAATGGCCAGAGGAATTGTACACAAGCCTATATAACCCTTGACATAAAAGATTTTTAAAGCGTATATTTACAAATATCGCCAGCCGATGTATCAGACTTGAAAGGAGAGAAAACTATGGAAGAAAAACAGATGGGGGTTGTTCCGGGCCTTGCAGGCATCCCTGCCGCAGAATCTGCAATAAGCTATGTTGACGGCGAAAAGGGGATACTCGAATACCGCGGCATACCGGTTGAAGTTCTTGCAGAAAACAGCACATTCCTTGAAGTGGTTTATCTTCTGCTTTTTGGCAAACTGCCTACGAAATCTGAATACAAAAAATTCAAGGATGATATAACCTACCACACCCGCTTAAAGGTAAAGATTCTCAGGATGATAGAGTTTCTGCCGGAAAATGGCCACCCGATGGAATATCTCCAGTCTGTAGTGGCTGCCATGGGCATATATTATCCTGCAAGAGATGTAATGAACGAGGATACCCGTTACTGGTCTGTTGTAAGGCTTATCGCAAAGATGCCCACTATAGTTGCTGCCTGCGAAAGGCTGAGGCGCGGAGATGCGCCGATTCAGCCGAATAATGACCTTTCATTTGCCGCAAATTTTTACTACATGCTCTTTGAGAAGGCGCCGGACGCCTTTACAGAAAAAATCATTGATGCAATGCTTATACTTCATGCAGACCATACCATGAATGCCTCAACATTCAGCGCAAGGGTTGTGGGATCAACACTTGCGGACCCATATACTGTTGTGTCGTCAGCTATCGGGACGCTCAGCGGGCCTTTGCACGGCGGGGCCAATGAAGAGGTGGTGCGCATGTTTAAGGAGATAGGCGCAAAGGGAAATGCACGGCCGTATATAGAGGGGATGATTGAAAGACACGAGAAGATAATGGGCGTAGGCCACAGGGTCTATAAGACAAAAGACCCGAGGGCAACATTTCTGCAATCATACGCGCACAAACTTTTTAAGAATAACACGGGCAGGGGAAAGATATTGGAAATAGCAGAAGAGGTTGAAAAAGTAGTGAATGAAAAACTTGCCGCTAAAAAACTTTATCCAAATGTTGACTTTTATTCAGGCATAGTGCTTCAGGAGATAGGTATGCCGACAGATCTTTTCACGCCCATATTTGCAATGGGCAGGGTTGCAGGCTGGCTTAGCCACTGGCTTGAACAGCTAAAGACAAACAAGATTTACAGGCCTGACCAGAAGTATATAGGACTACGCAGTCAAAAATATGCGCCGATTAGTGAAAGATGAAGATGCAATATCCAAGTTTAAGCACCTTTTTCTTGACTTACCGATATTCTTTCTATACCATTTTAAAAGCTTAAACTTGCACCTTATAACTTTATATATGGGCGGTTAACTCAGCGGCAGAGTGTCACCTTCACACGGTGGAAGTCACTGGTTCAAATCCAGTACCGCCCACCATTGAAATACTGTTCCAGAATTGTTGAAAAGATGCCCCGTCTTGTTGTATAGAAAACTTTAGGTTTGCAGGCTGCAGTTAGACATAGGAGGTGTAAGATGAAGAGGTTGCTGATTGTTTTGCTGCTGATAGCCGGATGGGTTGTCTTTGCCGGCATGGGCAAGACCCCTGAGAGTGAAATCCCGAAACCAGAGATTGATTTTTCTGCAACGGTCATAGATGACCAGGGGATATCTACAAAATGCAGGTTTGTCAGCTGGGAAGGTCAGTTGTTTTTTGTGGGGTTCAGGGGCAAGGGCTCTGTCAGCATTCCATTTGAAAAGGTAAAGAAGGTAGTATTTATCGGCGAGTCCGGCAGCGGCAAGAGAGACACCCAGATAACCCTCCGTAATGGAGATGTCGTTGCCATTACATTTGATGATGAATCGAGATTTTATGGAACAACTACATTTGGAACATACAAGATTACGGCAAAAAATATAAAGGAAATAATATTTGAGTGATATTTTAATAGTATGCTCCTTGGCGCACATATGTCTATTGCAGGCGGATTGTATAAGGCCTTAGAGCAAGGGGAGAGGCTTTCCTGCACAGCAATCCAGCTTTTTACAAAGAATGCAAACCAGTGGAAGGGAAAAGTCTTTGAAGAAGAGGAGATAGACCGCTTTCTCTCTCTGAGAAAAAAGAGCAGTATATCAAAAATATTTGCCCACGATTCATACCTTATAAATCTGGCATCAGGCAGCCCCGCACTTCGCACCAAATCCATCAATGCGCTCATTGCTGAAATGGAACGTTGTAGAATATTGTCTATCCCTTATATCATCATGCATCCCGGAGCGCATCTCGGCATAAATGAAGATGAAGGGATAAACAATATTGTAAATTCCCTCAATGTTATATTAGAAAAAACCGACGAATGGCCGGTTGGTATAGCCATGGAGACAACAGCAGGGCAGGGGACGAGTATCGGTTATCGGTTTGAGCATCTATCCCGCATTATAAACGGTGTTAAGGAGAATGACAGAATCAAGGTATGCCTCGACACTTGCCATATCTTTGCAGCAGGGTATGATATCTCTACTGCTGAAGGTTATGCTGATGTGATGAAAGAGTTTGACAGGATTGTCGGCATTGACAAGTTGGTCTGTTTTCATGTGAATGACTGCAAAAAGGGGCTTGGCAGCCGCGTTGACAGGCATGAGCATATCGGCAAGGGCGCACTCGGGCAACTGCCCTTTCGTCTTCTTATGAATGACAAAAGATTTGCAGATATTCCAAAGATTATAGAAACGCCGAAGGATAAGGATATGAAAAATGACAGAAAAAATCTTGGCATTTTGAGGAAGATGGTGGAGAGGTAATTGTTTCCGCCATCTTTAATCCGCAACTACGAATGGAGATTCCATTCCATCTGTTTCTATCCTGCCTTTAAGCCTTTCGGCCTCCTTTAAATTGTTTGCGCCGCCAACCCTGACTCTGTAAAAAACCGTATCACCTCTATCGTATGTGGTTATTGAAACATTGCTATAGCGCTGTAAGAGGCTGTCCCTTAACCTCGCTGCATTTGACTTTACCGTGAATGCGCCAACCTGGACGAGGAAGCTCCCTTTCTGATAGTCCCTTGTTACCAGTTTATCGCCAACAGTGTCTCCCAGAGCAGTTATCTCCACTTTAGCAGTGCCGCTGTCTGCAATGCCTAACTCAGAGGCGGCCTTATAGGAAAGGTCTATAATTCTCCCTTTTACAAAAGGCCCTCGGTCATTTATCCTTACAATTGTCTCTTTGCCGTTATCAAATCTTGTGACCTTTACATAAGTGCCTATGGGAAGGGTTTTGTGGGCAGCGGTCATGGCATACATGTCGTAGATTTCTCCATTGGAGGTTTTTTTGCCGTGAAAGTCTCTGCCATACCACGATGCAATCCCCTCCTCTTCATATCCGTTTGCCGAATCAACAGGAGAATACCACTTGCCGTCAATCTGATAAGCTCTTTGAGTCCCTTGCTTTGAATAATAACCCTGAGGCGGGGTGGATGCGCATCCTGCAATTAACACCATTACAAAAATAAGAATTGGATGTCTTTTACTGATAGGCATTTATCATCTTTCTTAATTTTTTAATATCTGACTTATAGATTGTTCTACTTCTCTAAATAACATCCCAATGTCGGCTTGCTTCCCTCAAAGGTGGAATTTGTTTTTTCAAGCCATTCCTGTTTCACCTTGAAATTAGCGGGGTCTGCATAATATGAATCCACTGCCTCGCGCAAAACCCTTGTCATGCCGGCCACGTATGCCTTTGTCCTCTGCCGGCCTTCAATCTTGAGGGCGTCTATGCCTGCGGCTGCAAGCCTTGGGATGAGTTCAAGGACATTCAGCGACTCCGGTTCTTCAAATGCGTAGACATATTCGCCGCGCTCATTAATATACCGGCCTTTACAACAGGTGGGATAAGGCGATGTCTCTCCAGGGCCCAGCTCGTTTAAAACAACATCATTCAAGGTAATCCTGAGCTTTCCGCCCTCGTTTATGAATCTTACAAACCTCGACGGCGAACATGCGCCCTCTGTATTGGTGGATGCGCCTGTAACGAAACTTGAAAGATAGCACCTCCCCTCTATATTTATGCAAAGCCCGCCAAGGACAAAAACCTCAAGCTCAACATCGGTCTTGCTTTTTAAATCCTTCATTTCATCTACTGTAAGAACCCTCGGCAGGACCAGCCTTTTAATGCCAAAGTGTTTTTTATAAAAATTTATAGATTCGTAGTTTGATGAGCTTGCCTGAACACTTAAATGAATATTTATATCAGGATATTTATCCCTTGCGTATTTAAGAATTCCAAGGTTTGCAAGGATGATGGCATCGCTATTGAGTTTGACCGCATTGTCCACAGATTTATACCACTGACGATATGTATCCATCTGCGGAAATGTGTTTACAGCAAGATAGACCTTCTTTCCCTTTGTATGGACGTAATCAATGCCCTCCCTCAATTCGTCAATGGTAAAGTTCAGTCCTTCAAAATTGCGGGCATTAGTGGCGTCGTTAAAGCCTGTATAAACCACATCAGCGCCATTATCAATAGCAGCCTTTAAAGAAGGTAGATTTCCTGCAGGGCAGACGAGCTCAAGTTTTTGGGAAAAAAGAGTTTTCAATTTTTATTTTCCTTGTGTAACGGTTTGCAGGCAGTAATTTGCATTTACACAGACATGACATATTGTTCTATAGAGTCAACCTTCTTGATAAGCTCTTCAGGGCTCTTGCAGGTCTGGATATCCCTTTTGAGTTCCTCTAAGCGGTATTCGATATCCAGCTTAACCTTTTCCTCCAAAAACGAACGCTTGAATTCCTCAGAAGAAAACTGTTTTTTAAGATATTTCTCTGCGATGCTCATTTTTCACCTCTCCATAATTTTCTGATAGATTTTGCTTTCTCAATCTCATTTTTCGGGGTCTTTTGTTCCTTTTTTACGAAACCATGAGTGAAGATAATCCTCTTGTCAGACTCATAGAAATAAAAGCTCCTTGAAATCCTGTTTTCAAAGCTCACCCTAAGTTCAAATATGCCGTCCTCCAGATGTTTGAATAAATTCTCTTTAGGCTGTATCCCGCTATTCTTCAATTCTACGAGCTTCTCAATGTAGGCAAGTATTTTAGCACGTTCTTTGACAAATAAGCTATCCAAAAACTCAATCATCGGGACATTGTTGTTAACTTCGGCAAAGTCATAGGTAAATTTCATTTATACCTCAAAAGTTGAAAAGGATTATTATCAAGTTAGCCGCCGTTTTGGCGTTCAGGGTAAATAACTGAAAACTTCTCGTGCCGATTCATCCGAACCGACATCGACTTCAATTATTAGACAGAAATTCTTCTCCTGTTTGAACCTCTTGTTAAGCTCTTTCCATCGGTCGAACAAGAAATAGGTTGCGCCCGATTGATTCACGCCCGAAAAAAGTCTTGAACCTTGCCTTGTTGATAGCATTAGGAATGGCTTTGGCGATGCCCCTCACAGCATCGGGCGCAACCGTCAACAAGATGTCGTCTATACCGATCATTGTTTCTCCGTGGTCAATTCGGTGACGCCAAAATTGCGGCTAACTACTTCATATCCACAATTATTGCGTCTATCCCTTAAAACGCCGTATCTCTCAATCTAACCTCCACCCTATCCCCTTTCTCAGCCCCTAACTCTTGCCGTGCGTCAGCATCCCTCTTTGCTATCTCAAGAAGTCCGCTGCTTCCTATGAGGGTTATTATCTCATCTTTTTTTGCATACGAATATGAGGGAATAAGCCTTTTTATAATATTGCCACCTATCTTTATCTCAAATGCCTTATTTTTAAATACCCTCTTTAATAATCCTTCATCTATATTTGTAATCAGATTCCCGAACCTGTCAATGTGGATTATCTGGCCTATAATCCTCCCGTTTTTTGCATAGGGTTTTTTAAATTCCAATTCTTTTATTTCCTTTATCTTCTTGCCTAACACAGCCGGCTCAATGCCGAGAGAGAGATATGCTGCAATAGGTGAAAATATATCCCTGCCGTGGAATGTTGAGCTTATATGTCTAAGAAAATAATCCTTATTGGTAAGATGGATTTTTTGCTTAATCTTTTCTCTTTGCAGGACAATGCTAAAGATACCATTGTCTGGTCCGACAAAGAAATATCTGTCTGTTTCAATAAGTATCGGTTTTCTCTTTCCGCCAACGTCTGGGTCAACCACTGCTATATGGATTGTGCCTTTTGGAAAGAAAGGCGCTGCCTGCGATAAGATTAATGCCCCTGCCATTATATCTTGAGGCGGGATTTGGTGGGATATATCAATTATGGTTGTATCTGGGTTAATGGAGATGATAACACCCTTCATTGCACTGACATAGCTGTCCTCTGTGCCAAAGTCTGTGAGTAGGGTTATTATTCTTCGCATCCTGATAATTCTTTTAAGAGGTTTCCGAAGTTGGTTCCTGAGCGGATACAGGCGAGTTTTTATTCTTTGCCTTTATCTTATCCAGCCTTTCTCTTATTTCCACCGGCAGATGTATGCCCTCAAAATCCATCTCTGATAGAAGCTCCATTAAAATATCAACCTTTTCGCTGGTATAGAGTTTTTTATGGATAATAATACGCCTTTCACCCTTCAGCACACAAGAGCCGCCGGGTGTGTTTACCTCGCCTTTTCTCAAATCATCATAAGAGACCTTTATGGTGAGTTTTTCCGCAGCCTCTTCCAGAAGAGGAAGGATTATTTCGTCTTTCATATAATCTGACTTTTACCTTAATTGTCCCAAAAATGCAAATGTATTTTGAGAAAATTGATTGACATAACGCCGCAGCGGAGGTTACTATTTTTTCTATGGAAGGCCTTCCTTTACTCAGAGACATCATAATACTGATGGGCGTGTCTGTCCCTATTATTTTTATTTTCCACCGTTTTGGCATGCCGACCATTGTCGGCTTTCTTGCTACAGGCGTCATTATCGGCCCGCATGGTTTTGGGCTGATTACCGAGGCAGGCACTGTAGAGAACCTTGCCCAGATTGGTGTTGTTATGCTCCTTTTTACCATCGGCCTTGAGCTTTCCTTTGCAAAACTCAGAAATGTCGGCAGGGAGGCTGTTATCGGTGGCGGGCTTCAGATAATATTTACAACTGCCATTGTAATTATTATTGCAGGGATATTTAAAGAGCCTTTACCGCAGGCCATGCTTTTCGGATTTATAATAGCGCAGAGCAGCACTGCTATAATACTCAAGATCCTGAGCGACAGAGGTGAAATAGATTCCTCTCATGGCCGGCTTTGTATGGGCATAGTAATTGTCCAGGACATTGCCGTTGTTCCCATGGTCATTTTGCTTCAGCATATTGGAAAAGTTGAGGGCATAACCGCTTTTCTTGTCGCAAAAAGCATATTGACAGCCGGCCTGGCTGTGGCTGCAATCCTCACGGCTGCCTATATCCTTGTGCCGAGGATACTATATCAGGTTGTAAAATTACGAAATAGAGAGATATTTATCATAACGGCCTTATTTCTGTGTCTTGGGATCGCATGGCTTACATCAAGGGTTGGTCTGTCTCTGGCTATCGGCGCATTTATTGCCGGGCTTGTAATCTCAGAATCCGAATACAGCCATCAGATAGTGGCAGAGGTGCTGCCTTTCAGGGATGTTTTTTCAAGTCTCTTCTTTATATCCATAGGCATGCTTCTTGAATTTAATTATTTTCTGTACCATCTGCCGTATATCTTTCCAATGGCCTGCGCAATTATCATACTAAAGATATTGGTTATTATAGGCATTGGCCAGATACTTAGATACCCATTGCGTCTTGCCATAATTGTCGGCATAGGTCTTTCCAATATAGGCGAGTTTTCTTTTGTTCTTATGAAAGCAGGCGAAGAATACGGCCTTCTCTCAAAAGATATGTATCAGACATTCATTGCCGCATCCATACTGACAATGCTTGCCATACCGCTCCTGTTTGAAAAGAGCCAGAGGATTGCTTTGCAGCTTGCGCATATATTCGGGGCAAAGGAAATGTCTTCTGCTGAGACGGCTCCAAAGGGGCTTTCCAACCATGTGATTATTGCCGGTTACGGCCTGAACGGACAAAATACAGCAAACGTATTAAAGGCCACAGGTATAGAATATATTATTCTGGACATGAATACAGATAGAATCAGCAAGGCCAAGAAAAAAGGCCATAGGGCGCTCTTTGGCGACATAAGCCACCCTGAGATATTGAAAAAGGCAGCTGTTAAAAGGGCGAGGGTTATTGTGTTTGCCGTTTCAGACCCTGTTGCAACAAGGATGGCGCTGAAAGCGGCAAAGGATATAAACCCTTCTGTCCATGCCATTGCGAGAACCAGATACACGGGAGAGGTTGATGCCTTATACAAGCTCGGCGCAAATCAGGTAATATCAGAGGAATTTGAGACATCAGTCGAGATATTCGCCCGGGTTTTGGAAGAATACCATATCCCCACAAATATCATACAAAACCAGATAGACCTTATCAGGCATGAAGGGTATGCAATGCTGAGGGGCATGTCTCTGTCAAAGGAAAGACTGATGGAGTTAACCAGCCTTTTTGCAGCCAGCATAACCTCTACTTTTCTTATAACAGAAGATTCTCAGGCAGCAGATAAAACCCTTTCTGAGTTGGATTTGAGGAAAAAGACAGGTACAACTATCATTGCCATTGTCAGGGGCAGCAAGGCTGTTACAAGTTTATCCGCAGATATTACAATACATGCAGGAGATGTGCTGGTTTTGCTTGGCAGTCATGCCCAATTGGATAAGGCAATGCGGATGTTAAAAACAGGGACGCAGGCAGGCGGGGCATGAAAGGGATTATAATAGCAGGGACTCACAGCGGCGCCGGCAAAACCACCATTGCCGTTGGCCTTATGGCATTGCTTCAAAAAAGAGGCATGACTGTTCAGCCTTTCAAGGTTGGGCCGGATTATATTGACCCGTCTTACCACAGGTTAGTTTGCGGAAGACCGTCCTACAACCTTGATACATGGATGATGGGCATTGATGCTGTTAAAAGCACATTTACAAGGGCAATGCAGGGCGCTGATATTGGGATTATTGAAGGTGTGATGGGACTTTTTGACGGAAAGGACGGCAGGGATGAACAGGGAAGCACTGCGCATATTGCAAAGATTTTAAAACTCCCTGTAATCCTAATTGTTGACGCAAGAAGCATGGCAAGGAGCGCGGGCGCATTGGTTTACGGGTATGAAAGATTTGACCCAGGGGTAAAGATTGCAGGTGTTATATTTAACAGGGTGGGCAGTGTCAGGCACTACAAGATGCTTAAAGACGCAGTGGAGGCAAAATGTAAGGCGAGGGCGCTGGGCTATATTCCACGCGATGAAGAGATAATCCTGCCTGAAAGGCATTTGGGGCTTGAGATGGCGGATGAAGCAGTGGACGGTGATCAGTGGACAGTGATCAGAAAAAGATTGGTAAAACTATCAGAGAGATTTATAAACATTGATGAGATATTAAAATTGAGTTCACAATACAGAATTCAAAAATTAACTCTTTCACTGACCACTGACCACTCGCCACCTACCACTCGTATCGCTGTTGCCAGGGACAATGCCTTTTGTTTCTATTATCAGGAAAATCTGGATATATTTAAACAACTTGGCGCCGAGCTTGTTTCTTTTAGTCCTTTAAAAGATAAGAGGCTGCCAGGAAATATCAATGGCATATACCTCGGCGGCGGGTATCCTGAGCTTTATGCAAAAAGGCTTGAAACCAACAAGCCAATGCGAAAGGCGATAAAAGACTTTGCGGAAAGAGGTATGCCGGTTTATGCTGAATGCGGCGGTCTTATGTATCTTGGAAAAGGTTTGAAGAATTTTAAAGGGGAAAAATATGAAATGGTTGGGGTATTTCCTTGGATTTCAAGGATGCTTGAAAAAAGAAAATCGCTTGGTTACAGGGAGGTGAAGGCAGTTGATGAATGTCCGTTTTTGAAAAAGGGACAAAAAATCCGCGGACACGAATATCATTATTCTGAAATAGACGAACCGTCTAAGAAAATAAAAAGATGTTTCACATGTAATCCCCCCATCCCCCCTTTAGAAAAGGGGGGCAAGGGGGGATTTGAGGGTTATCTCTACAAAAACACCCTC
>ERZ1292645.652-Hain-H14-02um-R2-652-length-11642-cov-5_pt1 | contig 11642 bp, 12 predicted proteins | sample MGYA00564401_ERZ1292645 | MGnify/ENA primary metagenome ERZ1292645 (study PRJEB36523, sample SAMEA6512644) | groundwater metagenome | collected 2019-01-09 | study: AquaDiva: Metagenomics assemblies of 32 groundwater samples | reverse complement strand
CTACTACTTGATTTTTGGCAACCATTGTGGTATTATATGGCCGAATAGGCTTTTTGACAACACGGGCGCTTACTTGGAGGGAAGGCGATGGTTATCAGGCTTGACGAACCAAAAGATATCAAAAGTTTTACCGAAAGCATCAGTGATATTTGTGATTCGGTAAAAAAACACCTCTGTTTTTGGCATCTAGGATGTTTTCTTTGGTGGTATGGCGGTTTTGTGATGGCGCTTTTAATTAGGATAATGAATTTTATGGTCACCGGACGTTTATATGGTGGCCGAGAGCTGACCTATCATATGGTGGCGGTTTTTGTCCTGACGCTGGGTTTTGCTCTCGGCGCCAAGAACGTCAACAAGAGGAATAATGGCAATGCAGCAGAGGCTGTGGCGCCCAATCACAAAGATCGTTTTAAGGGTGAGGTGTGGATGATGCTGCTATATACTTATGGTGTTATGACCATTCATGACTATCTGGTGCCAGGTTTCAAGTTTCTGGGCTGGTTTGGCGAAATCAAGGCAATTCCGGATATTTTCTTTGCCGTAATTTATAGTGCGTCGGCCATTCTCGGCTTCTCGCGCGCAAGCGATATTTGGAAGATGATCAAAGACGGCCTGCCCTTTTTAAAGAATTTTAAGCCATAAACGCGAATGAGCATCGTTTCGGCCCCCGGTATTACGCCGGGGGTTTTCTTTATATATTGACCCCGTATTGACACGGCTGTATAATGGATAATTGTATATTTTTTCTCCGCCAAAGGCGGATTCGCCTCGGGCGAAAAAATGATGATTTATAAAAACAAAAATGACCCCGCCAATTTCATACGCATTAAAGGCGCTAAGGTCCATAATTTAAAAAACATATCGCTTGAAATACCTAAAAATAAACTGGTGGTCATCACCGGTCTTTCGGGGTCTGGCAAATCGTCGCTCGCTTTTGACACGATATACGCTGAAGCCGAACGCCGTTTCGTTGAATCGCTTTCAAGCTATGCCCGCCAGTTTTTAGGCCTTCGCGAAAAACCCGATGTTGAATCCATTGAAGGTCTCTCGCCGTCAATCGCCATTGACCAGCGCTCGGTCACGCGCAATCCTCGTTCAACCGTCGGCACCATCACCGAAATTTATGATTATCTGCGCCTGCTTTTCGCGCGACTGGGCGAACCGAAATGTCCGAATTGCCGCAAGCCCGTCAAAAAACAAACTTCGGACGAAATTATACGCAAAATTATGAATCTTCCGCAGGGCGCGATGGCTTTGATTTTAGCGCCCATAGTTCGGGGAAAAAAAGGCGAGCACAAAAAAATTATTGCCGAAGTCGCCAAAAAAGGTTTTTTGCGCGTTCGTTTTGACGGCGGAGTGATGCGGACCGAAGAAGCTCTGGATTTGGATACAGACCCGAAAAAACGCCATTCAATAGAAGTGGTGGTGGACCGGCTTATAATTGCCGGCGACATTGACCGCAGCCGTCTTCGCGATTCGCTTGAAACCGCGCTTAATTTAGGCGGAGGTCTTGTTGGCGTTGCTCCGGCCGAAGAACGCGCCGGCTCCCCGGGTAAAAATTTTGAAGAAGTTTTATATTCCGAAACTTTTTCCTGTCCTGTTTGTGGCATATCCCTTCCGCCTATAGAGCCGCGGCTTTTTTCTTTCAACAGTCCTTATGGCGCCTGTCCTGCCTGCACCGGCATCGGCACGCGTCTTGAAGTTGATCCTGATTTGGTTTTGCCGAACAAAAATCTGACTTTAGCCGAAGGCGCGATACAGCCATGGTCTCGCGCTTCGCATCGGGTTGGCAGGCAATCGTGGTATTGGTGGATGCTGGAAGATTTGGCGTCGCGATATAATTTTTCTTTAAACGAACCAATCAAAGCATTGCCCAAAAAAATTATTGACCTGATTTTAAATGGCGAGGAGATAAAAACAGGCGATAAGGGTTTTGAAGGAGTTATTCCTAATTTGGAAAGACGCTGGAAAGAAACGGATTCGGAATGGACCAGATCCGAAATTGAACGCTATATGCGTCTTGAGATTTGCCCCGAGTGTTCCGGCGCTCGGCTTAAGCCGGAGGCGCTCGCGGTATTTGTGGGAGGTAAAAATTTATCCGAAGTTTCGGCGCTTTCGTCTAAAGACTGTCTTGATTTCATAAAAACGCAATCGCAAAAAGAAATGTCCAAAAGCCATAAAGCGGTTTCCACTCCCTTACTTAAGGAAATTTTAAGAAGGCTCAATTTTTTAATTGACGTCGGGCTTGAATATATTACTTTAGACAGGTCTTCAACCACTCTTTCCGGAGGAGAGGCCCAGCGGGTCAGGCTTGCGACTCAGATCGGCTCGGGACTTTCGGGCGTAGTTTATGTTTTAGATGAGCCGTCAGTCGGGCTACACCCCAGAGACCACGATCGTCTTGTTTCAACCCTCAAAAATTTGCGCGACATGGGCAACACCGTTTTGGTGGTTGAACATGACCGGCATACCATGTCTAGCGCCGATTGGATTATTGATTTAGGGCCGGGCGCGGGTCGTCACGGAGGCGAGGTGGTTTTTAAAGGAACATACCAACAGCTTCGCGGAGCAAAGACGTTAACGGGGGATTATATTGCCGGAAGAAAAAAAGTAGAAATCACAAATCTCAAACCGCAAAACACGAATAAATCGCAAATCACAAAACATAAACTTAAGATTCGCGGAGCAACCGAACACAATCTCAAAAATATTGATGTTGAAATACCGCTCGGCATGCTTGTTTGCGTCTCGGGAGTTTCCGGCTCCGGAAAATCCACGCTGATAAACGACATTCTGGCTAAGGCGCTTTCACAGCATTTTTACGGCTCTAAGGCCTCGCCCGGCAAGCACAAAACCATAGAGGGCATTCATAATATTGATAAGGTCGTAACCGTGGACCAGTCTCCGATTGGGAGGACTCCCAGGTCAAACCCCGCGACTTATACCGGCGCGTTTTCTTTTATCCGCGATATTTTTTCCAAAACCCGCGAATCCCGGGCCCGCGGATATAAATCCGGGCGCTTCAGTTTCAACGTTAAAGGCGGAAGATGCGAAGAATGCGAGGGCCAGGGCGTTAAAAAAATTGAGATGCATTTTTTGCCCGATATTTATGTTGAATGCGAGGAGTGCAAAGGGACAAGATACAATCAGGAGGCGTTAGCCATACGCTACAACGAAAAAAATATTGCCGATGTTTTGGATATGACTATTGAAGAGGCGCTTGAATTTTTTAAAAACATTCCGCAGATAAAAACTAAAATAGATACGTTGTCCGAAGTCGGCCTTTCATATATGAAACTGGGACAGCCCGCGACCAACCTTTCGGGAGGCGAGGCCCAAAGGGTGAAGCTTGCGACCGAGCTTGCGCGAAAATCAACCGGCAAGACGCTTTATATTTTAGACGAACCGACAACCGGGTTGCACTTTGAAGATATCCGTAAACTTCTGAAAGTTCTTGCGGCTTTGGTCGCGAAAGACAATACAGTTTTGGTGATTGAGCATAACCCGGATGTTTTAAAAAACGCCGATTGGCTGATTGACCTCGGCCCTGAAGGCGGCGATGCCGGCGGATATGTAGTTGCGACCGGCTCACCCGAAGACATAATCAAAAACAAAAAATCGCATACCGGCAAGTGGTTGTAGGACTTATTTGAGTCAAAATAAAACCGCCTCAAAAAAATCGAGGCAGGCCTATGCGTTAGCTTTTTGGCGCAAGCGGTAAACTATTCTTTGTCCTGAAGTCATTGATTGCCGCTTTAATTGCGTCTTCGGCTAGTACCGAACAATGGATTTTAACCGGAGGGAGACTAAGTTCCTCAACAATTTGGGTGTTTTTTATTTGTTCGGCCTCATCAATAGTTTTGTCTTTAAGCCACTCTGTCGCTAAAGAGCTTGAAGCAATGGCGCTGCCGCAGCCGAAAGTCTTGAATTTAGCATCAGCTATAATTTCCGTGACGCACAGCATATTACTACCGCACTGTCTGCAAAGAGGTTCCTGGTATTCTGCGCGCCAAGAATGCTGGCATTTTTGGCAAGCGTGGCTGTATGCCATTTTGACTTGAAGCTTCATTACATCGCCGCATTCGGGCGCGCCGACGATTCCGGTTCCGACATTCGGGTCATTTTTATCAAGCGAGCCGACATTTCGCGGATTACTGAAATGGTCCTGAATTTTTTCGCTGTAAGCCACGGCCTCACCCCTTTTGTTTTATAGAACAACTGCCGTTTATTATATCAGTTCCCTTGATTTTTACTATAGATTAGGTTAATGTGGTTTGGAAGAGTTCCTTGATTTGGAGATGAGAGATGACTAGCGCGGATAAAGAGAAAATCCACGAATTTGAAAGATTGGTCAAAGAAAGGTGTGTTTTGGCTAAAAAACCGGCTGCGATTTTCGGTCATGAGCCGTGGGATCCGGATTGTTTTGGCTCGGGTCTGGGACTGAAGTTCTTGATTAAAAAATTGGGCGGTAAGGCATTTTTATTTAACAACGGAATAATTGCGCACCCCCAAAATAAAACCATAGTCAATATTCTTAGGATAGCGTTTAAAAAGATCGAAGAGTTTAAGCCAGAAGATTTCGGATTGATTATATTCGTTGATGTTTCATATCCCGACCCGCGGGTGCGTGCCGACATTAAGCCCGACATAATTTTTGACCACCATACCGAAAAGTTAACAACCGCCGATATTGTTTTTTACGATGTTCGCGAGATCGGTTCAACATCGACAATAGTGCTTGAATATATCAAAGAGCTTGTGCCGGACTTTGACTCCGAAGACGAAGAATGCAGAAGGGTCGCCAACGCTCTCTATTGGGGCATTAGGATTGATACTCATAACGGGATCGATCAAGGCACAGACGATCTTGATACCAACGCGCTTGCTTTTCTTAAGCCGTTTTTAATTCTTAGCGCGGTGCGTAAAATAGAAAACTATGATCTGCCCTTTGACTACCTTATGATTGCGGAAAATGAGAAAGAAATAGAGGGAGATCTGCTTGTAACCGGCATTGGTTTTGTTGTTTTGGAAAGAAGCGGCGAAATAGCTACGGTTGCCGACTATATATTGAGACAAAAAAACGTGGAAACATCAGTTGTATTTGCCGTAGTTGGAAATGACCATATACAGGTCAGTGTCAGAACCGATGAGGACGATTTTTCCATAGATTCTTTTTTGGTTCGTGTTTTTGGCGAGGGTTATTCCGGAGCGCAGGCCGGCGGACATAGTGGCGGGGCCACGATTCATGCTTCGAAGATTATAATTCCGCAAGAAGACGCTATGGCGGAGGAGAAAGACGCTTTTTGGCGTTCGCTCTCCAGCCGCTTGAAGCGCCAGTTTTTTAAAGCTTACTCAAGTGCCTAGCAAAAAGCTCCAATTAGGGAGCTTTTTAAATTACTTGACAAAATTTTACGCGCGGATACAATGGGGAGTATGAACTTTTAGCACTCTTTGGTCTGGAGTGCCAGATTAGAAGCTAGAAATTAGAATAAAGAGATTAGAATATAAAATATGGTTAAAATCAAGCCTTTGGGCGACAGGGTTTTAATTGAACCTCTGTCAAAAGAAGAATTAGAGGGCCGGAGCAAATTAGGCATCATTATTCCCGATACTGCCGAAAAGGAGCGTCCGGAGCAGGGCCGGGTGGTTGCCGTGGGCGACGGCCGAAGAGACGAAAACGGCAAATTGACTCCGGTCAGTTTGAAAAAAGGCCAGCGCGTGCTGTTTTCAAAATACGGCCCGACCGAAATTAAAGTGGGTGGTCATGAATATCTTATTGCCAAAGAAGAAGATGTGCTCGCGATTATAGAGAAATAATTATATAACGTAAAAATTTAAGTAAATATGGCAAAACAAATTGTATTTAATGAAAAAGCGCGCGAGGCCCTTAAGAGCGGCGTTGATACTTTGGCTAACGCCGTAAAAATAACTCTTGGTCCGAAAGGCCGAAATGTTATTTTGGACAAGGGCTTTGGCGCGCCGACTATTACTAATGACGGCGTAACTATTGCCAAAGAAATTGAGCTTGAAGATAAAGTTGAAAATCTTGGTGCCGAAATTATAAAGGAAGTCGCGACCAAAACCAACGATGTCGCCGGAGACGGCACGACTACGGCCACCCTTTTAGCGCAGGCCATTATTTCCGAGGGCTTGAAAAACGTCTCTGCCGGCATCAATCCGGTGGGGTTGCGCGCGGGAATTGAAAAAGCGACCGCCGATGTTGTTGAAGCTCTTAAAAAACTTTCCACGCCTATTTCCAAAAAAGAAGAAATAGCGCAGGTTGCGACTATTTCGGCCAAAGACCCGTCTATCGGCGAAAAAATAGCCGATGTCATACATAAAGTCGGCAAAGACGGAGTAGTCACGGTTGAGGCCTCGCAGACTTTCGGCATATCGCATGAAATAGTTGAGGGCCTGCAGTTTGATAAGGGCTACATTTCTCATTACATGATTACGAATGCCGAAAGAATGGAAGCGGTCTATGAAGACCCTAAGATTTTAGTGACCGACCGTAAAATTTCGGCAATTTCGGATATTTTGCCGATTCTTGAAAAAATGGCCCAGACCGGGAAAAAAGAGCTGGTTATTATTGCCGAAGAAGTTGACGGCGAAGCGCTGGCTACTTTAATAGTTAATAAGCTCCGCGGAATTTTTAATTCTCTTGTGGTTAAATCTCCCGGCTACGGCGACAGGAGAAAAGAAATGCTGGAAGACATCGCTTTGGTTGTAGGCGCTAAAGTTATTTCGGAGGAAGCCGGAATGAAACTTGAAAACACCGAATTATCAATGCTTGGCTCGGCCCGCAAAATAATTGCGACCAAAGAAAACACCACAATTGTCGGGGGCAAGGGCAAGAAAGCCGATATTGAAAAAAGAATCGCCCAGATAAAGAAATTAATAACTGATACCGATTCCGAATTTGACCGCGAAAAATTTGAAGAAAGACTGGCTAAGCTTTCGGGAGGCGTGGCGGTTATACGAGTGGGCGCTGCCACCGAAGTTGAGCAAAAAGAAAAACAGCATAGGATTGAAGACGCGGTTTCGGCCACCAAGGCGGCGATTGAAGAGGGCATAGTTCCGGGCGGAGGAACCGCCTTTATCCGCGTGGCCAAAATGCTTGAAAGCAAATATTCCAAAAAAGAGGTTGAGACCGATTCGGAGCGAGACGAGCTTATCGGCGCTAAAATAGTGCTGAAAGCCATTACTAGGCCTTTGTGGCAGATTGCCGAAAATGCGGGAGAATCCGGTGAAGTCGTGGTTAAAGAAGTTTATAAATTGTCCGGCAATAAAGGATACAATGCCGCGACCGGCGAATATGAAGATATGATTGAGGCGGGCATTGTGGACCCGACCAAAGTTACCCGCTCAACCCTGCAAAACGCCGCGTCAGCCTCGGCCATGCTTCTTACTACCGAAGCCGTGGTCGCCGAAAAGCCAGAGAAAAATCCGCCGGCTGGCGGAGCGCATGGCGCCCCCGGAATGGACATGTGAGGCTGTAGCGTCCACGATTTACGGGAGACATCGGATTGCCGTTTATGGCGAATTATTTGATGGAGCTGAAATGGATGGACATAATTCATTTTCTGGTTTTTTTGGCGATTTGTGTTGTCTTTGTTTTTGCTCTAATAGGTCTGCTTTGGCTTTTTGACCGGTTTGTTGTCAACGGCGTCATTGGCGAATTCATGGCAATCGGCGTATATTCATTTAAAAACGGCTCTTGTCCCAAGATCTCTTTTAAAAAAGTTTCTGGCTAGCAATTTTATGCTCCGATAATCTCGGAGTATTTTTGTTTAAAAAACTTGCAATTCGATCGCATTTATGATATACTTCCATCAGTACTCGCAAATACTCATCCCGCACAAGGAGAAGCTGTGGCCGAAGAGACGGCAAGGCTTAGGGCTTTTTTGGATTTGCTGCGAAAAAGATTCAGTCGCGAAAAAGAAAGGCCAAATTCTGTATTAAGCGATCAGGCGCGCAACGAAATTCAAGACAATATTTCTCGCGCCGAAGATTTGTTGAAACAAGGTAAAATTGGCGAGGCGGCAGTTGTTGTTCGGCGTTTAACCGCATTAATGCCTAAAATCAACGGTCATTAGGCAAACGTTCCGCCAGAGTAATGTGTGCAGGCGAGTTTAATCCGCCCCCGCGCTTTCAAGCGCCGGGGGTTTTATTTTTTTATAATTTAGAGTATAATTAGCAAAGAAATTTAAAGAGCAATCTGGTTTTTAAAGGAGGTGTTATGCGCGCGCGAGCCGTTTTTTTACTGATGATTTTGATGTTTTTTTCTGTTTTTTCGGTTAAAACCTATTTTTCAGAAGCAGCCGATCAATCATGTCGCGAAGGAATGCCAACCAGTTTTTTTGGAAGTGAAATTTTGCGTTTCGCAGTCAGCGTGTTTGCTCTTACCGACACGGCTGAAACAGACCTTTTTACCCGTTGGGTTAATAGCGAAAGTAAAACATCCGTTGAATTGGGCTTATCGGCCCGAACTAAAGGTATAGCCTTTGTTTTATCGGGCGGTTTGCGCCAAGAACATCGTTCGTGGGCCATTGAGAGGCCGGACAAAAAATTGCCGGGCATTTCACGTTTTGTAACCACCAGATACGAACTTTTTCAGGAAGGCGGGCTGAATCCCCAAACTACAATTTTTGAGGCAGATTACGAGGCGCGCAAACTTCGCCGTATACGCCGCCTGCCGTCGCTTATTGGGACCGAAGAAGTTATATCGGAATGGACGATTCCGGAAGGCGTATTTTACGAAGATCCGCTCGTAGTTCTTTTTAACATCAGGCAAGGACGCCGTCATCTGGTCATGGGAGAAGAGGCGATTATAAAAACCTTTCCTTTTGACGGAGATAATGACCCATATGATATAATCAGAATTTATAGGGGATTTAATGAAGAAAATCCGGCCTTGTTTTTAGTTAGCGCGCCGTCGGGATTTTTGCGCAGTGACCGCAGAATACTGGTAAAAGTGTGGTTTGATAAAGCGACAATAACGCCTCTGCGGGCAGTGGCCGAAAAAGTGGTGCCAATGCCGTTTCCATTTTCAGACGGAGACGCCTCCGGTTCGCTCGTTTGCTTTGGAGATACGATTCACCCCGAGATTAAATAAATTTTAAAAGGCGCTTTGACGCCTTTTTATTTTTTTGATATAATTATTAAATATGAATTACATTTCTTGGATTATTATCGCAGCACCCGTATTGATTGTTTTATGGGCTGTCTATACCTACAACCGCCTCATAACTTTGCGCATGCGCGCCAAAGAGGCCGTCTCCGACATAGACGTCCAGCTTAAACGGCGATACGATTTGATACCGAATTTAGTGGAAACGGTGAAGGGCTATATGTCGCATGAAAGCCGGGTTTTAGACGATGTTACACGGGCCAGAACCGCGGTGATGGACTCCGGCGGATCGCCCTTAGACAGAGTTGACGGGGAAAACGCGCTATCCAACACTTTAAAGACTCTTTTTGCCGTCGCCGAGAATTATCCAGACCTTAAAGCCAACGCCAATTTTCTGGATTTACAGCGCGAGCTTGCCGATACCGAAAATAAAATTCAGGCCTCGCGGAGGTTTTATAACACCACGGCGCGCGATTTAAACACCAAAATTCAGTCGTTTCCGGCCAGCTTAATCGCGGGCATTTTTAGCTTCACGGAAGAAAAGTTTTTTGAACTTGATTCTGCGGACGAAAGGAATCCGGTCGCGGTGAAATTTTAGATGAATCTTTATTCCCAAAAGGATACAAATATCAGAAAGACCTGGGTATTATTTCTGGTGTTTTTGGTTTTAATAATCTCTATCGGCTGGTTTTTCAGCTATATCTATAATAACCGGGCGATTTTAATTTTTGCCGTGGTTTTCAGTTTGATTACGAACTTTTTGAGTTATTGGTATTCGGATAAAATTGTTTTAAAAATGTCGGGAGCGCGTCCGGTTGAAAAGAAAAACGCGCCCGAACTTTATAATGTCGTTGAAAATCTGGCGATAACCGCCGGGCTTCCTATGCCCAAAATTTATCTGGTTAACGATTCCGCTCCCAACGCTTTTGCCACCGGCCGCAATCCCGAACACGCGGTTGTAGCTGTAACCACCGGACTTTTAAATATTTTAGACCGCTCGGAATTGGAAGGCGTTATTGCCCACGAACTTTCTCATATCGGCAACCGCGATATTTTGCTTTCAACCGCCGTCGTGGTTTTAGCCGGTTTCATTGCTTTGCTTTCAGACATGTTTTTGCGCTCTCTTTGGTGGCGCGGAATGGGAGGGGATAGGGATAATCGCGGTTCCGGCGGAATTATTATGCTCATCGGAATTATTCTTGCAATCGCTGCTCCAATTTCGGCAATGCTGATACAACTTGCGATATCCCGCAGCCGCGAATTTTTAGCCGATGCTTCGGGCGCTCTTTTGACCCGCTATCCCGAAGGGCTGGCTTCGGCTCTTGAGAAAATAAGTAAATATGCATCACCAATGCGATCAGCGAATAACGCCACGGCCCACTTGTGGATTTCAGACCCGCATGGTATAAAACATAGTAATATAGCCAAATTATTTATGACGCATCCTCCAGCCGAAGAAAGAATAGCGAGATTAAGAGGTTTAAAAGTTTAATTTATTATGGCAACGCCCGAAAAATTTAGTTTGCCTCCGCAAGAAAGTAAAAAAGCGCCCGACGCGGATGCGGAAAAAATTGAATTTCAGGTGTGGCAGGAAAGAATCGGACGCACAATAGAAGGTAATAGGCTTTTGAATCCAAAAGACCACGACAAATTTTTGGACAGTGTTGATCCGTATTCTTTAAAAAAAGAGGATATGGAATGGGATAAAAAAATCCGAAGCGGCGAGTTTAGTCTGGAAGAATTTGAAAAATTTCAGCGCGAAATGATTCCGAGAGGCAAAAAAGATCCCAGAACGAATTTCATGCGTCATCTAACGAATCTGGCCAAAAAAGCTCTTGACGAAAAAGAACTTAAAATAAAATTGGGGATAAAGAAGTAAAAATAGGAGGCGTCGCATAGTGGTCTAGTGCGCGTGCTTGTTCCGATTTTTCCAAATTGTTAAATTTTAGAAAAATCGAGGATCCTCGACAATTCTATTTTCTTTAGCGCGGAGGGTTCGCATAGTGGTCTAGTGCGCTCGCTTGGAAAGCGAGTATGCCGCAAGGCATCACAGGTTCGAATCCTGTACCCTCCGCGCCGCAGAAAATGAATTGTCGGGAGAAAGCGAGTATGCCACAAGGCATCACAGGTTCAAATCCTGCACCCACCGCCAGTTAGGAAATGAAGTCATTTGGAAAAGCTGGTAAAATAAGTTTATGGAAATCAAGAATCAAGAAACAAGAGGGTCAAGCATCCAAGTATCAAGGCCCAACTCTACTACCGCAGGAGGCCGAGCCCCACTCCGCACTCGAGTAGTACGCCCAGAACCAATTGAGCTTCGGCTTGCCCCCGTAGAGCCACAAGCACGCGACCTTGCCGTCGCCGTGGCGAGAGCCCGGCAAGTCCATATAATGATCTTTAAGAATTTCCGGGTGTTGAAGAATGACTGCGACTCCTTCTTCAGCAGTAATCGGAGACCGTCCTTCTTTTTTGAATTGCTTCACTGCCTCATCCGCACTTTTACCAAGCATAA
>ERZ1292645.651-Hain-H14-02um-R2-651-length-11665-cov-5_pt1 | contig 11665 bp, 10 predicted proteins | sample MGYA00564401_ERZ1292645 | MGnify/ENA primary metagenome ERZ1292645 (study PRJEB36523, sample SAMEA6512644) | groundwater metagenome | collected 2019-01-09 | study: AquaDiva: Metagenomics assemblies of 32 groundwater samples | reverse complement strand
AAAATTGTGGAGCAAAATATTCTGCCCACAATATTTTTTATTCGTTTCGACAGGCTTAAAGATATCGTAACTGCGGATTTGTTCGGAAATCTTCAGGGGTTAAAAGACGCTACCAACAATAAATTGTCTTATGTATTTACAAGTTTCCGTGGGCTTTCAGATATTGCGCCTAGTGTTTTTAAAAAACCTTCCCTCTCGCTTTTTACGAAAGATTTATATATAAAACCGGCTGAAAAAACAGATGCAAATATTATATTCAAAACCTATAATGATCACTATAAACTTTCTATTTCTCCATCATTGGAGGGATGGCTTTTTGCAATAGTTGATGGATACGTGCAATATCTGCAACTTGCCTTAATCTTTCTGCACGAAACCAAAAAGGATATCAAATCTAAAGACGAAATTTTTAATCTGCTTTCTGGCGATGAAAGAATTGGCTTGCAGTCCGAAGAGCTTTGGGAAAGTTTGGAAGATTTTGAAAAAACAACCCTGCTTAAGATAATAAGAAAAGAACAGGTAGGGGAAAAAGAAAAGACAAAAGCAAAATATCTTTGGGATACGGGTTTAATAAATCAGGAAGGCAAGAGCCATAGGCTCTTCAGTCCGCTTCTGGATTATTATGTCCGGCAAAAAGATACCAGTTCTCAATCTTTAGTAACAGACTTTACGAAAAAAGAAAATTTACTTTTCAATTTCCTAAAAGAAAATCTTGGGCAGATTTGCGAAAGGGAGAAAATAATCGAAGCGGTTTGGCCGGAAGTAGAGGAGTTGGGAGTTTCCGATTGGGCAATAGATAGGTTGGTTGCAAGAGTTAGAAATAAATTAGTATTGCAAAAGGTAGGTTTTGAGATTCAGACCATTAAAACCAGAGGATACAAATTAATTGCCACTTAACCTCAATCTCGGGAATTCATCGTTAATTCTTCGGGAATTAATTCTGCTTATGTTTATTGAACGAATATTTAGCCCGTGTTAGAATACCTTTATGGATAAGGTTTATAATCACAAAGAGGTTGAGGGAAATATTTATCAAAAATGGGAAGAAAATGGATATTTCAAGCCGGAAATAAATCCGAAAGGTAAACCCTACACTATAATTTTACCCCCTCCCAATGCTAACGCACCGCTTCATTTCGGTCATGCAATGTACGTAATTGAAGATATTTTAATCCGCTATCACAGGATGAAAGGGGAGGCAGCGCTTTGGCTTCCCGGAGCAGATCATGCGGGGTTTGAAACGCAATTTGTGTTTGAGAAAAAATTGCAAAAAGAAGGAAAGTCGCGTTTTGATTTTGACCGCGAGGAACTTTATAAAATGATTTGGGATTATGTGCAAGGGAATAGAGTTTTGATGGAAGAACAGTTGCGAAAACTTGGTTTCTCCTTAGATTGGACAAGAAAAAAATTCACCTTAGACCCTGACATTATCAAAATTGTTTATAAAACCTTTAAAAAATTATTTGATGATGGGCTGCTTTATAGGGGAGATAGGCTGGTTAACTATTGTACGAAATGCGGAACAAGTTTTTCAGACTTGGAAGTAAATCATAAAGAGCAAAAAGACCCCTTATATTTTCTAAAATACGGTCCGTTTGTTTTGGCAACTGTTCGGCCGGAAACTGTATTCGGTGATGTTGCCGTTGCGATAAACTCTAAAGACAAAAGATACGAGAAGTGGGTGGGAAAAGAAATTGAGATAGAAGGACTAATTGGGAAATTTAAAGTAAAAGTTATTGCAGATGATTTAATTGATCCTAATTTTGGTACAGGTATTGCGAAAGTAACTCCGGCTCACGACATGAAGGATTTTGAAATTGGCAAACGGCATAATTTAGACATTGTCCAAGTAATTGGTTTTGATGGTAAGTTAAATAAAAAAGCGGGGAAGTATGAGGGATTGTATGTAAAACAAGCAAGAAAAATTGTGGCAGAGGATATGAAGAATTTGGGACTCATAGAGAAAATAGATGGGAATTACACGCATACGATTGAAGTTTGTTATAAGTGCGGAACTACAATTGAGCCAATGCTTTTGCCCCAATGGTTTATAAAAATGGAAAGCTTGGCAAAACCCGCAATTGCCGCAGTTAAAAAAAGAGAAATTAAAATCTATCCTCAACGATTTGAGAAAACCTATCTAGACTTTTTGGAAAACATCAGAGATTGGAATATTTCCAGGCAAATTGTGTGGGGAATTAGAATTCCGGCATTCCGATGCAAGCGAAAAGCAGAGACGGAGTGGTTTGTGTCAATTGATAAGCCTGAAAAATGCCAAATTTGCGGCAATTGCGGGTTTGAGCAAGACACGGACACTTTTGATACTTGGTTTTCATCCGCGCAGTGGCCGTTTGCTACTTTAATGGCAAATTGTGATTGCGATGGCTCAGGTGGTTTTTTTGACAAGTTTTACCCAACCTCGGTTATGGAAACAGGATATGATATTTTGCGTTGGTGGGTGGCAAGAATGGTGATGATAGGAATTTATAGAACAGGAAAGGCCCCCTTTAAAAATATTGTTCTTCACGGTTTAGTCAATGATCCGTTGGGAAAGAAAATGAGTAAGTCCAAGGGAAATGCCATTGACCCATTAGAATTGGTTGAAACATATGGTGCTGACGCAGTACGTTTCGCTCTGGTGTATGGCACAGCTTTTGGCAATGATCAGGCCCTTTCTTATCCGAAATTAGAAGCAGCGAGAAAATTTACTAATAAGCTTTGGAACATGGCGCGCTTCATTGAAATGAAACGAATAGAGAATGATGAATCAAGAATCATGAATTATGAAGATTTGTCTAAGTTGGTAAAAAATGAGAATGATAAAGAGATGATTGAGAAGACTAGGCTACTAACTAACGAAATAACTAAATATTTAGATTCTTATCAGTTCAATTATGCAGCAGAAGCTTTGTATGAATTTATCTGGCATGAATTTGCAGACAAATACATAGAAGACATAAAAAACCGGATTGACGAAAATTCATTCTTAATTCTTAATTCATTATTCATAATTCTTTTAAAATTGTTGCATCCGTTTATGCCGTTTATTACGGAGGAAATTTACCAGCGCTTTAAGTTTGGCGAGTCGCTAATGATAGATAAATGGCCCCTCCTACGCTAAAGCTTCGGAGGGCAAGCAATAGAATATGTTTAAATTCCCGAAGATTTACCTAAAGATTCCCGATAAAGTAAAATACATTTTTGCAGGAGGGTTATGTTTAGTATTGCTTCTAACAGTTATTACAGCAGGATTAAGCCTTTATGGCCATTTGCAGCAAAAGAAAGATTTATACAATAAAAAGTCTGCGATATTATCTCAAATACAAATTTGGCAGGAAATCGTCAATAAATACAAAGACTACAGAGATGGATATTTAACTCTTGCGATACTGGAATATAGAATAGGGGAGAGCGATAAGGCACGATTATACTTAAAGCAAACTTTGTCTATTGATCCGAATTTTGGCAAAGCCAGGGATTTAGAAAAAATTCTGCGTTTCTATTAAGCTCCCTTCGGAGCTTCTTTAGCTTTCTCTTGAGTCTTTGCTTGTCCCGCGGAGCCTTGGCGAAGTGGGGGAGCTTCCGCTTTACCTGCTTCTGATGCAGGTGCTTCAGCTGCTGGCGCGCCTTCTGCTGGCGTTCCTGTTTCTGTTGCCGTGGCTGCTTTTGCTGCTTCTGATGCTGCTTGTTCAGCTGCTGCTTGGGCTTGAGCTTCTTTACTGACCAGTTCGCCAATTTTTACTACAACTTGAGATGGATCAGTAACAATAGTAACATCTTTTGCAGGTTTTATTTCTCCGACTGTTATTTGCTGTCCGACTTCTGCCAAAGCTTCGACATTGACTTCAATTTTTTCCGGTAAGTCTTCAGGTAAAGCTTCTACCTCAACTTGTGATAATGGCTGGAGCAAAAGACCCAATTTGTCTGTAACAGCTTTTGCTACGTCAACGATAAGCAAAGGCACCATGGCTTTTACTTTTTGGGTAAGGTCTACTTTGTAGAAATCAGCATGAATATAAAATTTTTGCACCGGATCCTTCTGGACATTATGGATAAGAACGGGAATTGTCTTGCCTTTCAAATCTATATCAACAAGACCTGTTTCTCCGGCCTCATTGTAAGCTTTTTCGAAGTCTTTATCCTTGACCTGAACAGACATTGATTTTATGTTTTTGCCATACACATTCGCAGGCAAAATACCTTCTCTGCGAAGTTTTTTAACTTTTTTCCCGGTAATTTTTCTCTCTTCAACTGTCAGCTTAACCCTTTTCATTATTTGGATATTGTACATTAAATAGTTAAATATTACAATACGATTGATTTATGAGAATTTTGGGGATTGATCCGGGAATTGCCAGGTGCGGATGGGGAACGATAGAAAGAATTAAGAATCATGAATTAAGAGTCATGAATTATGGGTGCGTGGAGACGAGGAATAACTTGGCGATTGAAGAAAGATTAAAAACCGTTTATGAGCAAATTACAGAAATTATTAAAAAAGAAAAGCCTGATGTTTTGGCGATTGAGGAGTTATTTTTCAACACCAATGCGAAAACAGCTTTTGTGGTGGGGCAGGCAAGAGGAGTGGTTCTTTTGGCTTGTGCAATAGCGAATATTCCGATTGCGATTTATACTCCTTTGCAGGTTAAGGTGGCAGTAACAGGATATGGAAAAGCGGAAAAACTTCAAGTTGGGAAAATGGTAAAAGCTTTATTAAAGCTTAAGGAAATTCCCAAACCCGATGATGTGACAGATGCGTTGGCAATCGCCCTCACCCACGCCTTTACGAAGAAGTTTAAATAAATTATTTTCCTAATTTCTTAGCGTATTCATCCGGAGTAAGCCATTCAGGTTCAGCAGCATATTTATATTTATTATTTCTAATCAACACCGGTTTGCCATTCTCTTCAACTAAATAATATGCAAATCCTCTAAGTTTTGCCATTGGCTTATAATCAGCGTGCCCCGGTAAAGAAACTGGATCAGCCTCGGCAAAATTAACAGGGGAATCATCATAGGTAACGAACCAAACATTACCGATATTGGCAGCTAGATGTCCAGTGCCCGATGGTATAAATACACTATCTCCTGTTTTTACTTTTATAGCATAAAAAGATTCAATCTCATCATCAATTGGGTTGCCTGATTGATCACTCTTCCTATTTTGCAACAAAATTACTCCTTCTCCTGCTATTACATGATAGGTTTCATCCAAATGCCCAACATGATAATGGCCATAGGTTTTAACATACTCTCCGCCAACAGTTCCTGTTTCCCAAACTGTAATATTAGTTTTATCGCTTCCGCCGCGGATCATATAGTAATGTACTTCAGGGCCAATTGCTTCGGGACGCAATAGAACTTCCCTCATTTTTTCATGTGGTCTATCTGCAAATGGCTTTAACATAAACTATATTTCTCCCCTTTCTTTTTTTCTCTGCTGCGGGGTTTCGTCAGGGCGTTTGTAATCATCTTCAAGCCTGTAGGTTGTACCCATTTCAGGAGTTGACACTTCTATAATATCGCAGTTTGTAATACCAACCAGCCTATGTCTTTGTCCAATAGATGTTGTATATCCTTGCCCATTTTGAAGTTCGGTTTCGATCAGCTCGCCTTGATTATTGTCCCAAATCACTTTTGCTTGTCCATTAAGAATCCACCAACTTTCCATTTTTTGATCATGGTATTGAAGAGAAAGTCTTGAATCTTTATTTATATGGAGAAGTTTTCCCATGTAGGGCTTGTCTTCGAGTACGAAGTGAAGTTCATATCCCCAGGGTTTTTCCACTCTTTTGACATAAGGAGAGTTTGAAAAATTTTTTGTGTCAAATTTCACTAATCGATTATATCTTATGTTTTACCTCTTGACAAACCATAGGGCGACGGCCTATACTTTATGTATGGATAATTTACTAAAAAGACTGACAGAAAAGAAGAAAAAGTTAGATGGCTTTAGGCCGTTGTCTTCAGCATTGGTTGATAATCTTAATGAGTGGCTTAAGGTAGAACTTACATATACTTCAAACGCCATAGAGGGGAATACCTTAACAAGAAGGGAAACAGCTCTTGTGGTTGAGCAAGGTATAACGGTAAGAGGCAAAACACTAAAAGAACACTTGGAAGCGATAAACCACGCAGAAGCTCTTGATTTCATAAAAGAGCTTGTTCGTAGAAAACGGAAAGATTTAACAAAGCGGGAAGTCTTAGACATTCACGTCCTAATACTTAAGAAGATTGATGATGAAAATGCGGGAAGATATAGGAATATAGCGGTAAGAATTAGGGGAGCACATGTCATATTGCCTAATCCTTTGAAAGTGCCGGAGCTTATGGAAGGCTTTTTTGCGTGGCTGCATAGCAAAAACAACGAACATCCTGCAAAAATTGCTGCTGATGCCCATATTAAGTTGGTTTCAATACATCCTTTTGCGGATGGCAACGGCAGAACTGCAAGGCTTCTTATGAATCTTCTCTTAATGCAAAAAGGTTATCCGCCAGCTCTTATTAGAAAAGAGGATAGGGATGTCTACGTAGACAGTATTGAAAAAGCACAATTAAGTTCTGCTTTTGAGGATTATTACAAAGTCATGTATAGAGCTATTGAACGCTCGCTTGATATTTACCTTGACGCAGTAGAAGGAAAAGCACCCAATGCTGTTGTGCAAAAAAGATTATTAAAAATAGGGGAGCTGGCAAAAGAAACTGGGGAAACATTGCATACTATACGGCATTGGACTGAAAAGGGACTGCTTGAGGTAGCAGAGCATACAGAAGCTGGCTATCAATTATATGATCGTTCTATGGTTGAGAGAATAAAAGAAATAAGAAAGTTGCAGAAAGAAGATCGGTTGAGTATAGACGAGATTAAAAGAAAACTGGGTGGTCTGTTATAATTGGGAAGAAAAAATATGATTGGGTTTTTAAAAGGAGAAGTTTTTTTAAGAGTTGATAATTCTATTATTCTTGACGTAAAAGGAGTTGGATACAAGGTATTGGCGGCGAGCGATGTTTTAGCCAAAGCCAATAAAGGCGCTTCTTTGGAACTTTTTATTTATACTCACGTTAGGGAAGACAATATTTCCCTTTTCGGTTTTTTAGACTCTTTAGATTTAAAACTTTTTGAAAATCTGATTGGAATTTCCGGCATTGGGCCTAAAACCGCAATGGCGATATTTTCTACAGGCGCCAGAAATACAATTGTTAATGCCATTATCAAAGGAGATGTTGATTTTTTCACTTCTGTTCCAAGACTTGGACGCAAAAATGCCCAAAAAATTATAATTGAACTGAAAAATAAATTTGGAGGAGACGGAGAAATAGATTTATTAGAATACGATTCGAAAGACAATAAAGAAATAATTAGCGGCCTTGAGTCTTTTGGCTTTTCTAAAAAAGAAGCGATTAATGCGATAAAAGAAATTGACAAGAAAGACGGCACGGTTGAAGAAAAAATAAGATTGGCACTTAGATATTTGGGCACAGGCAAGAATAAAGAATCATGAAATATGATTAACTCTTCAAACAAAAATAAAATAAAAAATTCCAAAGAGCAGGAAATTCCCGAAGAGGAAATTCTTTTTACTTCTCTTCGTTCCAAATCTTGGGCGGAGTTTCACGGACAAAAGCAAATCAAAGAATCTTTGCGGATTACAATTGCGGCTGCCAAAAAAAGAAAAGAAGCAATTGAGCATATACTTTTGTACGGACCTCCGGGACTTGGCAAAACCACCCTTTCTTACTTAATTGCCAAAGAAATGGGAAGCAATATCCGAGTTACATCCGGTCCTGCCATTGAAAGGGCTGGGGATCTGGCGTCAATTCTGACCAATCTGGAAAAAGGAGACATACTTTTTATCGATGAAATTCATCGACTGAACAAAGTGGTTGAGGAAACTTTGTATCCGGCGATGGAAGAATATGCTCTGGATATTATTTTGGGAAAAGGTCCATCTGCCAGAACGCTTCGTTTGGAACTTGCTCCTTTTACCATTATAGGCGCCACGACCAGAATTGGGCTTTTATCAGCACCATTACGAGACAGATTTGGGGTAGTGCATCGATTAAGTTTTTATAATCCTAAAGATTTGGAAGGAATTGTTGCTTCCGCTGCAAAAAAGCTCAAAGTCCCAATTGACGAGGAAAGTATCAAGGAACTTGCCAAAAGAGCCAGAGGAACCCCAAGAATTGCTTTAAAACTTCTGAAAAGAGTAAGAGACTTTGCCCAAGTTGAAGGAAAAGGAAAAATAACCAAAGAAATAACCAAAGAAGCTCTGGATATGCTGGAAGTTGATATTTTGGGACTTGACGGAGTAGACAGACGTTTCATAAAAGCAATTATTGAAAAACACAGCGGAGGGCCGGTTGGAATTGAAACAATTGCGGCCTCTATTTCAGAAGATATTGGGACAATAGAAGAAGTAATCGAGCCGTTTTTACTCCAAATAGGATTTTTGAAAAGGACCAATCGGGGAAGAGTGGTCACAAAATCCGCCTACGCCCACTTCGGAATTAGGTTTTTTGATTCGCCAGCTGGCGAAAAAAACCAGCAAAAATTGTTATAATAAGACTTATGAACATTTTTCTTACATTGCTTGGTCTTTTTTTGGTTTATTGTGGCATTTGCGCGATAAAGTTCCGCAGAACATTTGGAATCTTTCGATTTGAAGGGGGAAATCTTTATAGGGGTAAATATGCGGTTTTTGAGGGGATAATTATGTTTATTTTTGGAATATTTATTTTGTGGTTAATTTATTTCAGATATTGAGAAAATAATGAAATTAATTTCTCTTAGGCTAAAGGCCTAACCTGAAAATATTTTGGAAGAAGGGGTTGAAGGTGATAATTGCCTGAAGAATTAAAGTGATAGTAACTCCTATGATGAGAAATTTATTAACTTTGAACATTGATTTTCCTCTAATCAAAAATGCAAGAACCATATGCGAGAAAACAAGAAGATTGAATATTATTGTTCTTGAAAGAGTTTGTGAGTAGACTCCCAGGGATAATTTAAAAACCAAAAGCAGGATAAAAGCTAAAGAAATCCCAGTTAGCGATATAAAAATAAGACGATGGTTGCTTAGGATAGGAGCGTTTGGATTTCTGGGCTTAAGCTTTAATACCTCATGATCTTTATTGTCGCTGGCAAGAGCCAGAGCTGGAACCGTATCGGTAGCTAAATTAATCCAAAGAATTTGTGTTGGGAGAAACGGATTTGGCATCCCAAAAAGAGTGGCAAAAAATATTAGAGCAACTTCAGAAAGATTACCTGTAATAAGATAAGTTATAGATTTTGTAATGTTATTATAAATTGTTCTTCCTTCCTCAACAGCTCCAACAAGCGTAGAAAAGTTGTCATCGGTTAGAATAATATCGCTTGCCTCTTTTGCGACGTCTGTGCCCTTTTCGCCCATTGAAATACCAACATCGGCCTTTTTAAGCGCTAATGCATCATTTACTCCGTCTCCGGTAACTCCGACTACGAAACCCATTTTCTTCAGAAGTATTACCAGACGAAGTTTGTCTTCCGGATTATTTCTGGCAAAAATGCGGGTTTTTGGTAAAATTTTTATCAATTCTTCATCAGAAAGATCAGAAAGTTCTTCTCCTGTCACAACGTCTTCATCTTTTTCTATAAGTCCGACTTCCTTAGCAATTGCCAGCGCAGTCAGTTCGTTGTCGCCGGTTACCATGATAGTTCTAATTCCGGCAATTTTAGCTTTTTCAACAGCTTTTTTTGCTTCTATTCGTGGCGGATCATAAATGCCGATAACTCCTAAGAATTTAAGGTTTTTTTCCAAATGTTCTCTTTTTGAGATATCGTGTGTTTCTATTTTGGTTCCAAAGCCAATAATACGAAGTCCTTCCTTCGCATAGTCTTTGAATAAATCAGCAATGCGTTTTTTTTCCTTTGCCTCAAGCTGACTTTCTTCAAGAATAACTTCAGGCGCCCCTCTTACGAAAACATATCTTTTATGATTTTCTTCAAGAACAGTTGTCACTGTTTTTCTGTCAGGATCAAATGAAAATTCATCAATAACTTTGCCTATTTTTTTTATCTTTTCGATATCTCCCAGCTTTTCTTGCGCAAAAAGAAGCAGGGCTCCGTCTGTTTTCCCCCCGACTATATCGAACGAGTCTTTGCCGGTCCTTTGGATTAAAGATGCAGTGTTGCCAAAGATACATGCTTTTAAAAGAGGCAGTAGGGATTCCTTATCCTTTAGCCAAATTTTTTTTACTTTTTGGCTGTTTTGCGTTAATGTTCCGGTTTTATCAATTAGAAGTATTTGTATGGCGCCAAGCGTTTCAACGGCAGCCATTTTTCTGACAATCGCGCGCTGTTTAGCCATTCTGGCCATCCCGATTGCTAAGGCAATAATTACTACGACCGGAAGCCCTTCCGGAACAGCAGAGATGCCAACGCTAATCGCTAAGATTACTAAGGACAATAATTCCTTTCCTTGCAAGATGCCAGTAGCGACAATAGAGAGAGCTATAGCGGTTACTATAATGGTAATAGTTCTGCCTAGATTGTTAAGGCGTTTTTGAAGAGGGGTTTGTTCAGACGTTAAAGTTGAAAGTGATTTTGCTATTTTTCCAAAGCGCGTTTCAGTACTGGTTTTTTCAATAAGCATTCTGCCTCTGCCATTAATAATGAGAGTTCCTAAAAATGCTTCATCCTTTTCGTTCTTAACAACGGGTATGGATTCCCCTGTTAGAACAGATTCGTCGATTTCAATAGAATTGCCTAAAATAATTCTGCCATCGGCCGGGACACGGTCGCCGGAAGCAAAACGTACGACGTCTCCAGGAACAAGATCGGAAACTTGAATTTCCATGTCATGACCATTGCGGATTACGCGGACAGTTTGTTTTATATAATCTTTCAGTTTTTGCAATGATTTTTCTGCTTTATATTCCTGCACGAAACTAAAGATAGAGTTTAAGACAATAACAGTCATAATAAATACGCTGTCAATATAATTGCCTATGACAAAGGAGAGTAGGGAAGCTCCGGCAAGAATAGCATTCATTAGGGTTGCCAATTGAGATAAGAAAAGAGCAATATAGGAAATTTCTTCTTTCCCCGAAATCTCATTTTTGCCAAACCGGTTAAGTCTTTTTTCTGCTTCTTGAGAAGTTAATCCCTTTTCCATATTTTTAAATGTTATCAACTCTTGGCCTGTATTGTAAAGCTTCGGCAACATGGTTTGGCGCTATGTTTTTGGCATCTTCCAAATCAGCAATAGTTCTGGCAAGTTTTATAGTTCTATAATAAGACCTTGCGGATAAATTCATTCTGGAAACTGCCAGACGAAGAAGTTCCCGGCATTCGCTGGAAAGTTCCAAAAGTTCTTTAACGTCTTTACTAACCATTTCGGAATTTGAGGCTATTTCGGATTTTCGTCCAGAGGACGATCCGCCTCTGGCGGAAAAGCGTTTGGTTTGCATGTCTCTGGCTTTTTGTACTCTTTTTTGGATTTGCAAAGAAGATTCGGCCAGCCTGCCTTTGTCATCTTCGGTTAATTTGTCAAGTTTTACCGCAGGAACATCCAAGTGAATATCAATTCTGTCAATAACCGGTCCTGAAACGCGTTTTTGATAACGCAGTATCTGTCCGGGCATACATTTGCATTCGTGAGTCGGATCGCCAAAATAACCGCAGGGA
>ERZ1292645.650-Hain-H14-02um-R2-650-length-11675-cov-7_pt1 | contig 11675 bp, 6 predicted proteins | sample MGYA00564401_ERZ1292645 | MGnify/ENA primary metagenome ERZ1292645 (study PRJEB36523, sample SAMEA6512644) | groundwater metagenome | collected 2019-01-09 | study: AquaDiva: Metagenomics assemblies of 32 groundwater samples | reverse complement strand
GTGTAGTAGTTCCTCCCTCCTTCATATTTTGTCATGTCGTATAGATCTATAACCAGACTGACCTTATCCATTACATACTCGTAGTGTCTCATTTCACCACGTTCGAATACCCGCTGGACCGACCAGCAAAGGTAGTCTGCTACACACAACAACGGTTCCGTACTGGGTGTTTGGACGTTGAAGACGACGGTCGACCGGACTTCCTCGCCGGGCCATTTTCTCTCAAAACGTTCTCGCGCCTTGTGAAGGGCAAGTTCCAGATTCGTATGGCGCGTGGAGGCCTTGCGATCGGCGATGTTCAATACGAGGCGATGACCTGTTTTGAGCTTGTTCTTGATCAGATGAGACAGAAGGTCGGCGTAGAACTCCGAATCCCGGCTGTGGTGCTTCTTGGCAAACAGTGCGGGGATCTTGCGGGCCACAACGATTTCCAGCGAGCAGTCCAGAGATTTTATGAAGCGAAACATCCGCTCGCGAACCTCCGGCGAGTCGTCGGTTGCGTGGAAGTAGAACCCGCCCCGCGCAATCTTTTTCGCGACGCTCGGAATGCCGTTGAGATAGTCGTCATGAACTACTGCGTCCTGAAGTTTACCGATCTCGGACCGAATGGCCTTCCGATCCCCATTGAATTTGACCATACCCAATGAGAACGCCAGGGAAATGCCCGGGTCGCCCACTGCCAGGATGCGCCCCTTCTTGAAGAACGTAGGATCGCCCGCCTCATCAAGAAAGCGATGACTGGTTATGGAAGATGTGCTGGACTCGCTCATGTCGTTTCTCTCCAAATCTCCGCCAGCTTGATCTGAATCTTCTTTTCAAAAATCTCCGCCAGCTTCCGGTTCGCCTCCACCAGAGCCAGATTGGGAACAAGTTCCTCGTAAGTTAGAGCGGAAGCGCCCTTCTCCCGCAACTTCTCGCGGGGGCGACTGTGCTCCGGCATGTCCTTGATGGTCTTCACAGGATGGCCATGGCCAGATATCCCGCCAAGCTGGCGGGATATCTGGCGGGATGGATATCTAGATATCCATCCAAGCGCGCAAGGTATGCCCAAATATCGCCAAACTGGCTGGATTTTCGACGGGTTGAAGGCGCAGCCCGGCAAGCCGTGTTCGTTGGTGTACTCGTTGCTGATTGCGATCATGGCAAAAGCACCTCGTATTTCGTTGATGGCCCGGAACCACTGCGACGGAGGAGTCGGAGGTCTGTAAACCGTTTGAGATGATTCAATGCCGTCCTACTGGGAACACGCATCGCGGCGGCATACTCGCTGGAGGTGACCGAGTCTCTGGTTGACAGCCACTGCCATCCCGATCGCTCGGCTTTACTCAGCGAGGCGAGAATCCCGGCATCAAGCGTCCGCTCCGCGCCAGCCCTGCTTCGATAGAGTGTAAGACTCAGATAGGGTGCCTCCCAAGCGTATCTCGGTAAGGGCAGACCCTGCTTCTCGGCGGCGGCTTTCAAGGACTTGATGCCCAGCCCGCGCTCTTCCGCCATCCCCATGCGGGCGAACACATAGTGTAACGCCGGATTCCGGCTCAACATGGGAGCGGTGAACGATTGCAGTTGCTTCAGAGTGATGGGCGGTAGAGGCCCGCCCGGGCTCTTGACCGTAATGGTGTCTTCCGTGACCACGAGTTGGCATTTTGCGCCCGTGATGTCGTAGTCCCGATGAATAAGTGCGTTGACCACCGCTTCGCGCACCATCTCAAAGGGCAGGGCGGGATGCTCTCGACGCTGCATTCGACTCCGATCAATCACATTGGGCAATTTATCTCGGAGCCACTTCTCGACCAGACCGGGAATCAGAACCAGTGGATCGTCAAAATCTCGGGGCTCTTCTTTGCCGTCGGGATAATGGATCGTGGCCAGGAGACCTGCTTGATGGAGAATCCTGCGCGGCTCTTTGCCAAAGAGAATAAAGCCGAAGCCGGTTGGGACCAACCGCGCCTTTTCTTTTTTCAGCAACCCTTGCTGCAGCAAACGGCGTTTAAAAGCTGACGAATCAGCGGCATCCGCGATCTTGGCCTGCGCACGGTATCGTTCCAGTGCCTCATCCGAGAAATCCTTGACGGTGGAGGTAGCCAAGGAGTTTTCGAACGGAGAGAGAGTGATCTCTTTTAGTTGCTTCGCGCTCCGCGCCGTCTCGGCCCGCTCCATCGCCTGTGCGATGAAGTCCCTATTCTCCGCGTGGATGACCTCCTGGAGATCGCGGTCGAACATGTGTACCGTAACGCCAGCGTCCTGAAGGTATTTGATCCCCTTGCGGTCCACCTTCGGGTCAGGGTCCTCGATTCCCACCCAGACCTCCTTGATCCGGGACAGGACGATCCGTTCCGTACAGCTCATCTTCGGAGGGTGACGCGAATCCGGAGCGCAGGGTTCGAGTGTGGCAAAGAGGATGGAGCCGTCCAGTTTGTTGCTGCGATTCTTCCTCTCCAACAGCATGAACTCCGCGTGGTCTCCGTGACGCAGTTCGCCCCGACAAGCCGTCTCGACTGTGCCGTCAGGTTTGTAGAGCACCGCGCCGACCTTCGGGCTGGCCTTACCGTCCTTGCGCGGCTCGGAGACGGTCTGGCGCATCACCTCGATGGCCAGTTCCATCAGCTTGCGCGGGTTATATTTGATCTTCATTCCCATACTTTTCTGAGTAACCCCAGCACTCTATGAAAAAAGGCACCTTTTACCAAGGCTTCTTCCATGGCTCAATCCTCCGTCGAGAGGGACCAGTATTTCTGAAAATTAGGGCCGTCCGACTTGGGCCTCATCTCAGGTTCGCGGATCTGAATAGTCAAAGGAATCGGAAAATCGGCTCCTATAATAGCAGCCTCGCCCGGTCTCAAATTCGGCAGGAAGGCGGATGCTGATCGGTCAATTTCCCCGCATGCACGCTCGACAACCTCGCGATCCCGGTCGTTGGTGAGACGATGGACGATTAGCGTACCCATCTGGCTGAGTACACCCTCGGTGATGTCGCGAGGGCGCTGCGTCGCCAAGCAAATATTCAATCCATACTTGCGCCCCTCCTTGGCGATGATTTCAAAGGCATCAAGCTTGGCTGCATAATCGTCGGCTCCAATCTGGCGTCCCAAGAAGTTGTGGGCCTCATCAACGATTACGACGACCGGGTGTTTCAGGAACTCCCTATTGCGAGCTTTGGTCAGCAAATAGCGGCCGATCACATTCGCGATTATTTCTCGCGCATTGAACTCATAGGCAATTCCGCTCAGGCAAATGCGGAGCAGCTTTCTGTCACTGCCGATAAAGTTGTCGATCTTCTGAGTCAGTTGCTGGTCACTAGATGAGAAAACGCACTTGAAGGCGGGGGATGTAAGTACCCCATTGATGCGGGCGACGAGAGACAGGCAATGAGAGAAATTCCCGTCGTCGCCACCCCACTTCGTTATGTCCTTTTGGCCCTTAACAGCGCCAAACCCATCTGGATAAACGCATTCCTGTTCGATCTGTAATACCAAGTGCTTGGCATCGAATGGTTGACTCGGATCGTCCAGCTTGCTGGAGACACCAGTTTCCTTTTCTGCGTCATGTACTGGTTTCTTCGACTGATCGAGTTTTCTTATATAGCCATCCGGAGCCAAAGCAGGCTTTAGCTTTGCCAACCGCAGGCTCCTGATCGCCGCCCTCATCCTAGGTCCTTGAACTTTGCCGGCCGGCTCAAAAAGAGCGACAAAATCCGACTCAACGAAACTCGTTGGGGGCAAAGTGCAAGAGATCGACTTGTCGGCCCGTTCAACAGGCTCCCCAAGGTGGTAATGCTCTACGTCCGTGCCGGAGAACCCGCGATACTCTCCCGTGGCATCAATAAGAATGAGCTTTGCCTTATGCTTGAGGCATTCCTCGATGACGCGTGCGGTCGTCCAACTCTTTCCTCCGCCCGTCGCACCAAGGATGGCGCAGTGCCGACCGAAGAGTCGTTCGGGCTTTATAGATATTGTGCTTTCTTGCGCGACATCCACGGCCCCCAAATCAAGAAGGACCGGATTATCGTCTTTGCTGTCTTTCTCCATCAATCGTGGCAACAACGCAATGAACCGGTGCGGGGCCGCATAGACGCGATCACCCAAACGGGGATATGTATCGACTCCTGCGGTCACGACCAAGTCATCCATCGCTACGCATCCAAGTAATTGGATTTGGCCGATGGCGTCCAAGTTATTTGTCCCGACATAGTCAGGCTTGATGGAACGCCGATCAAGTTCAGGCAAACGGACCTCCGTGACGCGCCCGAGCAATAGATTCTGCTGGCCTTCAATGAGGACAAACTCGCCAACTTCGCCACGACCGTATCGCCCTCCAGAAAAGTGAGACCCGCTGGGTTGTCCGGCTTCGCTTAAATTGACACCAACAGCCCGGGCGGTAATTGAAGAAGCCACCCCCATAAATAGTTCCGGCCGAAGCAAGCCCTTGGGAAATAGGTCATCAATGGAGTGTTTCATTTCTTTTCCGTGATGCTCTGGATTGTCTTGATCAGCCGATCGGCCGGCGTCAGGGACTTGAGATCAGGAACGAGTTTCGCGAAATCTTGGAATGAGGCGTTGATAAACCAGATGTCCTCGCTATTCTTGGCTAGCATGAAGAAGTTTTGCCAGTATAGGTTTGCTTTGATCCCTTCGCTTTCTCGATCGATGATTCTAGGGTTCGCAATTATCAAGCGAAGATGCGGGTTGGAGCGAACGGCGGCCAGAAGCGGTTCGGACAGGTGATCGTCATTGAAGCCAAAACCTATCGCGAAGAGGCAAGTGTTTGGTTCGCGTAAGGCGGCCAGATACTGCGACATTGACTCCAAATGGGGCTGAAGAAAACTTTGCTGGTACTTCCCTCTCGCTGGGTAGATCAAGCACGCTTCATCCGGCGATGGGTTTATCTTTTCCTGAATGAGGCCGTTGGTGTCACGCGCCCAATTGACCGAACCGTGGAGTTTATAGAGGAGGAACACGCCTTCGAGGTAGTTGCCCTGGTCTTCACTTGAGCGGGGGCGCCGGATGATGTCGTAGCCGAAATACCGAGGGTCGTAGTGGCGCGGCGGTGTAAAGGAGAATCCGTCAATAACCACTCCGCCCAACGCGCTTGCCGCTTGTTCGAAGCAGAGGTCGTAATTGGTTGTGAACACCTTCAGCCGTGGGTCGCGTACACGGCGGCGTGAGAGGCGATGAAGAAATGTCTTATGGGCCTCCAATTTTTCCACATTCAAGAACGCGGAGCACGTTTCCAGAATGACTTTCTTGCAGGAGTTCACAAAGTTCTTTACGTCTGTGTCGTCCATTACCTGTAAATACGCTTCAGACTTGGAGAGAAATTCCTCAATATTCGAGGTCAGGGCTGGGAGATCGTAGTTGATCTTCTTCGCTGTACTAGTTGCGTCCTGATTGGGTGGTTTTCCAATTGCGGCATCCCACAAATCCTTCATGGAGGGGCCGCCGACCGGGCCGAGAGATGTTCCTGAGCCAGCCAAAACGACGATGTGCGGCATCTGCAAAGAGGTTAAGAGTGTTTCCTTGAGGGTGTCACGCGCAGCTTTCGTCTTCTCTTGTTGGTCTTTATCTTGACCGTCAACCGGTAGGGCGCACCATTCATCAGAAGCAGGCGCCTTGAATTTGAGTTGTTCGGCGGATGTTGTTGATTCTGTCATTGCGCTCCTCCTCGGGATGTTTCTTCGCCCCAGATGCGGGCGAGGGTGGCTTGGATCTTCTTCTCGAAGCGGGCGATCAGTTCGCGGTTGGCGGCCACCAGCGCTTGCTCGGCTTCGATCTCCGCCACGATGGCTTGCTGCGTGGTGAGGGGTGGGAGGGGGATGCTGAAACTTCGAAGCGAGTTCAGTGAGACTGTCTTTTGCGCTACACCAGTGGCGGTTTCATGCCCTTGTTGAAGCATGAACGGCGAGGCGAGCAGGGAGAGCAGAAACCTATTGAGAAGTTGCGGCCCCGTTCGGATGAGCGCGATGTGGCGCTGGAAACAAAACTTGGTGTTCTCGGGCACCAGCACGGGAATACCATACGATCCCGTGACTGTGTAGAGGATGTCGCCACCTCGTGGCTTTCGGGAGGCGTTCAGATTTGAGTAATAGGATTCGGGGACAAAGAAGGTCTTTGTGAAATCCAACTGGTGATCGTCATTGATGTTCGTGATAGTGACGAACGGAACCCCTTGGGAAGCTTTCGGCGGAGGCTGGTGGTCACCGTCAGTAATCGTCTCGCAAACATCCGCGAGCGGCACTATCGGCCAGTCGGGGTGGATGGGGATGTGGGGGCGGTAGTGGTCGAGGACGGCGCGGGCGCCGTTGATGAGTTTCTGGTAGCCCTCGATCTCCGCAACGATCTCCTTCTGCACCTCCAGCGGCGGCAGGGGGATTTGGATTTCACCTACTGCTGCAGGATTGGCGCGAGAGAGCGAACCACCAACACCGGTGATCGTCTGCATGAACGACACATGAAAAAAATCCGAAACGAGAAGTTGGCGGAGGAATCCAGGCACAACTTCATCGCTCGAAAAGACGATCCACTCCGTTGAAGCGATCTGTCGCCGCCCAGCCAAGTTCTCTCGAACAACCCACCCACGGCGAATGTGGGGGATGATTCGCGACAATAGAACATCGCCAGGAGCGACGGCTTTCTTTTGAGACCCAATTTCACCGCCACGGAGCAGCTCAGGGCTGCCCGCGTCAAACGCAGGGATGCTCCACAGTTCGAAAATCTCGTCGGGAGTGTTTCGAGGATCGATAGTCTTCACACCTTCCTTCATGAACCGTCCCACGGGCACGAGCTTGTAGGTTGTGGTTGAAACCGCCCCCTCCCGATACCGCTCCCCGCTGAGGTTGTAGTCACCATTCGTGGCGATCTTTTCTTTCGGCACTATCTGGGCGGTGGACGTGAGCGCAAGGGTGCTCTCGGTGGACGCTTTGGAGCGCAGGGCTTGGAGGTAGGCGACGAGTTCGGCCTGCACTCGCGGGAGGTCGTTTTTCTCGATGGCGCGGCGCTGGGCGCCGAGGCCGAAGCCGTCGTTGTCGATCCTGAAAAAGGCGATAGTGTCGTTCTTCCTGGCCAGCGACTTGTCGAGGATCAGGATCGAGGTCTTGACGCCCGAATAGGGATTGAACACGCCCGCCGGCAGCGAGACCACGGCGACGAGGTACTCCTCCACCAGCATCTTGCGTAGCTGCGTGTAGGCGTTCTGACTCTGAAAGATAATGCCTTCCGGCACGATGATGCCCGCGCGGCCGTTGGGCCTAAGGTGCTCGGCCATGTAGTCCACGAACAGCACTTCGCTACGCTTGGACTGCACGGAGAAGCGGTTGTGCGGCTTGATGCCCCCCTTCGGCGACATGAATGGCGGAATGGCAAGGATGACGTCGGCATATTCGTTCCATTTGTCCTGGCTGGTGAGGGTGTCGTACTCGGCGATGTGCGGGTCGGCGAAGCCGTGCAGGTACAGGTTCACCAACGACAGGCGCACCATGTCCGGCGAGATGTCGTAGCCCTTGAAGTTCTGCGCGAGATGTCCCTTGTCGTCCGGCGTAAGAGTGCTGTTGCCCTTGGCATCGGTGTTGACCTTGAGGATGTGCTTGAAGGATGAAATCAGGAATCCCGCGGTGCCGCAGGCTGGGTCGAGCACGGTCTCGGTCTTCTTCGGATTGATGATTGCCACCATGAAATCGATAATGTGACGCGGGGTGCGGAACTGCCCGGCATCGCCCTGGGAGCCGAGCACGGAGAGCAGATATTCGAAGGCGTCGCCGAGCTTTTCGCTGTGGTCGTAGTTAAACTCATCGACGATCTTGAGGAAGGCGCGCAGGGTCTCCGGGTCGCGGTAGGGCAGATAGGCGTTCTTAAAGATTTCGCGGAAAAGCAGCGGGATGCCGGGGTTCTCCGGCATCTTGGCGATGGCCTCGGCGTAGAGGTTCAGGGTCTCGTGTCCGCCCAGCCCGGAGCGCATGAGCTTGGCCCAGCCGTAGCGGGCGAAGTCCCCGGCAAAGAACTTGCGCTTCCCGCCGAACTCCTCGCTCTCGGCGTCCATGTCATCCATGAACTTGTAGATCAGGGCGATGGTGATCTGCTCGACCTGGCTCTTGGGGTCTGGCACCTTGCCAACGAGGATGTCTCGGGCGGTGTCAATACGGCGTTTGGTGTCGGTGTCTAACATGGGGTCTCCTTCATGCGGCAAACTGGTTCAAGGAGACGTAGTCCTTTACATATTCGGGAATTAACGTCCGATACTTTGCAGGTACGGCTTTGAAATCGCGTGTTGAGAAGACCGGATTGGTGGCCAGGTCGGTGAAGTGCCGGCTCTCGATGATGTGGCGCACCTGATCGCTGGTGACGTAGGCCTTGAAGTAGGTCTTGATAGCCGGGATGGCCTCGGCCTCTTCGGGCTTTGTATCGGCCACGAATTTGGCGAACTCCTCTTCCAGCAGTTCGTCCTTAGACTTGAAGCGCGGGATGAGGCCGAAGATCTTCTCCAGGATCTCCCGCAGGGTCAGGCGCCGATCCACGGCGGCCGATTTACGCAACTTATCGAGGGTATAGTACTCCTCGGGTTTGTCGAAGACCTCGCGGTTCACGTAGTCGATGACGCGATCCCATTGTCCTGACTCGACGGCTTGCGCGATGGTTTCGTTCTCGCGCACGGTATCCTCGAATTTCTCGAAGAACATCCGGTCGATCTTCATGCCCTCGAAGCCGATGGTCTCTTCCTTGGTCATTGAGAGGATGTCGCTGCCTAAGTGCTCGTAGGTGCCGCCAACCACCACCGGGCCTGTGCCTCCGCCGTCATTGCGGCCTTTGCCCTGAGGCCGTGGGAGCTTCAGCACCTCGTCGTAGTTGAACTCCTCCTCAAAATACTCGCAGTTGGCAAAGAAGTCGAAGAGCTTGAAGGCGGACTTCTGCGGATGCAGGACGACGTCCTTGAGGCCGTCGTCGAAAAGTTGATCGAGGAAGTTGTGCTTGCGGGTGCCGCGCCCTTTGATCTGGATAAAGTCCGTCGGCGAGAAAATCGGTCGAAACAGGCCGAGATTCAGGATGTCGGTGCAATCATAGCCAGTGGTCATCATGCCAACAGTTACACAGACACGCGCCTTGCTGGTCTTGTATGCGGGCAGAAAGTTTGCCGAACCGAGCAGGTTGTTGTTGGCAAAGTTAATAGTACGCTGCTGGGCATCTTCTTGATTGGAAGTTACTTGGACAGCAAAGTCGGATTGGTACTTGCCTGGAAACAATTTGTCCGCGATAATATTTAGGATTTGTACGAGTTTGGTGGCGTGGTTCTGACTGACCGCGAAGATGATGGACTTGCCGATCTCCCCGCTGACCGGATCGCGCAGGGCGTTTTCCAGAAAGGTCTTGCAGAAGAGCTGGTTGGTGGCATCCGCGAAAAAGCGCTTCTCGAACTCGCGCTGCTTGAAGGCCTCCTGCTGGTCTTCGCCCGTGTCGTCGGTGAAGGAGACAACGAAGCCCTCTTCGGAGAGCAGTTCGGTGGTGATCTCGGTGCGGGCATCCACCACCGTGGGGTTGATCAGGAAACCTTCCTTTACACCGTCGAGCAGCGAGTAGCGGTAGGTGGGCTGGCTGTTCTCGCAGCCGAAGGTGCGATAGGTGTCCAGCAACAGTCGGCGCTCGGCTTCGCGAGGGTCGCGGGTAGAAGGGTTGGCGTTGTCAAACCGCCTGAGGTAGTCGCGGGGCGTGGCGGTGAGGCCTAGCTTGTAGCCGATGAAGTAGTCGAACACGGCGCGGGCGTTGCCGCCTATGGAGCGGTGCGCTTCGTCGGAGATGACCAAGTCGAAGTCGGTCGGAGAGAAGAGCCGCTGATATTTGTTGTTGAACAGAAGCGACTGCACCGTGGTGACGACAATTTCCGCCCGCCGCCAGTCGTCACGGTTTTCTTTGTAGATGACCGTTTTGAAATCGGCCGAAAGAAGGAGCAGAGGTGAGTCGGCCTTTTTGCCAGCCTGATCCTCCAATTCGAGGCGATCCACCAGAAACAGCACGCGCCGGGCATTGCCGGAACGGAGGAAGAGCTTAATGACGGCGGCGGCAGTGAGTGTCTTGCCGGTGCCGGTGGCCATCTCGAACAGGAAGCGGTCTTTGCCGTCCTTGACCGCCCGTTGCAGGGCGTGAATGGCCTTCAACTGATAGGGCCGCAAGAAACGCAGTTTGTTCGTTTGGATGTAGCCTGGACGCTCGGCCTCATTGCGCCACGCCGCTTCGGATTGGTAATTTGGGCGCTGGGTCAGCACAATGTAGTCGTCGCCGACCTGGTCCTCGACGAGGCGTTGCGGGTTGGGTGTTATCTGCTGGTAGCCGATCACCGAGTCCGGTGTAGGGAAGGTTGTAATGAGATAAGGGTTGCCGCGCTCCAGGTCCCAGAAGTAGTGCAGGTTGCCGTTGGAGAGGATCACGAACCGGCAATTCTGGGACTTGGCGTATTTACGGGCCTGCTCTTTGGCGACGAGTGGATTCTTGTCCTCCGATTTGGCCTCGAGAACGATTAAGGGGAAGCCCTTGGTGTCGAGGAGGAGGAAGTCTACAAATCCTTTTTCGGTCTTCTCGAAGTTATTGCCGAGCGTGTCCAGGTCGGTCGACTTGATCGTGACACAGGGTTCGAGACGGATGTTGGCGGGGCCGGTCTCGTCATCAAAGAAGCGCCATCCAGACCTTCGGAGAAGCTCGTTGATCAGAATCCTTGCTTTGGCTTCCTTTTGCATTCGTGGTTATCTCTTCTAAGTTATTAACAGTCTAATAATAAAGAAGACATTGATTTTCAAAATCCCTCCTAACCTCCCTTTGTCAAAGGGAGGAATAATACCCCTCTTTGGAAAAGAGGGGCGAGGGGAGATTTTCTGAACAATGTCCATTCAATTATGAGACTTTTTATAAACGCCAGCCGCGCGTCGTGGTGCTGCGGGTAGTTAGGTACCACTAGGGTAGTGTCTCAATAACGGCTTTACAATAGCTGATCTTATTCAGAAACATCTTCCTCTTTTTTCCTAATATAAATTATACCTCCCCTTTATACTACCCCTCCTTTCTTTTGTCAAATATTTTCGTTATTTAGGCCATTTCTACTTCGGCAAATAGGACATTATCATTTTGGGATTACAGTTGTCATAATCTCTATTAGATGATATATTTTTAAGGTCTCTCTTGGGAAATTTAATCAAGGTAGTGATTTATACGATATGGTAAGATCATATTCCAGGGTCGAAAAGATCTTAAGGAAAATCGCATCCGGATCAGAAGTTATCTCATTAGGCGAGATCGGCCAGATTACGTATGGGCCAAATGGATATAATTTATACATGATAGATATAACTGACAAAAAATATGGATCAGGGAGAAAGAAGAATGTGTGCATCTCAGCAGGGATACATGGTGATGAGCCCGCAGGTGTTGAGGCTGTTATCCGTTTTCTAAAAGATATTAGCCAGGGATCTCCTATCCTTAGATCTGTAAACATTACCTTATTTCCCTGTAACAACCCTTATGGCTATGAGGCTGGACAGAGGAACAACGGAAATAGCAATGATCTAAACAGGGAGTTCAGGAGAAAAAAACCTGACGCGGAGGTTCTTTTAATAAAAAGGGGGCTTGCAGGGAGATCCTTTGATCTCTCTTTGGAGCTTCATGAGGATGTAGACAGCCCCGGATTCTATCTTTATGAATTAAAAA
>ERZ1292645.649-Hain-H14-02um-R2-649-length-11681-cov-8_pt1 | contig 11681 bp, 8 predicted proteins | sample MGYA00564401_ERZ1292645 | MGnify/ENA primary metagenome ERZ1292645 (study PRJEB36523, sample SAMEA6512644) | groundwater metagenome | collected 2019-01-09 | study: AquaDiva: Metagenomics assemblies of 32 groundwater samples | reverse complement strand
CATAAACCCGCCGCCAAGACGCACGAAGCGGAGCTCTTCCGCGCCTCCGTTTCGGACGTGACGCCGCTGCGGCATTCGGGCAAGGCCGTGCTCGAGCGCCCGCGGCCGCGCCCCGTCCCGGAGCAACGGCTGCGCGACGAGCGTGCCGCCCTGCGCGACAGTCTCAGCGATCACGTCGCCTGGGAGATCGGCTTGGAAACGGGCGAGGAGCTGTCGTTCGTGCGCAACGGCATCAGCGCGCAAACGCTGCGCAAACTGCGCCGCGGCCACTGGGTGCTCCAGGACGAGCTTGACTTGCACGGGCTGACGACCCTCGAAGCGCGACAGCTGCTGGTGGAATTCCTCAACCACTGCGCGCGCCGCGCGCTGCGGTGCGTGCGCATCATCCACGGCAAAGGGCTGCGCTCGAAGAACCGGGAGCCCGTGCTCAAGCAGAAAGTGGCGAACTGGCTGATGCAGCGCGAGGAGATTCTGGCGTTCTGCCAGGCGCGGCGCGCCGACGGCGGCAGCGGCGCGGTGGTGGTGCTACTTAAAGGTGGAACGAGGAACGCGGAACGATGAACGAATTCAGGTGAGAAGCCGTTTTACCCGTTCATCATTCATCGTTCATCATTCATCGTTCGCACTTAAATGGCCGCTTCGTCGGTTTCCCCGGTGCGGATGCGGATCACCTGCTCGACACTGGTGACGAAGATCTTGCCGTCGCCGATTTTGCCGGTGCGCGCCGCCTTGACGATGGCGTCGATCGCGCTCTCGAGCAGTTTGTCCGGGACCACCACGTCGACCTTGACCTTCGGCAGGAAATCCACGACGTACTCCGCTCCACGATAGAGCTCGGTGTGGCCCTTCTGCCGGCCAAAGCCCTTCACTTCGGTGACGGTGAGGCCGCTCACGCCGATCTCGGACAGCGCCTCGCGTACCTCGTCAAGCTTGAATGGTTTGAAAATCGCTTCGATTTTTTTCATGGGGCACCTCTGCAATCCGGTCCGGTCTTTTCCCTACTAAGGATAGCACAGGTGGCTAGCAGCCTGTCGGACCAAAGGCCGACAAATTCCTAGTCGAACCGATGGCGGAACTTGTTGGTGATCGGGAAGCGCCAATCCTTGCCGAAACCGCGCGGGGTGATGCGGATGCCGACCGGCGCCTGGCGCCGCTTGTACTCGCTGCCGCGCACCAGCCGCACCACGTGCTCCACATCCTTGGACGCAAAGCCCTGCGCGATGATCTCCCTGGGACTGAGGTCGTTTTCGACGTAAGCCTCCATGATCGCATCGAGCACCGGGTACGGGGGCAGGCTGTCCTGGTCGGTCTGATTCGGGCGCAGCTCGGCGGAGGGTGCGCGCTCGATCACGCGCTGCGGTATCACGGGCGACAGGCTGTTGCGGTAGCGCGCCAGCCGGTAGACCATCATCTTGTTGATGTCCTTCAACACGGCGAACCCCCCCGCCATGTCGCCGTAGAGCGTAGCGTAGCCGGTGCCCATTTCACTCTTGTTGCCGGTGGTGAGCACCAGCGCGCCGGTCTTGTTGGAAAGCGCCATCAACAGCGTGCCGCGGATGCGCGACTGCAGGTTTTCTTCAGTGACGTCGGTGGCGAGCCCCTTGAACTCGCCGGCCAGCGCGCTGAGGAAGGCGTCGAAGATCGGCTTGATGGGGATCGAGACGTAACGCACCTTTAGGGCCTCGGCTTCAGCGCGGGCGTCCTCCACGCTCATGTCCGCGGTGTATTGCGAGGACATCATGACCGCGCGCACGCGCTCGGCGCCCAGCGCGTCCACCGCCACTGCCAGGGTCAGCGCTGAATCAATGCCGCCCGAGATCCCTAACAGCGCACCGGGAAATCCGTTCTTGTTGATGTAATCGCGCACGCCGGTGAGCAGTGCGCCATATACCTCGGCTTCGAGGGGGATCGGGTGAGCGATAGCGCCCGGTTGCGGATCGCCATCGGTGAGGCTGACCAGTCCCAGCGCTTCTTCGAACAGCGGCAGCTGGTGCGTGAGCGCGCCTCCGCGATTCAGCACGAACGATCCGCCATCGAACACCAGCTCGTCCTGCCCGCCGACCAGATTGACGTAGACCAGCCCCATGCCGGTTTCCGCCACACGCTTGCGCATCACATCGTAGCGCACGCGCTGCTTGCTCACGTGATAGGGCGAGGCGTTCAGAACCAGCAACACGCCGGCGCCGGCCTCGCGCGCTGCGCGCGGGGCTTCGGCATTCCACGAATCGGCGCAGATGTTGATGCCGACGCGCGCATCGCGGCGAGCACTGCGCCGCCGCGCGGTGGCCGGGCCCTGCGCTCCCCAGGTGTCTTCGCAGATGTTGACGCCAAAACTGACGCCGTTGATGCCGAACACGCACGGCCCGCCACCGGGCTCGAAATAGCGCTCTTCATCGAACACGGTGTAATTCGGCAGCCGCTGCTTGTCGTAGACACCGATCACCTTGCCGTTCTGGATGACTGAAGCGGAGTTGTAGCGCTTGCCGCCGTCCAGGCGCGGGTGTCCCACCACCAGCGTGACGTCCCTCACGCGCGTCGCGAGATCGCCGAGCGCGCGCTCGCAGGCCTCGAGAAAATCCTCGCGCAGCAGCAGGTCTTCCGGCGGGTAGCCGCACAGCGCAAGTTCCGGCGTCACCACCAGGTCCGCGCCCGCCCGGTGCGCGCGTTCTGCAAAATCGGCGATGCGTGCAACATTGCCCGCCAGGTCACCGACCGTGGCGTTAAGCTGCGCAATCGCTATTTTCATATTGCTAATATATCATCCGCAACCGAGCCACGCACACGCTCACGCAGTCCGATTTCTATCCCACATGACCAGGCAGCTCATCAAGGAAACCGGGCAGCTGCCCGAAGGCGTGGAACGAAAGTGACGATCGAAGTCGTCGATGCGCTCGCCGGCGTTCCGGCCGAACAATGGAACCTCCTCGCGGGCGACGATCCGTTCCTCAGTCACGAGTTCCTGTCGGCGCTGCACGAGACCGGTTGTGCCTGCAGCGCGACGGGATGGACGCCGCAGTTTCTACTGGTCAAATCACGCGGCGCGCTCACCGCCGCGATGCCGCTGTATCTCAAGACGCATTCCTACGGCGAGTATGTATTTGACTGGGCGTGGGCCGATGCTTATTACCGCCACGGCATCGCCTACTATCCCAAGCTGCTCGCGGCGGTGCCGTTCACGCCGGTGACGGGATCGCGGCTGCTCGCGGCAGGGCCGGCAGCGCGCGAACAGCTGGTTGCAGCGGCGCTCGCGCTGGCGCAGCGCCTGGGCGTCTCATCACTGCACTGCCTGTTCCCGACGCGCGAGGAGGCCGGGCAGATGCGCGCGCGCGGCATGTTGGTCCGTCGCGGCGTGCAGTTTCACTGGTCCAATCCCGGCTATGCGAGCTTCGAGGAATTCCTCGCCGGCCTGACCCATGCCAAGCGCAAGAAGATCAAACAGGAGCGGCGCAAGGTAGCCGACGCGGGCGTCACATTCCAATGGCTCGAGGGCAGCGAGGTCACGGAGCGGGACTGGGCATTCTTCAACCGCTGCTACCGGCGAACGTACCGCGAGCACCGCTCGACGCCCTACCTCAACCTCGATTTCTTCTGCCGCATCGGCCGCACCCTGCCGAACAATATCGTGCTGCTCGTCGCGCACCGTAACGGTACGCCGATCGCCGCCTCGCTCAACATCCGCAACGAAAGAAGGCTGTGCGGCCGCTACTGGGGTGCGCTGGAATACCACCCCGCGCTGCACTTCGAGACCTGCTATTATCAGGTGATCGCATACTGCATCGCGCGCGGCATCGCGGTATTCGAAGGGGGAGCACAGGGAGATCACAAGATGGCCCGCGGGCTGATGCCGGTCGAGACCTGCTCCGCGCACTGGCTCGCCCATCCCGAGTTCGCGGCGGCGATCGAGCAGTCTCTCGCGCGCGAGGCGCACGGGGTGGAACACTACATGGACGAACTCAACGAGCGCAGCCCGTTCAAACACGCGCCCGGGACGACGCCGGAACGCGCCTTGAAGTCCGCATTGTGATGTGCGCTGTCGTACCATCGTGATTTGACCGCGCGCGGCGCGCGCGTACACTGGAAAAAAAGACGACCGGCCGCACCGATAAGGCCGTTCACCCGCGCGATACAGGGAGCGCGCAATGGCAACCACCAAACAACAATGGGGGTACGGGCTCCCCGATCAAGCGCACGCGCCGCCCCCGCTCGCCGCTCCTGTCGCCCCGCCCGGCAGATTCCCGTGGCTGCAAAACCTGCGCGGCGACCTGCTGGGCGGCTTCACTGCCGCCGTGCTGACCATCCCGGTCAGCATGGGCTACGGATTGCTCGCGCTCTCGGCGCTGGGCGAAAGCCATATCTCGACCGCGATCCTCGCCGGCCTCTACGCGCCGGTCTTCGGCTGCATCGTGGCGGTGCTGCTCGGCGCCAACACCACCATGATCTATTCGCCGCGCAGCATCGTCACCTTCCTCATCGGTTCGCTCGTGCTGCACAGCCTGGTCCGTTCCAGCGTGCCGGCCTTGCAGACGGCTAGCACCGAGACCCTGCTCGCGCTCACCTTCCTGCTGGTATTCATTGCAGGCGGCTTCCAGGCGCTGTTCGGTCTGCTGCGCATGGGCACCCTGGTGAAGTACATCCCGGCGCCGGTCATCGCCGGCTTCCAGAACGCCGCGGCGGTGCTGATCTTCTTTTCCCAGCTCAACACCATGCTCGGCTTCACGCAGCCGGTGCCGGCGATCAGTATCTCGGCGATTCTCGGCGCCGTGCAGCCCCTCACCTTGCTGGTCGGCGTCATCACCTGCGCGCTGATCCTGAGAGGCGCGCGCATCACCAAGATCGTTCCCCCGACCATACTGGGGCTGATCGGCGGCGTCGCCCTGTTCTACCTGTTCGTGCTGCTCGGCTTGCGCGATTATCTCGGGCCGGTCGTCGGCGACATCCCGTTTGCGTGGCCGACCCCGCACTTTCTTGCGGAATTCAAAAACGTCCTCGCCAATCCGCAGCTGCTGCAGGCGTTACCGGCGCTGGTGACCGGCGCAGCGAGCCTCGCCATCGTCGCTTCCCTCGACGGGCTGTTATGCGCCCGTCTGGTCGAGACCGATTCCGGCAACCGCGTGCACAGCAATCGCGAACTGGTGCGGCTCGGCGTCGGCAACATGGCGGCGGCCAGCTTCGGCGGCATCGCCAACGGCATCAACCTCGGGTCGAGCTTCGCCAACCATCGCAGCGGCGCGCGCACGCCGCTGTCGCTGCTGGTGCACGCCGCCGTCATCCTGCTTACCATCGTCGCGTTTTCTCCGCTCATCAGCTACCTGCCGCGCGTGGTGATCGCCGCGATGCTGGTGGTGGTGGCGATCCAGCTGGTGGACCGGTGGACGCTGCAGATCCTGCGGAAGCTGTTCGCGCGCGATTTCACCAGCGCGCAGAGCATGTTGCTCGACCTCATGATCATCCTGATCGTGGCGGTGACCGCGATCACCATGAACATCGTGTTCGCGGTCGCGATCGGCGTGGCGGTGACGGTGCTGTTCTTCCTGTTCCGCATGAGCAAGTCGGTGATCCGCCGCGCCTACCGTTGCGACGCGGTACACTCGCGCAAGACGCGCGAGCCCAGGCTCATGAACATCCTTTCAGCGCACGGCGCGAGGATTCTCGTGCTCGAGCTCGAGGGGCCGATCTTCTTTGGCACCGCGGAAAACCTTGCGCTCTATCTCGAGTCGGCGTGGCGCGAAAACGTCTCCTACGTGATCATGGATCTGAAGCGCGTCAACGAGATCGACAGCACCGGCGCCAAGATCCTGCTGCAGACCCACGACCGCCTCACCAAGGAAGGCAAGTACCTGCTGCTGAGCTCTTTCCCGGAGGGCACCCAGCTTGCCGACTTCCTCAAGGACATGGGGGTCACCGCCGCGCTCACCCGAAACCGGCTGTTTCCCGACATCGACCGCGCCATCGAATGGGCGGAGGACCATTTGATCCTGTCCCAGATGGGCGACGTCGAGTCCGGCGTCGAGTTTCCGTTCAGCCAGCTCGACGTGTTCGCCAACATGAATGAAGCGGAACTTGCCGTGGTGAAGCAGGTGCTGTCCCGCCGGACCTACCGCGCAGGCGACATGGTATTCCGTGAGGGCGACAACAGCGACGAGCTCTACCTCATCGCCAAGGGCAGCGCCAGCGTGCGGCTGCGGCTTTCGGGCACCAAGCGCGAAACCCGCCTCATCACCTTCTCGCCCGGAACCGTGTTCGGCGAAGTGGCACTGCTCGACCAGGAAGCGCGCTCGGCAACTATCGAGGCGGACGAGGAGCTGGTGTGCTACGTGCTCACGCGCCGCAACTTCGAGAAACTCACCAGCGAGCACCCGGCAATCGCGATCAAACTGCTCACCAATCTCGGGCGCGAGCTCTCCAGCCGGCTGCGGCGCGCCAACCGCACCATCTACCAGCTCGCCAGCTGATGCAATCTTTAGCCACAGAGATCACAGAGAACACAGAGAACACAGAGAACACAGAGAATTGAGGCATCGAACCGATTATTTCTGCTGTTCTCTCTGTGAACTCTGTATCCTCTGTGCTAATCTCGTTTCTCGCGGCAGAAGCGCGAGAAAAAGCGCCACACCTCAAGCAATGCCACTGCCAGCAGCAACCTTACGCGCTGGGTTTTTCCCTGAATCCTGAATCCCGAATCCTGGATCCTGCTAATTGAGCTGGATGCGCTCGCCCCACGGCACCCTGGCTTTGCCCTTCACCAGCCACACCACCGGATAGTCGGGCGCGTGGCGCGGGAACTCGCCTTCGGCATCGGTAAAATAGAGCAGCAGGTCGGGTCGCAGCTGTCCGGCCGCGATCCAGTCGAATACCGGCGCGAAGCTCGTGCCGCCACCGCCGCCCACTTCGCGCGGCAGGACGATCGGCTCCCACGGCTGATATACCCAGGGTCCCTTGGGATCGAGACATTCATCGCAGGTGTGCAGCGTGACGCGCGCCCGGATCTGACCCTTGAGAGCGTCCACCTCCGTGGTGAATTGCGCCAGTTCCTCGCTGCCGATCGAGCCGCTGGTGTCGAGCGCGATATAGAGATTGACCTCCCCGCTCGAAAGGCGCGGCAGCAGCGCTTCGCCCTCGCGCCGTGACGGCCGCTGGAAGCTGTAGTCGTCGCGCGCCGCGCTCATCAGGTAGCGCGCGAGCAGGAACCGCCACGGCAGTTGCGGCTGGATCAGATCGTCGATCAGCCGCAGCCACGACTCGCCCAACCTTCCCGCCTGCCGCGCCTGTTGTGCGGCGGAAGCCATGCGGCTCTGCCACTGGCGAGCGAGCTGTTCGCGCTCCATCGGACCCGGTTGCTGCGGCGCCGACGCGGTGCCCGCGCCGCTCTCGTCCTGCGCGCGCTCGCCGAACAGATGACGGTCGAGCGTCTGTTCCGTCGTGTCCGGCGGTATCAGCGGGTAGATCTCCTCCGCCGACAGCCCGCGAAATTCCGGGTTGAGCAACGCTCCCGGCGGAGGCCTCAGCCCTTCGCCGGCCAGCAGCAGGTTGGCGGCGTGGTCGCAGGCGACGTCCCAGCGCCGGAGCGTGCGGTGGCTGCGGCGCGCGAAGTGCCCGAGCGCGCAGTGCATCGCCTCATGCGCGAGCACGAACTGGGTCTGCGCGAGAGTGAGGCCCGCGATGTAGCCGGGATTGAAGTAAAGCGCGCGCGCGTCGGTCGCGGTGGTCTCGCACCACGCCGGATCAGCCGCCTCCAGCGGCAGATGCATCACCAGCGCACCGATGAAGGGCTTCTCCAGGATCAGCCGCGTGCGCGCCGCACCGAGCTTGGTCTTGATTTCCTTAAGAGCTCTAAGATCGCTCACGTCGTGGACGCGAATTTGAGGTCGTAAAGCATCAAATCGTTGATGCTCGCCGCCCATTCGGCAAACTCGGGCACCGCGAACAGCGGCTTGCCGATGGAACGATGCATGTCGGTGACCAGCATCACGCCCATCTCGCGCTGAGGGAAGCTCTTCGCGTACTTGAGGATGTTGCCGTAGACCAGGGTGGCGTGCGACATGTCGCGCACCTGGACCGCGCGCCGCACCAGCGCGGCGGCGACCCCGTACTGCAGATCGATGCCGTGCGGTACCTGCGCGCTCTCGCCCCGCACGATGGCGTCGATGTCGGGCAACTCGCCCATGTTGTCCACGAAAGCCTTGAACTCGACGCCGGCCGCCAGCCCCACGCACGCCTGTAGCGCGTCGAGCAGGAGTTCCGGCGCATCCCCGAACTTGACGAGCGCCCGATGCGCGTATTCCCACGAGCGCGGGCTGGGAAACGCGACCGGATTCTGCGCCGGATTGAAATCGAACAGCAGGTCGGGGCGGAAGCGCAGAAACGCGATCACCCCCGGATCTATGTTCACCGCATGCGCCCACGCCACCCAGTCGTCGAGGTTGGGCTCGATTTCGTAGTGTGTGAAGCGGTTGGCGAGCGGCGTGGGCATGACATAGCTCACGCCGCGGTCGCCGTAACGGTTGCCTGCGGCGAAGATCACCCAGCCCCCTGGCACGCGGTACTCGCCGAGCCGGCGGTCGAGAATGAGTTGGTAAGCCGCCGCCGTGACGGTGGGCGGGGCCGAAGTGATTTCGTCAAGAAACAGGATGCCGCGCGCGCCGTGGCGCTTCTTGTCCGGCAGCAACGCCGGCACCGACCACTCCACGCGCTCCCCGCTCCGGAACGGTATGCCGCGCAGGTCGGTCGGCTCCATCTGGGAGAGCCGGATGTCGATCAGCGGCACACCGCGGTTCTTCGCGATCTGCGCGATGATCTGCGACTTGCCCACACCCGGCGGCCCCCACAGCATCACGGGCGTGTGGGCAAGCGTTTCGGTGCTCGTGTATTCGCGGTCGAGTATCTGCTGTATGTGTGACGGGCGCATGGGGTATGGGTCGCGAGTCACCCGTGACAGCGAAGCTATCACGACGCCGAGATGTTACCGTATAGTTATACCGTGACGAAACCCGCACTATCATGAAATTCTGCAGCCACTGCGGCGCCCCGGTGACGCTGCGCGTGCCGCCGGGCGATACCCTGCCCCGCCACGTCTGCGACGCCTGTCACGCCATCCACTACCAGAACCCGCGCATGGTCGTCGGCTGCATCGCGGAGTGGGGGGACAAGATCCTGCTGTGCCGCCGCGGCATTGAGCCGCGCTACGGCCTGTGGACCGTGCCGGCGGGATACCTGGAAAACGGCGAGACCACCTTCGAGGGTGCGATGCGCGAGACCCTGGAGGAAGCGAACGCTCGCGTCGAAATCGGCCCGCTCTATGCCCTCTACAACATCCCCCACATCAGCCAGGTCTACATTCTGTTCCGCGCGCGGCTGCTCGACTCCGACATCAAGGCCGGCGCCGAGACGCTCGAGGCGAGACTGCTCTTGGAGCATGAAATCCCCTGGGAGCAGCTCGCCTTCGCCACTATCCGTAACACGCTCACCGACTATTACAACGATCGCAAGCAGGGTGAGTACAAGTTCCACATGGGCACGATTGAGCCGCTGGCGAAAAGCGTGAAACGTGAAAAGTGAAATGTGCAAAAATAAGTGAATCCCGCAGGAGAAGCGCCATGACCGCACCGATTCCCACCATCAAGCCGGCGTTCCAATGGGACGATCCGCTGCTGCTTGAGGATCAGCTCACGGCCGAAGAACGCATGGTGCGCGATGCGGCGCGCGCTTATTGCCAGGAGAAGCTGATGCCGCGGGTGCTGGAAGCGAACCGGCACGAAAGGTTCCACCGCGAAATCATGAACGAGATGGGCGCGCTCGGCGCTGCTGAATTCTGCTGGCATGTCGCGCGCGACATGCACGGCGGCAACGGCATCGCCGACGAGTTCCACGTGATCCGCCACGTGATGAACCTCGAGGCAGTCAACACCTACGAAGGCACGCACGACATCCACGCCCTCATCCTCGGCCGCGCGCAGACCGGCATCCCGGCATTTAACTGAAGAAAGCTTTTCAAAACGGTCACTTAGCTGTAAGATTTGCGAAACTTATCCGGTGACCAGCTGTCATCGGGTAGGTTGCAGGGCCGTTAAGGCAAACAAGAACAGCATCAAAGGAGCAGGATTGAAGCCCACCGACATCGGTGTCCCAGACTATTTCCACAAGGTCGTAGACTGTCAGTGGGCATGTCCCGCCCACACACCCGTCCCTGAGTACATCCGGTTGATCGCCGCGGGTCGCTACAGCGACGCCTACATGGTCAACTGGTACTCCAACGTCTTCCCCGGCATCCTCGGGCGCACCTGTGACCGGCCGTGCGAGCCGGCGTGCCGCCGCGGTCGCGTCGAGGAGCACAACGCGGAAAAGCCGGAGCCGGTGGCGATCTGCCGTTTGAAACGCGTGGCTGCGGATTACAAGGACGACATCCGCGGCCGGTTGCCTAAAGTCCCCAAGCAGAAAAACGGCAAGCGCGTTGCCTGCATCGGCGCAGGGCCCGCTACGCTCACCGTCGCGCGCGACCTGCTGCCGCTCGGCTACCAGGTGGTGGTGTTCGACGCTGACCCGCTCGCGGGCGGCATGATCCGCAGCCAGATCCCGAAGTTCCGCCTGCCCGTGTCCGTCATCGACGAGGAAGTGGGCTACATCCTCGACCTGGGGGTGGAATTCCGCGGCGGCAAGCGCATCGACAGCATGAAGCAGCTGCTCACCGAGGACTACGACGCGATCTTCGTGGGCTGCGGCGCGCCGCGCGGGCGCGACCTCGACCTGCCGGGCCGCAAGGAAGCCGCCGCCAACATCCACATCGGGATAGACTGGCTCACCAGCGTCTCCTTCGGCCACATCGACAAGATCGGCAGGCGCGTAATCGTGCTGGGCGGCGGCAACACCGCCATGGACTGCTGCCGCTCCTCCAAGCGGCTGGGCGGCGAAGACGTGAAAGTAATCGTGCGCTCGGGCTTCGAGGAAATGAAGGCCTCGCCCTGGGAAAAGGAGGATGCGATGCACGAGGGCATCCCCATCCTCAACTACCTCGTTCCCAAGGCGTGTACCCACCAGAACGGCAGGCTCACCGGCGTCACGTTTGAGAAGGTGAAGGCGGTCTACGACGAAACAGGCCGCCGCAGCCTGGTGCCGACCGGCGAACCTGAGCAGCACTTTGAGTGCGACGACGTGCTGCTCGCGGTCGGCCAGGAAAACGCCTTCCCCTGGATCGAGCGCGACATCGGCATCGAGTTCGACCCATTGGGCATGCCAAAGGTGAACGAGGTCACGATGCAGTCCACGCTCCCGAACGTGTTCTTCGGCGGCGACGCGGCATTCGGGCCCAAAAATATCATCTGGGCGGTGGCCCACGGCCACGATGCCGCGATCTCGATAGACAAGCTGTGCAGCGGCGAGGACATCATAGTACGGCCGTCGCCGCTGGTGAACCTCGCGTCGCAGAAAATGGGCATCCACGAGTGGAGCTACGACAACGACATCTCGCTGGCTAACCGCTACAAGGTGCCCTGGCGCGACAAGAAGATAACGCTGAAGGACATCAAGGTCGAAGTCGAAATGGGCTTCGACCTCAAGACCGCTTTCGCCGAAGCGCAGCGCTGCCTGAACTGCGACGTGCAGACGGTGTTCACGGACAAGCTCTGCATCGAGTGCGACGCCTGCGTGGACATCTGTCCCATGGACTGCATCACCTTCACCGGGAACGG
>ERZ1292645.646-Hain-H14-02um-R2-646-length-11707-cov-6_pt1 | contig 11707 bp, 15 predicted proteins | sample MGYA00564401_ERZ1292645 | MGnify/ENA primary metagenome ERZ1292645 (study PRJEB36523, sample SAMEA6512644) | groundwater metagenome | collected 2019-01-09 | study: AquaDiva: Metagenomics assemblies of 32 groundwater samples | reverse complement strand
CAGAGTATAGAGAAGAGATATCCAGCTGGAAGATACAAAAAGTGATTGAAGAAGGAAACCTGTACTTTGACCATGTACAGCATAGAAGACAACAAAGAAAGAAAAAGCAGGCACAAAACAAACCAAAACAACGGATCACTCAGTTTGTGAAAGAACACAAAGTCCATCATTTATGGCATGTAGATACGGTTATCTTTACCCTCACCGAAGGAGGATACCGTTACTTGCTGACAGCTATTGATGATGTATCAAAACTGGCCTATGCCAGACTCTACACAACCCATTCCTCAAAACAAGCAGCAGAGTTTCTTAAAAGATTGCATTACCTGACAGAGGGAGAGATCATTAATCTGCATCATGACAATGGTTCAGAATTTGCTAAAGACTTCATCACAGCATGTGAAGAGCTTTCTCTCCCTCAATGGTACTCCAGAGTGAGAACACCAAAAGATAATGCAGTCCTTGAGAGGTTTAACAGAACGATACAAGAAGAGTTTGTTGAGATGATTGAGATTGGGTTAGAAGACACAAACCAGTTCAATGCCAAACTTACTGATTGGCTAATTGAATACAATTCTGTGAGACCTCACCAAGCCCTTGACTACCAAACTCCTCTCCAGTATATTGATACTCTCCAACACAGCAATGTGTTACCGATGCACTCTTCCAGTACAGTTGCTTGTCATAAGCTTAGGAGATTGATATAATAGTGGCTATAGTATTGGGCCGGTAGCTCAGCGGTAGAGCAGGAGCCTTTTAAGCTCTTGGTCACAGGTTCGATCCCTGTCCGGCTCACCGATGGTAACGTTATCGTTATCACAGTTAAGAATATCTTGGTATATCGGGCTAATCATTCGATTCGAATAGCCCGGATAGCTCCAAACCATACCCGAGAGAAATATCGAACCGAGAAGGCAGCGTATCTGACTTAGGCTCGAACAACCGTATGTTACGGACAAATCTTTTAATTTGGCCTTTATAAACTCCACGATCTTATCAATGTTATATTGCTCCAGGGTCGCTTCATCTTTTGCTGATTGAGCTGCAATCATTTTAGATTCAATTGCCGCATTTTGTTCTTTGAAGATTTCATCGGAATAAGTGCCTGCCATATTGGTCATATCTCATACAAATGCTGCAATCAATGAAATAAAAGCAAGGATATCAAGCCATTGTAAACATCTTTTTGGTTATCCAAATTTTGTTGGAACAATTCAAAGTTTCGTAGATGAATTCCTTGCTATCCCATACTTTAAAAAAATAAACCCAAACTCAGATATTATCATTGATAATGATCGATATTATTCAAAGCATTTTATTCCAAGAGATGCACAAGCATACTTAAAAAAACATTTATATCAAAAAGATGAGATCATTTATAAATCTAAACTTATTGAAGGTAATTTATCATACTTAGATGGTAGTAGTTTTCCTCTTAAAGATAAAACTAGCTCTACATATAAAGCTATTCTTGCTATGAAACAAAAAATCAGAAAGGAGGGAATTTTAAGTTTTGAGGATGCATATATCTTGGCAAACGAATATATTTTAGCCTTACCTAATGTAATTGATTTAATTCGAGCAAGATTTCAGAATATTTTTGTTGACGAGATGCAAGATATGGATACGCATCAATATAAATTACTTGAAGATCTTTTTTTTGAAAACACTGCAAATATAAATTATCAACGTATAGGAGACAAAAATCAAGCAATCTTTAATGGAGATGCTAAAGATAGCATGGTATGGGTAGATAGAGAAAAAATTAGGAAGCTTAACGGAAGTCATAGATTAAATCAGAATATAGCCAAAGTCGTAGAAGCATTTGCATTGTATCCGATACAAATTAGAGGTGAATGCGTAAACACCGATGGAAGTTTGATTGATATTAAACCCATAATTATAGTTTATGATAATAGTACAAAAACAAATGTTATTCATAAATTCTCCCAAAGGATTAAGAAATTAGAAAATTTAGGTGCTCTTCCCAAACCTAAAGAGCATGATTATCCGTACCATGCAATTTCATGGAATAAAGAATGGAAAAAAGAAGAAAATGCGAATGATAATAGTAAGCTTCGACTTATTGATTTTTTTCCTAAATTTACTTCAAAGAAACTATTATCCACGTTGGAATATGATTCTCTTGAAGACTATTTATTATTTTGTAAATTGGAAGATAAAAATATGCGATCAATTAGTGATAATATTTATGCAGGTTTATTGAAAATATTACGTTTAGAAAAAATCAAAACAATTGAAGGAAAGTATTACACGAAACATGCGTTAATTGAAAAAATTGATAGTATTGGAAAAATAGAAGAGTTTAGAGAAAGTCTATTTACTATTTGTCTTCTTATCGCAAAAGGAAGAAAAAGCGATGCATTATTAGAAATAAGAAGATATACTCTTATATTTTGTGCTTACTTTGACGAAAGTTTACCAAAAGATAGCGTTGATTTTATAAACACTTCAGTTGCTAAATCAGAAGTATATCCAAACGCTAATTCGTCTGAGCAATCAAGTCTAAATGTTCTAGAATTTGATGGAATAAAAGTTAATATAGGAACAGTCCATTCTGTCAAAGGTAGAACGCATACTGCGACATTATATCTAGAGTCCTATTTTCAATTAGATGGTAAGGGACTTAACGCAAAATCATATGAATCACAAAGACTTGTTGAACAATTTAAAGGAAATAAAATTGATAGTAATCTTAAGAAAAGAGGCCGTCAATCAACAAAAATGGTATACGTAGGGTTTTCTCGTCCGACACATTTACTATGTTTTGCGGTACATAAAGATAGATTTGACAAAGAAAACTTTTCAGACTTATGGGAAATTGATCAATCACTAGTACTTACCAGCTCCTGAATTGAATTTTGGACAAGAAAATAAAATGCTTGTGGATATGAATAACATCCCCAAAATTGATATAATATCCCAATGACTCTCTCAAAATCAGAATACATGCTCTTTCTCAGACAACCTGCTTGGTTGTGGCTGAAGAAACATGATAAATCAAAACTCCCAGAAGTAGACCTCGCTATGCAAGCTTTGTTTGACAACGGTCATTTATTTGAGTCGTATGCAGAACAATTGTTCCCAGAGAGTACCCGTCTCGGCTTTACGGACTACCTTACCTACGCTTCTCTCCCGAAACGTACAACTGAAGCTCTTGAAAGTGGCGCAAAAACAATCTTGCAAGGACGATTTGAAGCAGGACAGCTCACCTGTATTATCGATGTGTTGGATCGAGTAGAAGGAAATGTCTTTGATCTCTATGAAATCAAATCAAGCACTTCAGTCAAGATAGACCACGAATATGATCTGGCATTTCAAGTTGTTGTTCTTGAACAGGCTGGACTCACCATTCGTAATGTTAGCGTCATTCATGTGAATAATAAATATGTACGCGAAGGACTAATTGATTCTAAAGCAATAACAAAAACAACCGATGTAACCGAGGCGGTAAGGCTTCTTATTGATGAAACCAAACTAAATATCCAGCAAGCATTGAAAACAATACAATCGGACACTCCCCCCGGCATGTCACCACGGTTTGTCCGCCTTGGACCGATTGATGAATGGCTTGTCATCTATAAATCACTCTACACAGATCTTGCTCCTCATAGCATTTACCATCTCGCTACACTCAAGCCACAACTTGTGGGGGAACTGGAAGACTTGGGAGTAACACACATCAAAGATATCCCCGATCATGTCAAACTCAGTGAAAAACAACAAAGACAAGTACAAGCTACGAAAACTGATAAACGTATAATTGATAAAGAAAAGATTTTTGATTTTGTAGATAAACTAAAATATCCACTCTATTTTCTTGATTATGAAACCCTCAGTAGTGTCATCCCGTCCTTTGATGGTATACACCCCTACCAGCAAGTACCATTTCAATATTCACTTCACATAATTGAAAACCCCGGCGCTCCGATACAACACAAAGAATATCTGCATACAGAAAATACGCATCCCGGACTGCCCCTCTTACAACGACTTAAAGAAGACATTGGCAATACAGGGACTATTTTTGTCTGGTACGAAAAGTTTGAAAAGAGTCGCAATAAAGAGCTTGGCGAGATGTTCCCGGAGTATGCAGATTTTATGCAAAGTGTTAATAACCGAGTCATTGATCTGATGCTTCCATTTGCGCAAGGGTGGTTTGTCGATAAAGACTTTTATGGGAGTGCATCGATTAAAAAAGTGTTGCCTGTACTGGTAACAGATTTATCATACAAAGAACTCAATATCCAAGAAGGTGCGTCAGCACAACGCCTCTGGATGGAGACAATACTTGACGGAAAGAATACAGAGAAAAAGGCTCAAATTATGACGGATTTAATCGAGTACTGTAAACTTGATACGCTGGCTATGGTACAACTCTATAAGGTGTTGCAAGCTGAGATTTTAATAAGTAATAAAGAAGCTTAGCTTCTACCTATTCAACCCCAACCCTTCCATTACAAACCCAATCGACCAAAGGGGTAATGAGAGAAGAACAAGCCAGCCGAGAATGCCGACTTTTTTTCTCTTCAACACAATACTTGATCCTATGATCCCAAAGATCTCATGTGGGAGTGTCGCATAGTCACAAAATGGCCGACACCAGAGATGATTGGTTCGTAGCAGCGTCGCGAGAGGCGTATCGATATTATAAATTTGCAAAATATCCCGCAGTAAATGAATGACAAAAAAGGCAAGCAGGAGAGAAAAAAGTAGCTTTACAAAAGTATTCATACACTCTTAACATATTTCTTTATCATACTTGCGCTTTTGCAGAGTTTTTCCAGATCTGCGTTTATTTCCATGGTAATGAGTCCTTTATAGTTTTCTTTTTGTAACGTTTTCAGAAACCCTTCAAGAGGTAGCGTTCCATCACCCAAGGCAAGATGCATATGGTCTGGGAGGTGAAGCTTGGTATTTAACCACGTTTTTTTAAAATCACTCAGATGAATATTGACGATTCTTTGCTTATTTTCCAGATAGAACTGTGTTACGTCTTCACCAACTTGTGCCAAGTGGGTTACGTCAAAAGTGATACCAATCCCTGCATCACGCACCATTTTAGCAAATACATCTCCATTATAAGTATATACTGGTGTCGGAAGTGGGAAGGGATACCTTTGCATGTTTTCAATGCCAAAGGTAAGATGATACTGCTTTTGCAAAGCCTTTAGCTTACGGACAAACTCTCCTTCAAATAATTTCATTCCCAAGGCTCCAGAATGGAGGACAACGACAGAAGCAGAAAAGATTTGCGAAATTTGACAAAGCCTCTCTATTTCAGAAAGGGTAATAGTTGTTCTATTACTTAACGATTGATGAATACTGAGAACTGGCATCTGATACTTCTTGAGAATTGCTGTGACGGCTTGCATATCAGTATCGGAGGTATAACGAGGAATCAGTAGCTCGATTCCATCAACTCCAGCTTGTTTGAGAGAGCTAAAGATATACTCATGTGACAGCGAATGAAACATCGTCTGTTTGTTATCAAAAAAATCAATGACTTTCTCAATACCTGTTTGACGAAGTGGGATAAGATCAGAGACAGTAACCCATGCAGAGAGCTTCATCGTTAGATTGTTTCTCCTTCTTCAAGTGGTTCAATTTTTACCGAGTCCATCTCCAACCATTCTGCACCACTCTTTCCTTTCCCAAAGATAAACTCTCCCCGAGGAGTTGCAATTGCGTAGGCATTATCAAGCCAAGCAACAAAGCCTAATGGACGAGTTGGTGACTGTGGGACGTGCAGAGTAAGCTTATCATCAATATAAAATAGTGATTCATTTTTACGCCATTCAATGACATACGTATGCCACTGTGTCATGTCCTCAGTAATATGTTTATCGTGTGACCCTGCAAACCTTTGCAGCGATGAGCTTGCCATTTTGGTATTACCTGTTAGCCTCCCTAGTCCCATGGTAAGTGCCAAAGGAATACTTTGTAGGATCGCACCAGGTCGCATCGCATGAATTACCTGTGCTTTCCAACCCCAGCCAGGAACTCCAGGGACTAAAGCCATATTGGAGGGAGGAGCAGAATAAAAAAACCAAATTGCTTCAGGTAGCGTAAAAACTTTCCCTTCCATAGAAAAAGGCTTATTCCAGAAACCAAATCCAGCAGTACCTCGAAGAATATTGTTACTTTTCTCTGTGCTTTGTGCAGTAGCGGCAGGATGAGACGAATGTGCGCGTACAGTCATGCACAGTGGTGGCTTCCAGAGATAATCTGATCTTGCCAACATGGTATAGTCATCAATTTGTGCATCGGTATACGCTCCTTGTTTTGCAGAAGGAAAGCCCATGCGTAGTATTGACTTGGAGAATTGTAATGTACCACCACCTCTGGTAACTTGTGTCCAATGGGGATCAGCTTTGCCCTTAAAATCATCAAAAATCTGCATCTCTAGTATTATACGGGATAAGTACCTATAATTCTAATAAGTAAAATCTCTACCCATTATGGATAAAACAATAACCGTTGATAAACTTAATCTCTTCTATCAAGAACATGGAAAGGGTGAAAAAAGTATACTATTGCTCCATGGCTGGGGGCAGTCTCACGCTTTTTGGAAAGATTTCATCAGCAGGTTTGCAAAAGACTATCATATCTATGTTCTCGATCTTCCCGGCTTTGGGCTTAGTCAGGAGCCACTCAAGACATGGAAAATAGAAGACTATGCAAGTTTTGTCCGCGCATTTGTTACGGAGCTCAAAATTGATAACCCTATCATTATTGGACATTCATTTGGTGGAAGAATTGCCATCGTGTATACATCAAAATTCCCTGTCAAAAAACTTATCTTATATAGCACAGGAGGAGGAGTACCTGAGAGATCACCACTGAAGATCGTGAATAAATATGTTATTGTGGGTGTTGGTAAATATCTCTTTCCCAACTTTCTCTATCAATGCTACTCAATCTACTTAAGACCCAAAGCATATGAAAATAAGGTTCTTATCAACAAAAAAAGATCTCGACGTATGCTTGATATTTACTCTCAACCTCCTCAGTACCTACAAGATTCAATAAAAAAGATCTCTGTAGAGACGCTTATCGTTGTAGGGAAAAAGGATTTTATAACAAAGCCTGCTATTGGTATAAAAATACACAAACTTATAAGAAACTCGCAGTTGGTAGAGATACGAGAGGCAACACACTTTGCTCATTTGGAAGCACCTGGAATATTTTATGATGCCGTTGAAAAATTCCTCGAAGATCGTATGAAATAAAATCGAACTACAGGTGCTTCAATTAGATACTATTTGATGCATATATTTCTAGTTGACATACTAGATGTAGCGCAATATTATTATTTTAACACTAAATAGTTTTTACTATAGAAAATAAGGAGGGGGTGATACTATATGGCACATTCAAAAACAACCAGTAAACCTATTGCATCGAAAGCATCTAAACAGTTAAGCAGTAAAACAACGTCTAAAACTGCAAAGTCTGTTGCAGGAAGCGCTTTGAGTCAAAAACATGGGAAGAAAGGCAAATAGGTCTTTAAAAAACTGGCGGGGATAATCCTCCCCTCCCAAATAGTGCGGGTTAGCTTACCTCACTCCTCCTCCTAAGGTCATTAAGGTGGCTTTAGGGGGGAGAGCTTAGAGTAAGTTATCCCAAGCTAGATGCGGAGAGGGGGTGAAAAAAATGGTAAGATTTAATATCTTCAAGGATACTGCTGGAGAGTATCGATGGCAACTTGTCGCAGCCAACAACGAAATCGTTGGTTGGAGCGAAGGTTATACAACCAAACAAGGAGCCATCAATTCAGCGCAATGGGTTAAAACCAATGCGTATTCAGCTCCTATCAACGATCTGACTTAATCTGTTAGATCAAAAACTCCTCGTCAGTTTTTTGAAGAGCTATACTTCACTCGTACAAATGATAAAAGGACAGATATGGTAACAAAAGAACAATTAGAAGAATTTCAAGAGATATATTTCCAAAAATATAATATAAGATTGAGTAACGAAGAGGCAACGGAACAAGCAAATGCCCTTCTCAACTTAATGAAAATACTTCTTAAACCCGATACTAAAAAAGCTTAGTAGCTTTATCGCTGTTTGGTTTTGCTGATTTTTGCTTGTTCCATTTCACTAATCAACATCCGTACAGCTATATCAAGCATGCCTAATGTTGCCTTAGCTCGCTCATAGGTATCTTTAGCATCTTTCCCCATTCCAGAAATTGCCAAGATATGTAAAGCTTCTGTAGGAATTCCGTCTATTTTGTCTTGTAACTCTTTTTTTAACATACTACCTCCTTTCTTTATTTTTTGTTATTCTAGCACAGCTTAGAAGGGGGGTGATGTGTATGCCAAGAGTAGCATGGCGAAATCTTTCTTTTTGGAAAAAGATAGGAAGCAATGTGAAGAACGTCAGAAAATGGCGTGGGTTGACCGATCTTGAGGTTTCCGAGAAAACAGGAATAGATCTGAAGAGATATCGGAAGATAGAACGAGGACAGACAGAATCTGTAACGCTCGAAGAAGTAGTAATTCTTGTAAATCTTTTTGAGGTTTATCAGGGGGAAATACTTCCAGATATCACGGGATAATCTATGAGTCTAGCTGCCCCTAGACTTTTTTGCTCCTTACTTTCCTCTTGCTGACTCTAAAAAATTCGTTCATAATCGATATACTAGAGTCCCGTGAATAATTTAAACCCATAGTTTATTTCTGGGCACAAAAATGATATACTCTAAAATAAACTATTTATGAATACCGATAAAAAAGAAAAGATTGATCCTAAACTTGCAGCTCAAATAAAAGCGACACGCGAAAAGAAAGGGCTAACCCAAGCGGAAGTTGCCAAACAAGCAAGTGTCACAGAAACTTTCTATGCAATGACAGAACGAGGAGAAGCAAACCCCTCATATGCAAAGCTCGATAGAATTCTTAATGTTCTTGGTCTTAAAATTGTCGCTAAAAAGCAATAACTTTAGCTTTCCAAGATTCCACCCACTGTTTTTCTAAATCTCTCTCTAAACATCTGCAACATTTTGGAATAAATTTCTACCTGTTCTTTTGTTGCGTTTTCAGGATCTGTTGCTTGCAGAATCGTTAAGACATCATCTTTTGATTTAATATCTAATTTATGAATAACAGCGTAACTGTAAGCTTTTTTGAGTTTATTCCCATTATTTCTTAACCACTCTTTTGCCGACACATTTTTAGTCATAGTACACCCCCTTTCATTTTAGCAACTTAAAAATCATTAAAACTAGTCTCCTCCTCAGACTCATGATATACTCGTCTTAGATCATCTAACCAGGCTAACGCTTTTTCAAACTGGGGATTACTCGGGTCACCAACAGGGACTAATTGTCCTTTATTTTTCTCATTTAGCTTGATATACGGGGCTAATTTAGCAGTTCCAAAAAGTAAGTCATTGTAAGTCGGAGCCTCGTCGAATAGTAAGCCAAAATATGCAGCCTGCTTAAGTGGGTCTGAGCTTCCAAGTAAGAGCTCTTGAAGGTGTTCCAAAAAGTATGAGACGTTATCCATGACGATCTCCATATTAAGGATTTCATCTGCTGTATTACTTTTCTCATTCTCCAATGTAAGAAGTAAAATATAGACGAATTACTAAGAGATGCTAATCTTATTTAGCTGCCATAACAAAATCTACGTACCGAGAAGGGGTGACTTCATATATGCCATCAGTTTCTCCATGCTTTAGGCTTCTTTCCATATCTCTTCTGGAAGAGAATGTTAAGGCAGGTTCTCTTGTTATACGAGAAAATCCTGCTTCTCTTAATTCCTCGTCGGAAATATTCTCATATTCTTCAACCAACAGAAGTCGTCCATCCTCGTTTAATACTCGTGCTGCTTCTGCAAAAAACCTTGTTCTTTTAGTTTCGGGGAAAGTAATTAAAGGACTGTTATCTGTCAAATTGGGTAAGAGGATATTTGTATGTACAGAATCAAAAACTCCATCAGCAAAAGAGAGACGTTGTGCATCACCATATACAAAACCTGATGCCTCTGGCAACTTACTAGTTGATTCACCTTCAACATCAGTAACATAACATAATGCGTCAGGATGAATGAAACGTACACTAGATGTGTATTCTTTTACCGTATCCTCAGTTAACGCTCCTGCTAATAATGTCCGTTGTGGTTCTCCTGTCTTTCTAGGTTCTTCTTGTTGACGTTGAAGTCCTCGTATATAACTAGAAGCAAAAAGTCCATAAGAAAAATATGTAGGGGGTAAATCAAGCAGTGTTTCTGCTAATTGACCAAACTGCTGGAACCTTTCTGCTTTACCTCGTTCTGTTCCATGTTGTCCTACGTATTTATCTGTAAGCGATGTCATATATCTAAGATTATGGGTACTATAAACCACTCCAACTTCATGTGGTTTAACATCTGATGGTGTTAAGCTATTTAAGGCAGCAATTCTTTGTGAGAGTTGTCTATCTTCGTCTCTAATCTTCTTAATGCCTGAGTTACCTCTGAAAAATTCCATAACATATTATACTATGGGTTTCTGATATGGTCAAGTTCTATGAAAATATGTTAATATAGGGAAGCACACTCAATCGGATATCTGTCGGATATTTTTTTGTAACTTATGAAGCACGGATTGATCCTTAGTCTCAATAGAGCTGACGGTTACTTTCAGTGATTTGATGGGGGACAAGTGATTGTTGAAAATAATGTCCTTCTCCCGATACTCTAGTACTGTTCCACGTGTCATGAGTTTCTCCAATGCTTCGACTACTGTTGGAATCTTTTTTTGCTTTTCGTCTAACATACTCATTGAATTCTATTCAACCAATTTACTACAAAAAAAGAAAACATATTAGAAGTGACCGCTTAATACTATAGGTTGATTTTATTTCTGAATTATGGTATATTTAAGCCTATGACTGCTGAACAACCAAGAAAACCAGAGCTTCATATGAGTCCGATTAAACAAGGTTTTGCATTTAATGCAGAAGGAGGGGGAGGTATTGCCTGTGGCATAACCGATTTAGGTAATGGAAAACGTCTTCTTACGGTGAAGCATGTTCAAGTACCTGATGAATTAATGAATCAAGGTCGAGGTGGGCAATTATATAATCGTGCAGTTCAAGAAGGTATTGCAAGAGGAGCAACTGAATTATTTGCTGCATTTCAACAGCCATCAGCACTTAGAATCCATTTTCGATTGTTTGGAGATGGTGTTTCACGTATTAACCGAGTAACTAAACGTGCAAATGATGCCTTAGGCTTACCTACAGCATCAGCAGCACTTGATTCAATGGGCGAATTGCCAGAAGATGAAGGATCTATGTATACAAAAGTTGATTTAACAAACCCAACTGTATTAGCAAGATTGAGAAGAAAGATTCATTTACCTTTGCCTCCAACCGCACCTCAACCACCGCTTGGGAGTGAAGGTTCTTCTTCATCGGGAGATAGCGAAGGTAATAGTGGTATTGGGACAGTAAAAGGAGGTTTACGAGAAGCAGATAAAAAAGTTACTGATATTGTTGGAGTATTAGATGCCGGGGAAGAAGCACTCACAGAGGCTATTGCTACTATGGCTGCTGCTACAGATGGTTCTGAAAATCCCAAAGCTGTGGATAGCTTAGCCAGAATTCGGGATGTACAAGCAGAGTTAAAAAGGATGGCAGGTGGTCTGGCCGCAGCACAGCAAGAGACATGAGATTATGAGGGTGGATTATAGC
>ERZ1292645.645-Hain-H14-02um-R2-645-length-11710-cov-9_pt1 | contig 11710 bp, 8 predicted proteins | sample MGYA00564401_ERZ1292645 | MGnify/ENA primary metagenome ERZ1292645 (study PRJEB36523, sample SAMEA6512644) | groundwater metagenome | collected 2019-01-09 | study: AquaDiva: Metagenomics assemblies of 32 groundwater samples | reverse complement strand
CTGATCGCGGTGGTCTACATCGGCCTGGTGGCGCTGGTGCAGGCCGACATGAAGAAGCTGATCGCGTACTCCTCGATCTCGCACATGGGCTTCGTCACGCTCGGCATCTTCATCTTCAACGCGATCGGCATGGAGGGCGCGATCATTCAGATGATCTCGCACGGCTTCATCTCGGGCGCGCTGTTTTTGTGCGTGGGCGTGCTCTACGACCGCATGCACTCGCGGATGATCGCCGACTACGGCGGGGTGGTGAACACCATGCCGGTGTTCGCGGCGCTGTTCATGCTGTTCGCGATGGCGAATTCGGGTCTGCCCGGCACCAGCGGCTTCGTCGGCGAGTTCATGGTGATCCTGGGCGCGGTCAAGGTCAACTTCTGGTACGCGGCCGCGGCGGCGACCACGCTGGTTTTCGGCGCGGCCTATACGCTGTGGATGTACAAGCGCGTGATCTTCGGCGCCGTGACGAACCATCACGTCGCCGCGTTATCGGACCTGAGCGCGCGCGAGTTCCTGGTGCTGGGGCTGCTCGCGCTGGCGGTGCTGGTGATGGGCGTGTGGCCCAACCCGTTCGCCGAGGTGCTGCACACCTCGGTCAACGACCTGCTCAACCACGTGACGCAGAGCAAGCTGCCGTAGAGTCCGTAAGAAAAAGAACAAACATTAGCCGCAGATAAACGCAGATAAACGCCGATGAAAATCCATGAATCTCAAGTATTCACGGGGTTGATGTTATCGGCGTCCATCGGCGGCTTAATTGTTCTGCGTCTTACTGTTACGCGCTCTTAGGGTAAAAACGAGTCAGCGATGCAATATATAACGCCGCTCCTGCCCGCGTATCCCGAGCTGTTCCTGCTCGTGATGGTATGCGTCATCCTGGTCGTGGATCTCTTTTTGAGCGACGACCACCGCGTGGTCACCTATGCGCTCACCCAGATCGCGTTCGCCGGCGCGCTCGCGATCACCTTTCTCACCTCCACGGCGGAGCCGGCGTACACCTTCAGCGGCATGTTCGTGGACGACCTGATGTCGGACGTGCTGAAGCTGCTCACCTACCTCGGCGTGATGACGATGCTGGTCTATTCGCGGGCCTACATCGCCGCGCGCGGCATGTTCCGCGGCGAATTCTTCGTGCTGGCGCTGTTCGCGACGCTGGGCATGATGATCATGATCTCGGCCAACCATCTGCTCACGCTTTATCTCGGGCTCGAACTGCTCTCGCTCTCGCTCTACTCGATGGTGGCGCTGCAGCGCGATTCCGCCGTGGCGACCGAGGCGGCGATGAAGTACTTCGTGCTCGGGGCCCTTGCCTCCGGCATGCTGCTCTACGGCATGTCCATGCTCTACGGCGCGACCGGCACGCTTGAGATCACGCGGCTGGCCGAAGTCATCCTCAATCTCGGCGCCCGGGACGTGGTGCTGGTGTTCGCGCTGGTATTCATCGTCGCCGGGCTGGGCTTCAAGCTCGGCGCGGTGCCGTTCCATATGTGGGTGCCGGACGTCTACCACGGCGCGCCCACCGCGGTGACGGTGTTCATCGGCTCGGCGCCGAAGCTCGCCGCCTTCGCGTTCATCATGCGGCTGCTGGTGCAGGGCCTCGGGGCGGAACAGCTGGTGGCGGAGTGGCAGCAGATGCTGATCGTGATGGCGGTGCTCTCGCTCGCCATCGGCAACGTCACCGCCATCGCCCAGACCAATCTCAAGCGCATGCTGGCGTATTCGACCATCGGCCACATGGGCTTCCTGCTGCTCGGCATACTGTCGGGGGACCTCATCGGCTACAGCGCCGGCATGTTCTACGTGGTGGTCTACATGCTGATGAACCTGGGTTCCTTCGGCATGATCATGGTGCTTTCGCGCAGCGGATTCGAGGCCGAGAACCTGGAGGACTTCAGGGGGCTCAACGCGCGCAGCCCTTGGTATGCGTTCATGATGCTGCTGCTGATGTTCTCCATGGCGGGGGTGCCGCCGACGGTGGGCTTCTATGCGAAGCTGACGGTGCTGCAGGCGGTCATCAACGCGGGCTACGTCTGGCTCGCCGTGGTCGCGGTGCTGTTTTCCCTGATCGGCGCCTACTACTACGCGCGGCTCGTCAAGCTCATGTACTTCGACGCGCCGGCGGATACCGCCCCGATCGCCCCGCGCGGCGACGTGCGCACGCTGATGAGCGCGAACGGCCTCGCGATGCTGGTGTTCGGCATCATGCCCGAGCCGCTGATGGCGCTTTGCATCCGCTCGATCCAGGTCTCGCTGTAAAGGAACCGTAAGCGGTTAGCAGTGAGCAGTCAGCCGCGGGCCGCCGGCGGCGGGCCGTGAGGGTCAACCGCTCACCGCTTACCGCTCACATGTGCCTGACCCGACCATGACCAACAAAATACCCGATTTCACCGAGCGTACTCTGAGTTCGAAGACCGTCTATCGCGGCAATCTCCTGCACGTGCTGGAGGACGAGGTGCGGCTGCCGGACGGAAGGCACGCGCGGCGCGAGTACGTCCGGCACCCCGGGGCGGTGATGATGCTGCCTTTTCTCGACCGCGACACGGTGGTGCTGGTGCGGCAGTATCGCTACCCGCTGCGCCGGCACTTTCACGAGTTGCCGGCCGGGAAGATCGATCACGGGGAGGAGCCGCTGGCGACGGCGCAGCGCGAATTGCGGGAAGAGTGCGGCTACGAGGCGAAGGTCTGGCGGCACCTCACGACGGTCCACCCCTGCATCGGCTATTCCGACGAGCGCATCGAGCTCTACCTCGCGCGCGATCTGATCCCCGTCGGCCACGCGCCGGACGAGGGCGAGTTCCTCGAGGTCGTGACGATGCCGTTGGAGCAGGCGCTCGAGTGGGTGAGGAGCGGCACGATAACCGACGCGAAGACCGTGGTCGGCCTGCTCTGGGCCGAGCGCATCGCTGCGGGCGGCTGGTAGCAGCCGTTACCCGCTTTTTCACCACAGAGGCACAGAGACGCTCAGAGAAATACTAAAAGCAGAACAGCAAGGGTGAAGATTCGAAAAAAGAAGAGCTGTTGTCGATCGTTTGTTCAGGTTTTCTTGGCGTCCTCGGCGGTTGAAGCTCTTCGTTCTTTCTCTGTGCCTCTGTGCCTCTGTGTCTCTGTGGTTCAGTGTGATATCCAGGTCAAGCGGCGCTGGCGCTGCTGGCGATCCCCGGCTCGTCCCACCCGTCGAGCAGCACCGGGCGGTGGAAGAGGTGGCCCTGGCCGAATTGCGTACCCATCTCAATCAGCAGCTTGAGCACTTCGGGCGTTTCCACCCACTCCGCGATGACCTGCTTGTCCAGCTCGCGCGCGACGTCGTTCAGCGCCTTCACGAAAATGCGGCTGCCCTCATCGGTGGCGAGGTCGCGGATGAAGCTGCCGTCGATCTTCAGATAATCGACCTCGAACCGCTTCAGATAGTAAAACGAGCTGAAGCCGGCGCCGAAGTCGTCGAGCGCGAAGCGGCAGCCCATGTCCTTCAGTTGGCGGATGAAGGTGAGCGTGACGTCGATCTCCGACATCGCGGCGGTTTCCGTGATCTCGAACACGAGCTGGCCCGGGTTGACGCCGCTGTCGCGCAGCAGGGCGAGGAAACGCTTAATCCAGCGCTGGTCCGAAATGGACACCCGGGAGAGGTTTACGAAGTAGCGCAGCTTTTTGCCGATCTGCCTGCTATCGCTCATGAAGGCAAGCAGCTTTTCGACCACGCGCAGATCGATCTCCTGGATCAGCCCCAGCGATTCGGCAAGCTCGATGAAGTTGCCGGGCAGGATGTAGCGTCCGTCCTCGTCGCGAATTCGCGCCAGGACCTCGCGATGCACGGGTTTCTGGTCTTTCAGCCGCACCACCGGCTGGCAGAACAGGATCAATCGATCCTCGTCGAGCGCGTCGCGCAGCGTCTTTGCCCAGTGTATGCGCTTGTGCGTGCTGCGCAGGCTGTCGGAATCCTGGTCGAACAGCGCGTGGCGGTTGCGGCCGAGGTCCTTGGCCTGGTACATCGCAATGTCCACGTTGGACAGCAGCGCCAGCACGTCGTTGCCGTGGAACGGGTAGAGCGCGATGCCCGCCGAGACAGTGAGATTGGAAATCACCTTGTGTTCGCCCGCCTGGAAGCGGTAATGACGCACCGCCTCGAGCGCCTGCTCGGCGACGTCGGTCGCCTCCTTGCGCAGCGCCGTGGGCAGGTGGATCGCAAACTCGTCGCCGCCGAGGCGGTAGAGCTCGCCGTTCAAGCCGCGCATCATGTCGCGGAGCACGCTGCCCACACCGATGATCAGCTGGTCGCCCGTACGGTGGCCGAAGTTGTCGTTGATGTACTTGAAATGATCGACGTCGAGAAACAGCAGGGCGCCGACGCCGCTCAACTCCATGGCTTCCTCGATACGGCGCTGCAGGCTATGGCGGTTGGGAAGGTCGGTCAGCGCGTCGTGCATCGCCAGGTGCTCGATGCGCTGGGTCGCCAGATGCTGCTCGGTGACGTCCCGCGCGGTGCCACGGATGCCGAACTCGGCCCCATTGTCGTCGAGCAGCACGCGCGCGTTGATGCCGATCCAGCGATCCTCGCCCTTGGTGGTGAAGAGGTGGCTTACATAGTTCTTGACTTCAGCGTGGCGCTTGAGCGTCGCCAGAAAGCGCCGGTTGGAGATATGGGAGACGCCCGCCTCGAAATCGAAAAAGCAGCGCCCGATGAGGTCCTTGGGCGCCAGCCCGAAGATATCGTGGGCGGCATTGTTGAGATAGGTGAAACGGCCTTGCGCGTCGGTGGTCCAGATCAGGTCGTGCGAGGTCTCGACCAGGTCGCGGTAGCGGTTTTCACTCTCCATCAGCAGCTGAATGATGCGGCGCTTCTCGGCGAGCGACTTGCGGATCGTCGCCAGTTCCTTGTTGGTCTTGTCGTTGTTGGCGTGGAACCCCGGGGCCGCCAGGCGGTCGATCAGTTCCCTGGAATAACGGCGGTGCCCGCCGTCGGTGCGCGATGCAACCAGCACGGCTTGCTCATCCCAGCGCCGCAGCTTCTGGATTGGTATTCCCAGCATTTCAGACACTTGCTGAATGCTGTATTCCATCGTCGGATTACTCAAACTGACCTCCCTGTCGCGCATAGGCGTGTCCGTCACAGCCGCCCGCCGCGAGCCTTGCTTTGTGAGGTGTGCGTTTCATGTCAGTGTATCAGAGCCGTGGTGTACGAGCGAAGCGCCAGGAGTTTGTCGGACTTCGACCCGACAAACTCCTGAGCAGCCTGTCGGACCGCTAAATCCGACAGGCTGCTAGGCGCACCATCCGTGCGTCGCCCACGGTACTGGCTGGTGGTCGGCACGCGCAGGCGCGCGCCGCCCTTGGCCCAGGCAAAGCCGAGCCTCGGATGCAGGGTAAAGCCGGCCTCGTCCTGGAACACCACGGTCATTCGCTGTGAGCGCCCGCAGTGTTTTTTAGTGCCCGCCGAAACCGGCGGGCATCTTCCGAACGGGCCTGCACGTTGGTGTGGTCGGCGCGCTGCAAGCGGTAGCCGAGCTGATGCATCCAGTTCTGCGCTTGCCGCACCTTCAACGAGATCCCGAACTGGTGCTTCAGATGCACCCCCCGCGTCGGCCCGTCCCAGTGCGCGCGGTTCAGCCCAAAGGCCTGCGGCGAGCGCTCCGGGTGGGCGGAAATGTCGCGCCGCAGCCTGGCGCTCAGCGCGGCTGGCCGTCCCGGCCGTGGCTAATGCCACTTGGTAGGGGTTGCATTGAGCAAAGCTCCCGATCGCCCCGCCAAATTCAAAAGCGGCGTCACCCGCCTTGCGGTTCAAATCGGCGAAAGCGTTGCCAATCGATTTGGCGGTGCCCTTAAGAAGGCTTGCCAGGGTCTGCAAAGCGACAGGGATCCCCTTTATCAGTTTGCCGAGTTGGTTTCCCAGCTGGAATGAAAGCCCGACAGTCGCAGCAGCTGCAAAGAAGATGACGAGTTTCACCGACGCTTCAAGCTCGCTGTCCCACCGGCCGTTGGCATCAAACAAATTGGTGACAAATCGTCCGACCGCTTGGGCAACCTGAAAGTCAACCGGGAACGGCGGCACATAACCAGGATCGATGGGTTCATCCCACCAAGTCGGCCTGTTGATCGCGTGAGTAAACCAGCCGGAATGCCCCGCAGCAGCAAAATTAACCCGATGCGCAACGACTCCCCCACCAACCGGAGAGCCGCCCAGTAAGTGAATCGCATCGCCCTTCAGAATAGGAGCGGGAAATGAAAGCTTTAATGCAATGACGTGGTGTTCTCCGTTTATGACGGAAGTTTTGTCTGAAAGTGCAACCGCGCCAGGCGACCGCGTGATACCGGGAGCGTTGAAAGTATAGAAATGGAGCCGAGAGGGTTTGATCGCAAATTTCGGATGACTTGTTGAACCCGGAACATTGGGGTCTGGAAGGTTACGCCCAATTGATAGGACGGACGTGGCATTCGCCTCGGAAACCAGGTTGGTGTCATTGGCTGCCCATTGAACCAATGCACCGCCCAGGCTATGGCCGATCAACTCGATGTTTCTCCCCGCGACAAGATTCGTGGCAAGCCAACTGTTGATGACCAATGAAGCGCTGCTAAACTGGGATTTTCCAATGTCACTCACAACAGCATAGAGATCTGAAGGTTTTTTTCGCTCAGTGCCACGAATAGCAAGGATGCGCGCGTTCTGCGCCCCGCTGGTATCAGCAACCGTTGGTCTTAGAGCGTAGGCATAGAAGCCGCTGCCTTGATTAAGCTCGCCAGGAACGCCAGTCCCATCGGTAACGGCGTTCGGGTTAAAGCTCGTATCGAGCTCCCAGCCAGCAGGAATGGAACATTTCCCACTGTACACCCGTTCTGCGACATCACGCGCCAATGAATACTCGATCAGGCGGCTCATTGGATTTCTCCCTCATCTTTTCTGCTATGCGACAAATAGGTTTAGGCCGCCGCAGCCGCGTATTCCGTCGTCCTCGGCCGTCCAGCGCTTCCTGGCCGTACCCGCCGTGCCAGCTGTTCGATCCGGTCCTTGAACCGGTTTCCATCCAGCGCGAAACCGCGATTCGTCGAAGTCCCGGTCTCGGCCGGCACTCGGTCATAGGAGGGCTGGCTGAACAACTCGTGGTAGGCAGGCTGCCGCTCGCGTTGGGTCGCCCCTAACTTGAGATAGAGAGGGTGATCCCGGATCACCGTGTCTGCGCAGCCATTGGCGTGATGGTTGTAGCTCGACCAGCGGTAGTCTGCCGGGGTCGCGACCAGGCATGCGCGAACGGGTGTCGATTCGATGGAGCGGTAACAGGCGAGCAGATCTCGCTCGCTATCAAGCAGAGTGGACTTGACCCCGTTCTCCCAGAAGGCGCCGTGCCGCTGGTAGATATAGTTCATGTACTCCACGTAGCGGCCGCTAACGCAGCGCATCATCAGCGAGAGTCGATACTCAGCGTCCGGACTGACGAGCAGTTGCACATGGTCGGGCATCAGCACGTAAGCATGGATCGCGCACCGGTGACGCTCCGCGGATTCCCCAAGGAAATCCAGGTAGACAAGGTAATCGTCATCGGCAAAAAAGCATGGAGAACCATCGTTCCTGCGTTTAACAACGTGGTGCGCAGTCCCAGCCGATCTGAGGGGTGTTGTGTAACACATATCGCGCTCCTAAAAAAAGAACCGTATTAGTGAACCTGCTGCGATTCGCCGAGACCGTTCTGGCGCGAAACCAGCCGCTGCATGAGCTTGACGTCGCGGGGATTGAGCCGGAGCGTGCTGTCGACCCAGATCTGCACGATGTCGAGCAGTTCTTCGAAGTCGATCCTGTGCACGCGCCGCCGCACCGCCGCGAGCGCAGCGAGGCCGTTACGGCTGCGCGCGCGGCGCTTGATCAGGGCGGCCACTTCGGCTTCGCCCTGGCCGTCTTCCGCCGCCAGTTCGATCACGCCGAGCGCCACCATCTCCTCCGCGCTGTAGATCTTGCCGCTGGTGAGGATCTCTTCCGCGCCCCGCTGGCCGACCCGGCGCTCGAGGAAGGAGTAGGCCCCCATACCCGGGAACAGGTTGAACAGTATCTCGGGGAAACCGAAGCGCGCACTTTTCTCGGCGATGACGACATCGCTCGAAAGCGCCGCCTCGAATCCGCCGCCGAGGCATTCCCCCTGCACCAGCGAGATGGTGGTGATCGGCAGCTCGTGCCCGATGTAGTTGCGGTAGAGCACGTCGATGCACGCGCGCCCGTAACGCAACAGGCCCTGGCGGTCGCGCACGTCGATCAATTGCTTGAACAGGTCGAGATCGCCGCCGAGGTTGAACACGCCGGGCGTGGCGGAAGCCAGCACCACGTACTCGATCGGGTGTTCTTCCCCGTAGCAATCGACCCGCGCGCCGCTTGAGCCGAGAAAGTCGTAATAAGCGCGGATGTGGGCGAGCAGCGCCGGATTGAAGCACGGGCGCGGCTCCGGCGCCCAGCGCGACCACATCGCCCGCATCTGCTTGTCGAAGTGGACGCGCAACTGTGGCGAAAAGTCGAATTCGATACCGTTGGGATGAGGTTGGCTTGCAGGTAATTGACGCGCTTCCAGTACCGCAGCCGGGACGAGCTTGAGTTGGCGTGCGGGTAGTTGACGCACTTCGAGTACCGCAGCTGGGACGAGCATTTCCATGGTAATTCTCCCCGAGAGAAAAAATGGAACTGGTTAAAAACGACAGCGTGATGCGACCCTGCGCTTCAATTAAATGGCAACTATTTTTAAAAAGCAAATCTAACAATTTGTTAGATTTTATTTTTCGTATTTAAAAACAGGGGGTAACGATTATGCACCAATGCCTCCCAGTTGAAAATCTACCAATCTGTTATTACGCCTTGTGCAGCGCAAGATGCGAGGGTAACAATGATCCGCCCGCTGGAAGATTTGACGCGGGCGGGATTAACAGTTAAAAAGTAGGTTTAAGTACACCCGCTAAGTCATTGTGATTCACGCACTTTTTCGTTTGCTTCTGCGGCTGTTGTTCCGGGTGCGAGTGGAGGGGGATACCGGCGCCCTGAACGCTCCCCGGCCGCTCATCGTCGCCAACCACGAGTCGGCGCTGGACTGCATCCTGCTCGCGCTGTTCTTGCCGGTGAAGGTGACTGTTGCGGTGTCGCCCGACGATCTCAGGCACCCCCTCCTGCGCTGGCTGATCGCGCGGCTCCCGCACGTCACGATCGAGCCGGCGCGACCTCTCGAGCTCAAGCGTCTGGTACGCACCATCCAGCGCGGCGCGGCGGTGGCGGTCTTCCCGGAAGGCCGCCCCACCACTACCGGGGGCCTGATGAAGGTCTACGACGCGCCCGGCGTGATCGCCGCGCGCTGTGATGCCGACATCGTTCCGGTCGTGATCGAGGGCGCCGTCAACAGCCGGTTCGCGGGGGTCGGGGGCGACTTCCCCAAGCGCTGGCTGCCGCGCGTGACGCTCAAGATCCAGCCGGCAACCAAGCTGCCCGAGATTCCGCCGCTGCGCGGGCGGGCACGGCGCCGACGGCTCGCCGACGAGGTGCTGCGCATCCTGCAGCGATCGAAGGTCGCCGCTCGGCCGCGCCAGACGTTGTTCGAAGCGTTTCTGTCCGCCCTCGAGCTGCACGGGCGGAAAACGAGAATCATCGAAGACGCGCGCCGAACGCCGGAAACCTACGGCGAGCTGCTCAAGGTGAGCCTCGCGCTCGGGCGACTGACCGCGCGTCTGGCCAACGAAGGCGAGGTGCTGGGCGTCATGATGCCGAACGTCAGCACCACGGTGTGCCTGCTGCTTGGCATGAGCGCGATGCGGCGCGTGCCGGCGATCATCAACTACACGGCGGGGCCGGAGGCGATGCGTGCCGCGTGCGTGGCCGCCGGCGTGACCCGGATCATCACCTCGCGCCGCTTCGTCGAGCTCGGCCGCCTCGAGCGCGCGGTGAAGGCGCTCGCGAACTTCGAATTCGTGTACGTCGAGGACCTGCGCAGACAGCTCACCGCGGGAGACAAGTTGTGGCTCGCGGGGTTCGCGCTGTGGTGGCCGCGCGCGGCGGTGAAACGCGGCGATCCAGGCGATTCCGCGATCGTGTTGTTCACCTCGGGATCCGAGGCGCGCTCCAAGGGCGTGGTGCTGAGCCACGATGCCGTGCTCGCCAACATGATGCAGATGCGCGCGGTGATCGACTTCGGGCCCAACGACAAGTACCTCAACGCGTTGCCGCTTTACCACACCTACGGGCTGATCGCGTGCACGCTCATGCCGCTTATGACCGGAACGCGGCTCTTCCTCTACACCTCGCCGCTGCATTACCGGGTAATCCCGGAGATCGCCTACACCCGCGACTGCACCTACATCTTCGGGACCAGCACGTTCCTCGGCCACTACGGGCGCCAGGCGCATCCTTACGATTTCTACCGTGCGCGCGTAGTGGTGTCGGGAGGGGAGAAGCTCAACGCCCAAGTCGCCGAGCTGTGGGCGGACAAGTTCGGCTTGCGCATCATGGAAGGATACGGGGCGACCGAGTGCGGTCCGGCGATGGCGCTCAACACCCCGCTTTGCTACCGCAAGGGGACGGTAGGCCAGTTCCTGCCCGGGCTTGAGTACCGTTTGTTGCCGGTTCCCGGCATAGAGCGCGGCGGGGCACTGCACGTGCGCAGCCCGAACCTGATGCGCGGCTATTATTTCTACGAGCAACCAGGCGTGCTGCACCCGCCTGAATCCGAACTCGGACCGGGCTGGTACAACACCGGCGATGTGGTGGGGGTGGACGAGGAGGGCTTCGTCGCCATACTCGGGCGGGTGAAGCGCTTTGCCAAGATCGCCGGCGAGATGGTGTCGCTCGAGCTGGTGGAGCGCATCGCTGCCCAGGCTTCGCCCGGATACCAGCACGCCGCAATCATCGAGCAGGTTGCGGCGGGCGGCGAGAGCACGGTGCTGTTCACCACCGATCCCGCACTCGACCGCATCCACCTGCAGAAAGCGGCGCGTGAGCTCGGGACGCAGGACCTCGCGGTCGCGCGGCGCGTCGTGCACGTGACGGAACTGCCGCTGCTTGGCAGCGGCAAGACCGATTACGTCAAGCTTAAAACCCTGGTGGAGGCGCGTCGGCAAGCCGACGCGCCTTAAATAGGTCCTTATCCAGACGATGTCGGGAGTGCCGCCGCGACGGCAATGAGTACTCGCCCGGCTTCCATGCAGGGCAGTACGAGTCCCCTTTCAATCATTTCCGAACTTTCTTCCAGTAAAGGCGCGTCGGCTTGCCGACGCGCCTTGTGGCGATGATATTATGAATGCACACGCGCGGGTGGCGTGGGCCTTCATGCAAGGAGGGGGTATGGCACAGGGCAAAGGCAAAGGGAGCATCTACCGCATCACGGAAATCATCGGCACCAGCAGGAATTCCTGGGAGGATGCCGCGCGCAACGCGGTAAATACCGCCGCGCGCACGTTGCGCGACCTGCGCGTCGCGGAAGTGACCAAGACCGACCTCGTCATCGAGAACGGCAAGGTCGTCGCCTACCGCGTGCGCGTTGCTCTGTCGTTCAAGTACGAGGGTTAGGGAATCCGACACGGCGTCCTATGCAGGGCCGGGGGAGCCCCGGTCCGCGTCGAGTTGTTGTCATTAGAGCTCATAACATAATGAAACGCATGTGCGGTGCGAGCCAGAATTGGCGATGGCGCGAAGCGAGGTGCAGCCAATATTTCCCATATTGGCAAGCCGAGCGACAAAGCGTCCCGCGGAGGGCGGAGCAGGTTCCAA
>ERZ1292645.644-Hain-H14-02um-R2-644-length-11715-cov-5_pt1 | contig 11715 bp, 12 predicted proteins | sample MGYA00564401_ERZ1292645 | MGnify/ENA primary metagenome ERZ1292645 (study PRJEB36523, sample SAMEA6512644) | groundwater metagenome | collected 2019-01-09 | study: AquaDiva: Metagenomics assemblies of 32 groundwater samples | reverse complement strand
AAAAAAATGCTCAGAAATTGTATGTTATTTGCAGCAGTCTTGGGTTTAGTATGCGTTTTTGTATCTACCGGTATTACAGCCGAAGAGCAAAAAGCTGCCCAATTGGTAGGTGAGGTTACCAAGATAGACGTTAAAGCTGAGACAGTAGTTGTTAAAGATACATCCAGCGAGAAAGAAACCAAGGAGGTTGAGGTAACCGCAGATGCTAAAACCACAATTACCATAGATGGTAAGGAGGCAAAGTTAGCTGATTTAAAGAGTGGTGATAAAGTTACCGTAGAATATGTAAGTGAAGTCAAGGAAGAGAAAACGGTAAATGTTGCCAAGTCAATAGTTGTAGGCTAGGCGAAAATGTATAAAAGAGGGCAGTGCTGTTTTAAAATGGCAGTCCTGCCCTCTTTTTCTAAGGTAAAATTAAAGTGAATTATTTTAATACCAGTATATCTTTATTGTTTGACCCGCTTTCTTTATTTTTTCTTTTTGTAATATTGCTTGTATCTATCCCTTCGGCAATCTACTCAATAGGCTATCTTAAAGGCCAATATTCTTCCGGAAAGATAATGTTAGGGTGGTTATTGTTTGCGGGTTTTGTATTATCCATGGCATTGGTAGTGACCGTAGGGAATGCCTTGATATTTTTAATAGCATGGGAAATAATGTCCATGATTTCTTATTTTCTCGTGATATTTGACCATACGCATGAGAAATCCGTAAAGGCAGGGATTATTTATATTGTGATGACGCACATAGGCACTGCTTTTATTATCGCTTCATTCCTGATACTGTTTAAATATGCCGGGTCATTTGACTTTGCGGCATTCAAATCGGCATCCCGGACAATCCCGCCAAATTTAAAGCACATAATTTTTTTGTTATTACTGGTAGGGTTTGGCACTAAGGCCGGTATAGTGCCGCTGCATATATGGCTGCCCTATGCACATCCGCAGGCGCCCAGTCATATATCCAGCATTATGTCCGGCGTTATGATTAAGACAGCTATTTACGGCATGCTGCGGTTTATTGTATTTATATTAGGAATAGAAGGTATATGGTGGGGTAATCTTATTTTGATTTTAGCGTTACTCTCATGCCTGGTGGGAGTTATATACGCACTGATGGAGCACGATTTGAAGAGGCTGCTTGCGTATCATAGCGTGGAGAATATCGGGATAATTTTGCTTGGGATAGGTGCCTCTATGGTGTTTCTTAAAATGAATTTGCCTGTATTAGCAGTCCTTTCGCTTTGTGCAGGGCTTTATCATTTGATAAATCACGCTATTTTTAAAGGGTTATTATTTCTCTGTGCCGGGGCTGTATATAAGGCAACAGGTACGCGTAACATAGAAAAACTGGGGGGATTGATAAAGATGATGCCATGGACAGCAGCGGCATTTCTCACAGGTTCGCTTGCTATATCTGCAATACCCCCTTTAAATGGATTCGTAAGCGAGTGGCTTACGCTGCAGGCATTTTTTCTTGGTGCCCTTTCCAGTCCGGGAGGATACAAAGTATTCTTTAGTATCTGCGCCAGTTTGCTTGCGTTAACCGGAGGACTTACAGCTGCCTGTTTTGTGAAGGCTTTCGGAATAACTTTCCTGGCACTGCCCAGGAGTAAAGGCGTAACAGAAGCAAAAGAAGCAACATTTTCCATGAAATTCGCGTTTGTTTTTATGATGCTTCTCACCGTCTTGTTTGGCCTGGCCGCTGCTTTTATTATAAAGCTGCTTGTTAAGGTTTCCGGTTTTATCTTTGGCCTGAACACCGAGGGTATGAATTTCTCTATCAACAATTTTTCCCTGGCTATACCGCAGAGTGGAGCATATCTGTCAACCCCTTTGATTGCGATTGTTTTTGCTGCCATTGCGGGAATTTGCTTCTTGTGCGTCCATCTTTTTGCAGGTAGAAGCAGGATTGGTTCTTACAATACATGGGATTGCGGCTATTATAATCTGGATGCGCGCACAGAATATACTGCGACTGCTTTTTCCAAACCTTTCAGAATAGCATTTAATTTCTTTTTATTGCCATACAGTAAAACAGAGAAGATACGGGAGTCATTCTACCATGTAAAATCGTTTAAATACGAAGTATTTACCACCTTTATTTTTCGACGCTATGTGTATGACCCCATAATAAGTCTTGTATTACTGGCAGCAAAACAAACAAGAAAAATTCAAGCCGGGAGTATTCATATGTATCTTGCATATATTCTCATAACGATACTTCTGTTAATCTTTTTTTATAGATAGGATTTTAGATGGACATACCAATTTGTATTGGACAAACTTTACTCCTCATGTTATTTGCTCCTCTGGTAAGCGGAATCATTAAGAAGATAAAAAACAATCTCCGCATGAGAATAGGGGCAAGCGTTTTCCAGCCATATTATAATCTGGCAAAATTGTTTGCCAAAGAAGAGGTGGTTTCGCATAACGCTTCATGGATATTCCGGGTGACTCCGTTTATAGTCCTTGCCTCATCAATTTCAGCCCTGTTGTTAGTCCCGGCTTTTGTTTCACGCATTTCTTTAAACTCTATGGGAGACCTCCTGCTCATCGTATTTGTATTGGCGCTTGGCCGTTTTTTCCTGGCACTTGCTGGATTAGATACCGGCAGCGCATTTGGCGGGATGGGGTCCTCCCGCGAGATGTTTATTTCCAGCCTCATAGAGCCGGTAGCAGTAATGTCAATTTTTGTAGTTTCCCTGAACGCACATTCTACAAATCCGCAGATTATAAGCAGTATGCCTGTAGTGGCTTTTTCTTCAATCATCGCAGCCACATCTTTATTTTTCGTCATAATTGCCGAGACGTCCCGTATCCCTGTGGATAATCAGGAAACGCACCTGGAATTAACCATGGTGCACGAGGCAATGGTTCTTGAATATTCGGGGCGTTCACTGGCATTAATAGAGATTGCATCATATATTAAACAAATCGTATTTTTTTCCTTGATTGCATCAGTGATATTCCCATGGGGAATTTCTTCCGGAATATCAATAGACTCGCTGTTAATAAGCATTGGTGCTTATTGCATGAAGATTACGATACTTTGCGTTTTTATAAGCGTGCTTGAGGTTTCAGCAGCTAAGATGCGCCTTTTCCGCGTCGTTGATTTTGCAAGCATTGCGTTTGTATTATCAGTTCTTGGGGTGATAATCTCATCCATGGGGAGGTAGATTATGTTCGTAGATATACTTTTATCCGCCATACTCATTACGGGCTTCTTAATGATTGCCGCCAAAAGGATAGGCGCGATTATTAAAGGGTTTATAAGCCAGTCATTGATTCTTTTTTTACTGACACTCCTCCTGGCGTATAAGTCTCACAGCGTTGAACTATATGTTGTGGCGGGTTTGTTATTTGTAGTTAAAGTTATTCTTATCCCGCATTTCCTATCAAGGATTGTTAAGAAAATAAAAGTAGATGAAAATCTTGGCCTTTTTCTGAATCCCACAGTTTCCATATTCGTGGCCCTGTTTTTTGTGTATCTTTCTTACATTTTTACCGATAAGATTGTATGCGTAGAGGAGGGAATTGAACATGGTGCGTTTTCGGTATCATTATCAGTTATTCTGATGGGTATGTTTATTATGATTTTTAGAATGAAAGCCATAGCGCAAATAGTGGGGCTTTTAGTTACTGAGAATGGGCTTTTCCTCGCCGCGGCGAGCGTATCCGGCGGCATGCCCTTTTTTGTGGAGATTGCGGTATTCTTTGATATATTCTTGTGCGTCATTATCCTGGAGCTTTTCGTATATAAGATAAATAAGGCGTTTACCCATATAGATGTTCACAGGCTTAACGGATTGAAAGGTTAATATATGGAATTGGTTTTTATACTGGGTATCCCTTTATGTCTGGCCATTGTTTCATTGTTCCTCAGGAGGAGCGGTGTCTTTGGCATTTTAAATGCCTTCGGCTATCTGGTGATTTTGTGCGTATCATTAAAATTATCTTTTGATATAACCAAAAACGTTACCCTGTTTATCCCTTCAACCTTCTTTCATATAGATGCGCTAAGCGCATATTTCATTCTTCTCATAGCCCTGATTAGTTTTATTTCTTCTATTTATTCTATCGGATACCTTGCCTCGGATGTCAAAGAAGGCGCTATTACAGAAAGAAAGGCGTCAGGATATTGGATGCTGTATAATCTCTTTGCATTTACCATGTTTTTTGTTACCGTGGTGAACAATCTGGGCGTTATGTGGGTTTCCATTGAGATGACTACCCTTATTTCAGCTTTTCTCGTTGGATTTTATAACACCAAAAAGTCAATAGAAGCCGCCTGGAAATATATCATTATTTGTTCAGCAGGTATTGTCCTGGCGTTTTTAGGGACGATACTCCTGTATTATACCGTTTCCCGGCATGGCGGTATAAACAGTCTTAATTGGACGGATATAGTTTCTGTTGCAGGGAACCTTGACCCGCGTGTAACAAAAATAGCATTTTTGTTTATCCTGGTTGGTTATGGCACCAAGGCAGGCTTAGTGCCTATGCACACCTGGCTTCCTGATGCTCATAGTCAGGCACTTTCGCCTGTGAGTGCCTTGCTTTCCGGCGTGTTGCTGAAAACGGCTTTCTATGCAATTATAAGATTTATGATTATAGTTAATAAGTGTGTCCCGGTATACTATACGCAGAATCTTTTCATCTTTTTCGGAATAATATCCCTGGGTATTGCTGCCGGATTTATACTGGTCCAGAAAGACATAAAAAGGCTTCTTGCGTATAGCAGCGTAGAGCATATTGGCATTATTTCAATCGGGTTAGGTTTTGGAGGGATTTTAGGTATATACGGGGCACTTTTCCATGCGTTCAATCATGCCGTTACAAAAGCACTTATGTTCCTGGGTGCCGGAAGCGTGGTAAGGAAATATAAGACCAGTAATATGCACCTCATAAAAGGCGTTATCAATGTTATGCCTTTTACCGGAGTCATTCTTATTTTAGGGGCTTTTGCCCTGGCAGGGTCACCGCCCTTTTCAATCTTTTTAAGCGAAATAATGATACTTACTGCCGGTTTTCAGCAAGGTTCTTATACCGGGGCAATACTTTTCCTGTTGTTTGTGGGAATAATATTTGCAGCAATCATTTACCATTTTTCAAAGGTTATATTCGGTAATAAGCCCCAGGCCATTATGGTTACGCATGGGCAGATTACGGCAAAGTTGTCATTAATATTATTATTAATTTTAATTCTTATTTTCGGGATAAGCATTCCTGTTTTTTTTGATAAGTTTATTCTGAATGCAGTTGAAATAATAAAGGGGTAAAATGGATTACGGACGTCTCATTGAGGAGATAAGAAAGGGACATGATTCAATTGAAATAATTGCTGAGCGCGAGGATGAGGTTTATCTGGACGTTGACCGTGAAGATTTTGGCAAGGTGTGTCTTCTTTTGCACAAGCGGCTGCATTCACCAGTGATGACGTATTTCGCTTCTGACGAAAGAAAAGACAGCAAGGTGTTTCTTCTTTATTGCGTTTTTTTAAGCACAGAGTATAAAAAATGGTTTTTTGTAGTTATGAAAATTCCTGAAGATGAGCCTCGTTTCAATTCAATAGCAAAAGAGATATATTCCGCTTCGTTGTTTGAGCGCGAGATAAAAGAGATGTATGGGTTAGAGCCGGTTGGCAACCCTGATGTCCGAAGACTGCGTCTGCATGATGAGGTTTGGCCGGCAGAGTGTTATCCTCTTCGCAAGGATTTTAAATTAACAAAAACCGATAGGACAGGAAAAGGAGAGTTTCATTTTAAGAAAATTGAAGGAGAGGGCGTATTTGAGGTTCCGGTAGGGCCGGTGCACGCCGGCATTATTGGTCCGGGGCATTTTAGATTTAGTGCGGCAGGAGAGCCGATAATTAATCTGGAAATACGCCTTGGTTGGACGCACAGGGGCGTGGAAAAGCTCTTTGAAGGGAAATCCATTCCCGAGGCTTTGAATCTTTCCGAATGTATTTGCGGAGACGCCGCCTTTTCTTATAGTACGGCTTTTTGTAAGGCTATTGAGAAAATCATCGGGGTAAATCCTGTGCAGGAAGCCTCAGTTTTGCGTGCCATGTTACTTGAGTTAGAGAGAATGTCCAATCATGTTGCGGATATTGGCGGCATAGCCCTTGACGTAGGTTTTACTTTTCCTGCAAATCTTGCGGCAATCATCAAAGAAAATATACTTGCGGTTAATAAAAATCTTACCGGCAGCCGGTATCTTAAAAACATGAATTGCATAGGCGGCTTGAAAAAAGATCTAAATAGCGATGATAAAGCAATGCTGTTAGTTTCCCTGAAGTCCATTGAAAAAGATTTCAGTGAATTAGAAGGAATATTGATGTCCAGCATCTCTTTTATGGACAGGGTTGATACCGCTGGTATTTTAAGAAAAAAGACTGCCGAAGACTTAGGCATTGTAGGGCTGGCGGCTCGTGCTTCAGGGATACCGCTTGATTTAAGGAAGGTTTTCCCTGAAAAGGACGACGTTGTCAGGTTTCAAGCGGCAAAGGAAGAAAAAGGGGACGTCTTAGCGCGGCTTAAAATCCGTTTGTTTGAGTTTAAGGAATCAGTGCGTTTGATAAGAGAGTTTTCCTGTAAGATAAAATCAGAAAAGGGAGATTATACTGCAGATTTTACTCCTAAAGAAGGATTTGCCCTGGGATACGTGGAGAGCTGGAGAGGGCCGGTTTTATTCTGGATAAAACTCAATAGCCATGGATTAATTGAAAGGTGCAAGATTACAGACCCATCGTTTCACAATTGGCAGGGATTATCTTTTGCAGTACTCGGAAATATCATACCGGATTTTCCGCTCTGCAATAAAAGTTTTGACCTAACTTATTCAGGTAACGACTTATAAAAATGCTCAGTATATTTAAAAACAGTATCATAAAAGGCAGAGTAACCCGTGTGCAAAAACAAGAAGGTCTTATTTTGCCTGAGGACGTGGAAAATATTGGTAATGAATTGAAATCCTTAATTCATAATAAATTTAGCAGGTCATTGCATATCCGCGAAGTGGATACCGGTTCTTGCGGGGCTTGTGAGTCAGAAATTATCGCCTGCTCAAATCCTATTTATGATATTCAGCGGTTTGGCGTGGATTTTGTGGCTTCCCCGCGGCATGCAGATGCGCTTCTTGTGACAGGACCTGTATCAAAAAACATGACGATTGCCCTTAAGAAAACGTATGGCGCCATGCCCAATCCCAAGTTTGTGATTTCCCTGGGTAATTGCGCAGCGGACGGATGGGTTTTTAAAGATTCATACTATACAGAAGGCGGCGTCAGCAATGTCTTACCAGTTCATTTACATATCCCCGGCTGTCCCCCAGAGCCTTTCCTTATAATTAAATATCTGTTAGCATTCCTTAAGCAAGTTAAATAGTTTTTTAAAATATCTATTTTAAAATTTTTAGTGTTGAACAAAGCGATTAAATGGCATGAGGTCCGTTTCCCAAAATGACTTCTGATGTCATTTTTGTAGTCGCGGGGTTATCTTGTCTATAAGAAATATTTATTTATTACTTGACAAAAATGACTATGTATAGTATAATTATGCAAGTGGGAAAAGGCGCTTTTTATTTATTGCGCTTAACTTAATTAAAACAAGATACTTAGGAGGTATGCTATGCCTGATAGAAAAGGGAACCTATATTTGTCTGAGGCCATTGAGTTGAGGAATGAGTACGATAGACATATCAAACTGCTGCAAGACCTCACAGCTGAAGCGAATGATAAAGGAGATAGATTTTTTTCAAGAAGTGACGGTGACGAAGATAAAGAGCCAGCTACTGACTTCAAACAGAAAGAACTGGGGGAAGGGCTGAAGAGATTACAGACCAAAAGGATGAAACTTAACCAGGAAATACAGGCGGCCAATTTCAAAACAGAGATTGACTACGACGGAGAAAAGATAGGTATTGCAGAGGCATTGGAAGTGAGGAAGAATCTCATCGCCGAAAGGGAATCTATATCTCAGCGGGTTAAGATTTCGGCCTATACCCGCATAATACACAAAGAGGAGCGCGACATAGTGCGCAAACCAAAGGATTCATTTAAAGAAACCTATCAGGAATTTCAGGAAAATCTGAAAAAACTAAGGCATGTGGTGAATCAAATACATATTGTTAACCACACCGCCGTTGTTAGTTTTAAGGACGAGTAACTTTTGTGACGGAGACAGGGGGGCAAGTGCAAAACTGTCGTGAGGCAGGTTAGCCCGAAACCCAATGGCGTAAATTGGGGGTGGTGAAGCTATTTATCCACCTTAAAAAAGAATAGCATGGTGTTAAACCCAATACCTCCATTACACTTTACGGTTTAGCCGCTTATATCTTACAGATTTACTGCTTACCAATTACCGGACGGCCCCGCGTCTCCCAATAATACAAAAAGGAAGGAGAGAGCATGAAAAAGGAATCGCTACAAAAACATTTTGAATCAATGGGTGCGAGACTTAAGTTTCTTTCCAATGAAAAAGGTATACGTTGGAGAGCAGCAGTTCCACCATCAGATTCGTTCACCATAGACATAAAAAGAGATAGACATGGTGAGTATTTTGAGATAAAGCAAGGTAATGAAGCGCCTGAGATTGAACTACTTCAGGTCAAACCGAAAGAGCGTCACTTATTGCTTTACTCCAAAGATGGCCAACGCTTTTTGTGCGGTCACGACGAACGTCACTGGTTTGTATCTGGAATAGCAGACACTGTAAGTACCATACGAGGAGCCAAACAATCGCTATTGCCGGATGCTATCTGGGAACAAGTGAAGAAACTACCGTCCAGTGAGATAGATAAAAGACGAAACACAGTTTTCAAACGGCAAGGGGAATGGTTTTTTGTTCCTACAAATCATGAAATCCCTGAGACGATGGTTCTTAAAGACGAACCGTTGCAGAGGACTGCACGTAGCAAGCCGCACATATGCCAAGAATTATATCGTGAAGGTGGCGAATTGGTTTACATCGTTGGCAATAAAGAATACACGTCAGAAGAATATGAGCAACGGAAAAAACAAGACCCTGACTTTGATAAAGGCAGGCTTCAAACTAGGGTTAAGAATCCAAATGTGTATGTGTGCGGACACGTAAGACATGAAGACCATGCTACTATCAATCTCAGTGGTTGGCATCGTGTGTTTATCAACGCTGAATTTACAACATCTGCTGTATCTTTCTTGGATTAATGACCTTCCAAAAGATTATTGTAAAAATAAAGAAAGTATGGTATTATTAATATATGAGTCCAACAGTATTCAAAGAATGAAATTATTTAAAAATGGGAAGAACATCTTAAAAGCGGAAATAACTAATATTTCTGAACATGGATTTTGGATTTTAGTGTCAGGAAAAGAATGTTTTCTGCCTTTTGAGAAATATCCTTGGTTTAAATATGTTAAGATATCATCCATTATCAATGTAAAACTATTTCATAAGCATCATCTATACTGGCCAGACTTAGATATTGATTTATCTACAGAAATCCTGGATAGTCCAGAAAAATATCCTTTAACATACAAATGATAAATTCTACTCTAACAATCGGTCCGCCAAGTAAACTTGTCGGCCCGCTTGCATCTCAACTGCCATCCGTTGGGCTAAACCATGCGGCTATAATGTAACATTACGGGCTGCAAAGAAAGGAGGATTGTGTTGTGAGAGAGAACTATACCAATGTCATATTAACTTTAATCCTATCTGTTACAGTTGCCATTTGTTTCCGCCTCTATCAGCTTTCACCTATGGTGAGGACTGTTCCAGACATTTCCAAGGGGGAGTCTGGTCGGAAAGCCCTTGTCCTATCAGGAACTGAACTCTTGAAGAACGCTGGCTTTGAAACGGAAGAAGATGGCATGCCAACCGAATGGGGCACGTGGTCATCGCCGGACGAAAAGGGAGTCAAATTTTTCCGTGATACAGATATCAAACACAGCGGAGAAGCGAGCGCCTGCGTAGTAAATACTGATACGGACCCGGAGCAGAAGAATCTACCTCAATGGGTTCAGCACGTGGAGCATAATTTACCGTACGGGCAGAAAGTGGTGCTCACTGGTTGGGTCAAGACCGAAGACGCCAAGGCCGCGGCTGTTTGTATGAGGTGTGATGGTCAAGCAAAGCAACTTGCCTTTGCAACCACATGGAGTTACAAAGGGCCATTCAAGGACACCACTGACTGGAAACCTTTCGAGATTTCTTTTGAGGTTCCGGAGGGCACCGAATACATTAGAATTATGCCGTTCGTTGCTGGCCCAGGGAAGGCATGGTTTGATGACCTGAGCTTGAAGGTAGAGTAAACACTCAGATTAGCATTAGGCATTAACAAAGGAGTTGAATATGCTTTTTCATAAACTTGACAAACATCGCGATAAAGGCCTTTTCATTTTGAGGATTGGCATTGGTATAATGTTTATGTGCCATGGTTTTCCTAAACTGACAGCAGGACCGGAAGTATGGACAAAGATTGGTGGAGCATTATCAGCCATGGGTGTGAACTTTGCTCCTGGTTTTATGGGGTTTATGGCAGCTATCTCTGAATTTGGAGGTGGCTTATTGCTAACGTTGGGTTTATTTACACGCCCTGCGTGCTTCTTTTTGTTAAGCACAATGATTGTAGCTACTGTAATGCATGTAAAAAGTGGTGACCCATTTGTAAAGTACTCTCATGCCCTTGAGGCAGCCATCTTGTTTTTCAGTCTTCTGTTTATTGGTCCAGGTAAAATTTCATTAGATGAGAAATTGTCTAAGAAGAAAAATGCCTAATAATCCACCTCATCCCCAAAAATCTCCTTGCAAATAATAAAAAAATATGATAATATTTATATGGTTTAGCAGGTTAGTGCAAATATTACGGTGATACGAAACAGTACTTAAAAAAGGCGCGCTGATTATTGTGTCATCAGGTTATAATAAAGGATAAATGCCTACAGTTTTAAGAATTGGACCATACAGGTTTTTCTTTTATGCCGGTGATAGAGATGAACCTGAACATGTTCATGTAGAGCGAAATGACAAAATTGCCAAGTTCTGGCTCAATCCTGTCAGGTTGTAAAGCAGCGGAGGATTTGACAGGATAGAAATTAGTAGAATACATAAAATTATAAACGAGAATCATCCAAAATTATTGGAGGTGTGGAGTGAGTATTTCGGTCATTGAAATAGAAACGCCAAGAGCCGAAGATGTAATAGTAACAAAGGATACACTGAGCGTAGACTTAAACGATGGAAGAACAATCTCAGTTCCTCTGGAGTGGTTTCCCCGCCTTTTACATGCTAGACCATCTGAACGTAATAATTGGAGATTGATTGGCAGAGGCCACGGGATTCATTGGGAAGAGATAGACGAAGACATCAGTGTTGAGGGTTTATTGGCTGGAAGACCGTCAGGAGAAAGTCAGGCATCGTTTAAAAAATGGTTAAATCAAAGACAGCCAAACCTATCAAATCATTCCAGCGGACGTGCTAAAGTCCGCCGCTGAACTTATTCGTTCGGTAAAAGAGTTGTATCAATCCTTATGGATTCATGATAATTATAGACTATGATTAAAAAAGTTGTCCGTAAAAACAAATTTCATGATCCCCAATCTGCCAAGTATGATCTTGCATACTGGTTAAGCCGTCCTGCGGAAGAACGCATAGCAACCGTCGATTTTCTGAGAAAGCAATATTATGGAAGTACAGAAAGACTTCAAAGAGTTGCTCGAGTTATTCAACGG
>ERZ1292645.591-Hain-H14-02um-R2-591-length-12359-cov-5_pt1 | contig 11720 bp, 14 predicted proteins | sample MGYA00564401_ERZ1292645 | MGnify/ENA primary metagenome ERZ1292645 (study PRJEB36523, sample SAMEA6512644) | groundwater metagenome | collected 2019-01-09 | study: AquaDiva: Metagenomics assemblies of 32 groundwater samples | reverse complement strand
CAGGCATTGATCCATGCTTCGCCAGAAGTATACCAAGTGGCATTGGCGAAAACGAAATCTGGAGATAGTTCTCTTCGGCCGGTGGATGATGATGCCTTTGGTGCTAACCTTGAAAGGAGCCAGAATTTTTTGCAGTCGCCCGGGTACAAGCGTCTGTGGATTCTTTTCCTAAAACTTGTTAATGGGGAGGAATTATGAATCAAAATGATCATATCAAGTCCGGGGTTTACCGCCACTACAAAGGGAAAGAGTATCGTGAGTTCTTTATTGAGCGTATAAGGGTTAACGGCGCGCCGAAACGGCGCGCCTCTTTTTATGTTATGCTAGAATCAAAAAATGGCTAGAATTGCCGTGGTTACGCCCACTTTTAATGAAAGAAACAACATACCAATCCTCGTTGAAAAAATCTTTTCTTTGAAAATAGAGGGGTTGAATTTGTATGTGGTGGACGACAATTCGCCCGACGGCACGGCCGGGGCGGTAAAAGAACTTTCGCTAAAATATCCCGCCGTTACACTTATTTTCCGGCCGGCAAAAGAAGGTTTGGGCCGGGCCTATGCGGCCGTCTTCAAACAAATTTTATCACTGGATGATAAACCGGATTATATAATTCAAATGGATGCTGATCTCTCGCATGACCCCAAGGTGATTCCATGTATGATTGCTAAAATAGGGGAATGCGATGTGGTGTTGGGATCCAGGTATATTAAAGATGGCGGCATTAAAAACTGGGATTTGTTAAGACGCCTCATAAGTCGCTTCGGCAATTTTTATACCCGTGTCGTTTTAGGTTTGCCTTACCGCGACCTGACCGGTGGCTTTAAATGTTGGAGAAGGGCAGTGCTGGAAGAAATTGATATGGATTCTTTGAGTTCGGTGGGCTACAATTTCCAAATAGAAACCACCTATAAGGCCCACCGGCTCGGCTTTAAAATTTGTGAGGTGCCGATTATTTTTATCGAGCGAAAGTCAGGTATCTCTAAGTTTAATTTAAGCATCATCTGGGAGAGTTTTATAAAAATTTTGGTTTTAAAATATGAAGGGTTTTATAGAAAAACTTAAAATCCATCAAGACAATTTATTTTTTATGGCGGTGATAATCATGGTCGGCCTGGTCGGTTTTGGTCTGGGTCGTTTGAGCGCCCGTTACCAACCCGCCGAGTTGAAAATTCAAAGCACTTTGGTTAACATGGCCGAGTTGGATAGAGTAGTTACTGCTTCACCCGAAAAACCTATTGCCGAAAAAACCGCTTCCCCATCGGCCGCGAGTAGGGAAGAGGCCTTGTTAGATTTAGATACGGTTGATGTTGCCAACAAGAAAATAGTCGGCAACAAAAACAGTAAAATATATCATTACGAAGATTGCCCGGGAGAGCTAAAAATGAAAGAGGGGAACAAGATTTTTTTTGCCTCTATAATTGAAGCCCAAAAGGCCGGTTACAGACCGGCGGGGAACTGCCCGGGACTGGAATAACATGGTCGCACAATGTAGCTTATGCGACATGTTCCATATTTTTAAATCAAAAACCATCACTCCTCGCAGACGGCATGGAGGCCTCTCAATTGTATTTTATAGGTCATCTCCATGATGCTGCTCGGAATGATGGTTTTAATTCCTAAAGATAGTCCAATGGATTTAAAGTTTTATCGTAATTATAACTAATTCTTAAATCCCCTGTCTTAGGGTCTTTATAAGTAAAGAATTCGGTAAATACCGAAAAGTGCAAATGCGGGCCGGTAACATTGCCGCTTGCGCCTTCATAACCGATAATCTCACCGGTGTCCACCGGTTCGCCCACGCTTTTATGCGAGGGTTTGGAAAAATGGGAATACAAAGTTACTAATCCGCCCGGATGCTGAATGGCCACCCAATTGCCCCAATAACCGTTGCACGAAGGCCGAACATAATTTCGACACTCTTCCAGCCCCTTGGCTATGATTTTACCGCCAGCAGCCGCTTTCACAGGGCTGGCTATACCAGAAGTCATATCAATGCCATTGTGGCCTTGACCGCCGTAGGCGCCGCGCTGGGCGTAGCGTGTCATGCCGAAACCTTGAGTTAAGCGGGCTTCGTCTTCGGGCCAGATAAAAATTTTAGTGCCTTTTTTAGGAATTTCACCGGCTTGAAAATAACTTACGAAGTTTTTTTGTATTAAAATCTGCTCTTCAACTTTGGCCAGCCGTTTTAAGAGTTCGGCTTGTTCCTGCTCCACTTTGTTTAACAGTTGTTGATATTTGGTTTCTTCACCTTTAGTTATTTTAAGCACATCGTCTTTTCTGGATTTCTCTGATTGCTGAGCCGATTTTTGCACAGCCAGCTGGACATTTTTGTTTTCCAGTTCTTTTTTATTTTCCTTTAGGACAATCTCCTTGCTTTCGAGGTTGTTTTTTAAAATCTTGGTGGAATATAAAACCTCGTTTAGTTGGTGTTGTAAAGAGTCCAAGTGTTCGGTCTGTTTCACAACCTCCGTTAAGGTATCGTATTTTAAGATTCTTTCCAAAACACTTTCTTCGTCAAACTTACGCATTTCTCTTAACAGTTCCCCCAGCACCTCTCTTTTTTCGGCAATGTTTAGCTCGGTCTCATGGATGTCAACCTGGGTTTCTTGGATGTTTAAACGGGTAACATAAATCTGGTTCTCGGTTTTTTTAATCTCCAAGTTAAGTTTGCTTATTTGGGTGTTGATACGGGATATTTCGTTTTTAAGCGTGTTGATTTCATTCCTTTTATTACCCAATTCTTTTTGATACTCGTTTATTTTGGTCTCCAGAGCGGTGATTTCGTTTTCCAGACCCCCCCTTTCATTTCTAAGGTCGTCTAGTCGGTCAGCCGAAGCCAAAAAAGGCGCCAACAGCAGCGCGCCCAGGACTAATAAATATTTTAACTTTATGTTCACAACTTGCTGATGGCTTTTGTTATTCTGTTTATTGATTCATCCCGTCCCAGTACTTCCATTATCTCAAAAGGCCCCGGCGATCTTTCCAGTCCGGTCAGCGCCACTCTTAAGGGCCACAGCATTTCTCCCCGACCCGATCTGTTGGCTAGGGGCATTATTTCCGTAGCGGTACTGTCAATATCAAAAGAGTCGCCGTTTAATTTTTCTAAAATCATGAGCGCGGTTTCAAGATTGTTTTTTATCTTGTCTGGCGGGGTATTTTTCCATAAGAGCCTTTTGGGATCGTATGTCGGCTGGTTAAAAATAAAAGCCGCGAGTTCCGGTATTTCAGAAAACTTATTTAAACGGTCTTGAAACAGATGGGCTATTTTTATGACTTGTTCCTCGGTTGGATTGTGAGTCCGAAGGTATGGTTTTAAATATTGGGCCAGTTCCGCCGGCACCAGCCGTTTTATGTAGTAATTATTTATTGAATCAAGCTTAATCGCGTCAAAAACCGCGCCGGCCTTTTGGACTCTGGCTAGATCAAATTCTTTTGTTAAATCTTCTAAACCAAAGATTTCTCTTTTATCCGCGGGGTGCCAGCCCAAAAGAGCCATAAAATTTACCAACGCCTGAGGCAGATATCCGGCATTTTTATATTCGGTAACCGAGGTTCCGCCGTGGCGTTTGGATAGTTTGGACCTGTCTTTTCCCAGGATCAACGGTACATGCGCGTAGCCGGGTCGTTCAAAACCTAAGGCCTCTTGGATCAGAATTTGTTTGGGTGTGTTGGAAAGATGATCTTCCCCTCTTATGACATGTGAGATTTCCATATCATGGTCATCCGCGACCACGGCAAAGTTATAGAGTGGCGCGTCTAAATTTTTAGCCAGAACAATATCGCCCAAAAGTTCCGAATCAAAGGATATTTCGCCTCGGATAAGGTCGTTAAAAATTACTTTTTTGTTCGTATTTTTTAAACGAATAACCCCGCCGTCCACGGTTTTATTTTTATGATCGCAGTTGTGCTTTAAGATGGCTTTATTAAACTGCTGTTCTTTTTGTTCGTTAGCCAGTTCTTCGACGCTATGGTGGCAGTAAAAGGCCATGCCTTCATCTAAAAGTTTTTCCAGGTAATTTCTATGAATCGGCGATCTTTCCCGTTGATAAACAATTTCACCATCCCAGTTTATATCCAGCCATTTTAAGTTTTCCAAAATATCCAGTTCATATTCTTTTTTAGAGCGTTCAATATCCGTGTTTTCAATACGCAGCAAAAATTCGCCGTGGTATTTTTTGGCGAATAAATAATTAAAGAGCGCTGTGCGGGCGGTGCCGATATGCACATAGCCGGTGGGGCTGGGTGCGATTCTGGTTCTAATCATAAGTGACATGAGACAAGTGACATGAGACAAGGTGCTTGTCACTTGTTGCTTGTTGCTAAATTTAGCAGTATTACCGCTAAATTATCTCCTGCTTCTATTTTAGCAAACTCTTTGGCTTTTTGGCTCATGGTTGCCAGTAGATTGGAATCAGAAAGTATTTTATCTAACATGTCTAATAACTTTGGCGCGGTTAAATCCGATTCTTTTAAAACCACAGCCGCGCCGGTCCCGGCATAAGCCCGTGCGTTAAAGGGTTGATCGCCGCCGTTTCTTTCCAAAGGAATTAAGATGCTGGGTTTTTCAAAAGCAGCCAGTTCAAAAATTGTGCCCGCCCCAGCTCGTCCAATGGCAAGGTCGCACAATATGTAAGCGGATGCCAGTTCTTTTTCGGAAAGCAAAGGTACGATTTTTAAATCAGAAGCGTTAGACACTCGGTGTTTAACATCAGCGTAGTTATTTGACCCAACGCTCCAAATAACCGCGTAATCCCTTAAAAGATTATCAATGATTCTTAAAATAATGTTGTTTATCCTTTGTGCCCCCTGTGAACCCCCGCTTATAAAAATCGTAGCACGAGCATACGATCGGATGCTCGTGACATGGTCGGTTTTTTCGGGGCCAAGAATTTCTTTGGCTTCGGGTTTAGTGAGGCCAAGATATTTCAAGCGGACAGGGTTGCCTACCGTATAGGTTTTTTTATGCGGAAAAAACTTTTTTGTTTCCTCAAATGCGAGCGCAATGTTTGGGGTGAATTTGGAAAGAAATCGGTTGGCGAGGCCGGGTATAGCGTCGGATTCATGCAAGATAATTTTTTTTCTTAAAATCCAGGCCGCCAATATAGGCCAAATGCTGCCGTAGCTCCCTTTGCCCAAAACTACATCGGGGTTTATAAACAGAATCAAATAAAAAGATTGAACCAGGGCCAGGGGCACTTTTAGCGGCTCAATAAAATTCCACCACGAAAAATATCGCCGAATCTTGCCCGCGGCGATTATTTTTTTGATTATTATCCCCTCCTCTCTTAACGGGTCCAATGAAAATTCCTCGGGGCCGACAAAATATATCTTTGTTTCCGGCGATAATTTCCTTATGCTTCTCGCCACCTCCACCAAAGGCAAAACATGCCCCCCCGTCCCCCCGCCGCAGAGTAATATCTTGATTTTATCCATCACAGTATTATAACTGTTTTTGCGCTTTTTGATACTCTATTTATCTGCCGCGAGCCACATTGGCTACAATGCCGACAGCGGCGAGTTCTATCAGCAAAGCGCTGCCGCCATAACTGATAAACGGCAAGGGTATGCCGGAGAAAGGAATTAGACCCAAAATGCCCAAAGTGTTTGTAAAGGCCTGAAACCCTATCCAGATGACAATACCCAAAATAAGATATCGGCCGTAGGCGCGGTTAGCCACGGCGGCCATCTTGAGACCGGCTAAAACCCAAATCAAATATAAAAAAAGAACAAAAGAAGCGCCCACCAGACCAAGTTCTTCGGAAACAATGGCAAACACCGAATCGCCTATGGTCTCGGGCAGGTAATTATATTTTTGTATACCCTTCCCCAGCCCCAGACCGAAAATTCCGCCCGAGCCGATGGTAATCAGGGCCTGATTCAGTTGATAACCCCGGCCCGAGGCATCGTGTTGAGGATTAAGAAATGAAACAAACCTGTCGCGTCGGTAGGGTTTGGCCGCTATCAAAGCACCCAGAATCAAAATTCCAGCCAAGCCCACCACCAACAAGGTTTTTGTTTTAGCGCCAGCGCTGAAATACATGCCAAGGGCTATAGCCGCTATTATCAAAAATGTCCCAAAATCCGGTTCTATAAGCACTAATCCGCCTATTATGCCCAGCCAAAACAAAAAAGGCAGCAGCATGGCCATTTTTTTAATTTTATCTTTTTTGGCTTCCAGCCAATAGGCCAGATATGTTATTACGGCCAGTTTTGCGAATTCCGATGGTTGGAAAGAAAACCATAATATGTTTATCCATCTTCTCGCGCCACCGGACTCATAACCGATATGGGGAATAAACACGGCCGCCAACAGCAAAATTGCCAAAATTACCGCCCCCAGCGAGATTTTTTTTAGGCGGTTATGATTAAGTTTATAAAAAAAGAAAAAGGCCACCAAACCCAAACCCAAACCGTAGATTATCTGGTGTTTAAAATAATAAAAACTCTCGCCAAAATTGGCTTGAGAAAGCGGAATTGAGGCGTTGGTTATTATCGCAAGACCAAATAAAATTAAAAGAGAGGTAGCCAGCAGAAAAACAGAGAGAGGTTTATTGCCTTCGGTTTGAGGCATATTTATTTACGGATCACCCGGCCAGCCAATATTTTTTGATGCTCACCCAATTTTACAACCGGTCTCCCGTTTATTATTACATGGTCAATCCCTTCGGGGTAGCGGTAGGGGTTGGTGTAGGAGGTCATATCTTTGATTTTTTCCGGATCGAAAACGACCAGATCGGCAAAATTATTTTTGGCGACAACTCCCCTGTTCTTTAAACCCAGCCATTCGGCCGGCCGGCCCGACATTTTAAATACGGCTTCTTCCAGCGTCAGGATTTTTTTATCCCTGACATAAAGCCCTAACACCCGAGCGGTAGTTCCAAAAGAGCGAGGATGGGGCGCTAATCCTTTTTGGTTGTCGGCCAAGTTATAACCCGAGCCATCGGTGGCAATCATAGATAAAGGATGTTTGATCAATGTTTCTAAAATTCCTTCTTCCAAATCGTGCCAAAAAACGGTTACTTGATCTCGGGTGGCGGTTATAAGGTTAAGTATAGCCTCGGCGCCGCTTACATTTTGGTCTTGGGCTATCTGGGCTAGGCTGCGGCCCACAAAATTATTGCCCAAAGAATTGGAAGCGATGGTTATTTTTGAATAAGGATAATTTCTGCTTTCCACATCGCGAATAATATCTGGGCGAATAGTCGGGGCCTTGATTTTTTTAATGAGTTCGGCTTTGCCGCCCCAAGCAGCCCACTCTGGCAACAAGAGATAGAGCACCGTCGCTGAAGCCAAATACGGATAAACATCAAAGTAGATCGGCGCACCGTCACGGGTGGCTATTTCCAACATGCGAATCAGCTTCTCGGCTCCGGCGATATTTTTTTCACCCAATATTTTTAGATGGCTTATTTTTGATTTTACCGGAACATAACGCAAAAAATTAAAAACCTCATTTACGGCGGCGTATATTTCTCTATCTTCGTTGCGTAGGTGAAAAGAAATACTGCCCCCGGCTGTTTGAACTACTCTCAGTAGACGAATTATTTCTTCCTCGGCGGCCAACCGTTCGTGGCTGTAAGCCAAACCAATGGAGAGTCCGTAAGCGCCTTCTCGCATCGATCTTTTTAATAAGGTGGCTATTTGTTGCTCTTCTTTGGGTGTCAGCGGTCGCGAAGAATCGCCCACAAAATCACGCCTTAAAGTGGCATGCCCCACCAAAGTGGCCAAATTAACGCCACTGCCTCGCTGCGATTGATTTTCAAGAAATTCGGCCACACTGGTCCAGTTGACATTAACCCCGGCCACCTCGGTCCATTTTTGGATTGAGGCCAAAGAACCCTTAACTAACGGCGCCAGGGACGAACCGCATTGGCCCATCAAAATTGTGGTTATCCCCTGCCGTGCCAAGCTCTCCAATGCCGGATCGCGCAGTAAACTGCCGTAACTATCGGAGTGATTTTGAATGTCTATAAACCCGGGCGCTACCACTTGCCCCGTCGCGTCAATCTCTACCTCACCCTTGGCTTTGACCAAATTACCCACCTCAAAAATTTTGTCGCCGCGCACGCCCACATCTGCTCGAAACCCCGGTCGTCGACCAGTGCCGTCTACTACCATTCCGTTTTTAATGAGAATATCGAAGGTCATATATATATTTTAACATGCTCACCCCCCCAGAAGTTGAATAATAATTCCAATGGTGACCATGACGCTAGAGATGATCCAAAACCGTTCAGTGACTTTGGTCTCTGGCCAACCCTTGGCCTGAAAATGGTGATGAATGGGGGCGGACAAAAAAATCTTTTTGCCGCGGCGCAGTTTTTTGCTCAAAACCTGGATTATCACCGAAATTGATTCCACCATCGGCACAAAAGCCATAAACGGCAAAACCAAAGCGGCATTGGTCAAAAGCGCGATAATGGCTAAAGTCACGCCCAAAGCCATGGCGCCGGTATCGCCCATAAAAAACCGTGCCGGATGGATGTTAAACCACAAAAAAGACAAAAGTCCGCCTACTATCACGGCGCAAAAAACAGCCAGATCGTACCGACCCTCAAAAAAAGCCACCACGCCGTAGCCGGTAAAGGCCGTCAGCATCAAGCCGCCCGCCAACCCGTCCAGGCCGTCGGACTCGTTTACGGAAAAAGAAGTGGCCACGATAACAAAAATGGAAAACGGAATAAACCAGCCATTGATGTTAAATGTTCCCCAAAAGGGAATTTTTATAATATCCCACTCCAATTTAAAGTGAAACCATAAGGCAGCTACCACTGCCACCACGGTATAGAGCAGCAGGCGGTGGCGCATTTTTAAACCGCCGCCATTAGGGCCTATTCTAAAAATACCCAAGAGGTCGTCGCCTAAACCAATAATGGCCGAAAAAATTAAAGCGCCCAGAGGCAGAAGTGTTTGCGGCCGGGAAAGAAAACTAAATTTGGCCAGAATGCCGGCCGGCATGGCTTTTTCAGCCAAGCCCAATATCAAAATTAAAATTAAAAGGGTTAGCCAAACGATGACGCCGCCCATAGTGGGGGTCCCCTCTTTGCCTTTGTGCATGGAAGCAAAAATCGGCGTGCCTTCGGTGCGAATTTGTTTGCCTAGACGGTATTTATATAAAATATTGGTCCACCATGGGGTCAAAAACATTGACACAGCAAAGGCGGCAAAAGCCAGAATCAAAACACGCGCAACTTGGAAAGTTATTTCATCCATTTATTAAATAAGAACACAATTATATTTTTGAGATTTGATTTTTTATATTTTATTTTTCTTGCGGCCATGTCCAGGCCTGCGCGACCCACTCAACCAGTTTTCTAGTTTCACTTTCTCTGTCATCGGCGCCCAGGATAAGATATATTATCTCGGAGCTGTTGGGTCCGGCAACCACTAACAGTATATTCCCCAGGGCTCTCGCGGTATAACCGGTTTTACCACCGATAACATGGGCGTATTCTTCTAGAAAGGGATTAGTGTTTTTGAAATCATGAGCGGCTATTCGATTTTGCGATTCAGTGTGATAATTTTTTAGTTTTAGAATATCCCACGCCAAGGAATAGTTGGGGTTGGTTCGAAAATATTTTATGAACTTGGCCAGATCCTCGGCGGTGCTAAAGGAATTTATATCTTCTAGGCCGGCGGGGTCGGTGAAATTGGTATGCACCAGGCCCAGATCGTTAAACTTTTGGTTCATGGCCTTAACAAAGACCCTCACGGGGGTGGTGTTGGATTCGGGGTTGACAGATAGTTTAGCGCCGACATGTTCGGCCAACGCGTAAGCGGCGTCGTTGGACGATTCCAAAAGGGCCGCGGCCAAGAGATCTTTAACCGTTAAAATTTCACCCTCCCGCAAATTGCCGCTGTTGCCGTCTTTTTTAACGGCTTCCAAAGACACGACCACATTTTCTTGCGGTTGGACATAATCCAAAACAACGGCCGCGCTGATCAGTTTTGTTAAAGAAGCTATCGGTCGAGCGGTGTTTGTTTCTTTAGTAAAAAAATAAAAATTTTCCTTAAAATCCCAGGCCAAAGCCGAATTAGCAGTTGATTGAAAATCGGGAATTTCAAGTTTTCTTATGGGTAAATTTTTCTCCGTCTCCGCATCTTTAGAGGCGGCGGCTAGCGTCAATTTTAAGGCGGGCTCGCCAAGATATTGCGCAATATGAGCGGTGGTTATCGCTTCTGGCGTGCCCAATTGATAAGACAATAATAAAACCGGCAATACTATAAAGAAGGATATTATTATGTTAAAGGTTGGCTTCATTTCAAGAGATTGAAGAGATTATTTTCTCTACATTGGTTATTTCTTGATTGAGTTCGTCATACCTCGGCAGATCCTCCCTTCGTTTCAAACCCAATTTTCTTAAAGCGGTCAGGGATATTTCATAACTGGCCGGTTTGGAAAATTCGTTCTTTTCCACCAAACCGCGCGCCGCCAGATTTCTTAAGGTGTAGGTTGAGTTGACCCCCCTAACGGACTCAATCTCGTGTTTGGTAATCGGACCGCGATAGGCCGCTAGGGCCAAAATTTCCAGTCCGGCCGGCGTCAGTTCTGCCTGCATCTCGCTTTTTACCAGTTTTTCTATATAGACCGAAGCCGCGGTGTCGGCTACCAGCTGCCACTCGTTATTTTTGGAAATTAGCTGGATGCCCCTTTGGAGCAACGAGTCCCTAATATTATTTAAAGCCAGGCCGATATCGACGGCCCTTCTTTTAACCACGCCCCCCAATTTTTTTACGCTTATGGGCTCGCCATAAGCAAACAGCAAACCTTCCAGTATTTGTTCTAGATTTGTTGGGTTAGCCATTTTAATTTTATCTCTTCAAAACTGCGCCGTTGGTCGGCTTGTATTTTTGAACGCTTTAACAATTCTAACACAGAAAGAAAGGCCACTATTCTTTCTTCGGTATTTTCCATATTCGCGATTTCCGAAAAACTTAATTCAACCCTGTTTTTGATGGAATTTTCCACCTCGGCCAATTTTTGTTCTAAAGATATTTTTTCTGCCAGGTGGGCTTGAGGTATTCTTTGGGGCAAAGTTATAGACCCTAAAAGATTTTCCAGGGCCTCGTTCAACTGTGTCAGTGTCAGTTTTTTGGGGAAATAAAAAACCGGTTTTACGCCGGCTAAATATGAACGGCCATAGAAACGATTTCCGGCCTTATCCAGTTTATTGATCAAACGGGACAGTTCTTTGTATTTTTGGTATTCGGCCAGTTGTTCTTTAAGACCCTCAATATCTTTTTCTGCCTCGTCGGTCAATTTAAGAAAAGGCAGCAACGCCCGCGACTTGATTAAAGCCAGCCGTCCGGCCACGGTTAAAAAATCAGCCATGTCCTCCATGGCCAAGCGGCCGGAATTTTTTAAATAATTTAAAAATTGGTCAGCCACTTCGGCCAGAGAAATTTCCGTAATCTCCAGTTTCTTGGATTCTATAAGAGTATGCAGTAAATCCAGTGGACCCTCGAATTTTTGAAGTCTGACATGATACATTAAAATTTAATACCCAATTCTTTTAACTGTTCTTTTGATATTTCCGAAGGCGCGTTCATCATAAAATCGCGGCCGTCGCCGGTTTTGGGAAAGGCCAGAACCTCGCGAATGTTGGGCTCGCCTGCCAGAATCATCGCTAGGCGGTCCAGACCCGGCGCGATGCCGCCGTGCGGCGGCGCGCCGTAAGCCAAGGCCTCCAGCATGTGGCCGAAATTGGACAGAATTTTTT
>ERZ1292645.642-Hain-H14-02um-R2-642-length-11728-cov-4_pt1 | contig 11728 bp, 10 predicted proteins | sample MGYA00564401_ERZ1292645 | MGnify/ENA primary metagenome ERZ1292645 (study PRJEB36523, sample SAMEA6512644) | groundwater metagenome | collected 2019-01-09 | study: AquaDiva: Metagenomics assemblies of 32 groundwater samples | reverse complement strand
GGGCGGTTAGCTCAGCTGGTTAGAGCGTCTCGTTTACACCGAGAAGGCCGAGGGTTCGAGTCCTTCACCGCCCACCAATTAACTGCTTAATTTGTGACAGGACGAGAAAGGCGGAGCGATGTTGCACGAACAGTTGGCGAGTGCAACCGCGAGCCGGGGTCGCGACCTGCGAGGCGGAAGCCGAGCAGAGTTGTGACCGAGTCCTTCACCGCCCACCATAAGAAGATTGAATGTATATCAGTCAGCGAACTTTTGAAATAAATTTATGAAATATCCACCACTTCCAATTCCAAACTTAAAAGAAAAACTACAACCTGTTAAAGATATTTTTTATAAATATAAAAAATATCTTTTTACTAACGCTCTTGTCCTAGCAATTATTTTTTTAATACTTGGGCTAATTTCTTATTTGACAACTTCTCCAAAAGTTATAGGTATGTATGATCCCGATGATGCTTTTATTACCGAAAAAGGTATCACCATGAGATCTGATTATTTTGCATGGAATAAGGACTTAAGCGTAATTGCTATTGAACTAAAAAGAGCGACGGAACAACAGCGTGCATTTTTAGTAACAATTGAACCGTGGCCAGAGCCAGTAGGATTCCGATACGAATCAAATAATGATCTATTGAAAGCTATTATTGAAGGAGAGTATGATCAGACAACCAATAATATTTGTGACATTCTATCAACAGCTCAAGTGCCGGTTTATATACGATGGGGTCATGAGATGGAATTAGAGAACTCAAGATATCCATGGTCACATAGTACTCCGGAATTATATATCCAAGCATATAGACATTTTGTTGATACTTGCCGTACCAAGGGGAATCTTTTCAAGTTCGTATGGTCTCCAGCAGGTGAGGCGGGTCTCGAGAATTACTGGCCAGGAAAAAAATATGTAGATGTGATAGGTTTGTCTATATACAGTTTTGATCAATACGATGAAAAACATATCGGACACAAGCGTTCTTTCAAGGAAGTATTTATACCTAGATATGATCGTGTAAAAAATTATAGAAAACCTGTTTTGATTGCGGAAATAGGAGTAACTGGAACTGATAATTATAAGCTCGAATGGATTGGGTGGATGATGAACGATTTACATAACTATAAGAGACTCATAGGGTTTGTTTATTTGAACACAATGGATCCTCAAGCAGTCTGGGAGGAAGGTTTGGATAACCCTGACTGGAGACTTCCTAAAAGAGCCACTCAATTGCTATTTCCTAAAAAGTGATTACCGTATATCAGCAAACATAAGTCGTAAGTATCGCTACTTGCAGAAAGTTTGATTATGTGTTATACTCATGACACATTTTTTTATTATTAAAATATCACAATGATTCAACTAGACGCACTGCGCCATATCAACCCGTTTTTATATACCCAGGAAAGCCCATGGAAATACCGATTTATCGGCATGTTAGGCTTTATATCAACACTTCTTGCGGGTGTTGGTCTTATTCGTTTTCTTTCATTAAGTCCATGGTATTGGATCATTTTTGGTCCAATAGCATTTTTATTGTTTTTCAACCATGCCCTAAGAAACTTCTTAAGGATACTGTACCCAAATTTTTCTAAAGAAAAACATCTCGGGTTTGTACATAAGTTTTGGGAAAAATACGAAGAACCAAATGTTGCTATCTTTTTGCCTTGGTGTGGTGAAAGTCTCGCAGTCTTTGAAAAAACTCTCGTGGGAGTAAAGAACTTACACTATAAAAATAAAACAGTATATATCCTCGATGACAAGAAAGAAGAAAGTATTGAAGTTATAAAACTTGCCAATAAATATGGTTTCATTCATCTAAGTCGTCCCAATAAAGGAGAATATCGTAAGTCTGGGAATCTTCAATATGGATGGGAACATTCTAATGGTGAAGAATTTGCTTTTGTTCTTGATGCAGACTTTATACCACTTCCAGAAGCATTATGGCATACTATTCCTTATATTATTTCTAATCCTAAAATTGGAATCTTACAAACACCTCAGTATTTTGAACAGACAAAAGAAAAGCATGATCAGAATCCGATTGAATTTGGGGGGGGGAATATTGTAGAGGAATTTTATAATATTGATCAGACATGTCGTGATCGCTTTGATGCGGCGATTTGTGTTGGTACAAGTGCGATATACAGAAGAGCGGCAATTATGGCCGTTGGCGGTACACCAAAAGTATGGGGCACTGAAGACGTACGAACGGGCTTAGCCATAACAAGAGGTGGGTATAAAGTTAAGTATATCCCGCTCATTGTGAGTATAGGGACAAGTCCTGATACACTGCAGGATTATTTTCGTCAACATAACAGATGGTGTTCTGGGTCACTTCAAATATTATTTGATTATTATATAAAAGCAAAACTATCGTGGATGGGCAGGATAATCTATTTAATGAACCCTCTTTATTATATTTCTGAAGCGCTAGTCCCTATATTAGTATTCCACTTCATAGCGTTGATCGCTTTCCAACCGAATACCATTGCCCTCTACAACTCCTTGTTATTTATGCCGAAAATATTGTTTGAATTATTTTTGATGCCTGTCGTCTTTCGAAATCACAAAACGAGACTCGGAAGCAAGTTAGCCGCAATGAATAATATTTTTACCTATTTTTATACAATATTCTTTGACATGCTTTCAAAAAATAAACTTTTATGGCATCCGGCAGGGGTAGCAATAGGCGGAGTATCAAGAGAGTTTCGCATAACAATGCGGCTTGGGATTGGTCTGACAAGTCTGTATATTGCTTCTCTTACTGCGGTACTTATGTGGCGTCGTGAATTTTTAGCGAATTATCAGATCTCAATGGTCTTGCTATGGTCATTATATGTTGCTGTTTGGTATATGATTTATATATATCACGCAACTCACTTCTTAAAATCTCATGATACAAAATATGTACACCCAACCAGCAAAGTATATACTTACACAAGACGAGTGTGGGCGCATGTGAAGCATGCTGTGATGCCCATACTAACTCTGGTTCTGTTTTTAAGTATTTCTGTCAATATGTACCAACTGTGGGGTATCCAGAAAACCACAGTAGTTACCGATTCAAAAACCAATGCAGAAAGAGTATTTACGGCCACTGATATTGTTACAACAGCTACCACTGAAATAAGTCAGGAGGCATCATACTACTCGATTCCTTTGGAATTAGGAGATGGCAGAACTCATATTGCCCGTAAAGCCATTCAAATATATTTGAATGGCTCGCCTGCTAGCTTAACCAAAGATCAATTGATATTTATAGAGGACGGTTTGCAAAAAGAATTAGAGGATGTGGGAAAATATGCTGAAAATAAAGTAGTGAAAGTATCTAAAGATAAAGTTAAATTTTACATAGAAAAAATTTTAAAACCGGCAATAAACTCTGAACAATCCTGAAATTTTCGGCTTCGTATTTTTTCAAATTCTATGACTGACATAAAAGCATTCCTAAGTATTGTTTACGAGGACAACAACCTTTTGGTTTTGAATAAACCCTCCGGCCTTATAACCCATCCGAAAAATATAACCGATACCCAAGACAGCGTTACCGGCTGGCTGATAGAAAAATATCCCGATATAAAAAATATCGGTGAACCGTTCATCGCCTCCGGCAAGGAAATCCCCCGCGCCGGCGTTGTTCATCGTCTGGATAAAGACACCTCCGGACTGCTGATAACCGCCAAGAACGATAAGTCGTTTTTTTATTTAAAAAATCAGTTTCAGGAAAGAAAAATAAAGAAGCTCTATTTGGCGCTTGTGAACGGCAGACCTAAAGAATCAAAAGGCATCATATCGGCTCCACTCGGCAGAATCGGCCTTAAAAGAACAACTAAAATAATAGGCAATAAATTGATAGATAAAAAAGAAGCGGTAACAGAATATAGGATCTTAAAAGAATTCAAAGACCGCACTCTTCTGGAAATTTCCCCGCGCACCGGCCGAACTCATCAAATAAGAGCGCATCTTAATTCCATAGGCACGCCTATTGTCGGCGACAATATCTACGGTTTCAAAAAATCAACGCCATCCGGCAATTTTGAAAGATTGTTTCTGCATGCTTATAAACTGGAATTCCTTGCTCCTGACGGGAAAAAACTGGTATTGGAAACGGACCTGCCTGATGAGTTGCAAAAAGTATTGAATATGTTAGAATAAGCTTCCAATTATGGATAAACTTTCGTTATTCAATCAAAATAACTCCGGACAAAATTCTTACCCCGATCTGAAGACCGGATGGACTGTGAAGGTCTATCAAAAGATTAAAGAAGGCGACAAGACCAGGGTTCAGGCGTTTGAAGGCATTATCGTGGCCAGAAAACACGGTAACGAACCGGGAGGAACCATAACCGTGAGAAAGGTCTCGGGCGGCATTGGAGTTGAAAAAACTTTCCCGGTTCATCTGCCCACAATCACAAAAATAGAAGTTACGAAACGCGCCGACACAAGAAAATCAAAACTCTATTACTTAAGGGACAAGTCGGCTAAAGAAACAAGAAAGAAAATGAAAGTCCGGCAGAATACTCAAGAAATTAAATCTGAATAAATATATAATGCGGATGTGGAGAAATTTGGTATACTCGCCATCTTGAGGTGGTGGTGCCGCAAGGCATGTGGGTTCGAGTCCCACCATCCGCACCACAATCAAACTTTCAGGATTTTTGCCCGACCGATTCAGCCGCGCGAATGCGCGTTTCTTTAGTAAGCTGTTTATACATAAACGCTTGATTAATGTACAGTACCCCTTGACAGCAACTGTGCATATAATGTATAGTTGCTATTAGAAACCTTAACAAAGAGAGGATTTTTATGAGAAGAGTCGTTGAAAAATATAAACTTGAGGCAAGATTCTTTGCTTTGGGTTCACCCATTGTAGTCAAAGCAATCCATGAAAAGCTCTTTGACTTTGAGGGCACCAGATCAAATGCAATAGAAAAAGCTGCGGAATTTATTCCGGCTATAGTCAAAGATCTATGCGGGCTTACATTTTCATCCGGATGGATACTTTTAATGCGTCATTCCGGAGCACCCCTGTGGAGCTGGACAGTTGATGCACAAGGAGGTGTTGTGGAACAGCAGTGCGAATATGCGCCGTAATAGCGATGTCCGCGGTGCACCATAAGGCCGAATTTCACAACGCAATCGTGGAGTTCGGCCTTTTTCTTTTTCAATTTTTGATTTTTAATTGAATTGTCGTCAAAGAAAAACTTGTGGTTCGACTGATTTCCATGGATTATGTGAATTTGATAGAATTCGTTTATGATGAGAAGCGTAATATACATAGCTGGAATGTTTGAGGATGGAACTAATCCTCTTTTTTTAGACATTCAAGCTCTGGCAAAAAAATTACAGGTGTCGTGTAAATATATTAAACTTTATTCTGGAACAACTTTTGGTTCCTATTCTTATCAAAATGAAATAAGGCGTATAAATGAAATCGTCAGTAAAAGCCAGCCGTCACTCATAATCGCTCACAGTTTAGGTTGTTATATTTCAACCCACTTGCCTGTGCTCTGTCCATTTATACTTATTGATCCATCCGTAAGTATCACTGATATCATTTTACCAAATATTAAACGCGGAGGGTATGATGACGGAACATATACATTTAAGGTGTCTCCGAGTTTTTTAAACTCTGTTAAAATAAGTGAACCGATCGAAGTTTTGGTAAGAAATATAAAAAACACTGGACACCATATATATATATTCGGGGCGGGCAGGGGTGGATACAGAATTGCCGAGCAATATCACCAAAATCTTGTTGGTTCGATTTATTTTTTCTTGCCCAATGCCGATCATGAATTTTCAAATAGATCAAGCAGACAAAGAATTTTGCAGGTAATAAAAAAGCGACTCGACGCTAAACAATCGAGCCGCTCACGAGGTACTCGCATAAAGTCTTCGTAATCGGAAGACCAGTACATTCTTCAATCCAAGCCCAATGACCTTGAGCGTTGCATTCGAGAAAGACATACTCGTCTTGTGGGGTAACAATCATATCAATTATTCCAAATCCCAAGCCGAGTTGCTTTGTCATCTTGACGCATTTCTCACTTACCGAGATTTCAAGATCATACGCCGTATGCGGTGTATTTTCCAAGTCGTAGTTCCGCCAATCAATTCGAGTCTTGGCACTCATCTGTGAGTCAATTCGGCATGTCAACACATTATCGTCGATAACATGAACGCGCAACTCAAACTGTTTTGGAATGTAGCGCTGGAACAAGCACGGACATCCCCGCAATGCGCTTTCTTTGACGGAAGATACATCTATCACAGAGGTTAGAATGCGTTTCTTATCAAGATGCACGCCTAGGTTGCCCTGCTTGATAACCACGGTATCTGAACCAGCAAACGCCTTGAGTTCGGTCAGATTATTCGTGAACAGAGTGTCGGGTGTCTTGAAGTTTAGCGATGCTGCCAGCCGTAGTTGGTTCAAGATATTTCTGCTTCTTGCGTTCGCTGACGATCTGTTTACCCACCGCGCATGAGAGAATTGAGCTTCCATCCATTCTTTGACGCTATCCCATGAAGCGACAAAGAGTTGTCGTTCCAACTCGTCGGCGAACCATTCATGTCGATAACTGATCCTCGGATGGTGAATAAAGACGGCATCTGGTGTGTACTCGGCGGAGATGTTTCCGAAAATCATCTGTGGCAAGGCGTCGGGCGTGATTTTATCAAAATCAAAATTGATACGATCCACCACTGCCCGTTCAGCGCAGTATTTCTCGACAACATCCGCGTGGACATTCTCGCTTCTAGATAGAATCAGAATATGCATTTTTCTCTCCTTTCAGTTTGGCCTTCTTTTGTAAAGAAGACTCTCTCGCTCAGAGGAACGAGAGAGTCTATTTAGTCTCGACGAATCACTCGTTGGATTCGTTGGACGAATACTCCGTCGTCGGACTAGCGTCCGACACCTGCGGAGCGTCCGTCACGAACTGCCGCAACAGGACCATTCTTATCACCTCCTCTCTGCTGAATTGAGGGTTTTAAGGTACTTAGCAGAGCAGAACCATTCTGCTCCATCCGTAATCTCTATACTAAACGATTACACCATTGTTGTCAAGAGTAAGCCTTTTTCTTTTCCGAAATAAATCAAAAGCGAGGACGGCACGGAAACTTGTCCTGAGCGACTTGTGGTGAGCACAGCCAAACCAAGCTGAAGGGTCGGAATTGACTGCTCCGCGCGGGCTTAAATTAAATCCTTCTTTTTCTCCTCAAATTCTTTTCTGTCTATCTCACCTTTTGAGTATCGCTCTTTCAAAATATTAAGCGGTGATTTTTCGTGCTCGTAATTTACAAAAGATTGGCCTGTTAGCCATTTGATAAGCGCGATTATTCCCGCGATTATCAATACCCACCAAAAAATCATAAAAATCCAGCCGAAGCCGCCAAAAGGCGTAAATCCAAAGTTCATCATAGAATTATTTGTTGAATTACTGTTAAAGGGAGACAACCCGCCTCCCCACATCATATTCATCATGGGCATCCAGCCGCCGCTCGTTGGCGAAAACGCCGCTAAAGTATCACAACCGGAAAGACGCTTGCCCATGACAATGTGAATCTGTTCCTCGCCGTCTTCGCCGTGCATTTGAATCATCATCGCGTTCATCGCGGCGTGAGAATCGCCGGCCATCTGACCCATGAAATACTCACCCAAAACTCCGTACTGCTCGTCATCAAAATCGGAACAAGCAATCTCTTTTACCTGGAGTTTATCCCAAAGTTCCTTACCCTCTTTTTCTTCTCGGAGCGTGTGCTCAACCACTTTTTCCCAATCGGCGCCGGAATTGGAAAATCCGCCCATCTCCTCGACTCCGCTCGGAGCAGGCATTTGAGCGTTTGCGCTTGCAGCAAACGAACTAATGGCACTTGCGGCAAAAATTGTAAAAATAAGTTTTTTCATAATCTATAAATCATAAAGATTTTCTTCTTAATATCATAGCATTTATTGCGACAATAATTGTTGATAATGACATAAACACAGCCGCAAGAGCCGGCTGGAGAAAAATTCCTTTGAATGCCAGCACTCCCGCCGCAAGCGGAATAGCGACGACATTATATCCCGTCGCCCAAAAAAGATTTTGGATCATCTTTGTGTAGGTGAGACGAGATAGCTTGATAATTTTAGGAATATCGCGCGGGTCATCTTTCACAAGAATAATGCCTGCGGATTCAATGGCGACATTTGTGCCCGCGCCTATGGCAATACCTAAATCGGCTTGCGTCAATGCGGGCGCATCGTTTACGCCGTCCCCGACCATAGCTACTTTCTGACCCTTTGCCTGCAATAATTTAACCTTCTCTGACTTCTGTTCAGGCAATACTCTTGCAAAGTATTCATCAATACCCAACTCGTGAGCTACCCACTTTGCAACATCTTCGGTATCGCCCGTAATCATAGCCGTTTTGATTCCAAAGTCGCTAAGTGATTTTATCGCCTCGCGCGATTCTTCCCGAATAATGTCGGCGAGAGCGATTGCGCCAAGTAAGGAATTACCAACCACCACAAGTATTATTGTTTTTCCTTGCGCGGAAAGTTGATCAACTTTGGTCTGTGCTTGGAGCTCAAGAGTCAATTTCAAATCTGATAAAAGTGTCTGACTGCCGACAAATATCTCTGATTCTTCAATGGTTGCTCTTGCGCCTTTTCCGGCTATCCGCTGGAAATTTTTTACCGGGGGGATCTTTAGATTTCGTTTTTTTGCTTCAGCAACTATTGCCCGCGCCACCGGATGCTCTGATTGGCTATCCACTGAAGCGGCATATTGCAAAACTTTTGCTTCGTTTTCCCCGTCGATTGGAATAATAGTATCAATGCCAAATTCTCCTTTGGTGAGCGTTCCTGTTTTATCAAAAAGAACGACATCAATGTTGCGAGCCGCTTCAAGCGCAAGACGCCGTTTAACCAAAAAGCCGTTCTGCGCCGCTTTTGTCGTGGAAATGGAAGCAATCAGCGGAATTGCCAGACCGAGAGCATGAGGACAAGCGATAACAAGCACCGCAACCATTCGTTCAACGGCAAAAGCGGCGTCAGCGACTGCAAGCCAAATTATCAATGTTATACCGCCAGCGGCAATAGCAACAATGGTGAGATAATACGCGGCTCGGTCAGAGAGCATTTGCAAACGCGATTTTGAACTTTGCGCTTCGGCGACAAGACGCATAACACCCGCTAAAAAAGTTTTCTCGCCGATATTCGTTACTTGTATTTTAAGCGTTCCGTCGCCGTTGATCGTTCCCGCGATAACTTCGCTACTTTGATTTTTTGGTACTGGCTTTGATTCGCCGGTGACCATTGATTCATTTACATCAGAAATTCCCTCAATCACAACTCCGTCCGTGGGAATTTTCCCGCCGGGCTTTACCAGAACCAGGTCGCCACTCCGCACTTCTGAAAGCGGTATGATTTGTGTCCTATCGCCTCGCAAAACTTCCGCCTGGTCAGGCAGAAGTTTTGATAATTCTTTCAATGCGCTTTGCGCGCCCGAAACTGCCCGCATTTCCATCCAGTGGCCAAGAAGCATAATAGTAATAAGCGTCGCTAGTTCCCAAAAAAGAGTTTCAGTGCCGCCCGACAAAACAATATAAACACTGTATATATACGCAACCGAAATCGCCAAAGCAATTAGCGTCATCATGCCTGGCAATTTCGCCCTCAATTCGCGGATTGCTGAAACAAGGAAAACCCAGCCGCCGTAAAAGAAAATAGCTGACGCAAGAAAAAACGGCACATACGCTGACCCTGGAAAAACCGGAGCCGTAAAACGCAGAAGTTCTTGCGCAATATCGGAGTAAAGAACGACTGGAATGGAAAGAATGAGACTTATCCAAAACTTCATTTTGAATATATTTGTTGAATGGCCTTTGTGTTTGTCAAAATCATCATGCCCGTTGTGAGTCATTTGTTTGGTTGCGACTGGCACAAGACGCATCCCACATTCGGGACACAAACCCTCATTTTCCCGCTGAACTTCCGGGTGCATAGGGCAAGTGTAAATTTTATTTTCTCCAAGTTTTTTGAAAATTTGAGCCATATAAACACATCCATACTATCAACTATTGCGCTCTGTTTCAATATTGAGTTACAATTTCAGCTCATCCCGCCGACTTTGAAAATAAGCGCAAACTTGGTATAATATGGGTACTGGCAGACTGTTTTTGGGCGGTTAGCTCAGTTGGCTAGAGCGTCTCATTGACGTTGAGAAGGTCATAGGTTCAAGTCCTATACCGCCCACCAAACAACTTGCCGGAGTAGCTTAATGGTAAAGCAAGCGCCTGAAGAGCGTTTGAAGGCAGTTCAATTCTGCCCTCCGGCACAATCAGAATTAAAAAACAACCCACGGGTTGTTTTTTAGTAGTTATCAACATCTTTATCTACAAAAACCGAACCCGCCTGTTATACTAAAGCTACATACTAAACTAAAACAAATTTAACTTGTCCACATATGCGAAAAGATAAGGAAAAAGCTTTTGAATTACGGCATAACGGGGAAAGTTATAATGCTATTTCCCGGAAGCTTGGTATGTCAAAAAGCACGCTTGTATCGTGGTTTAAGAACGAACCATGGTCTATTGAAATAAGGGATAGATTGGCGTCAACTGAATCACTTGCCTATCCCGAGAAACTCAAACGTCTTATAGCTGTCGTAAAGCAGAAGTATGATATTCTGCATGAGTCCTATAGAAAAGAGGCTCGGGATGAATTTATCATTTTAAAAAACGACCGTCTTTTTATCGCCGGAGTAATGCTTTATTGGGGCGAAGGTGACAAGAAAGCTGAAAATTCACAAGTCAGATTAAGCAATAGCGAACCGGATATGATAAAAGTATTTTACTTATTTTTAACTAAAGTTATGAAAATACCGAATGAAAAAATAAAACTCAATCTGCTTTTATATCCTGACTTAGCAGATATGCCTCTAAGAAATTTGTGGTCAACCGCAACAGGAATCCCACTATCTCAATTCAGAAGATCCGTTTACATACAGGGGCGACATCCAACAAAAAGATTGTCTTATGGTGTTGGAAATATTCATGTGGGGGGCAGGAAATATAAAGAAAAGATCATTGAATGGATCAAACTTTGCAGAAAAGAACTGTGTAGCTGAATCCTTGATTTGCCGTCATTTAAAAGGTAGAATCTAATTACTTTGCGGGTGTATCACAGTGGTAGTGAACGGCATTGCCAATGCCGGTACGAGGGTCCGATTCCCTTCACCCGCTCAAAAATTACAACGGAATTATAGAGAAAACCCACGGATAAACCGTGGGTTTTTAATTTTAATATATTCTTTTGCTGACTTCATCTATAGCGCTTATAAAATCATCCTGGTCCAGAATTAATTCGCCTTTCCCATTCTTGGACGCTATGTAGCGTTCCAGCGCCTTTCTCTTTGCAGTGGAGCATGTCCATTCAATCTCTGCTCCGCTGAATTTATCGGTTAACTCTATGAGTTCAGCAAGGTCTGTATTTCCAAGCGGCATTCCATTGAGATGGATCTCAAAAATATTTATCCTGGCAGTTTTATCCGGCAAAGATACCTCAAACTGTAGGTCTAATCTTCCGGGCCGCAGGAGCGCTGAGTCAACAAGGTCCGGACGATTAGTTGCCGCCATGACGAAAACATCCTGAATGACACCCATGCCATCAATTTCCGCCAGTAACTGGCTGACGGCTCTGTCCGTCACATCACTCCCCGATGTTCTGCCCCGCGCCGGAGCAATAGC
>ERZ1292645.364-Hain-H14-02um-R2-364-length-16887-cov-8_pt3 | contig 11736 bp, 8 predicted proteins | sample MGYA00564401_ERZ1292645 | MGnify/ENA primary metagenome ERZ1292645 (study PRJEB36523, sample SAMEA6512644) | groundwater metagenome | collected 2019-01-09 | study: AquaDiva: Metagenomics assemblies of 32 groundwater samples | reverse complement strand
ATAGTTACAGCAAAACTTAATGAAACAGCCTTTGAGTTTAACATACCTCCTCCTTATCCAAACGATTAACACCCCTGCTGAATCAAGCCTTTCGTTTATCACCTCCCTTCCTATTCATCCCTTAATCCAATCCTTCTTCTCTCCACGGAGATACTTCTCAGGCTCTTTCTCAAACCTATCCTTACAACCCTTGCCGCAGAAATAATATGTCTTGCTGTTATATTCTGTCTTTTCAATTGCCTTTTCCTCGCTAATAGTCATTCTGCAAACCGGATCAATAGTCATAAGCTTACCTCCTGTTCTCAATCTTTGAAATAAACATCGGAACCTTGCTTCATCCCCCATCCCTTCCACAGCGCATATACGGCCGGGATCACAAGGAGTTCCAGCAGTCCTGATGTTACCATCCCGCCTACCATTGGAGCTGCTATCCGCTTCATCACTTCAGCGCCTGTGCCTGTGCTCCACATGATAGGGAGAAGTCCTGCAATGATAGCCGTTATCGTCATTACCTTTGGCCTTATCCTGTTCACAGCGCCGTCCATTATGGCATCATAGAGGTCATTTAATGTGTTCATTTTTCCAGTGTAATACCTTTCATTGTAGGCATGGTCTAAATATATCAGCATGATAACACCCGTCTCCGCGTCCAGACCCGCAAGGGCTATAAAGCCCACGACAACAGCGATGCTTATATTATAGCCCAAAATATAGAGTATCCATGCAGAGCCGATTATTGAAAAAGGGATAGCGAGCAGGATTATGAGACATTCGGTCACTGACTTGAAATTGAAATACAGCAGAAGGAATATTATCATAAGTGTAAGCGGAACAATATATTTAAGCTTCGCATAAGCCCTTTCCATATATTCATACTGGCCGCTCCATGTTACATAATAGCCAGCAGGGAATTTCACATTTTGTATCACAACCTTTTTTGCATCTCTAACATAACTGCCAATATCCCTGTCCCTGACATCAACATACACCCATGTATTAAGTATGGCATTCTCTGTTTTGATTCCTCCAACGCCTTTGCTCAAGGTTATATCAGCGACCTGCGAGAGAGGTATGGGCTGTCCCGTCATTGTTGGAACAAATACCCTTCCAATCTTATCCACATTGTCCCTGAGTTCCCTCTTATATCTGACATTTATAGGATACCTCTCAACCCCTTCAACTGTTGTTGTTATGTTCTCTCCGCCTATAGCAGACATAATAACCTGCTGTATATCCTCAACCTTTAACCCATATCTTGCAGCCTCATCTCTTTTTATCTTTATATCAACATAATATCCGCCGATAATCCTCTCCGCATAAGCGCTTGATGTGCCCGGCACACCTTTCAAAACTGCCTCAATCTCTGCTGCAAGTTTTTCTATTGTGTTTAAATCCTTTCCAAATACCTTCACGCCAACAGGCGTCCTTATGCCTGTTGCAAGCATATCCACCCTGTTTTTAATAGGCATTGACCACTGGATTGGAAGACCCGGCGTCTCAAGGGCTGCGCTCATCTCCTGAATAAGCTTGTCCACAGTCATGCCGGGACGCCACTGGTCTTTGGGCTTAAGGTTTATAATTGTCTCAAACATCTCAAGGGGCGCGGGGTCTGTTGCCGTCTGCGCCCTGCCAATTTTGCCAAAGACCTGCTCAACCTCTGGGAATGACTTTATTATTCTATCTGTTGTCTGGAGGAGTTCATTTATCTTTGTTACTGACACACCAGGAAGCGTGGCTGTCATAAACATAAGGGAGCCTTCGTAGAGCGTAGGCATGAATTCGGTTCCCAGTTTGCTTAAAGGATAGATTGTGGCGCCAAGGGCCATAGCGGCAATCAGTATGGTTATAATTTTTGCCCTGAGGACAAGCTTAATAGCAGGCCTGTATATCCAGGTCATCAGCCTGGTGATTGGGTTTTTATGCTCAGGGATGATCCGTCCCCTGATAAAAAACCCCATAAGCACAGGCACGAGTGTTACAGACAAGAGCGCAGATGCTGCCATGGCAAATGTCTTTGTGAATGCAAGGGGTTTAAAGAGCCGACCCTCCTGCGCCTCAAGCGTAAATACAGGCATAAATGAAACCGTAATAATAAGGAGGGAGAAAAATAATGGCGGACCAACCTCTTTTGCGGCATCAGCGATAATTTGCCAATGCTCCTTCTTTCCTTTATCCCTTTCAAGATGCTTGTGCGCATTTTCAATCATGATAATGGCGCCGTCTATCATTGCGCCGATGGCAATGGCAATGCCGCCGAGACTCATGATATTCGCGTTTATTTTAAGATAGTGCATCACGCTGAAGGATATGAGGATGGACACCGGCAGCACAAGAATGGCAACAAGCGCAGACCTGAAATGCAGGAGAAAGATGATACATACGAGGGAAACGACAATGAATTCTTCTATAAGTTTTTCCTTGAGTGTTGCAATGGCCCGATGGATGAGGCTGCTCCTGTCATAGGTTGTGATAATATGAACGTCAGGCGGCAGACCCGGCTTTAGCTCCTCTATCTTTTTCTTAACATCATCTATCACTCTTAGGGCATTTTCGCCAAACCGCATTACCACAATACCGCCGACTACCTCGCCCTCGCCATCCCTCTCCACAATCCCCCTTCTCTCATCAGGACCAAGTTCAACCCTTGCCACATCCTTTATCCTGATTGGCGTGCCGCTCCTGTCAACCTTTAAAACAATATTTTCTATATCAGGAATATTTTTGATATAGCCGAGGCCCCTCACCATGTATTCACGCTCCGCAAGCTCCACGACCCTTCCGCCAACATCCGTGTTCCCCATCTTGATTGATTCAATTACATCCTTTAGCGATATGTTATAGGTGAGGAGTTTATTAGGGTCTATATTCACCTGATACTGTTTGACAAAACCGCCGATGGATGCAACCTCTGATACCCCAGGGACCTTTGTAAGCTGATAGCGGATATACCAGTCCTGGATGCTGCGGAGTTCTGCAAGGCTATAACCTTTGCCTTCTATGGAGTATTGAAATACCCAGCCAACACCTGTTGCGTCAGGGCCGAGTGAAGCCGTTACACCTTTGGGGAGTTTGCTGGATGCAAAATTAAGATATTCCAGCACCCTTGACCTTGCCCAGTATATGTCTGTGCCGTCTTCAAAGATGATATATACAAATGAAACGCCGAAGAATGAAAAGCCCCTTACTACCTTTGATTTCGGCACAGCGAGCATGGCGGTTGTCAATGGATAGGTAATCTGGTCTTCCACAACCTGAGGGGCCTGGCCGGGATATTCCGTATAGATTATAACCTGGACATCAGAGAGGTCAGGTATGGCGTCAAGCGGCATGCGGTAAACAGCCCATATACCCCATCCCACTGCAAAGAGGGTAAAGAGGATGATGATGAGTTTGTTGTTTATGGAAAGCTCTATGATTTTTTTCAGCATTTAGTGTCCTTTCATCCCCTGCAGCGCTGCCCTGAAGCTTGATTCTGAATCTATGAGAAAATTGGCAGATGTAACAACCTTCTCGCCTTCTTTTACGCCTGAGATGATATGGTAATATCCATCTCCCTGCGCGCCGACCTTCACCTCCCTTGGCTCGAACCTCCCGTCCCCTTTATCTACGATTACTACCTGTCGAACGCCTGTATCTATCAGGGCAGAGTCTGGCACTGCAATGGCATTTTTTGCCACATCCACTGCAAGTTCCACATTCACATACATGCCAAGTTTTAGCTTATGCCGGGGATTGGGAAGCTCAAACCTTATCTTGGCGGTCCTTGATTCCTCCATGCCGTTTCCTGTCCCTTCATGCCTTACTGTGCCCAAATGTGTATAAATGTGGCTGATAGCGGCTGTATAGATTTCTGCCGGCGTATAAGATGGGATTATCCTTGCCGTCTGCCCTATCTTTACAAAAGGAAGTTCATATTCATATACCTCGCCATACACCCATACCTGAGAATGGTCTATAATCTTAAAGAGCATCTCGCCTGCCTCTATCTTCTGCCCCTCGTTTATCATCTTCTCTGTCACAATCCCGTGGGCAGGGGCAAGGATAGCCATCGTCCTTGTAATCCGCCCCTCTCCTTCAAGCCTCTTTACCTGTTCATCTGAAATATCCCAGTATTTAAGCCTCTTTTTTGCCGCCTCCACAAGGGAATCCGCTCCCTTTTTAACCTCCTCAGACGGACTGTCTTTAACCCTTTCCTTTACCTTTATTGCAAGGAGATATTCCTCCTGCGTTGAAACCAGTTCGGGGCTGTATAATTCAAGGAGTTTTTCACCGGGGAGAACCATCAGGTCAGTCCTGTTTACATAAAGTTTTTCAATCCAGCCGCCAACCTTTGCATTGATATTAAAAACCCTTGCCTCGTCATGTTCAACCCTGCCGACAGTCCTTATCGTCCTTTTAAGGGTGCGTCTCTTTACCTCTTCTATTTTCACGCCAATCTTCTGAATCTTCTCAGGGCTTATCTTTACAGCGCTTGACGTCTCCTCTGCCTCCTCCTCATAAACAGGTATAAAATCCATTTCCATCTCATCCTTCTTTGGCACAGGGGATGTTACAGATGGGTTCATGGGATGGCGGTAAAATAAAACCTTGCGTTCCTTGACCACAGGGATTTCCGCAACCTGTGGTTTTTTATTATAAAAGAAATACCATCCAACTCCAGCCGCAATAGCAACGGCTATTAAAAGGAATAAAATTGCTAAAAATCGCTTCATCGCCCTTTCTCCTTTATATTTTATTTTGTACAAACAGGGCTTAAGCCCTGTTGCTACTGACTGCTGGCCGCTGTATCCAACTCTTCCCCCACAACCTTCTCCAACATGGCTATCTTCTTCCTGTAATCCGTAATGGAATTGAGATATTCTATCTTTGTCCTTTTCAGAGTCCGCTCAACGTCAAGAAGCGATAGAAAATCAATCTTGCCTGATTGATAATTTTTCATGGCAGACTCAAAGGACAACTCCACCTGAGGAAGGAGGCTTGTCTCATAAAGGGTCGTTATTCTCTCTGCTGCCTCCACCTTGACAGCAGCGGATTTAACATCAAACCCTTTCAGGTTTTTTTCAGCGCTTAATCTGGATTTAAGCACATTAACATTTGCCTGCGCCTCTCTGGTCTGGTTATCGTATTTGCTCCTCCAGAGGGGTATATTTACCTGAAACATAAGGTCCCAGCTTTCAAACCTGCCATCCCTCTGAATTGGCGCAACGCCGAGCATAAAATCCGGATAATAATTTTTTTTTGCCAATCCCACATTTAATTCATTGGCCTGGGTCTCATACTCCATAGCCTTTATAGCCGGATTTTTCTGCAAAGCCATAGTCATAAGCCGTGCCGTATCAATTTTAATCCTGTCTTTTTTTATTCTTCCAGGGTCGCCAAGAACTGCATCCTGACTTCTATTGAGAATGGATTTTATCCTTGCCTCAGCAACCTCCTTTTCAGCCTCAAGGGAGATAATCTCATTTGTCAGCATTGTCAACTCAGTCTGAATCTTTAAAATATCCTGCTGGGTAACCTGACCTGTTGAATATTTCACCTGCGCCACATCAGCCATATATGAAAGGACATCCTTTATCTCATGCATTATCTTTATGGATTCATTTATGAATGCGTAATCATAATAAACATCCTTTACCATTGCCGTTATTTCAAGCTCTTTATTTTTAAGCTCCGCCCCTGATATTAAAACATCTTTCAAGGCAATACTTTGTTTTAAAGAGAGCTTGCCCGGAAAAGGAAACATCTGGCTGAATGTATAGCGAGTCATCATCGAATTACCAAGATTATATGGCCGTTCTGTTGGTATATCCTCTATCATTATCTGAAATTGAGGGTCATCCAACACCCCTGCAACCCTTGCCGCGAATTCCTTTGCCTTAACCCTTTCCCTGAATGCCTGAAGCTCAGGATTATTTGCCTTAGCCTCCTCTATCAGCGCATTGAGTGATAAGGGTTCCTGGGCAAGGCCAGTGACCGGTGACCAGCGACCAGTGACCAGAAAAAAAGAAATTAGAAAAATCTTTATAACTTTATGTAGTTTCATAACTTCACTCCATAATTAAAGCAAAACTTAAATATTTTCATAAAGGTCAACGGCGCTTTCAAAGCATATCACTTTTATGCTGCGCATATCCAATCTTTCTACGCATTGTAGAATAAATCGTCCAAAAAAATTTACGGCATTAGTGTTTGTGTTCCTGAGCATCGCAATGGTTATGACAGTCTTTCCCCAATTTAATCTCATGGACATCGCAATGATTCGTATCGCATCGGCCAGGTGCAGGAAAAGACGCAAACAATGGAAACGCAAGGGATAGTATTAGGAAACATGATATAAAAATGCTCGTTGCAATTGCCTTCGCTGACGGGAGTTTAATCTTCTCCCCCTTTCCTTCAACAAGCCTCTTTATTCTGTTCTCTACAGAGCCAATCCCCGTAATTGACGCGGGCTGAAACATGAGCATATCCTTGCCCCGATAAAGACATTCGGGGATGACATTATTAAATCCTGCAATCTTTAAAAGGGCTGCTGCAAGGCTTATTGGTTCTTTCATTTCCTTAACCACTGCATCATCGGCCTCAGCCTCAATCCTTGTATGAATAATCCTTTCAGCAAATCCCTTTACCGGTATATAAAAGAATGTATCTCTTATAATTGACAAAATAAAGAAACGGAGCGGGTCTTTCCTGTTCTTATGATGAAGTTCATGCAGATAGACCGCCTGAAGTTCGAATTTATCAAGGGAATTTATAAGCCCGGCAGATATATATATTTTAGGCTGGAAAAGGCCGTGGGTAAACGCCGTCTTTAGCTTGTCATCCTTTATGACTGTAATATCGCCGTGGCAAGATAAAGGAAGTTTCTTAATCTGCCTATTCGCTTTAAGCAGTATAAAAAAGGCTTTAAAAACAGCGTAAGCAAACCACACAGACAAAACAATAAAACCAAACCAGAGGAAGAATGTCTTTATAATTAAAATCTCTTCGAGACACTGAAGGAACAGACTCTGGCACCACTCTGCCAAAGCCTCTGTGAATGCAATGAGCCGCGGAAAACCGTAGGAAAACCATGCCGCAGTTAGAATAAGAATAATAGGGATAAATAAAACCATTGCTTAAGTTCCCTTTCTTAATTCCTTTTTCTTCTTTTCTATAAGTCTTGAAAGCCTGTCTAATTCCTTCGGGTCTGTCTTTGCGAGGATATCCACAAAAGAGGCAACAGCAGAGCTTGCGGATATATCCAGGACGCCCCGCATTACCGCATGAGAAACCATATCTGTAAACTCGTCTTTTGTCAATGCAGGCGTATATATATAAACACTCTCGCCTTTTGTCTTTTTTACAATCCCTTTTTTGACGAGCCTGTCAAGCACAGTAAGAACCGTTGTAATTGCCGCTTTCTTTGAACGGCTTATTTCCTCAAGCGCCTCTTTGCCCGTAACCCCGCCCTTAGCCCAGAGTATATCCATAATATCTTTTTCAAGATCGCCCAGTGCGCGGCCAAGACCTTTTCTGGTCGGCCTGAAAATATTTGCAAATCCCTTTATCATGTCTCCAACATATTCTACTTTATGTAGAATGTCAAGGGAAAAATTTTCAGGGGGAAAAAGCAAAAAGCCGATATTTTTCACTTGCAAAATAAAAATATTTATGTTATTCACTTCCTGAAAGTGGGCCTATGCCCGCTTTTTTATTTTAAGGTTTATCTTTTGGAGGTCTTTGGGCGTGATGCCTCTTCTAAAGGGGGAAGATATAATAACGCAGGTGAAAGAGCTGGCAGAACCTGTTCTTGCTCAAAAAGGAATGGAACTCATTGATGTTGAATACAAAATGGAATATGGCCGATGGGTTCTAAGGCTTTTTATAGATAAATCTGAAGGGATAACGGTTGATGACTGCGGCGATGTAAGCAGAGAACTTGGAACAATATTGGATGTAAAGAATATCATCACCCATGCCTATAATCTTGAGGTCTCCTCTCCCGGTCTTGACAGGGTGCTAACAAGGGAATATGATTTTCTTAAATATAAAGGGAAAAAAGTAAAGATAAAGACAAAACAGCCGATATCCGGCAGAAGGAACTTCTCGGCAGTATTGGATGATTTTAAAGAAGGAATGGTTTTACTGATAGACAGTGAAGGCAAAAAATGGGAGATACCATTTAATGATATTAAAAAGGCAAAGCTGGAGGTAGATTTATGATGAGCGTCAAGGCATTAAAGTGTCAGAGTAAAAACTTTGACCCTTTGATACTTTGACTCTTTGATACTTTCATTTGGAGGATTCTGATGGGACTTAATCTTAATAATGTAATTGAACAGGTAGGCAAAGATAAAGGGCTTGATAAAGCCATTCTCATCGATGCCCTTGAATCTGCCATGGTTAAGGCGGCTGAAAAGAAACACGGCCCGAATAAGGTTATAGAGGCGCACTTTAACGAAGAACTGGGCGAGATAGAATTGTTTCAGTTTAAAACTGTTGTAATGGATATAACCAACCCTGATCAAGAGGTATCGCTTGCCGAGGCCAATGAGCTTGACCCGGAGGCGGCTCTGGGCGACAGCCTTGGCATCAAACTTGACACCGCCGAGTTCGGCAGGATTGCGGCCCAGACCGCAAAACAGATTATAATTCAGAAGATGAGAGAGGCTGAAAGAAATATTGTGTATAACGAGTATATAAATAAAAAAGGTGAGATTGTAACAGGGATAGTACATACCTTTGAAAGGGGCGATATTATTGTGGATATGGGAAGGGCAGAGGCTGTTCTTCCAAGAGATGAGCAGGTTAAGAGAGAAAACTATCGTCAGGGCGACAGGGTAAGGGCATTGATAATTGATGTCAGAGATGTTCAAAAAGGGGCGCAGATTGTCCTTTCACGGACGCATCCAAATCTTGTAGCCAAACTTTTTGAGATGGAGGTGCCTGAAATATACGAAGGGATTATTAATATTAAAGGCATTGCAAGAGAACCTGGAGACAGGACAAAAATAGCCGTGTCATCAAATGATCAGGCAGTTGATCCTGTGGGCGCATGCGTTGGGGTTAAGGGTTCAAGGGTTCAGGCGGTTGTCCAGGAGTTAAGGGGTGAGAAGATTGACATAGTTCCGTGGTCAGATGAATCTGCAAAATTTATATGCAATGCGCTTTTACCCGCGCAGATAGTCCGGGTTATTATGGATGAAACAGACCATTCAATGGAGGTTATAGCGCCTGACGACCAGCTTTCTCTGGCCATAGGCAAGAGGGGACAGAATGTAAGACTTGCAGCCAAACTTACAGGCTGGAAGTTAGACATCCGCAGTGAGACAGAGGCAAAGAAGATTACGATGGACCAGGCGGCTATAGAGGGCGCTGAAGCCCTGAGAGGAATACAAAACGAAGAAGAAATTAAGAAGGCAGAGGATGAAGATGTTTCTTCCCTGCCTGGTATCGGGCCTAAAACAAGAGATGCGCTTGAAAGCGCAGAGATAAATACTGTAGCTGATATAATTAATGCAGGAATAGAACGGCTTTCAACGATAGAGGGTATTGCTCTTAAAAAGGCTGAAAAAATATTGGAGGCAGCGCGGGAATACATTAAGCGGTAATGGGTTCTTTACAGTTTACAGTTAATCAAGGGGTGAATAAAAAATAATGGCAGATAAAAAAATAGAAGAAAAACGTGTAAAACCTACTGTTATCAGGAGGAGGGCTGTGGGGCCTACAGAGACAGAAAGGGAAGAGTCTGCCAAAAAGGCAGAAGAGGCAATAAAGGAAACGGCAAAAAAATTAGAGGTTCAGATATCGGAACAAGTAAAAAAAACCCCGATTAAATCTATCGGGGGTAAAAAGGCAGTTAAAGGGGAAAAGACCGGTAGAAAGCCTGCTCTGCGGATAGAAGAGAAAGAAAAGGCGTCTACCGCTGTAATTATAGAAAAGGAAGAAAAGGCTGCTCCCCCTGCCAAAACGGAAATTCCTTCAGCGGAATCTAAACTAACCCACACCGCGCCTATAATACCAATAGAGAAAATACCTGAAGAAAAACATGTTAAAAAAGAGATAAAGATTGTTGCTGCACAAAGGCCTGCTAAGAAAAAACAGTATGAAAGAAAAGGGCCTTTTGGCAAGAGAGGCAAATTTGAAAGGCTGGAAAAGTTTGATAAAATAAGGCCGCCGTCACCGGAAAGGGAGCTTAAGAAGACCGAGATAACTGTGCCAAAGGCAGCCAAGAGGGTTATAAAGATATCTGATGCCATAAGTGTCGGAGACCTGTCCCAGAGGCTTGGCATAAAGGCAGGCGATATTATAAAAAAACTTATGAACCTCGGCATAATGGCAAGTATAAATCAATTTATAGATGTGGACACCGCAACATTGGTTGCGTCTGATTTTGAATACGAGGTTGAGAGTATTGCCCCGCAGGAAGAATCGCTTCTGAAGGATATTGCAGAGGCGTCAGGCGAGATAAAAATCAGACCTCCGGTTGTAACTGTTATGGGCCATGTTGACCATGGCAAGACATCTCTTCTGGACGCCATAAGAAAGACAAATGTGGCTGCCGGCGAGGCAGGAGGCATTACCCAGCATATAGGCGCGTATCATGTCCATCTTGAGAAAGGCGATATAACATTCCTTGATACACCCGGCCATGAGGCATTCACAGCAATGAGGGCCAGGGGCGCAAAGATAACGGATCTGGTGGTTTTGGTAGTGGCGGCAGATGACGGGGTTATGCCTCAGACCATAGAGGCGATAAACCATGCCAAGGCTGCCAATGTCCCGATAATTGCGGCAATAAACAAGATTGACCTCCCCGGCGCAGACCCGGGCAAGGTAAAACAGATGTTGACAGAATACGGCCTTGTGCCGGAGGACTGGGGGGGGGATACAATATTTGCCGAGGTCTCTGCAAAAAAAGGCATTGGCATTAAAGAGCTTCTGGAACTCATCCTTCTTAAGGCTTATGTAATGGAGTTAAAGGCAAATCCCAAAAAACCTGCCAAGGGCGCTGTTGTTGAGGCAAAGCTTGATAAAGGCCGCGGCCCGGTTGCCACAGTCCTTGTCCATGAAGGAACCATAAAGACAGGCGATGCGATTGTAAGCGGTGTGCACTCCGGGAGGGTCAGGGCAATGACAAACGACTGGGGAAAAAAAGTAGATGAGGCCGGACCTTCTATGCCTGTAGAGGTCATTGGGCTTTCAGGCGTTCCTGAGGCGGGCGATGTGTTTTCCGTAGTAAGAGATGAGGCAACCGCAAAGCAGATTGCCGGCATACGGTTTAAAAAGAAGCAGGAGGCCGAACTTAAAAAGACAGCAAAGATAAGCCTTGCAGAGTTATATGAAAAGATTAAGATGGGTGAAGTAAAAGAACTTGGGATAGTTGTAAAAGGCGATGTTCAGGGCTCGGTAGAGGCTGTCAAGGAGGCATTAAATAAGCTTCCAACCGATGCCATAAAAGTAAACATCATACACAACGCAGTCGGAGGCGTTACGGAAGGCGATGTAATGCTTGCGGCTGCATCCAACGCAATAGTAGTCGGCTTCAATGTCAGGCCTGAACCCAAGGCTCATGCGCTTGCAGAAAAAGAAGGTGTTGATTTAAGGCTTTACAGCATTATATATGAATTGATAGATGACATAAAAAAGGCTATGGAAGGGATGCTTGCGCCTACAATCAGGGAGAATATACTTGGGAGGGCAAATGTAAGAGAGAGCTTCCGCGTGTCAAAGATAGGGACTGTTGCAGGTTGTTAT
>ERZ1292645.641-Hain-H14-02um-R2-641-length-11737-cov-4_pt1 | contig 11737 bp, 9 predicted proteins | sample MGYA00564401_ERZ1292645 | MGnify/ENA primary metagenome ERZ1292645 (study PRJEB36523, sample SAMEA6512644) | groundwater metagenome | collected 2019-01-09 | study: AquaDiva: Metagenomics assemblies of 32 groundwater samples | reverse complement strand
TGACTTCGGAAAAATTCGCCAATGATTATGTTTTGTCCATTCAAAATAAAACCATCCATCTTTTTAAAGAAAAATACCGCAAATACAATCTTTTGATCGTTGATGATATCCAGTTTTTTTCCGACAAACTTAAAATCCAGGAAGAATTTTTTCATGTTTTCAACGCCCTGTACGACAGAAACAATCAAATTGTCTTTTCTTCCGACAAGCCCCCCCAACACATTGTCGGGCTGGAAGACCGATTAAAATCTCGTTTTGACGGGGGGATGATGGTCGACGTGTCTCAACCCTCACAAGAGGAAAGGGTGGCTATTTTGCGAGTTAAAATGCAACAAAAAGGATACTTGGTTCCCGATGAAATAATTGATTTTATCGCCCAAAATATCAAAGAAAACATCCGCGAACTTGAAGGGGCACTAAACTCCGTTATCGGACAATCAAAAATAAAAGGGAAAACCCTTGATTTAAGGGGGGTGGAAGAAATTTTAAAAAGAAAAATCAAGCCGGCGCGAGTGGTAAACGCGGAACAAGTCATTAAAACCATATTGGCTTATTACAATATTGAAGAAAAAAGTTTAGTTGAAAAAACAAGAAGACAAGAAGTGGTTAAACCAAGGCAAGTCGCCATGTATTTATTAAGAAACGACCTAAATATTTCTTACCCCCACATAGGCAGGCGGCTTGGACAAAAAGACCACACCACCGCCATTCACGCTTATAAAAAAATAGTTTGTAATATAAAAAACGACAAAAAATTAGAACAAGAGATAATTAGTATTAGAGAAATAATATTTAAAAACTAAATCACATTAGTGGGGTGTGTAAAAATTGTGAATAATAATATTAATAAATTGTGGGGAAAAATTATTTTTTAAGTTGTTTTTAAAATATTATTTTTTTAATTAACAAAATTATCACAAATAACACCAAAATTATCCACATTGTCATTGGTTTATAAAGTATTATTAAAAAACAACTTAATCAACTTATCCACCTATCCACAATTATAATAATAATTATAATATATTTATATTAGAAAAATTAAATTATTATTAATACAATTTAAATAATAAAAAATGAAAATTTATTGTTTTAAAAAAGACCTTAAAGAAGCAGTTTTAATTTGTGAAAGAATTTCCAGTAAAAATCTAAACCTTCTTATTTTAAACAATGTATTATTAGACGCCGAAGGGAAGGATTTAAAATTAACATCCACCAACCTTGAATTGGGTGTAGAAATAATAATTCCAGCAAAAGTAGAAAAAAAGGGGAAAATTACAATACCAGCCGATGTTTTAAATAATTTTTTATCTAATATTTCCGGAAACGATAAAATTATTTTAGAAGTGAAAAATAATAATTTAGAAATTTACACCAACAACAACTCAACTTTAATAAAAGGCCAACCAACAGAAGATTTTCCTAATTTACCAAAATTAAAACCAGATAATAAAATTTCCATACCAATAATTGATTTTATATCAGGACTTAAATCAGTGTTTTATTCCTGTTCATTATCTGTTATAAAACCAGAAATTTCTTCCGTTTATTTATATTCCAATAAAACAGAAATGATTACTTTCTCGGCCACCGACTCATTCCGCTTGGCCGAAAAAAAACTCAACTACTTTTTTCTTGATTTTGGCCCCATTCTCATCCCCTTTAAAACTGTGGCGGAAATAATAAGAATTTTTGAAGGGAAAGATGGCGTGGTTGATATTTTGTTCAATAAGAACCAAATCAATATCCAAAAAGACAACCTTCTTTTTGTTTCCCGATTAACGGACGGAATTTTTCCGGACTATAACCAAATTATTCCCAAGAAATTCATCGCCGACGCGATTATTGACAGAGAATTTTTTATAAATTCATTAAAAATCGCCGGGATTTTTTCCGGGAAATTAAACGAGTTGAATGTGTTTGTTAATTCGGGGGAGGGTTTTTTAACCATTAAAACATCAAACAATGAGATTGGAGAACACCTGTCAAAAATTCCAGCAAAAATAACCGGCGGAAACGTTAAAATAACACTTAATCACAAATATGTTTATGATTGTCTGCCTAGTATTAACACCAAAGAAATCATTTTAAGATTTTCGGAAGAAGGAAAACCCCTGCTTATCATGGGTGTTTCAGACAACACTTTCCAATATTTAGTGATGCCAATGAGCGTGTAAAATGTGGAACAATATCTCCAACTATCTTGAAAAGTTTTTTACCATAATCCCGCCCAAAAAATTTTATCAAGGTGAGATTATTAAGGTTCTTAATGAAATTTTAAACACCAACCTGTCCGAGAGCGACGCGGAATATCACCACGGGATAATATATATCAAAAGCAACAACCCGGCGCTAAAGAATGAAATTTTTTTAAACAAAGAAAAAATATTGAGGTCTTTGCTTCAAAAAACAAAAAACATCGGCGTAAAAGACATAAAGTTTTAAAATCAAAAATTGATTTTAATTGGTATTGTTTTTTCTGTCTTATTTCTCACTTTGTCGTATGCGATTATTTTTATCTCCGAATCGCCGGCGACACCATGGGCGCCAATTGGCTTGAAGGAAAATAAATACGGTTCCTGATTCAACGACCCGAGATAGTTGTTGTTGAAAAATAAGTCGGCTTGTCCCAACCCAAACTTGCTCAGGGCAGAAAATTTTATGATTATATCGTTGGTGGGGCCATAGGACTGATTTTCTTGGGGAGAGTCTATTTCAAGAATCGGGGCGTATTCCGGTTTGTGGACGTCGTCCTTTTCTTTCGGCAGATCTTCTTCGGTTTGATCTTTAAGGTTGTTTTGCTCGGCCCATTTTCGCACGGGGATTTCCCACACTTGAAACTGGGGGTCTTTTTCTGGGTTGCTCGGTTTGTCGCCGCCGGGATTATTTTTGTCTAACCAGTAGAGAAGGGAGTGGATTTGGGTCAAAACTTTTTCTTGAACCATTTCCGGCGGGGTGAACTCGGTGGCCAATTTGCCCGACGCGCGGTCTATGAAATAAGTTTGTCCTCCCAACCACTGGCCGCTTAAAACCGGCTTGTTCCCCTTTGTTTTTTGGGGCTTTTCAAATTCTTCTTTGGGCAGGTTTTTGAAGGCCTCGTTTAAAAACTCATTCCACATCGGAGCGACGATAAAACCGGCCACCATCTTTTCCATCGGGGTATTGTCGTTGTTGCCAAACCAGGCACCAGCGGCGATGTTGGGCGCGTAGCCCACCACCCAAGCGTCTTTGTAGTCGTTGGTGGTGCCGGTTTTGGCGGCCACCGGCCGGTCGGGGAAGTATAAAGGAGAATTTTCTCCAAAAGCCGGCGCTCGGGCCCGGTTGTCGGAAAGAATATCGCTTATTGTCAGGGCGATGTTTTTGTCCAAAACCTGCTTGGAGTCGTCGCGGTATTGTTCCAAAGCGTTTCCGCCCTTGTCTTCCACCCGCAGAAGGCCAACCGGCGGATTTCTCGCGCCGCCGTTAGCAAAAACGGAATAAGCGCTGGTTAATTCAAGCAAACTAACCTCTCCGCCGCCCAAAACCAAGGTCAGTCCGTAGCGGTCTGGGTCGTTTAAGGAAGAAATGCCCATTTCTTTCATCAAATCAAGAGAATCGCGGATGCCGGCCAAGTAAAGCGTTTTCACGGAAGGAACATTAATAGATTGGGCCAGGGCGTTTCTTAAAGTTACCGGCCCGCGATAGTTATGGTCATAGTTTTCCGGCATGTAACAATCGTCTTTTTCGTCCGCCGAAGAAGCGGACGATGCGGAACTGGAAAATCCTTGGGTGGTGGTTGAATAACTGTCCAGGCAAGACGGATTAAATTCTGTTTGAACGTCAAAAACAACGGTCTCTGGCGAGTAGCCCTTTTCAAATGCCTTGGCGTAGACGAAGGGCTTAATGGCCGAGCCGGGCTGGCGATGAGCCAGGGCCACGTTGAAGTTGCCCTGGTCTTTCTGGTTGAAATAATCTTTTGAGCCGACCATTACTAGAATTTGTCCCGTTTTCGGGTCTATGGCCACGATGCTGTTGTTGGAGGCGTTGAATTTTTCTTTGTTTTCTTGGGCGTATTTAGCCGCTATTTGTTCGGCTTTTTCCTGCAAGGGATAATTTATGGTCGTAACAACCTTCAATCCGCCTTGCTCCACCAGGTCTTGGCCGTATTTTTCTTCCAGATACGACCGGATATAAACTGAAAAATGGGGGGCTTTGACGGAGTTTTGCCCCTTGTTTATAAAAACAACTTTTTCTTTCTTGGCCGTCTCGGCTTCTTCGGGAGAGATAAACCCCAGCTCGGCCATCTTGTTTAAAACCAAATCTTTTCTTTGGGCCAGTTCTTGCCGGTGGTTGCCGTAAGGGGAATAATAAGTGGGCGCCTTGGTTAAACTGGCCAAATAAGCGGCTTCGGCCAAATTTATGTCGGAAGAATTTTTGCCGAAAAAGTTCCGGCTAGCCGCTTCAACGCCGTAATTGCTGCCGCCGTAAGGTATTTCGTTCAAATAAAGTTCCAAAATTTTGTCTTTGGAAAGTTTTTTTTCAATTTTCAGCGTTAAGACGATTTCTTTTATTTTTCTGGCGAAAGTTTTTTCGGCGGTCAAAAGCATGTTCTTGACAAGTTGTTGACTAATGGTGGAGCCGCCCTGGCTTAATCGGCCCGACTTCAAATTAACCAGAGTCGCCCTTAAAACGCCAAACACATCAATGCCACCGTGTTGGTAAAAAGAAGAATCTTCTATGGCGATGGTGGCGTTTTTGATGTGGCGGGAAATTTCGGCCATCGGCACCAAGGTCCTTTGGATGTCGCTATGAATATCCCAAAGAATTATCTTGCCCGTTCGGTCGTATATTTTCGTGGATTGAGCGACTTTCAGGTCGTTTAAAGAACCGGCGTCGGGAATCTTCAAGGTCGCTATCCAGAAAGCGATGACGGTTCCGGCGGAAAGAAAGGCGATAAACAAAAAAGAAAACACCCCGACAAGTATTTTAATCAACCTTTTTCTTCTTTTTTTGGCCATAATAGTAATTATAGTGTATCAAAAAAATCGCAACAAAAAAACTCCTCCGATGGTATCATTGGGGAGTTTTTTTTTAATTAATTTTCCCAAGGATTATTATAATAATCAACCTCTTTTTCTTCTTTGTCTTCTTCGTCGTCATCTTCTCCGCTTTGAAAAGGTTCTCTGTCAATATCGGTTTCTGTTAAATCTTCGCCTGTCTCGTCCTCGCGCATTAACGGGACGCCAACTCTTATTAAATCTTCCATGTTTTTATTTGTTAATTAAACAGAGCGTCTACGACCATTCTCAATATTGCTTTGATATTGAGGACGCCATATTTCTAGCAAGTATAAAAAAATTGTAAAGTCACTTCAAGCGCTTACTGTGGATAATTTTTTAAGGGGCAGGCAAGAGCCATGGCGATGGCGTCAATTTCATCGTCCAGCTTTTTATCGCCGCTGATTTTAAGCATAGCCAGCACCATTTTTTTGACTTGGGTTTTCTCGGCTCGGCCGTAGCCGGTTAACGCCATTTTTACTTCCAGCGGGGTGAATTCAATCACTTTTAAATTATTTTCAGCGGCCAAAAGAAGAGCAACCCCTCGGGCCTCCGCCACCTTCAACGCCGTTTTTTGATTGACTGTAAAAAATATTTTTTCTATAGCCATTATATCCGGCTTAAAATCTTTGATTATTTTTTTTAAGCCGTTAGCTAGACGAAGAAGCCGGTTTTCGTGGGGGTTGCTTCTTGGAGCAACAAGGCAAGCGGAGTAAATTAATTTTTCTCCAGACGGGCTTTTTTTTAAAACAGCGCAGCCCATTCGCTCGAAGCCGGGATCAATACCAAGGATAATCATTTAAGTTTATTTTATGTTAGTAAAACCCCCTTTCATATCATTCAATTATTTTATTGTGCCTAGCCCTTTAATTAATGATTAGTGATTAGTTATTAGTTATTAGTCGCCAGGAAAATAAAAATTTAATAAAATTATAACAAATTTTTTTGGATTTGGGGTTGACCCAAGTGTTTATAGGCGTTTTCGGTGGCGATGCGGCCGCGGGGCGTGCGTTCTATGAAACCCAATTGGAGTAAATACGGTTCGTAAACTTCCTCTATGGTGGCTTCATCTTCGGAAGTGGCGGCGGCAAGGGTTTGCAGCCCCACCGGTCCTCCTTTGAATTTTTCTATCAGAATGTTTAATATCCGCCGGTCATGACTATTAAGCCCCAGCTTGTCTATTTCCATCAAGTCCAGGGCTTTTTTGGCAAAAACCAAGTCTATCCCGCCTCCTCCGTGCACCTGGGCGAAATCGCGGCAGCGTTTCAAAAAATTATTGGCTATTCTTGGAGTAAAACGGCACCTTTGGGCGATTTCTTCGGCGGCGTCGCCCGCAATTTCCACGCCTAAAAGGACGGCCGAGCGGAGGATAATTTTTTTGACTTCTTCGTTGGTGTAAAATTCCAACCGGAAAGCCCCCCCCGAAAATCGCGACCGAAGCGGAGAAGAAAGCAGAGCCACCCGAGTGGTGGCGGCGATGAGCGTAAAGGGCGGGAGCTCTAATTGAATGCTTCGCGCCGACGGCCCCTTGCCGATTATTATGTCTAGTGAGCGGGACTCCATCGCCGGATAAAGAATTTCTTCAATGGCTTTATTTAAACGGTGGACTTCGTCTATGAATAAAATATCGCCCGGGGAAAGATTGGTCAGAATAGAAGCCAAGTCGCCTACTCGCTCTATGGCCGGGCCGGAAGTGGTCTTTATCTGCGCGCCCAGTTCCTTGGCTATTAAAAGAGCGAGGGTGGTTTTACCCAAACCAGCCGGACCGTAAAAAAGAAGGTGTTCTATGCTTTCTCGGCGCTCGGAAGCCGCCCTGATGAGTATTTTGAGGTTCTTTTTTATCAGCTCCTGACCGACATAATCATCCCATTTTTGCGGCCTTAACGCTTGGTCCAGGGCCTTGTCTAAAGAAGCAATGGGCTTGACTCCGTTGGTGGCAGGAGGGGGGGTGTTGTTTTTGGGGCTTGACATTTGTGTTATTATTTGCTAGTATTTTGGAAAATAAGGAATAAACGAAGGAATAAACAGGAAAATTAAAGGTTTTTGGTAAATCTGCCCTATAAAACTCTAATCAACGCCCCGCCGCAAGGCGGGGTACCGGAATATCGTCAAAGGACGCTCTGGTGTTTCGCTTCGGCGGAATTCCTGGGGTCATCCTTAGAAGTTATTCTAAACTTTTGGTACGCATATTAAAAGAAGTTGATTAGAGATTTATAGGGCAGATTTTTTAAAGTTCAATCACTCTTTCCAGTTCGTCCAGCGAAGTGATTCCGTTTAAAACCTTCAGAACGCCGTCCTGCTTCATATTCAGAATGCCTTGTTTTTCCGATTTTTTCAAAATTTCCGTTTCGGTCGGGTTCAAGAGAATGAGGGGCTCAATCTCGCTGTCTATCAAAATCGCTTCAAAGATGCCGATTCTTCCTTTGTAGCCCAAATTATTGCAGGCGTCGCAACCCGGCGCTTTCCATAAAAATATTTCCGCCACAGCGGGTTTTTTGTTTTCGGGGAAAGTTTCCGCTATTTTGCGGATAACGGTCGATTCCGCTTCCGAAGCCGGCTGTTTTCTTTTGCACTTGCCGCAAAGCTTTCTTACCAGACGCTGGGCCATGGCCACATTGACGGCCGGGGCGATGCTGGTCGGATTTACTCCCAGGTCTATTAACCGGGGGATGGTGCCGGCGGCGTTGTTGGTGTGCAGGGTGGAAAGAACAAGGTGCCCGGTTAGGGCGGAGTTTATGGCGGTTTTGGCGGTTTCTAAATCGCGGATTTCACCCACCATTATGATATCCGGATCCTGTCTTAAGACCGACCTTAATCCGGCGGAAAAAGAATAGCCGATGGATTCTTCAACTTGGGTTTGAACGATGCCTTTGAGGTGATATTCCACCGGGTCCTCCAAAGTGACGATTTTGGTTTCGGGCGTGTAAACTTTTTTCAAGAAAGCGTAAAGAGTGGTGGTTTTGCCGGTGCCGGTCGGGCCGGTGGTTAAAATCATTCCGTTGGGTTTTTTTAATTCTTTTTCCAAAAGCTCCATTAACTCCTTGTCTATTCCCAGTTCTTCAAAGACTATGGAAATTGATTTCGGGTTTAAGATTCTGAGAACAATTGATTCGCCATAAGTTTCGGGGATAACGGAGGTCCTGACCTCGGTTTCTTCCTCGCTTATTTTAATACTAAAACGGCCATCTTGGGCTTGGTTATGAATGTTCAGTTTCAAGCCCGAAACCAGTTTAATTCGGGAAAGGAGAAGGTTATAGATTTTGTAATCAAACAATAAAATATCATGCAACACTCCGTCCAGACGAAAGCGGAGCCGGATTTGTTTTTCCTGCGGTTCTATGTGGACGTCGGAAGCGTCAGCGCTTAATGCCCCAGCCAAAATAATTTCCAGAACTTCCGAGATTTTTCTGTTTTTTTGGGTGGCGGCGGACGACGCAAATAGTTTTTTCAGCTCTTTTATGGTGGAAGTTTTTTTTAAAAACTCGTCCAGTTTTTCGGAAGAAACATCTATAATACCCTTTGATATTTCTTCATATTCGGATACCTCGGCGTATCTTTCCCAGGCGCGAATAAGACTTTCTTCCGAAACGATGAATATATTCAACTTGAATCCCTTGTCTTCCAAACCCCTTAATGTTCTCTGGGTCGCTTCCGGATTCGGACTTTCAATGGCCGCCTGAAGTTTCTTGCCCACTTTCTGGAAAACAGCCAACTTACCCGCGCGGGCTTCTTCTTCGGGTAAGATTTTTAAGGCGTCAAGGTCTATAGTTATTCGGGAAAGGTCAAGATAAGGCAAATTGTATTTTTGCGAAAGGAGTTTAGCCAAATCCTCGGCCTCCTTCTTTCTCATGCTCTCTATTTGCTCTTTGTTTTTTTCGTCATTAAGTAGGGCCATGGGTTTTGTTATTTTATCTTTTTATACGGCATCTTTCAATGCTCCTTGAATTTTCAGCTCCGCTTCGGAAAAGTTTTTGTATGGGCCAGAAACCAAATTACCTCCGCCGTCTGGCGAATCTTTTTTTGCCGAAAGGGCGCTCCTTATTTTTTCTTCCAGTTCGCCCCCTGACGAATTTAAGGAAATCATCGCCCAAACCTCTTGCTTTGATTGCCAGATTAAGACAAAAACAGGACAGGGCTCCAAAAGATTTTTTATTTTTTTCATTATTTTGCCAAAAAGAGCGGGGTTGGGTTCGTGCTCCGTTTTTTCCAAATCCCGGCCGGAAACAAAGGTCCACATGCTTTTAGGCGATTCGTTGAGATGACTTCTGGCCAGGGCTCGTCCGAGCAGCCGGGCAAAAGAAGGATTTTTATCGTCAATCAATCCAATAATTTTTTCTTTGTCCGCGCCGAGCTTTATCAGCGAAGCGGCCAGGTTTAAAGATTCTCCGCTTATATTTTTTTGGAATTGGTCTGTTTCCACAAGAAGAGAAGCCAAGATAAGGGTGGGAACAGGAAATTTGTTTATGGAAAAATCGCCGCTTGATTCAATTGTCCGGATAATATTGAATGTTTTTTCCGCGATTGTTTCACCGCTTGAATCGGAAGCAAGGGTGATTATATTTTCCGCTTCGGGCAGGGTTATTTTTTTAGACAGTTTCCCCGTCAATTCGTCGGTTAATTGTTCTTGGCCGGAAGAAGAGAAACAAAAAACGGCGTCAATTTTTGTCGGCAAATTCTTGAAAACAATATTTTCTTTTGATATTTCTTCACTCGCGTTGATGTTGATGCTGACATAGCGGGCGTCTTCGGTGTAAGATATTTCTTGGACTTCTGTTTTGTTTTTTGGTATTAAGATTGATGTTAAAAAAATGGAAGAATTGTTGTTTGCGACCGGAAGGATTGAAAGCCACTTTCCCGCGAATCCTCTTTCTTTTTCCGGGAAAGAATGAACCGACAAGCCCAGGTTTCTAATTGCCGCGCCGAGAGCTTCTTTAGCCAGAAGAATTTCTTCCGTCGCTTGGTCGCTGGAAACAACGGCAAAAGACTTGGCGCTGGTGAAAATTTTTCTGATTTTTTCTTCTTGAACAGACAACATGACAAGTTTGTGTTCTCATTCCTAGCACGACTTGGAATTTGATTCAACTATTTAAATTAAAAGAGTATAATATTAACAATTTATGCCAGAAAAAACTTGTCGGCACTGTTATCCGGTTGTCAACAACCCCGCGCATTTTCCGGAAAAAATGGGAAAATTTTTATTTCCCGTGAAACAGTTTTTTGAGCCCGCGGAGCAATTAATAAAAAACAAATTTCCAAGATTATTTTCCTGTCTTCATAAAATTATTCTTTACTATTTTTTCAGAATATTTTTTGCCGCCAACATCTTCAAAGAAGTTGATATTTTAGATAGCGATAAAACATTGCTAAACAGGACGCTTGTTGTCGCCAGAGAAGCCGCTAAACGAGGCATTTCCGCGAAAGCGATAAAGTTTTTTGGCAAGCGCGGCACTAATTTTTTTTCCATGAAAATAAACGGAAGAAAAATGATTTTTAGCAGTTTGCCCACCGAAGACATAGCGGAAATTTCTAAAATTGACTTTGACGACAAATATAAACTGAAGCAAATTTTAAATTCCAACAACCTGCCCCGCGCAGAAGGGGAATGCTTTCGCAACGCCAAGAAGGCGCTCGCTTACGGCAAAAAATTCGGCTTCCCCTTGGTGGTTAAGCCGAGAATCGGCTCTTTAAGCAAACACATCACTTGCGATATCCGAAGCGAGCACGATTTAAAAAAAGCGATTCAGGTCGCTCAAATAATCAATCCAGAATTTATTGTGGAAAAATTTATTGAAGGCGAGGCGCACCGCGTTACTTTAATTAATCATGAAATAGCGGGGTGTTGTTTGCGAGAGCCACCCAATGTTGTCGGCGACGGAATTCATACGATTGCTGAGTTGATTAAAATAAAAAACGAACATCCTTGGCGCGGGGAAGCTCATCAGAAAAATTTTACTTTGCATAAAATCAGCGCGGACGAAAACGCGCGGGCTTTTCTGGCCAAACAAAATCTATCTTTGGAAACTGTTTTGCCTCAAGGGGTTAAGGCGCGTTTTCACGAAAAAATTATATTAAAATGCGGAGCGGACATTCACGACAAAACCGATGAAATTCATCCGGATAATGTCGCGCTTTTTGAAAACATTTCCCGCCTTTGCGATACTCCGCTTGTCGGCTTGGATTTTATCTGCCAAGACATTTCTTGGTCGCATCGCCAACAGGAATGCGCGGTCTTGGAAGCCAATTCTTTACCCTACATTGATATGCACCATTATCCTGTTACCGGCCAACCCCGGAACGTCGCTAGTTTGATTATGGATTATGTGCTAGGAAAGCATATTTGAATTTTTTATTTATGAAAAAGTTTATTTCCGACAATTTGGAAGAGTCCAGAAAACTCGCTCAAGATTTGACCAAAGAAATTTTAGTTGAAAATCATGTGGAAAACGGCGCGCTTGTTTTGGCTTTATATGGCGACTTAGGAAGTGGAAAGACGGCCTTTGCGCAAGCTTTTGCCGAAGCGCTGGGGGTGAAAGAAAAAATAAAAAGCCCCACCTTCATAATTTTCAGAAAGCACGAAATCCACCAAAAGGCGTTTCGTTTTTTTTATCATTTTGATGTTTATCGGATTCATAACGAGAAAGAAATTTTTAATCTGGGCTGGGAGGAAATAATTAAAAATCCCGAAAACATTGTTTTGGAGG
>ERZ1292645.557-Hain-H14-02um-R2-557-length-12954-cov-4_pt1 | contig 11744 bp, 16 predicted proteins | sample MGYA00564401_ERZ1292645 | MGnify/ENA primary metagenome ERZ1292645 (study PRJEB36523, sample SAMEA6512644) | groundwater metagenome | collected 2019-01-09 | study: AquaDiva: Metagenomics assemblies of 32 groundwater samples | reverse complement strand
ACGTCGTCGTAGAGTCCACGGGGTTTTTTACAGAATACGAGAAAGCGAAGGCGCATATAACTGCGGGCGCCAAGCGCGTGGTCATCACGGCGCCGGTCAAAGATAAATCCAGTTTGCAGCTTACGGCTGACAGCTTGCAGACATCAGAAATTCTCGGAGCAACAGTATTGATGGGAATTAATGAAGAGAAACTCGCAACATGCCAAATATCTTCAAACGCGTCCTGCACCACAAACGCCGCGAGCCCGGTCATCGCGATTCTTGACGAGGCCATTGGTATAGAAAAGGCGGTGCTCTCCACGGCACATGCGTACACCGCCAGCCAATCTCTCGTTGATAGTCCGTCAAAAAAAGATATGCGGGAGGGAAGAGCGGCCGCAGTAAATATCGTGCCGACATCCACAGGTGCGGCGACCGCCGTCGCGGCTGCGTATGAACCGCTCAAGGGCAAGTTTGACGGCATCTCGCTTCGCGTACCGGTCTCTGCCGGCTCCATCGCGGACATCACGTTCATCGCGAAACGCTCTACGACAAAGGAGGAGGTGAACGAGCTCCTGCGCACTGCCGCACACTCTCCGCGCTGGGCGGGCATCTTCAGAGCGACCGACGAAGAGCTCGTCTCAAGCGACATCGTGGGGGAGCCTTATGCTTCTATCGCCGACCTCTCCATGACGCGCGTCGTTGACGGAAACTTGGTGAAGGTGCTCGCTTGGTATGATAACGAAATGGGGTACACAGAGTCGCTGGTTCGTCACGTTATGGCGACAGCGAAGCATCTGTAATTTTCAATGAACAATTTTCAATTTCCAGTGAATTTTCAATGCTTTAATTTTCAAACATTGAACATTGGTTTTTGTAAATTTATTGGAAATTGCAAATTAAAAATTGTAAATTCTTCATTATGAAGGTCTTCATCGCCGCCGACCATGCGGGGTTCGCCCTTAAGAACGCGCTTACCGATCACGTCCGTACGCTCGGGTACGAGGTTGTGGACATGGGAGCGTTCTCGCAGAATCCGGACGATGATTATCCGGATTTCATAATGCCGCTCATGCAGAGGGTCGCAGAAGAAAATGCGCGCGGCGCAGATGCCGCGCGCGGCATCGTCGTCGGCGGTAGCGGACAGGGCGAGGCTATGTGCGCGAACCGCGTGAAGGGAATTCGCGCCGCCGTATTCTACAGCGGTCCGCTTGAACTTGTCCGTCTGGCGCGTGAACATAATGACGCGAACATTCTCGCCATCGGCGCCAGATTTGTTTCCGGAGAGGACGCGGACGAGGCCGTACGCATATTCTTAGAAACGCCATTTTCAGAATCTCCGCGCCACGCGCGCCGTCTTGCAAAATTCTAATACAGCTTGCAGCTTGCGGCTGACAGCTTACAGGAGAATTTCTCTGCCAACTGCCAACTGCAACCTGCTATGCTATAACTATGGGTTTAATCGTTCCGGCAGTGCTTCCAGCCTCTAAACAGGAACTTGAGGAGAAGCTCGCTTTGCTCACTCGGATACACTCTGTCAGCCGTGTGCAGATAGATGTCGTTGATGGGATGTTTGCTTCGCCGGCATCGTGGCCCTACTCCGCCGAGGCTACGAAGGGCAGGCCTTATCGCGAGCTTGAAGCGATGGTACAAAAAGGAGAGATGCTCCCGCATCTTGAACGCTTCACATACGAAATTGATTTAATGTGTAACAACGCCGAGAAGATGGCGGAGGCGTGGCTCGCGCTCGGCGCCACACGACTCACCTTCCACGCCGAGAGCACTACTGACCTTGGCAGACTGCTCGCGTCTGCCCGCCGCCTCTTCGGCGCCGGCGGCGGGTTCACCTCCGGCCTAATCTCATTCGGCGTAGCGATTAACCTCGCGAGCGACCTCACACTCATAGAGCCGTGCATAGACGAAGTGGAGTATGTGCAGTTTATGGGCATCGCGCGGATAGGACGCCAGGGACAGCCGTTTGACCGCCGCGTGTTTGAAAAAATTAAAACATTTCATGCGAAGCATCCGGAAATCGTTTTGCAGGTGGACGGTGGCGTCTCGCTTGAAAATACGCATCGCTTGCTCGCATTCGGGGTTTCTGACCTCGTAGTCGGCTCCGCTCTGCTAAAGGCGCACGACATTGCAGACGCTTTCGCACTATTTGAAGCACTACAGACCTCGTATGGAGTATAATCGGAGTAATGAATCTAACAGATGAACAGAAGATTGCGCTTGATAAACAGGCGGAGAAAATACGCGAGACTATTATTAAAATGTTGGTAGAAGCTGGGAGCGGACACACCGCAGGCCCGCTCGGCATGGCTGACATATTTACCGCATTTTATTTTCATATTCTCGCGCACAAGCCGGACAATCCGGAGTGGGAAGAGCGCGACCGGCTCGTGCTAAGCAACGGTCATATCTGTCCCGTCCAGTATGCCTCGCTCGCGCATGCCGGATACTTCCCGATTGAAGAATGCATGACACTCCGCAAGTTCAGGAGCCGATTACAAGGACATCCGGAGCGTTCTCTCCTGCCGGGTTTGGAAACTACGTCTGGTCCTCTAGGAGAGGGGCTATCGCAGGCCGCCGGTATGGCCTACGCGTTTAGAAATTTCCAATTTCCAATTTCCAATTTCCAAAACCAGAAACCTCGCATTTATTGTCTGATGAGCGACGGCGAACAGGAAGAAGGGAGCACTTGGGAGGCGGTAATGTTCGCAGGCAAATATAAGCTCTCCAATCTTACGGCGGTGATGGACAGGAATAATATCCAGATAGACGGGATGACGGAAGATGTAATGCCGTTGGAGCCTATTGCGGATAAGTATCAAGCGTTTAACTGGCACGTACTGGAGGTGGACGGGCACAACATATCGGAGTTTATAAATGCGGTAAACGAGGCGAAGGCGATATACGAGAAGCCGACTCTTATAATCGCACATACGATTCCCGGCAAGGGCGTGCCGGAAATAGAATTTGACTACCGCTGGCACGGCAAGCCTCCCACTAAGGAGGAAGGTAAAAGGTTTATTAAAGAAGTCCGCACGATGGGCGGTAAAGTACCTCACGAGTATGCATAAACAATTTTCAATTTACAATTCTCAATTTTCATTGAATTTTCAATGTTACAATTTTCAAAAATTGATATATTGGAACATTGAGCCTTTATTGCAAATTGCAAAATTAAAAATTGAAAATTCTGTACGATATGCTTAACCCTGACGCAAAACTTTCTGAAAAAGTGTTCGCGGATGACGTTCCGCAAGCGTCTACTCGCGACGGGTTCGGACACGGTGTCGTTGAAGCTGGGAAGTCTGATTCGCGCGTTGTTGTGCTCTGTGCCGACTTAAAAGAGTCCACACGCGCTGACATTTTTGAAAAAGAGTTTCCGGAACGGTTCATTGAAATGGGAGTCGCGGAGCAGAATATGGCCGGAGTTGCCGCCGGAATGGCGAGGACCGGCAAGATTCCGTTTATCGCGAGTTATGCAGTGTTTAATCCGGGGCGCAACTACGAGCAGATACGCACCACCATCGCGCTTAATAACGTGCCGGTTAAGATATGCGGGATGCATGCGGGCGTCTCGGTGGGGCCCGACGGCGCGACGCATCAGATGTTGGAGGACATCGGGATGATGCGAATGTTGCCGAATATGACCGTCATCGCGCCGTGCGACGCAGAGGAGGCGAGGAAGGCTGTCGTCGCATCGGCGAAGACTGATACGCCGGTATATCTGCGCTTCGGGCGCGTCGACACCCCTGTTTTTACAACATCCGAAACTCCATTTCAGATAGGGAAGGCGCTTATACTCTGGGAGCCTGATGACGGAAAACAGAAACCGGAAGTCGCGATACTCGCGACAGGCTCATTAAGTTATTCAGCTCTCTGCGCGGCCCGCGCGCTCGCCGGCGATGGGGTGGAGACGCTCGTGCTCCACGTGCCGACGGTAAAGCCTCTAGACGCGGAGGCGGTGCTTGACGCGGCGAGGCGCGCGGGCCGCGTAATCACGGTTGAAGAGCACCAAGCGGCAGGCGGGTTCGGAAGCGCAGTCGCAGAACTCCTTTCCGATCGACACTCCGTGTCGATCAAGCGGCTCGGCATACATGACCAATTCGGCCAATCGGGTTCCCCCGACGAACTGCTTGCGCACTACGGGCTCGATTCTGCGAACATAGAAAAGACGGTGCACGCACTCGTGGCGCGCGCGCTGAAGACATGAGATATGAAGTAAATGCTTACTTCGCCTCGCTGATTATTACAATTTTCGGCGCATGGGCGGCAATGACCATCATTCATGTCGCATATTTGAACACGTTCACCGTTACAACAGGCGCAGTTAGAGTGAAGTAACACAGTATTCTGCAGGCGCTTCAGCGAGGAATTTTAGAAGCGCGTTGCGCGTGAGGAGGCCTCTCTGCGCGCCAATCTCCTGTACAACCGACATAGAATTCACCGGCCCCCAGAGGAGCGCCTCCTCAAGCGTCTTCCCGAGTGCGAGCGCGGCGACAAATGTTGATGTCATCGCGTCTCCCGCTCCCGTGCGCTCGAACGGCGGCTTCGGATTTGGATACATCGGCACATTTAGCGTTTGTGCGCCGTCTGAAACATATGCGCCGGAGGGCCCGTCGGTGATAAGCGCGATTTTAGGTCCGAGGGCGCGCATTTTTTCTAGAAGCTCTTCGGGGTCTGTTTTACCGAGTTCTAGAATTTTTTCAGCCTCTTCTTTATTTACGGCGACAACTTCTGTGGTTGCATAGAGCTCTGCGAGCTTTTCTTTACCCATTTTTATTTGGAACGTGCCGGGCTGGAATGCAAGTTTCGTTTCCGGGTGTTCTTTAAGCCACTGCGCAAGCTCGGCGTGGAAGGCTAGGGAGTGTTCGCCGACGGAAGAAAGGTAAATCCATTTCGGAGGCGTTAGTTCACTCGGAATCAAGTATGGATATTTCTCATGCCGGATGAGGATTGTGCGTTCGGCTTCATAAGAGAGTACGTAGTGGTGGTTCGTCGGGATACCGTCGTTTACCGCAACGTATCTCGTATCAACGCCCTCGCGCGAAAGCGTTGCGAGGATTTCTTCTCCGAAGCGGTCCTTCCCGACATTTGAAACGAATCCGGTGGATAGACCGAGACGAGCGGCGGCGACCGCGGCGTTTGCCGCATTCCCCACTGCCGGCACGAACACGGAAAAATCATAAGGGATTTTGTCGCCCCATTTCATTGAAATAGTGCAGTTCTCGCGATTCACATCGCAGGAGACGTGTGCCTCCTTCAGCTTGATAAATTCGTCAACGACCGTGTCGCCGATGGCCACAAAATCCAGTGGCAAGGTAGAAGGTTCAAGTGGCAAGGAATTCATTTAATTTATAAGTATCTTACACCTTACACCTTACATCTTACAACTAGGCAGTGGTACACTGCCTATATGACTGACTTGGTTGCGACTGCGCGCTCGCTCTTTGCAGACAGCAAGGGGCTTCTCGCCATAGACGATAGTGTGCATACGGTAACCGGATGGCTTGCGGAGCATGGCATCGGAGCAGGCGTGGAAACGCGCCGGCAATATCGCGACCTCTTCCTCGGCGCCGATGATATAGAAAAGTATCTATCAGGAGTTATTCTTTTCTCCGAGTCGTTTATGGAAAAGGGGAATGATAAAAAATTATTTACGAAGTCGCTCTCTGCTCGCGGGATTATGCCTGGAGTGAAGGTTGACCTCGGCACAGAACCGTTTCCGGAGAGTCCGGACGAGCTAATCACAAATGGCCTTCTTGGTCTTTCAGAAAGGCTTGAAGGATATAAGAAGCAGGGAGCGGTCTTTACCAAGTGGCGCGCAGTATTCCGCATTGACGGCGACACGCTCCCGTCGGCGCAGGCCATACACGAAAACATCAAACGCCTCGCGAGTTATGCTAAGGAGGCGCAGACGGCCGGTCTTGTGCCGATTCTGGAGCCGGAAGTGCTCCGCGAGGGGAAACATAGCAGGGCGCGCGCTCGCGCCATAATCGCGGAAGTGCTGAAGGCGCTTTTTTCAATGCTGAACGAATACTCGGTTGACCGCGCCAGCCTCATATTGAAAACTTCTATGGCACTCTCCGGAAGCGAATGCGCGAAAAAAGACTCGCCGGAAGAGGTCGCCGAAGATACTCTCTCCGCGCTTATAGAGAATGTCCCGTCGCAGATTGCCGGAATTGTATTCCTTTCCGGCGGGCAGACGCCCGAGCAGGCGACCGAGAACCTCGCGGCGGTAGTGCGGCGCGCCCGCGAAGCGGGCGCGCCTTGGCCGCTCACTTTCTCCTATGCCCGCGCCCTCCAAGAAGAGGCGCTCGCTCTGTGGAGAGGGAGAGAAGAAAACGTCCCAGCCGCCCGCGCGGCCTTCCTCAATCGTCTCGCCAAAATCTCCTCCGCCCTCCGCTGAATCATGTAGGACGTACCACGTCCTACATGATTATATGGCTAATATTCTAGTGATTTTAGATCTAACTCTTCCGTATCTCGGTCTGCAAGATATTCCTTTAGACTAGAAATGTACTTATCGCCGAGAGAGTGTTCAAAAAGCGTTTTTGTGAGAATCGATGGAAAGTTTTTTATACCGCAATAATCTGGATAACTACTCCAACGATAATTTTTGAGATAGTCGAGAACTTTCGGAATATCAGCGACAGTCCCTTTGTCGCGCTCCCTCCACTTCTTCGCGCCGGAAAAATAATCAAGCGAATTTAAATGAATATAATGTAGAATATAGAGAAAATGCTCTTGCCGAACGATAGGTATCTTTTTAGTATTCCCCTGAAATAGATTGCCTCGTCGTTCGTATCTTTCGTTAAAGTATCTCGCATAACCGCTTAGTTTACGCAGGAAGAGAGTTATACCGCCATCAACGCGCTCTGAAAGGAGAAGATGATAATGATTTTTCATCAATTCCCATCCGTGAATATCAACGAGTCGCTTCCGAATGTAGGACGTGGTACGTCCTACATTCGCGGCACGAGAAGTCGCGTGATGAAATTCAAGCGCCGGGGCTGTGTCATTGAATTCATAGAGATCGTGTACGAAGCGCGCATAATCTTGCGTATCGAGAAAGATTTTTCGTCCGTCAACACCCCTGTTAATTACATGATATAACTGCATTTAATCAGTATAGCTCATGTAGGACGTACCACGTCCTACATGGGTGCGTATGAGAGAATTGTTGCGAAAATTGCACGGATACGACATACTTAGGTTATATGCTTACGTTAGATGTAAAAAAACGTACGGATGGCGGAGCGAGCGCGGCGGTAATCCGCCGCGCGGGGTTTATCCCCGCGGTCGTGTACGGAGCGCACCAAACGGCGACTCCGGTCGCTGTTTCTGCAATCGCATTCGGCAAGATTCTGCGCGAGGCCGGAGAAGCCACGATAGTTTCATTGACCGGACTCGGCGAACCTCTCCCGACCCTTATTCACGAGGTTGACCTAGACCCGCTTACGAACCTTCCGCGACACGTTGATTTCTATGCCGTTACGAAGGGCGAGAAGGTAGAGGTCCATGTTCCGCTGGAATTCACAGGCGTTTCTGCCGCCGTGGAAGCTGGTGCGAATCTCGTCAAGGTCATGCACGAGCTGGAAGTGGAGGCGGACCCGATGAATCTTCCGCATACGATTGCAGTCGATATTTCAGCGCTCGCCGCCCTCGGAGACAAGATTCACGCAAGCGACTTAATTCTTCCGAAAGGCATTACTCTAGTTACTCCGGCTGAAGAAGTCGTCGCGCTCGTGCAGGAAGTTGTTGAAGAGAAGGAAGAAGAGATCGCGCCGGCGGATATTTCTTCAATTGAAGTGGAAAAGAAGGGCAAGGAAGAGGAGCAGGAAGCAGGAGCAGAAGCGGGCGTAACGCCTGCAGAAGAAAAGAAATAATTTTTGCTATACTGGCTGGATGTTCAGGAAGGTATTAATGGTATTTGTATTTACAATAATTTTCGCAATAGTCTCCGGCGGCGTTTTCACCGCAAGAGTCGCGCAGTCCCAAGAACTTACGCCCGAGGAGCGCGCTGTTCTTCAAGCGCAATATGACGAGCTTCAGAGGGAAATAGAGGTTCAACAGCGGATTATCAAGGATACGCAAGCGAAAAAAAATACCCTGCAAGGCGACGTCACGACGCTAAACGCGCAGATTAAGGCGGCGCAGGCGCAGATTAATGCGAAAAATATTGTCATCAAACAGCTCTCCGCGCAAATAGCGAAGAAGGATGTCGTAATCGGAGAGCTCTCAAACAGGATTACGCGTGGGAAGGAAGCGCTGGCAGCGATTCTGCGCCAGACGCAGATGCTTGACGATTACTCCGCCGTCAGCATCGCGCTCGGCGCGCAGGATGTTTCGGAGTTCTTCAGCGACTTGGACGCCTTTACATCAATCAAGACGAACCTCAAAAATCTTTTTGCAGACATACGCTCCGCAAAGGCGCAGACAGAGAGCGAAAAAGAGGATTTGGCGCTGAAGCAGAACCAGACCGCCGACGCGAAGTATGAAGTGGAGATAAAGCAGAAGCAGATAACGAACGACAAGACGCAGAAACAGCAGTTGCTCGCGCTCACGGCGAACCAAGAGGCCGAATATAAGAAAGTTCTGGCGGAGAGGCAGGCAAAAGCCGCGGCGATACGCGCGGCGCTCTTCCCCCTGCGCGACGCGAGCGCTATCACATTTGAAAATGCCCTGGCGTATGCGAAGGGCGCGCAGGCGAGGACAGGAATTCGTCCCGCGTTCATACTCGCCGTTCTGACGCAAGAATCAAATCTCGGGAAAAATGTCGGGCAGTGCTATCTCTCCAATAACGCAACAGGCGCCGGAGTCGGCAGAAACACCGGAACGCCTTTTGCTAAAGTTATGAATCCGGCGCGCGACGTCCAGCCGTTTATAGAGCTTGGACTGCAACTCGGCTTTGACCCGCACAGACAGGTCGTCTCCTGCCCGATACAGAACGCGGGCGGATGGGGAGGCGCGATGGGTCCAGCACAATTCATTCCTTCCACGTGGGCGCTCTATGCCGCTCGCGTTGCATCTGCCCACGGACTTTCTGTAGCGAATCCGTGGGACCCACGCGACGCTATAACAGCGATGTCCATTTACCTTGAAGGTCTTGGCGCAGGAGCAGGCGGATACACCGCCGAACATAGGGCGGCGGCGAAGTATTATGCGGGAGGCGCGTGGGCGACGGCCGGCAGAGGCTATGCCAACAACGTCCTCGCCCTCGCCGAGAGCATACAGAGCAACATAGACTTTCTTTCGAATAATTAACTATCGCGGGACATCGGGCCTCCCTTCGCTTCACACGAGCGAATATTCCGTGAGTGCATGCTTTATCTCATCATTTGGCGCCTCAAAACCATGTTTGAATATAACAGGTTCTGCATAATTGATATCTTCAAAATACGAAAGTTGTTGGCGAAAGAGTTTCCCATTGAATTCTTGCGCGAACAACGCTTCAGCCTCAATCGAAATTTCGTTGAGCGTATAGAAATCTCTTAAAATGTAGTATAGATCTACATAGTCCTTCCATTTAGAGCGCCGTCCTAGAGCGAAAGCCTTCATCGCGGCGAGCGTCAGAAGTGTGGGCATCCTAGCAAACATGTCTAGAAATTCGACGTACTTAATAGGGTATGGGTAACAAAAGAAGGTTATGTGTACACCATCCACTAAAAAAGTGAACTGATTGGTATCTGCGCGCAGCACTTCAATAGTTTTTCCTGCGCGCCTGAATACGGCGCGTATGTTTGCATTTGAAAACTCGTCCGGGCTAAACAGGTCAAAGTCGATAGATTCCCTATGCCCTATATGAAGCGCAATAGCCGTGCCGCCGACTAATCCAAATTGCTTTTTGAATTTACCCACGAGAGGCAAGAGGTTACGCTGTTCCTTCGTCAATATTTCGCTATGCATTGGAGGCATACTTGTTGAAGTAGAGGTTAAAGTAATTTACGACGTCCGGATAATAATTGCCTCGTTGCCGTCCTGTCACCATCTGTTTTCGGAAAATCGCCGCTACTCGCTCTATGCCGAGAATACCAATGAGCTTCTGCACGTCATCCCAGTTTCCGTAGTTGAGGGTTGCTTCAACTACCGACTCCTCGGAGAGGGCGCGGTAGTCTTTTACATACCAGATGAGATGCCCGCGATTGGAGATAAAATCATAGAGTGGATTGCTCAACATATGAGCGCATTATACCACTAATTAATGGCATTGTGTGCTATAATTGAATGATGAGACTCCGACAAGCGCTCTTCTGGGACGTGGATCCCAATACAATAGATATTGAGAAACACGCGCGGTATGTCATAGAACGCGTACTTGATTTCGGCACAGATGAGGAAGTGCGCTGGATGTTTAAGCAATATCCGCGCTCCAAAATAGTCGATGCCCTCAATCAAACAAGAAGCACCGTTTTGCCGAAATCGCGCGCGCTATGGGAACTCATTCTCAAGTAAAGAGCATAGCGCTGGAAGATTTGCACGTTGGCGTGTTGCCGCCCGAAACGGCGGAGGCGCTACGCGCGTGCGTTAAGCTCAAAGTTCTTGAAAAGGAATGGTACCTTGCCGGCGGGACGGCGCTTGCCCTCCAAGTCGGGCATCGCCAATCCGTTGACTTGGATTTCTTTACCAACAAACCAGATTTCAATACGACCGACATGGAACGCTTGCTCATCAAAGCTGGCGACTGGGAAACGACGCATGTCGCGCGTGGCACGTTGTACGGACTCTTTCATGGCGCGAAAGTAAGTTTCATCGCGTATCCTTTTTTTCGGCCTCCGCTCGCGCATATTCAATGTGGACACGTCAGGATTTTGCTTCCCGAAGATATCGCTTCAATGAAAATAATCGCCATAAGCCAGCGCGGCAAAAAAAGGGACTTCATGGATTTGTATTGGTTTACGGCGGTGCACGGCATGGGACTTTCCGGAATCATTCGTCGCGCGGTGGCGCAATATCCGGAACAAAAACACAGCTTGCCGCATTTCCTTAAAAGTTTAGTGTACTTCGCGGATGCAGAAGACGACCCCGCGCCGCCCCTGCATTTCAAAACGGACTGGGAGACGATTAAGCAGTACTTTAAGCGCGAGGTACCGAAGATTGCGCGAGAATTATTGGGTATCGGGAAGTAACCATATATCGCCAAGCGCATCTTAGGATAACAACAATAGACTTCCTTTCCAACAATTATCCGCCGCCGTCTTTTTTAGACAGGCAATATATTTCGTTCGCGAAAGTGGGCAGAAAGAATCGTTTCGTTTTCGGATTGTAGGTTGTCGCGGTAGTGATGCGCTCAACGGCCTGAAAGAACGCAGTCTCTTTTCCAGTATTCGGGTTCAATTCATAAAATCTCGCATCATTTGAACCGATATATATCTTTCCTTCCGCTATGATTGGGGAAGAAAAGATTCTGGCGCGAGCATAAAATTTCCATACAATCATACCGGACTCGATATCAATGCAGTACAGGTTTTTATCAAGCGATGTAACATAAGCTCTGCCTCCATAGATAAGCGGATCGGACCAGACGCCGCCTTCAAGCAGTATTTTGTGTATAAGTTTTCCATCACTCAGCCGGACGATGTATACGTGAGAGTCCATAGAGCCAAAGACTGCACGATCACCTTCATTATCGATGGTTGCGCGCCCTTTGATATCGCCTCCAGTCTCGAAGCTCCACATCAGTTTGCCGGTAGCAGCGTTAAGGGAATATAACGTGCCGTTATCTGCGCCACATACAAGCATGCACCGCTCTTTTG
>ERZ1292645.640-Hain-H14-02um-R2-640-length-11745-cov-6_pt1 | contig 11745 bp, 8 predicted proteins | sample MGYA00564401_ERZ1292645 | MGnify/ENA primary metagenome ERZ1292645 (study PRJEB36523, sample SAMEA6512644) | groundwater metagenome | collected 2019-01-09 | study: AquaDiva: Metagenomics assemblies of 32 groundwater samples | reverse complement strand
TTCAGACGCCTGTCTGGGAAATTCCCGAAGGAACGAGAGTGGCAAAGGGACGGGGTCTTTTAAATTTTTTGGAAATTACGCCGCAGGAAAAAATTCTTTCGCTTTTACCCTTGGAGAAAAAAGATGCGGAATTGGGAATGAAATGTTTAGTTATGGCGACCAAATATGGCATAATAAAAAGAACCAGTCTTTCCGGATTTGAAAATGTCAGAAAATCGGGACTGATTGCCATTACCTTAAAAAAGGGAGATTCTTTAAAAATGGTTAGAAAGTCCTCGGGAGACGACGAGATAATTTTAGTGACAAAGTTCGGGCAGGCGATTAGATTTAAAGAAGCGCAAGTTAGAGAAATGGGCCGGACAGCATCGGGTATCAGAGGAATTCGCTTGAGAAAAGGAGACGAGGTGATTGGAATGGATATCATCCGAAATTCAAAACTCAAAATCCAAAATCCAAAATTAAAGGAAGAAAACTCTTTACTGGTGGTGATGGATAAGGGCTATGGCAAGAAGACGGAGTTGAAAGAGTATAAGGTGCAGGGCAGGGGCGGGTCTGGAATTAAAACCGCCAAAATTGCGCCAAAAACAGGAGACTTGGTTTACATCAAAATTATTAATAACGAAGAAGAATTGATTGTTATTTCTCAAAGGGGCCAAGTTATCAGATCGTTAATTTCAACTATTGCCAAATTGTCCAGACCTACCCAAGGGGTAAGGGTAATGAAGTTGGATGAAGGCGATAAAGTCGCCTCAGCCACCTGCATTTGAACTTAGAAGCTTAGCTTCTAAGTGAGAAGCTAAGCTTCTTTTAAGAGTATGACTAATTTTCTTAATCCTTCGGAGATATTAAAACAGCTTAATTTAAGGAAAAATATGATTGCCGCAGATTTCGGTTCGGGCTCCGGCGGCTGGGTTATTCCCTTGGCAAAAATTCTGGAAGATGGCCATATTTTTGCCGTAGATATTTTGGAAGAGCCTCTTTCGGCTTTAAGGTCAAAGGTAAAATTAGAAAAGCTTTCTAATGTTGACGCCATTAAAGCTGATGTGGAAAAGGGGACAAGTTTGCTCGCTGATTCTTGCGATTTGGTTTTGATGACTAATTTATTATTTCAGGCAGAAAATAAATCTGGAATTTTAGAAGAGGGGAAGAGGGTTTTGAAACAAGGAGGTAATATTTTAGTGGTAGATTGGAAATCAGAATCTCCTCTGGGCCCCAAAGAGGGCCGGGTATCAACAGAAGAAGTGAAAAATTTGGCGAATAATGCTAATCTAAAATTAGAACAGGAATTTTCAGCCGGCAATTATCACTATGCCTTGGTATTTAAAAAATAGAAAATTATTTTTAATCTCTCTTTTAGCTTTTAGTCTTTTTTCAATTGGCTCTTTTTCCCAAGCGCAGATTTTTTTGCCGGAACCCACAGGGCTATCGCCGGCTAATAATAGTCAAGTAACTAATTTCCCGATTAACTTAAGATGGAATTCAGTTAAGGGAGCTAAAGCCGGATATGAATACGAGGTTCTTTATCAGGGGAATGCCATAATCCAGGGGAAGACATGGGGTGAGTTCAGCACCTCGATTGATATAGAAGGTTTTAATTTTTTTATGGGTTCTATCCATCAATGGCGCGTTAGGGCTTGTGCCAGTTTTCCAACTAGCAAGCCGTGGGGCGATGATGGCGATTGCGGTAATTCTTCCCAGTTCACTTTTTTTACTCCAGCGTTAGCAAAGCTTCAACTTTCTTCGCCTTCAAATGGGGATGAAGTTGCGATGCCGGTAAAACTAACGTGGAATTCTGTCAGCGGAGCGGCTGGCTATCGATATTATATCAGTCCAAACCAAGGAGGAGCGGATATTTCTGGCAATATTCAGTCCCCGCTTACCGAAACTACTATTAAATCAGAGTTATTAACCGCAGGCCAAACATATTATTGGCAGGTGATCGCTGAGCCAAGTAAGGGAAAAAATAGTGGAATTAGCGAAAGTCGTTCTTTTACTACGACATTTCTTAAGCCGACTGGAATTTCACCCTCTAGTCCTGTTCCGATTTTAGTTAAGCTAAAATGGAGTTTTCCAGCTAATGCCCAAGAATTTAGATGGTATGTTTTTGACGCTAAAACTCAAAAGGAAATTACCTCCGGCAGTTTGCCCGGTAGCTCTTTGGAATATACCATTACCCAAGATATCTTGCCTTATAACCAAGACTTGAAGTGGGTGGTTCAAGCCTGTTTGACTGGCAGTAAAAAATGTGGGGCGATTAGCGATCCTTTGTCTTTCAGGGTTGTTTTAGCTAAACCGGAAATAAATAAACCGGAAAAGGATGGCCAAGTGATTCGTTTCCCTTATACTTTTTCTTGGAAAGAAGTTTGGGGCACTAAGATAATTTATCAGTATAAAATTCCAAATACTAAAATAGAAAGTAGTATTCCGGGGACTTCTAAAGAGATTAAAAAGGAGGAATTTCCCACAGATTCAGCTGGCCAAAGTTATATTTTCCAAGTTAGGGCATGTCAAGATATTCCCGGCGCAGGTCTACTCAATTGTGGCGAATGGGTGCAGCGCAGTTTTACCACTGTTTCCCTTTTAGTCTTATTGAGTGCCAATAAGACTTCTGGCCAGGCTCCATTAGAAGATGTTAAATTAACTGCCAATATCTCTGGACAGGGAACTGGAGCAACGATAAATTACACCTTTTTTTGCGATAGCGATGGCGACAAGAAGAATACAGATATCCAAAAAAATGGAGATTATACAGCTAAAATTGATGGAACTTTTGACAAATCAGTGACTACTGGGGTCGCTCCGAAGAGTGGTATAGTGATAGGAAATAAAAATAACCCTTGCCAATATAATAAATCAAAAGAAGATGGCAAACCTTATTATGCTAAAGTCATCAGCCAAAGAGACGGCATAGATGTGGCCGAGATCGTTTCAATTCAAGTAAAACCCCTGCCCTCCGGTTTGAGTATTAATCCTGACAAAGCCCAGTCCCAATTTGGGATGGCAGTTCCATTCAAAGCTATGTTTATGCCAGAAAAAATAATTGGCAATGAACAAGCTCAAAATGTTACTAAAGAAGCTAAGTGGATTTCAACCAATGAGGATATCGTTAAAATTGATGGAAATTGGCAAACTACTTGTATAAACAAAGCCGGCGGAACGGTCCAGATTAAAGTTACTTATTTGCCCGTCAATTCTCAAACACCTCTAGATGCCAAAGCATCTTTGGAATGTAGGGCAGAATCAGCTGCGGTTATACCACCAGTTAATGCCGATAAAGTAAATTATTGCATTAATCTCATTAAAACGGCCTGTACAACAGCAAAGCCCTGCCCCGTAGTTGGACAGAATGATTATCTTAATTCTTGTAATCAGGGAGGCGCAGTGATTGGCTATGATCCATTAACCGACGCGGAAAAACAGCAAGTATTAGGATCGTTGACAGAAGTATTTAAAGAAACTACGGCTGGCGGGACGACTGGCAGCGAGAGAGGAGGTAATGGTTTATTTTCCGGCATAAAATGCAAAAATGCTATTACAACTCCCGGCGCTATTGATAACCCGCTTTGCGTGGAAGATTTTAACAGTTTAATCAATGTTATTATTAATTTTATTTTCTGGGCGGTTATTGCTCTGTCTCCGATTATGATGCTTGTCGCCGGATTTTACTATATGACTTCCGCCGGCAATGTGGCAAAAGTTGCCTTGGCCAATAAAATGATATTGTATACGGCTATCGGTCTGGGCGTGATTTTGCTTGCCAAAGGATTAATTGCTATAATAAAAGGAGTTTTAGGAGTATAATAAATATCATCAAAGGTCGATTCGTATTATTCGGATAAAAATTCGTATCATTCGGATTATATTTATGCGAAAATTTTTAATTGGTTTAGCATTATTAAGCATATTTGCGGCTCCAATGGCAGTGTTAGCCGTTGAGGCGAGCGGACCACAAGAGTGTTGTAAATTAAGGAGGGCTATGAATACAGAGGGGGAAACTGGCCTTACTAAGGGAATTATTGTTGGACCTGGAGCCGATGCCGCGGCTAGTGATTGCGTATTAACAGGCACTGGTTGGAAACAAACTGCAAATTGGGGAGCGATTTGCTTGATGAATACTTTCAATGCGATAGTTGACTGGATGTTCACTATTTTTGTTGTTTTAGCTGTCTTCTTTACCATTCTTGGCGCATTTGATATATTAATGGCCGGAGGTAATGCGGAAAAAGTAACCAGCGGCAGGCAATATATTCTTTACGCCGCTATCGGATTGGCAGTTGCTTTCATAGCAAGAGCGATTCCCGGATTAGTCAAAGGAATATTAGGATTCTAGAAAACTGCAATATGACATTTAAAACCCCCCGCCGACAGCTACGCAGTTGTGGGCGGGGGGTTTTGTCAGCCCTCGTGGCGGAACTGGCATACGCGCAGCGCTTAGGACGCTGTCCCGAAAGGGTTAGAGGTTCAAATCCTCTCGAGGGCACCAAATGCAACAAATCTCATGGTATGCAAAAACAATTTCCGAAATTCTTGATGAGCTTCACTCGCGTGAACACGGCTTAACAAAAGAAGAAACAACGGAGCGTCTCAAAGAATACGGTCTCAACAAACTTCCCGAAGGGAAGGTAGATGGCCTTCCCGTTATTTTCCTGCGCCAGTTCCAAAGCTCGCTGATTTACATTCTTCTTGCGGCAAGCATGATTGTTTTTGTAATGGGAGAAACTATAGACGGCTCGATTATTCTTGCCGTGCTTCTTTTCAACGCCATTGTCGGAACTATTCAAGAAGGCAGGGCGCAAAACACGCTTCTTGCGCTCAAGAAATTTGTAGAGACGAGAGCGACCGTTCTCCGTGATGGAAAAGAGTTCATTATCCTTGACACCGAAGTGGTGCCCGGAGATATTATCATTCTCCAAGAGGGTGAGAAAGTTCCGGCGGATGCGCGAGTCATTACGGCCGCAAATCTCAAAATTGACGAGGCGGCTCTTACGGGCGAATCGGAGCTGGTGCATAAAATTGCTGATACTCTGGGAAGGGACGACCTGCCAACTGCGGATCAAAAAAACATGATATTCAAGGGCACGCATATTCTTGCGGGAAATGGCAGAGCAATCGTGGTGGCGACTGGCATTCTAACTGTCATTGGCAAAATCTCTAAAGAGATCGCAGCGATTGACACCGAAATTCCTCTCAAGACAAACATCCGTTATCTTTCACGGCTTATCGTTATCACCGTTGCGAGCATTAGTACTTTATTGTTCCTACTTGGCATTATTTCGGGAAAATCAGTAAAAGAAATGTTCACTACCGTGGTTTCACTTTCTGTATCAATTATTCCCGAAGGGCTTCCTATTGTGATGACTTTGGTGCTTGCAACGGGTGTGTGGAGAATGTCAAAGCGCAACGTCTTGGTAAAAAAGCTTCAGGCAGTGGAAGCGTTGGGACAAGCCAGCATTATCGCCGTGGATAAGACAGGCACTATCACAAAAAATGAGATGGTAATCCAGAAAGTATACCTGGACGGAAAGTTTTTTGAGGTCGGAGGTGTTGGCTATGAACCAAAAGGAGAAATTCAATTAAACGGGAGTGTGATTGATTCGGCTAATCACCCGGAACTTCTTTTCGCGGGGAAGGTCGGGCTATTTTGCGCCAATGCCCGCGTGATGTTTTCTGAAGAAGAGAAAATATGGCGGGTTGCCGGCGACCCGACTGAAGCGGCAATGCTGGTGCTCGCCCAAAAGCTTGGTTTTCACAAGGATGATTTGGAACGGGAGTCGCCGCTTGTTGACGAGATTCCATTTGATTACAGGCTCAAATATCACGCGACGGTTCACCAACTTGACGGTCAGGAGTTCTTAACGGTTGTTGGCGCGCCGGAAATAATTCTCGGTCTTTCACGTTTATTAAAAGAAGAGAAACAAGAATTGGAATCTGTTTTTCTCTCTATGTCGCGGGAAGGTTTGCGAGTTGTCGCATTAGCGTTTGGGCCGGGAACAATAGATAATCTTACTTTTGTCGGTTTTTTCGGCATGAAAGACGCGCTTCGGCCGGAAGTGGCGGATGCTATGCAAAAAGCGGCTACCGCCGGCATTCGAGTGGTGATGATTACCGGAGATCATAAGGTTACGGCGCAAGCGATTGCCAAAGAAGCCGGCATTTATCAAGATAGTGATACTGTTCTTACAGGACTTGATATTGACACTTTTTCCGATGCCGAGCTTTCCGAAAAACTGGCCAGAACCTCGGTATTTGCGCGAGTGACGCCAGAACACAAATTAAGGATCATCAAGGCGTATAAGGCGCGTGGAGAAATTATCGCCATGACCGGAGACGGCGTAAACGACGCTCCCTCTCTTGTCGCCGCTGACCTCGGCGTGTCAATGGGAAAAATCGGCACCGAGGTGGCGAAAGAAGCTTCGGATATTGTGCTTCTTGACGACAACTTCGGAAGCATTGTTTCTGCCGTGGAAGAGGGACGAAACATTTACAAAACCATTAAAAGGGTTATCCTCTATCTTTTTTCCACCAGCGTCGGCGAAGTCCTGACTATTGCCGGCGCCCTGTTTTTGGGGTATCCCCTTCCTATTCTCGCGGCACAGATCATTTGGTTGAATTTCGTGACCGACGGATTTCTGGATGTCGCGCTTGCCATGGAGCCCAAAGAAGAAGGATTATTGCGTGGCAACTTTGAGCGGCCGAAAAAGTATCTTGTTGACAAACTGATGACGCAGAGAATGTTTATTATGGCCGTCCCTATGATGATTGGCACACTTTTTCTTTTCAAAGGATACTTTGAGAATGATATTGCCAAAGCTTGGACAATATCATTGACGACGCTCGCAGTATTTCAGTGGTTCAACGCCTGGAACTGTCGGCATGAATCAAAATCCATTTTTCAAATGAACCCGTTTTCCAACAAATTCTTGGTGGGGGCAACGCTTATCATTATCTCCTTGCAACTTTTAGTAATTTATAATCCGCTGATGCAGAAATTCTTGCGCACCGTGCCGCTTGAGCTCTCGGAATGGCTCATTATTATCCCGATCGCAACTTCCATCGTTCTTGTCGAGGAAATAAGAAAATTCTTTTATCGAAGGAGGGTTGCAACATGATGAAATAAAAGTTATTGTGCAAGAGACGATGAAATAATATGAACGACCGAAAACCACAATTGTATTTTTTACTAACCATCCTTGCGGGAATTTTTGTCCTTGCCTTTTTCATTTTTAAACCCTTTCTCTATGCCCTTATCTTGGCAATGGTTTTCGCGACCGTGTTGCAACCCGTCTATCAAAAAATAGTGGGATTTACTCGCGGACGGCAAGGACTGGCGGCGCTCGCCACCATTCTTATTGTTGTCGCCTTTATTTTCACCCCCTTTATATTTTTAGGAGTACAAATTTTTCAAGAAGCCCGGCAACTCTACTCCTCTCTCAATGGCTTACAAAACAGCTTCCAAAATTATTTTCCCGCCGCCCAAGAATTTTCCTTAAATATTGATCAATATCTTAAACAGGGGCTAAGCTGGCTACTCCAGCATCTCGGCTCTGTATTCGGAAGCTTGGCAAAAATGGCAGTCAGCTCCTTTGTGTTCCTTGTCGCTCTTTATTATTTGCTCAAAGACGGACAGAAGTTAAGGGCGGCTGTTATCGCCCTAAGCCCTCTCTCGGATGCCGATGACGAAACAATTTCTCAAAAGCTAGGGATGGCGATTAATGCGGTTATGAAGGGAAATCTTTTGATCGCGCTTGCTCAGGGAATATTGGCTATGACAGGATTTGCGATTTTCGGAATTCCTAATGCCGTGCTTTGGGGAAGCGTAGCGATAATCACAGCGTTAATCCCTGGCATCGGCACCGCGCTGGTGCTTACCCCTGCCATCTTATTCCTTTTCCTCAAAGGCGAGGTGTTTTCTGGGGTCGGTCTTATCGTCTGGGGAATTGGAGTGGTGGGACTCGTTGATAATTTTTTAGGGCCGAAACTTATTGGACGCGGCACGCAACTTCACCCGCTGATTATTCTTTTGTCGGTTCTTGGCGGCATTGGATTTTTCGGGCCCATCGGATTTTTGCTGGGGCCTCTTGTCTTGAGTTTACTCTTCGCCCTCCTTGAGATTTATTTCGCCATTAGCAGAGAACACGCTAGTATTGATGAATTAATAAAATAGTTTATGCCAACCTTTAACGATTTAGATTTGAATAATTGGAAAGAGTCGGAAATCTGGACGGATAGTCTTTGGATCATTCCCTCACGAGACAAAACAGGAAAACATGACGGTTTTTACCACGGCAATTTTATCCCGCAAATTCCCCGCCAGTTAATTTTGAGATACACAAAAAAAGATGATGTTGTTTTTGATCCTTTTGTCGGAAGTGGAACAACCGCTTATGAAGCCGAAAATTTAGGCAGACACTTTGTGGGTATTGACATTCAACCGGAGCTTGTAGAGCATATAAAAAGTAAGGTGGATAACAAAAATTATTTTGCGGAACTTGTTGTGGGCGATAGCACGGATAAAAACACTTTTTCAGGTATCGCAGAAATCTTGAATAAAAAGAAAAGAACAAATGTGCAGTTAGCAATTTTGCATCCACCATACGCAGACATTATCAAATTCAGTAAACATAATAAAGATTTATCAAACGCAAAATCTTTGAGTGATTTTCTTAATGGGTTTGCCCTTGTTATCAGTAATACGCTTGATCTGTTAGAAAAAAATAGATATTTGGCGATAGTAATTGGCGATAAATATACGCAGGGCAAATGGATTCCGTTAGGGTTTTATTGCTTGAACGAAGCGCAAAAGTTGGGGCTTACGCTAAAAAGCATTATAATTAAAAATATAGAGGGTAATCGCGCCAAGCAAAACAAGGAAGCAATTTGGAAATATAGGGCATTGTCGAGCGATTATTATATTTTTAAGCACGAGTATATTTTGATATTTAAGAATTAAATTTTTATGGAATACATAAAATCAAAACTTTCTGACGATTTAGCGAAAAAAATTTTAGGAAGCAAGGAAAATGCTCTTACTTATTTATTGCGTTTAAATAAAGAAAAAACTGTTGGCGGGTTAAATTTCAAAACGCTTAATCGTGGGAAAAACAAGGGCTTGTCTGTACCGGACATTAGCTCTAGTAATATTTGGAAAATCGTTGTTGATAACTGGGATTATGAATTAAGCAAAAAGATCATAAGAAATTTATTTAAGGAAACCGAAAAATACAAAAATGGTAGAGAAGCAAACTCTGTGATGGATTTGCTAATTAAAGAGTGGGAAACATTAAAGATTGGGAAAATTGAATGGCCGTTTTCTCAAGGAGATTTTGACGGCTTTGTCCAGAGAATAAATTCAGAAAAATCCACTGGATTAGTAAAAGACGAAAAAGTAAAAGTTGCGGCAGTGAAATATCGGAGAATAAAAGAGATAAACACGGTGAGAAATGATTTTATTGAAACTTTAATTTTTGAAAAAAACCAAAACATCTTGCCAACATTGAATCACAGACGAGGTCTAGATTTTTTCATTGACGGAATATCTTATGATCAAAAAGTGGCAAAAAGTCCCACGAATCAATTCAAAAATCGTTTCAAAGAAAAGTGGCGCGAGGAGGCAATCAAAAATCCAGCACTTGTCGCAGAATATCTTTACAAGCACCAGGATGAGGGTAGGTTCGGTGCTGACCCGCGCTTGCTCGTTGTTTACATTGATGAAGATGTATCAATACAAAAGATTAGAGAGACTATTAACAGCGCGAATATAAATAAACCAATTGAGATTAACTTTTCTTTTAAGCACAAAATACAAGGCGAGAAAAATTATAAGGTGCCGTGCTTTGTGATCCTGTTGCATAACTAAAATTATGACAACGAATAACACGCCTCAAAAGGCAGCTATAAATTCACAAATACAAGACTTGGTAGACAAGAAGTATTTTTCTATTGGAAAAAATTTACAAAGAGGAATCGCATTTAATGATTTGTCAGCATCCATAATAGCCAATGCAGATATTCAAGATGAAGATATTACAGACGGAAATGATGATAATGGGATAGATTGTATTTATATTGTATCAAGCGATGAAGGAAAATTTATAGATATCTTTTCTTGTAAATCTTCATTTTCGGACGATTTTTCAGAAAGGGATATCAAAGAATTTAGAAGTGGTCTCGAATATCTTTTTGAAAAACAAGAGGATGCTTATTCTCAATTAGAAAACAAGAAATTAATTGCCAAGATTGCTGATATCAGAGAGGAAAAAGAAAAAATTTTAGAAATCAATTGTTCTTATTGCGTCTTTAATGGAAAAAATAAAACAGAGAAGAAAATATCGAGAATAAAAGAGGAAATAGAAAAATATTTTAACAATTATTTAAAGTCTATCTATCCCAATGCAAGATTTTCTTTAAATTTGATCTCTGCAGATGATTTATATTCAATTGATATAAAAAGAAAAGAAACACTGAGGAATAAAATAGTTGAATTATCATATTTCGGAGATAAAGTAATCTCAAGCGAAGTAGAAATTAATAATGTAAAAGGGCGCCTTGCTACAGTAAGGGGGGAGGATATAGCAAAATCAGTAAAAGTTTACGGAGAAGCTTTATTCGAAAAAAATATTAGAGGGTGGATGACATTTAGAAAATATAATAAGGATATTTTAACTTCGTGTACTTCTAAAAAAGACGCGGAGTTGTTTTGGTTTTTAAATAATGGAATTACTATTGTTTGTGAAAAATGTATACCCGATCCAGATAAAAAGGTATTAAAATTGACAAATCCCCAAATTATTAACGGGAGACAAACGGCAATGGTTTTGAGTAAAGCGCTTGATAATAAAAAGCTGAAGAAGAGTGTAAAGATTCTATTAAAAATTTATGAGACTGACGATCGAGATTTGATTTTAAAAGTAGCAAAATCTACCAATAGCCAATTGGCTGTAAAATCTCGAGATTTGGTTTCTAATAATCCCGAACAGATTGCATTACAAAATGAGTTTGATAGAAGAAATTATTTTTACGAAAGACAGAGAGGTGAAAATAAGCCTATAAATAAAAAATTTAAGAGTAGTTTTAATAATTTTTTTGTTGCTCAATCTGTTCTATCTGTAATTTTAAAAAAACCATGCCTTGCAAAAAGAAAACAAGAAAATATTTTATTTGGAGAATCGTTGTATTCTCAAATTTTTAGTAGAAGTTTTGAAGAAATATTAGCAGCTGTTTTGCTTTGTGATTTTTGCTCAAAAAAGGGAATGGCTGTCATGAGAAAAAACAAAAGGGAAGAAGTTCAATATTTTGCTTCGCTACATATTGCACGAATAATATGGGAAGAACTAGAAATCTCAGTAAAAAATAGTTATAAGAAAATTATCAACATACTAGAAGGGCACAATAAAAATGACCTCGATAATATTTATAAAAAATCAGTGAAAATATTGAATAATATTTTAGCTGAATATGATAAAAAAGAAAAAGTATTAAGTGTGGGTCATTTTTTTGCGCGGTTAGAAATAGATAATGAAATATCCAAAAGATTAAAAAAATGAATTATATAGGATCAAAATTATCATTGTTAGAATTTTTGGAAGAATCTATAAACAAGGTGGTTGATAAAAACTGCCGCGTCTTTTGTGATTTATTCGCGGGGACTGGTATTGTTGGCTCTTATTTCAAAAAGAAAGGATATACGGTTATCGCCAATGATATTCAGTATTATAGTTTCGTTCTCAACAAGCAGTACATTGAAAA
>ERZ1292645.448-Hain-H14-02um-R2-448-length-15138-cov-5_pt2 | contig 11747 bp, 14 predicted proteins | sample MGYA00564401_ERZ1292645 | MGnify/ENA primary metagenome ERZ1292645 (study PRJEB36523, sample SAMEA6512644) | groundwater metagenome | collected 2019-01-09 | study: AquaDiva: Metagenomics assemblies of 32 groundwater samples | reverse complement strand
CGGCGTCGGCGGCGGCGGCGTAGGCGGCGTCGGCGTAGGCGGCGTCGGCGGCGGCGTCGGCGGCGGCGGCGTAGGCGGCGTCGGCGTAGGCGGCGTCGGCGGCGGCTCTTGTTTTCGGCGTATCATTCTCCAATACTGCCTTTGCCGCTTCTATGGCGTTTCGTGGCCGGTTATCATTAGGATATTCTTTTTCAAAAATATCAATTACCTGTTCCGCAGAAAAAATAGCGTATTGAATTTTTTGTGGTCTATCCATTACACGCACAATTACCCAATTCGCCCAATTAAATTTATTATTAGCCATGAGATTTTTGATAAAATCCTCAATCGGCATTGGCTCTTTGTTGAGCGTTTTTATTGACCACTCGTATCCGTCTTGACAAGCCGATTGTTGTTTGAGCCAGTCTAACGTGATTTGCATGATATCTCCTTTATTCTCTGTTTATAGATAGCGTATAACTGCGTATACTTCATCCCGCCAAACGTCCCTTGCGGATACTGCCGCTTGAGCCATGCCCGCATCGTGGCGAGCGTGGGGGGAGTCCAGTAAATCATCGCACTTCGCCTCTCATCGGTTTGCCTAGTTTATGGTTTTTCTTCGCTGTCTTTGGTATTCTCTTTATCGACCCCGTTGATCCTGTTGTGTTCGGCAACGACTTGCCCATGTTCCTTATGTAGTGACTGCCGATAGCTGTGGCGGTTTTAAGGAGGGAGGTCATTAGCGAGAGTCCTTTCTTTTAAGAACTTAAAAAATTATCAATATAATACGGCCTGTCCGCTCCAGGCGTACAACCGCACGGCTTAAAATCTTCTCTTTCGTGATATGAACAAAGAGAAGGCCTGTCATACGAATGTTTGCCATCTCTTGATTTGTAATGGATATGAATATAGTATTTGCCAGTCCTTACTATATCCCCTTCTTTAAAATCACTAGCCTTCATTTTTTTTAACTCTACTCGGCTGAATTTATAAAACATTATTTTCCTCCCTTTGCCAATAAACGCTTCACATTGCCCAGCCAGTTCCTATTAAGCCCCTGCGGGTCGTTTGAAGCCCCGATAGGGCAATAGCGGCGACTTAGCGCCTCTAAAAAGTCCCCCTGCGAGCCGTCTGCCTGCCAGCGGGTAAAAGTGTTCTCTACGGTATTAAGGCACACATTGCGGCACTCCTGCTCTGAATGGCACGGCACGGACAGCACGCCGTACGGCTTGACAGCCCGCGAGCCTCCTTCTGCTATATAAATAGCGTCTGCTATGTCGTTGGAGTCGTACACCTCCGCATGCGCGCACGACGGCAATCCGATAGCCAGCAACACGGTCAGCAAGGCCACCAGCACCGCAAGGGCCACGATTGCCTCGGGTTCGTTCTCTTGGCGCAGCTGGTGCTTGTCGAGATAGTAGCCGGTCCTTAGCGCCCGGCGATAATCAAGGTTCATGTTGAGCATTTTATCCCTTCCCTTCTACGGCATTGATCGCCGCCGTTAACCCTAGCTTTTCGCATATTTCCACGTGGTGCTCGTGGTAATCATGGCGTATCATGTCCCGAGCCGCCTTGCACGCCTCCAACAAACTTGGGCTTGTGGCGATGAGGCGGGCGTTGGCTTCACAAATATTTTTTCCATAAGTATCGGCTATCCTGCATCTGCGAGAGTGCAACATATTCAAATGCTCACCATCAACATACGCGGCAATAGCAACGGAATATTCATTTTCGTTTACAATTACATTCGACATCTCCCACGGCCCTGGCGTATGCTCTTGTTTCGTCTGCGTTGTCATTAGATTGCCTCCCCAACTTCATTTTTTATCAGGTTTGTAATCTCGGTATACATAAAAGTATTATTTTTCCATGTCTCTTTTCTCAACCGGTTCAGATATTGACAAATCTCCGAACGTTTAGCACCTCTGGATTTGCGTTTTATGATAACTCGCTTGATTGCGTCTATGGTGTTCATTGAGTCTTCTCCTCTCCGCCCCTCTGCCGCTCCCGCGGCGGTTGTGCCTTGCGGCCATGTCTATTTATTGATTTATCCTATATATCCTGTTAACGTTCCCGGCCGCCGGCACGCCTTCGGCCAAATATCCGGCGCAAATACAATCTTGCATTAGATATTCTGCCGTTGTGGATTGAGTACTGCACAGCATGTTTTTAATCTGTTTTGACGTATAGTATTGTCCTGGAGACATCCCGGCCCGTAATCGTTCGAGTGTTGATGTTTTCATCTCGGTTCCTTCCCTATATCACCCCCCCGTCACGGGATTGTGACGGGCGCGTGGATTGAAACGAGCTTCACCTGGTCAAACCCTGGGGCGCCGTAGCGTCAATATACTGCGCAATCCCGCGGTTTATCGACGTCGACGGCGTCGGCAAGCTGCCGCTCCAATAAGTTGTCGCCTCTGCCTCTATCCCTGCTGATGCCAACGCGCGGGCGATCCAACCGTAACCCCCGCTCGACTGATTGCAACAGGTGGCGCCATTTTTACATTTCCCGCGGCACTGCCCATGTCCGGACGTGCGCGCGGCCTCTATCTCCGCCCGGTGCGCGATCATCCACTCTGCCCGTTTTTGCGTCGTTGTCATTTTGCCCCCCTCCATCTTCGATCTCCAGCGGCGGGATTGCCGCTATTGACCTACCTATATAATAGCATGGATATAATCCTTGTCAAGGATTATTTAAAAATAGTTTAGACCCGGTTGGGACAAAAGGACAAAATAAATCGTGTGTTCGCTCCAGGTGTATATAGTAGTATATGTACACCTCTAGCTAACTATATATATATATTTTATTATTTTATCCTAAAAAAATATAAAGTATTATAGTATATAGAGTTATGAGGGACAAAATCAAGGACAAAACCTGGGACAAAGGACAAAATAAGGTCACTTTTTGACGTATTTATTAGCACTCTCATGTCTTGAGTGCCAACGGGACAGAATAATGGGACAAAAAAAATGGTTGTTCTGTCCCAATGTTAACCCTGGAGTTAGGCTGTTGTACTGCGCAGCCCAGGCGCCGGCGGGCAAGCTCGTCAGCCGTCACGGTATAGGTACGGCCCGGCAAGGCGCGCAGACTGGACACGGGCGCGCACATTCGGGCATTACCTACCTTATTTATAAGATATATCTTGTAATGTATATCATAATATGATAGATGTAGCATGGTATTTTGGAATCGGGGGATGGGGGGAGGGGGGGTAGGAGAATAACCCCCCACTCACGACGCATATATTTTTTCAAAAATGACTTTTCAGTTGGAGGCGTTACGTCATGGAAACCAAATCTAATCTCGTCGACAAGAAACCCGTCCTCGTCGATAAAGTCGATAAGCTCGTCGGATCATCTTCGGTGGTGGAGAAGAAGATTTTGATAGGTCAGATAAGCAAGCTGTTGAACCTCTCGATAGAAAACGAGCTGATGTTCTCTCGGCTTGTCAAAGAAGGCGCAGTGTATAAGGACTCTTTGGGCGAGGAGAAGGTATCTGATACGGCGATAGCCCTGCATTCCAAACGCAAGGACTCCATTTCCGATTTGGTAAAGGTCAAGCAGTCGCTGGAGGGGTTGGTGGTTGACGGCGGGCAGATGGTTTTGATTATAAAGACTTCGCAAGAGAAGGATGAGCTTAAAGAGATAATTTCGCGGCTGGAGGATTTGAACAAGAAGTTGGAGTTGGATGGGGATGACAATTTAATTGGAACGCATGGGAACAGGCTTAACTAGATCGGCAGGCTCGACAGGCTCGACCGAATCTTTAGCCCAGTACACCGCCTTTAAGAGTAACGAGCTGGTGTATGGGATGTATTTTTTTCCGCATTATTTCCGTCAGGAATCCCCGCCTTTTCATTTGACGATATTCCGTGAAGCCGCCAGAAACTTATATTTGGTTGTTCAAGCTCCCCGCGGGTCGTCGAAGTCCACCATTATCACCTTTTTAAAACCAGCGCATTCGATATGCTTCAAGACTTCCCGGTTCCGTATCATCGTGCAGAACACCTATGCCAAGTCAGCGGCGTCGCTGGAGAATATCAAGAAGGAGTTCAAGGACAACAAGCGGCTCCGTTCCGTTTTTAATATTGTTATGCGCAAGGACGCCGAGGGGGACACCATATTCCGCCATCTTGACGGATTTGAAACACGGGTGTTGTGCAAGGGCGCTGACCAGCTGGGTTCGGTGCGTGGCGAGCGGTTCGGGGCGTACCGTCCGGATTACATCGATGTTGACGACGTGGAAGATGACGAGATGGTGAAGAACCCTGAGCGGCGGATGGAGTTGGAGAAGCAGTTTAACGAAGTCTTGAATTACGCGGGCGAGACGGGGGTCACGTCCATCCACGTCATCGGGACGATATTGCATGATGATAGTTTGCTGGCGAAGATGTTGGCTCCGGATAATTACAAGAGGTTTAAGAAGTTGTTTTATAAAGCGCGCAATGTGAAAGAAGGTGTTCCGGTAAGTTTGTGGCCAGCTAAATGGAGCGTTTCTGATTTGAATGAGATGGAGAAAGATGAACCGGCTTCATTCGCCAAAGAGATGCAGGGCGACCCGTCGTCGGGGTTGTTGGAAGGGATACAGCGTAAAGATTTCCGGTATTGGCGGATTGAAGATTCTTATGCCGTGCTTTTAGATGAGAACGGTTCGGTTTCTTCGCGGTTTAACCTGGCGGATTGCAAAGGAGGGATTTCTTATGACCTGGCCTGGGAAGAAAAGAGGGATAGTGATTTTGGCGTTATATTCCCCGCTTTTATTACTCCTAACGCTGACATACTTTTTGATGATTATTTTGTCAAGCGTGGGTTACGCCCTGGGGAGTTCGAGGAAGCGGTATTTTCCATGAACGCGCGGCTCGAATCATTGACTAAAAAACGGGTGGTCAATGGATTTGAGAAAGCTAAGTTGGAAAAAGTCATGAAATGGTGGTTGGGGGAAGCCATGCGGCGGCGGAATAAATTCCTTTGGCTTAAAGATTTGCAATGGGACGGGGATAAAATTCAACGGATATTAACACGGCTGGCGAATCGGTACAGTCAGCACGTGATTTATCATAAAAAAGGCATGGGGGATTTGGAGAACCAGCTTATCCGTATCCGTTCGGTGGCGCATGACGATATAGCGGACGCGGCGCAGGGGGTGGTGCAGTTATTGCAGTTCGCGCCTACAATAAAGAAAAAGGTAGAGGCTGAATCGGAGTTTGATTTTTGGCGGAAGCAGACACGCGTGTATCGGGAAAAGAATAAAACGGCGTATGTTTTTGGGAAGAAAGAACGGCCGTCGTTTATTGATTCTTTGAGGGCTTATAGATAATAATTTAGATTTTTCTTGTATAATAATTTTATTTGTGTATTGATAAGCATATATGGCACAAGACATTAAATTACCTAAAAGCCGTCTTTACGATTTAAAAAACCAAATCCTCATGGCGGAAACCATAAATCGTGAAGAGATGGAACCGATAATGGTCGAAGCCGTTGAGCGCTATATGGGCCGCCACATACCGAAGTATGGATTTAATTGGGATATAATCCTCAATGAAATATATCCGATTATCCAGACTAACCTGCCGTCGATATTCTTCCGTAATCCCCGCGCCTTCCTCAAACCCCGCCAAAAGACCTATATAGCCAAAGTTTTTGACCCCGCGACTGGAAGAAAAGTGGACACCGAAATGGATTCGCAGAAATCCGCTAACACGCAGGAAGCAATTTTGAATTATGATATTTACCGGATGAAGTATAAGCGGGAAGTGCGTAAGGTTTTGATGGATGCTTTATTATTTCCTCACGGCGTTCTTTGGCATGGGTATAAAGGTGAATTCGGAATGACGGAAGAACAGAGTTTATACATCAAAGACGGACAAGTTTTCGTGCGGCGTATTTGTCCTATGAGGTTCATTAAAGACCCGAACGTGAATTATTCCAATCTTGATGAAGCGAAATGGGTCGGGCGCATCATTGACATACCATATTATGATTTTATCGAGAATGAGCAATTCGATATTGATAAAAAATTGATAAAAGGGTTCAAGGGATATGGGGACAAAGTTGGTAATGTCAATAAAGGGTCGCAGGGTGGAGGCCAGGATGCTTTAAGGCCTACGGGGATGAAAAAAAACCTTCTTGATTTTACCGACGCCGGATTTCGGGAGTCAAAACATTGCCGGTTTGTCCGTTGTTATGAATTATTCGTCAGGCCGAACCAGAAAGAAAAGAATAAAGGCGAGAAAGGATATATCGTCGTCCTCACCTTTGAACAGCCAGAACCGCTTCGGGTCAATACCTGGGGGATCAAGGCGGAAGGGTTTCCTTCCCATGTCTTGCAGTTTAATGAACTTAATGACGCCATGATGGGGTTGCCGGATATAGATACTTATAAAGCTATTGCAGACCAGAAAAATATCATTACGAATCTGCAAATCAGAAACGCGCAGGAGAACAGCAAAGTTTACGTCGCTCTGGCAGCAGACGGGGCGGATGAAGAGGACATTACCAAGATACAAAAAGGCGACCAGACGATTATCGTGTTTAAAGGGGATTCTATTCAGAACAAAATGTCCGTCCAGTCCGGCGGCGGGCAGGCTTCTTCGGAGCTTTATCTTATCGACCAACGCATCCAAAAGAACCTTGACGACAAGTCTGGAGTTACTGACCAGCGCAGGGGAGTTTTGCAGTCCGGCGAGGAGAGCGCGGTATCGGTTAAAGTCAGGAGCATGGCGTCATCGGCGCGTCCGGCGTACCGGCAGGACATGATGGGGGATTTCCTTAAAGAATCATTTGTTTATATCAATAAACTTCAAAAACAATATATACCTTTTGAGGATGCTGTGCGCATTGTCGGTTCTCTGGACTTGCAGTGGAGCGATAAACCGACAGCAGAAGAAATTCAAGCTGATGTTGATGTTGAGATTGACGCGATTTCAATGCTCCCAGAAAATCCACAAGAGGAATTGAATACTTTAAATAATATTTTGATGCTTATGATACAGGGATTGACTCAACCGGCGGTTGTTGAGAAAGTAAAGCAGGAAGGAAAGATGATAAATCTTTCTCCGATTATCGAACAGATACTTTTGCGGAGCAAAATCAAAGACCCTGACATATTCCGTAACATCAAGCCCGAAGAAAGTGAAGGATATTCCAGTAATCAGCAATTGGCTCAAGCCAGAGATAATGTCAATGCCGCTCTTACTAACCAACAGATACCATTCCCGCCGCAAATGGGTGATGACCATATGGCAAAATTGACTGTTTATACTGAAATTCAACAGTTGATGCAGAAGATGGGTCAGGTATCAGATGTATTGGAACAGTTGATTCAAATGCAGGCGGCTTTGTTGCAACAGGTTCAGGAGAAACAGGCGCAAGAAGGGCAGAAAATTGATTTGAAGAAGCCTCAAACGGTGACATTTTAATGAAATTGATACCTATATCCAATGATATCCTTATGAATCCTGAACACATAGGATGTATTGAACAAAAATTTAATGAAAACGGAAAAATAACTATTTATATTTTATGTCAAGGTAAAGAATATGAATATAAATATGAAGAAAAAGTTCCGATAGAAGCATTTTTGGATATTCTTAAGCAAGATAGTGATAAAAAACAATTTTTCGCGGGATAAATTTATGCCTTCTATTATAATTAAAAGTTATGAGCATTTTAACCGCTCTTTGCCAAACTGGGATTCGCCAAAAGGTAAATATATAAAAAACAGGGAACATTATGAGTCGGAAATGCGTAAATCCGGGATGGTCCATGTTGATAAGGCGGGGCAAACGTCAAGTCCGAGATTAAAAGATTACAAATTGAGCGATAAAGCCCGTGCCATCATTTCAGCGGCTTCAAATAGTAAAGATAGGCATGGCAATGTCCGTTTAGGAGACAGGACGATTGATGCTTTGAAAGAAATCGGGGCGATTGGGAAAAAGATACCTTCATATATGAATGTTCCAAGTGGTAAGGGTGGATTTTATAAATAACCAAGACTAATCCAATAATGGAAGTCAGTTAAAGGAGAAATAATATGCCGGAAACAATTGTAGCTCCAGTTGTAACACCAGTGGTCACAGCACCTGTTGTCGTTGCGCCAGCCCCTGTTCCCGAACCAGACCTTATCACAAAGGTCACGCAATTTAAAAGACAGGAACCCGTTAAGACCCCTCCGGATGTTATGGTCGATATTGGGTTTGATTATAAAGAACTGGAAGCGATTAAAGACCCTGTTGCCAAAGAAATCGCCATGAAAGCGTACAAAAGTATGCAGGGCGGCGTTACCAAAAAATTTCAGGAAGCGGCAGACATTCGTAAGTCCGCAGAACAAAAATTACAGGAAATGAGCAGATGGACTCCAGAACGGCTTCAACAAGAGTTAAAGAATCCAGAATTTTTAGAAGTAGCCAAGAAAATGGCAAGTACCGTTGAGAATCCGGCTAACAGTGGATTAACCAACGATGAATATTCGACTTTAACAGAAACAGAAAAAGCCGAGATGTCCGCCCTCAAGAACAAGATAAATCTTCTTGAGCAAAGCAATATCGCGGCGGTAACAGCCCAGCAAGACGCGCAACTTTCATCAAGGTATGCCGATTACAACCCAGCGCAGATTAATTCCATTATGAACGATATGTATAGTGGAAAAATCAACGCGACAAGGGAGCATATTTATAAGGCATTTCTCCACGATGAACACGTTAAGTCGGCCTATGAGATGGGTAAACAGGATGCGGCGAAATTAAATCAAGAAAAATTAGGCGCGGTGTCTGTCAATGGGATTCAAGTCCTTAACGCCCAGGACGTTCCCGTAAGGAATAAAGGGGAACGTGACCAGGAGTATTTTGTAAGACTTGCCCAGAACAGATTGGCGCAGAGTAGAAAATAGCAGACTCAAAATAAAGAAAGGAAGCTCACATGGCTTCAGCTTATGGTAGTTTAACAACAATAGACAGCGTTGCTCTTGCCACGTCGTTGGCGGATTACCGCTCGACGATGGTCGATAATGTCTATCAATACAACGCTGTAATGAAGATGTTCGCGGAACGGAAAGAAATGGTTGATGGTGGACTTTCTATCATTCAGCCGTTGATGACCGTTAAACAAGATGACGGAGGTTTTTATTTAGGTTCCGACGTTTTGAATAATACCCAAAAGAATTTCGCTAATCAGGTGGAATTCCTTTGGCAGAACGCTTACGAGCCTATCCAGTTGACTCGTGACGAAGAGCGGCAGAATAGCGGGAATGAACATAAAATCCTGTCTTTAGTCGGGGCTAAAACAAAGTCGTCTGAAAAGGCGATTGCCGACCGGCTGGAACAGGCATTATCTTCACCAATCGCTAATGCCAACAACCTTATCGACCTTGAAAGTTTGGTTGGTACAGGGACATTGGGTACGCTTACCGGTTCAACAGTTACAGCGTGGCAGTCAACGCTTACGACTTCCGGCGCATTTTCAAGTCAGGGTCTTTCCGACATGACTACGGCGACGTATGCCGTATCAGCGGCAGGAGAACAAGATAACCCGACGCATTATTTGACAAACAAGACGATTTTTCAGAAGTTTGAGCAAACTCGCCTTCCATTGGAACGTATTTCCAACGGTAATTTGTCGGCTAACGCTGGTTTCGCCGGATTGTCTTTTAAGGGTAAACCTGTCATTTACGGAAATTATATCGCTACCGGATTATTGTTCGGATTGAACATGAACTATATCCACTTTTCCGTAGATACCATGACCGACCTCATCACCACGGACTTCTTGCAACCAACGAACCAGACGGTTCGAGTCGCGTATATCCTGTGGCGTGGTCAGTTGTGGACGGATAACCGTCGTCGGCATTTCAAACTCAGCTCGATCACTTAGAAAGAAAGGAGTTTAATATGGCGGCACAAACAGCAGCAACGACAAGAAGGGAAAGCGCCGGTTCATTGACGCTTATGATTTACACATTCACTTCTGTGGCTGACGCGGATACGTTCGCGTCAGGATTGGGGTCGAATGTTGTATCATACATGGCTCAAACAACTGGAAACCCATCGACGCAAGCGTCGGCGGGCAATAGTGTTTCAAATTCAGCAGGTACGTTCACGTTTTACCCAGGGGAAGATTCACTAGGATTGATTCTTTGGGTTTTAGCCACAATTTAACCAGACCGATATGTTGAGACATGCAGAGGGTCTAAAAAAGGAGTTCTATCATGGCGTTAAGTTCATCGACGTATTACAGTAATTCAATAGTCGGACAAATGATGGTTGGCGGGGATGTCAATATTTATGATACCCATGCCACACCAAAGTATCCTGTTGGACAAGGGTTTCAACGGGCGGATGGTAATATCTTTCGATATTGCCATGTTGGTACGGCGACGAATGCGGGTAAACTAATCGGGCCAACGACGGCAAGTGGCGGTGCTACTTATGCCGCCGCTGTGGTGGTCGCTCCGGCTTCCGCCGTGGCGGTTGCCGCTGAATCACCTATTTTGCCTGGGCAGGTCGGTAGTCATTTCGTTGAAGTGACGATTGCCAGTATTGCCGCCAATAAGTATCAGGGGGGATATTTAATTACTACCCGTGGTACTGGCGTCGGCGATACTTACCGTATCATCGGAAATACGGCGACGGATACACCGGCAACGGGTAATCTGAGGATTCAATTAAATGAGGCAATCAAGGTAGCGTTTGTCGCTTCCACCGGCCTTATTCTTGTTCCTTCAATGTTTACCGACATGGCGGCCACCGCTACCACAGCGACTCAAGCAACAGGGGTATTGATGTCTACAACGACAGCAACAAACCTTTGGGCATGGGCTTGCACTCGTGGTGTCACTGGTTGTCAGGAAGATGCCACAAATACGGTTGTTGCTGGTCAACAACTTATGGCGTCAAGGGTCACTGGTGGAGCTTATGCCAGTTTAACAGTATCAACAGGTACTCTTTTGGTGGCAGGGGCTTTTTCCGCTCCCATCATTGGGTATTGTATTACTCAAGCCGCCGCAGGGTCGGCGGGTAATAGGCAAGGTGTTATTTACTTGGAGTTAGAATAAAGTTTGCAGACCGTCGGTAACGACAGAAAGGAATCAGGAGGGGTTCTCATACAACCCCTCCCTCCTTTATGAAACGCATATTTGTAGGTGTTTGTTCCAATCGTCACGACGACAGGTTCTGGGATTCTTTCTTTAAATTTATGAAAGAATGTTCAGGATATGATATTTCCGCTTCGATTGTTAAAGATACATTCTTGGCGGATGCGCAGAATGAGCTGGCTAAACAATGCATCGGAGCAAGATATGATTATTTGCTCTTACTCGATGACGACCATTGGGGGCATACGCCGGAAATGCTGGATTGTTTAGTCAAAGCGGATACCCATGTCACCACGATGAAAACGTATTCTCGTCATTATCCATATTGTTGCGCTATTTTAAAATATGGCGACAAGAATACGGTTTTACCGATAGAGAACGGAAAAGGGTACGTTCAATGTGACTTGACGGGGTTTCCCATGACGCTTATCCGACGTGACACTTTTGATTTACTTGAACAACCATACTTCCGTCCGGTGGAAGCGGAAGGGCGTAATTGGAACACGGACATAGATTTTTTTGAACGGCTGGCTTTATCGGGAATAAAACCGAAAGGATGTTTTCAACATTGTCTTAATCACGATAAGATAACCCAGGACAATGTTTTTGAATATAGGCATAAAGAAAGAAAAGAAAATAACAATATCGCTTGGTTTAATTTATTAAAGCAAGGAGT
>ERZ1292645.639-Hain-H14-02um-R2-639-length-11752-cov-5_pt1 | contig 11752 bp, 9 predicted proteins | sample MGYA00564401_ERZ1292645 | MGnify/ENA primary metagenome ERZ1292645 (study PRJEB36523, sample SAMEA6512644) | groundwater metagenome | collected 2019-01-09 | study: AquaDiva: Metagenomics assemblies of 32 groundwater samples | reverse complement strand
GCGATCCACTCTTCAGGAGTCATCGTCTCGTCCACAGTGTAAAAGCAGCCGTCTGCGTCGGGTTGTGCGTCTGACCCATAATTCTGAAAATGTTGTCAACATCCGCTTCCAAATAGGGCATATCAGGTGGGGTGTGGAATTGTACACTCAGCCGGTGTATGCGTGGAATGAGACCTATTCGTTGCATATGGGGCAACAGGGCAAATTCACAGCCTTCACAGTTCACCTGTATAAGATCAATCTCGGATATGCCCAGTTCGTTGAGCACCGCTCCCACCTCCCGAATACGTCCTTGGGATGGCCCTTCTAGCTCGTTGTCAGATCTTCGGGTGGTCATAAAGCTGGCCCCATCGGTGTGCCACCCACCCATTGACACATTGTCTTCATCATTCTCCCCAAGACCGTAGTTGAATACACGCACCCCCAACCCCCACAGCCGCAACCGGCACTGTTTGTAGGCCCATCGCTGTGGCTCAAACACATAAAGGCGAGGATGGTAACGCTCCGCAATCTCTTTGGACCAGCGACCCTCATAGCCTCCAACTTCAACAACAACTGAATCCTGTGTAAGAGGCCAATCTAGTGGCATCTAGAAATATTGTTCGTTCGTAAGTTGTGGCACATCAGTCTCTCTACAGACTGCCATACTTATGTGAAAGTAGCTTGTGTAATACTTTCACACCCAGGATGCCGGCGATGTAAATGCACAATCCAAAGAGCGGTGCAATCAGACATGAACACACTACAGAATACAGCAGGATCTTGTCCAATCGTGCCGCCCCGATGGCGGAAGGCCGTGGGTTTTGTTCCCAGCCTTCCGCCATCGATACAACATAACTCCACTGATAACTACGCAGTGGGAGAAAATAGGCTCGGTGCGACTCCCGGGAAGCCTGTGTAATTCGTACCTCCGCCGTCCACAAAGTATCCGTCAGCCGTGAAGGCATCGCGCTCGTGGATCAACGGGCTGTAGCGCACATCCGTCAGCCGTCCCGCGATGTGCGGAGTCAGCAACAGCAGACGCGGTTTTGTCCACGCCCGCAGCTGCACGCACACATTGGTCGGCGCCGGACGATTCCAGATGAACCGACCACCGTCGCTTGTGTAGAAGGATCCATCCGGAGCGAACACCCGAGCAAAGTCCATACCTGCGCCCGGCGCGTCGAAATTGAACGCCTCCAGATAGGTGACAGGAATGTTACCCAGCACGGTCAGCGGAACAAAGTAGATAACACTCTCGAACACCCCAGCCGCAGGCTCTGTTTCCGCAATAGCATTGTCGATTACCACCGGCACTTCCTCGCCGTCGATCATGAGATACTTGCGCGAGTACATGTCGTCGCGGATCTTCTGCAGGCTCTCCCCACTGTTGAATACCTGTTGACCAGTGGTGGTGTAGTTGTTGCGGAGAGTGTAGTACGCGATTGGCCAGACACGAGTGACCTCATAGAACAGGCCCCACCGCATCGCAATCACCCATCGGGCCGGATCCAGACCAGCCTGTTCCGCAATGTATTTCAGGTTGCGGTACATGTAAGTGATCTGATTCACCAGCGTGGTGCCATTGGTGCTCACATCCACCTGGAGATCATTGAACGACCGGATCAGACTATCGGCAGCCGGGCATGCTACCCCGGTGATAGTGTCCCGGTAGCCGGTGTTGATTAGAATGTCCAGGCCGTTGAACTCCATGTAGCCGTTGGAGGCGGAGTTGTTAGCAGGATTGCCCGCATACAACACCCGCGCGAAGTCCCGCGCCCACGCCACCGCCAGCTCAAACGTTGCTTTGGCCATCTCGTTGCGCCCGATGCCGGCATAGTCCACCCCGCCCGGCACCTGCGGAACCTGTGGGTTGGGATTGGCACCGAATGCATTGCCCAACAGCTGATAGTCCAAGAAATCTGCACGGCTGACTGTCCGCCCGACCTCGGTCAGATCGAACACACGGGTTTGACGCGATTGGCGACCCCACACAAACGTGTGCATGCATAACTTGCCCAAACCCGCCACCGGCGGATCGTCGCAAGGTCCAACCGGCTCAGAGCCGGTGCTGGCCTGCACGCCAGTGAAGATGCCGTACACCGGATTGCTCTCGTTGTTAGGGCGCACCGGCAACATGGACTGCAGACCCACAATCGGCAGCACCATCGCACTAAACACGCGCTTGTCCATACCTGGGTAAGAGAACAGTCCCCCTGGCCCGTGGCCATAGACGGTGGACGGCGTGCTACTCACATCCGCCTTCAGAGAATAGCCGGACTCACGAGGCCAGCCTACAACCTGCGGCTGCAGTGCTCCTCCATTCTGCGCCATCTGCTGCGCCAGGAGAGCCCCAGCCAGCTTTTGGTAATCAATCACTTGTGTTTCCATTCCACATCTCCTACAATCAGTTCTTCACAATATCGGCAATGCTCGTTCTGCCGTGTTACCCATCTAATTGACTGGTGTTGGCGGCACTGGCGGAGTACCGCCCACCGCAGAACTGCCAGGCCCACGCACTGCCCAGCTGAAGAAGTCGTCGGATGCCGGGCCCACGCCCTCCTTGAGTGCGACAACAGTGTTGGGATCGGTACTAGCTCTCACCCCAACACGCCCACCCACCACCCCTGCCGGGAGATCCCCCGTCAGAGATTTGATTGCATCCTGGGCAGACTTCAGCGCAATGCCTTGAGCAGAGATCGCTTCGGAAATGACCTTGAACGCCTGGCCCTGGGTGTTGACCGCGTTTGCGATCTGTTGGACGGTTTCACCGGTGGCTTTCACCGTGGCATCCAACGCCTCAGACTGCGCCTCTTTCTTGGCGATCTTCTCAAGCTCTTCGGGAGTCTTGCCGTCAGCTTTGGTGAACAAAGCCTTCATTTCGGACATCGGCCCTTCCATGCACTTGGTGATGTATTCCTTGAGCTCCGAGGCCGTCCAGTCGGCGATCTTGGCGTCGGCCTTGAACCTCAAACCTACATCGTCAGCTGCCTTTTGGGTTGATTCGGCCTGGGCAATCACGCTTGCAGCCGCATCTGCCCCAATGAGGGCCTCCAATGCTTCCTTCTTCTTCGCTTCCACGTTTCCCTCCTTGAGAATCATACCTACAGCGGCAAGCGTGTTTGCCTGCTTGCCTTTGGGCAGAAGTGACCGTTCAAATGTATGGATGTGCGTGAATTTGCCCTCCTTGTCGGGTTCATCCAGTGGGTGGGAAAAGCCCTGAGACACGCCCAATCTTTCTTTGATCTTACTGAAAGCCTCTCCCACCACGTTGTCATGAAATGTGCCACTTTCGACACGAATTCTTCCGTTCATTGCGGAGTAGTCGCAGCTGCCCAGATCCCACCCAGCGCCCGCCTTGTAGGTGGTCCAGTCGCCGGGAACATCAGCACTTGGATTGCCCATATGCCAGAAGCGGAGTGGGCCATATTCATTGCTTTTGTCCAGCTGGGCGATATCGTCCTCGTGGGCTTTGGTACTTACAATCTCTTTGTCCCGGTCGATGTAAGCATTTGAGCCAAACAGCACCCAGCGATACTTCCCGTCCTTTTGTTTGTAGATGTCCATGGGGCAATCAGCACCCAGCTCGACTGCCTTGTCGTGGATTAGGTTGAGATTCTCCCGATCACCGACATTGTGCCTGGCTCCAGCCTTCTCCGTCGGCAGACCGGCCTCTAGCTTCAGCTGAGCAGCTTTCTCAACCCAAGCTCTGTTCTCTTCAACCTGGATCCACCCAGGACGGCCTGCGAATTGTATGCCGTTGTCGTCGTCGGTATAGGGACATTTCCAATAGATGTCACTCTCTTCTAGAATAACATAATCGGAGAACGTTTCCATCAGGTTTAGACCGATAGCTGAGCTATTGGGATACAGCTTGTAGAATGCCCGGTGCACCTCACCGACTTGCTCTTCCAAACTTTCATCGGGCTCTTGGGCTTTGTGCCCAAACAGTTCCTTGAGACTGTCGTACACCTGTTTCAAAACACCCATCTCTTTCTTTTCCTCGCCGGGAGCAGCCCGACCCAGGCTGGCATACAGCTTCCTCGCCTCCACAATTGCTTTCGTCTTGCCAGGGCCCTCGTACTTGTTGCCCCGGTATCCATTCGGGTCAGTCAGAGCTGCCCAAGCCCCACCTAAATGACCAGGATCTAGTTTACCCTCTTTATCATAGACTCGCAAGTGCCAGGTGGAAGGCAGCTTGGGATCCTCAATTACCAGGTAGTGCGAAGCTGGGTGACTCTCATTTCCCTCAGTTTTTGTCAGGACTTCTTTGTATTCCAAGATTTCCTCCACATCACGCGGTGCAACCAATCTTGACCCAACGGATGGATCTAACTTCTCAGCCGGTGCAGTAAGCAGATCCCCAATCATTCCCCCAGCCTGGTGCTCTTTGATTGCGGTGTCCAGTTCCTTACCCTCCACAACGGAACTGAAACACATTGCAATTACACTTTCATCCGAAAGATCTGGCTGTTTGGCGCCAACCTTTTCTCGGCAGGAATCCATTGCTTCAATTTTGTCGGGTGGGACATTTGTGTACGGCATAACAGCTATTATACCTCCGATTTCACAGATCCGCTTCTTCTAACAGTTCCTTCAACATCTCATCCACACGCTCTGGGATAAGTGGGTTCCATTTCTCATAGATCGTGGCTGTAAACTCCCTGGCTTCCGTGCCAGGGTGGTGAACCTCGTAGGTAAACACCATCGGGCCACTCGCACCCCCTGGCCGGCTGGCAATAACACGTGGAATTGTCTTGGCAACATAACCACTCTGAAACGCCAGCGGATAGCCCGGCCTCTTGGGTCGGATTGTATGCGGCTTGGTCCCCCGATCCACATAGGCATAGATCTGATCATCCGTGTAGACCGACCAACGGAAGCGGACTTCTCGAATGTTGAACTCCGGTTTGGTGTCCCACGTTTCCACTGTCTTCTCAAAGTCCTCTTTCACATCTTCCGCCACAGACCGCATTGCTTCGAGAAGCTTGGGCTTGGCTGCTTTTGCCAGCTTCGCGTATTTCGTTCCAAGTCCTTTGCCCAGAAATTTCACGCTCAAGGCAGTAACCTACCGCCATCATCGTCTTCGATGTAGCAAAGGCACCTATAGCCATTGCATTCTAGTGTCTCACTACCAGGCTCCTGCGGGATGTAGCCTTTGCTCACCCACCACTTCATCCGATGTCGCTGGCCATCTAGCGAAGCACAGGTAGAACAATGTTCCTCAGTAGCTCCCAGCACCCACGTTCCCATAGCATTCTCTTTGGCGCTGGCATAGCCCAGCCCACCCAGTGTGCGGAGGGACTGTACCCAAATGTCCACCCGGTCGAGCATAGCGTCCCGGGCAGCCGTCCGCTCATCCCCCGCCAGCTTGGCCACTTCTGCCGCATCCGAGGCGAAGCCCGTCACAAATTCACTCTGACCTTCTACCCAGTCGTCAATGGTCTGCTCATCCTTCTCGTCTTGCTCTTCCAGGGGTTGCTCGATACCACCTTCCCGCATGCCTTCCCAGTAGACCTGCGGCCCAGCGTCCTTTAGCAGCTCCGTGAACTGCAGCCGCAGTTCCCCACGGCTCATGTTCCCGTTGGCCGCATCCACCACCCATCGATCTAGCGTGTTCTCGAAGTCGTTCAGCACCTCGTTGATGCTTTTGTAGCGCACACCCTTGGGCAGCCTCTCCTTCTCATCCACCGGCTTGGCTGGTCTTCCAAACACCACCCAGCCATCCGGATAGGTCAGTTTGACCAGAGTGGCATCTGCCTTGTCCACCGGCTTGAAGCTATCCTTGAGATACGCTACACGCGGCTCAGCCACCGGAAGATCCTTGGAATGCATCCTGATATGCATTGTAATAATTCTGCCAGAAGCTGGGCACCTCCGCACCAGACTTCTCTTGCCCAGGCGTGTTCAGCCTCGCAACTTCTGCCAGCGTCTCGTTGACTGCATTGCTATAGCGCCCACTACCCATGGAAACTTCAATGCCAGACAGCCCTTTCCAATACATAGATGAGTATTCAGTTATCCCATCCCACTTGGCAGCTTCTTCCGGCTTGGAGAGATAGGGCTGCAAAGAAGCACTGGCTGGATAACGCTCCGCATACTCCGGCTTGATGGTGCCGCCCGGCCCTTGAACTGGATCCGGATCGCGGTACATCGCAGAAGCTTCCTGGCTCAATTTATCTGTCACATCGTGGAAGACTGCATGTTGCATTTCGTGAGCCAGCATGCCGTTCGCAGCTTGTTCACCACCTTGAAACATGCCATCGTATGCACGAATCTCTCTTCCATTCGGATCATATTCTGCAGCCGAGTGAAACTTGACTCCTGCAACAATAAACTGGTTCCCCTGCCCCTCGATCACACTAACACTCACCTTGCCTTCCAGCCCCTTCTGCCGCACCCGAAAGTTTACAAACTTCTCCTTGCCGGCCCGCGTAGCAAACTTGTCAGGCTTGCCACCACCCCCACCAGAGTACTGATTGCCCCTGAACTCATGACCCGTGTCTTCACCCTTTGTTTTTACATCTGTGTCCCACTCAACATCCCCATCTTCCCAGGTGAACTTGTCCGGCTTACCCTTCTCGTTCTTGTAGTTTGCGACTTTCAGCCCCTTCTCCCGGTATTCCTTGTTCGATTGGCTGGGTGGGATGTAACGCACATTCAATATGTGTGTGCCATACTGCGGATCCTGACTGTAGCCTGTCACACGAAATTTACTATCCCTGGGCAGCAACACTTCAGTCTCCGACTCAAAGCTAGACATTCCATCCAGTGGTGCGCCGGGTGCACCAGCTGGAGCATCAATCACAAATCTCACTGGCGGCATCTTGTCGGAACGTCCAAACTGACTCAAGGATGTGCTCACAAAGCCACTATCTGTCAGCGTGTGTCCTACCGCATCTTGTGGGTTGTCAGAGTAAGGTCCCAGTGCAAACTGATTCGCTTGACGCACCAGCTCCATACGCTCCGGAAGGCTGGATTTGGCGAGTGCTGAATCCAACGCAGCTATGCGTCCCCTCAGTTCGGGAGAATCAAATGGAGCATCTTCATTGCGAAGCTGGGTGTTGATCTCATAATAGCTATCTGCGGTGTAGTTAGAGATGGCGTACATTTCATTAGGAGTCAGACCCATCCGCCAATCAGCCGACTTCTCCTCCGCATACTTCATCGCCGCGCCTTTGGACTCAGCCCGGTAGATTTTGCCGGTCTTGCCCACACCACCCTTTCCCTGGCCGGAGGCGCTCCACTGATTGCCGTGAAACTCATGACCTGCAGCGTCGCCCTTCAAAACAATGGAACGTTCCAGCACCCACAGAACATGTTCCAGCCGGCGAGTGGCTATGTCGGCCTTGGTAAGAGGCAGGTCCCAGGCAAACTTGCTACTGGCCGGAATATCTCCCTTGATTCTAGTGGCCAGTGAGAGCATCCCTAAGTTCTTTCCGCGCCAAGCCGATCTCCCGCAGCATCTTCTGGGCAGTCGCCTCAGACATAGAAAGGGAAAAATTGGGTGGCGGTAAATGTTGGGCAGATTTGGTCGATGCTCCAGCCGCTCCAGGCGGAGCACTGGGTTCTTGGGTTGGCTGGACATTAGGGCTGGACAGCGTGTTTTCAGGCTCTGTAGGCACCGTAGTGGTGTCCCCTTCCGACATCGGCTTCTCATCATCGGAAAGAGATCCCTCGGGGGTGGTATCTCCCTCCGGGGGGGTAAACTCTTTGGGCAGATCGTTGTTGTCCACCGCCATCTGCCTGGCTTCCAACGCAGTTATCAGCCCGCTGTCAATCATCGTCTTGAGAGCATTAGCCCGCGATCCCAGCACCCCAGCTTTCTTAGACTCGTCATCCAGATCCTTCTCAACAAACACAAAGGTGATGCCCTCCGGATACACCTTCTCATTGATTTCGTGTACCCACTGTTTGTTGCGGGCTGCCAAACCTTTGCCCTTTGCCTTTTCCGCCAGCACACGAGACTGGGTGCCAGTGCCAAGCCCCTGACCAGATAGCGGCTGTAGCTCCTGCTGGTCAATCCCAATCGCATCGGCATAGGCTGTGATTGCCAAATCAAACTCTTGCTTGCGCTCGAAACCATCCGGAAGTTCAGCCAACGGAATGCGATAGCCTTTCACCTCCTGACCCTGAAGCATCGGAACCACAACTGCGCCTTTGAAATACACCGCACCCCGTTCGGCCTGGTTCTCATCCGCCATCTGCATTGCTTGTTCCAGCATCTTACGATTGATGCCCGACACCATGTGCACTTCCTGGGGACGAGAGCCGGTGATCTTTTCGTTGATGTACCTCTCAATGGCTGCCATCTTGTATATATGGGTATATGCACTGGAGGCTGCGCACTCCCCAACTCCCAGCCACTCAGCGCCGGGGCTTGGCATATCGGTCAGGTTGAATACCTGGTATTCTAGCATCTCATGGTAGGCACCCTTGAGATCCCGATAGTAGATGGGCCTGGCGGGATCGCCTGTTCGGTGGCAGCGCAAACTGTCCAGATGCATCAGCCCCAGAATCCTGGACCCAACCGCGCTGCTGGCCCGTACGATCTCCCACCACTCGCCGTTATCGGTTGTCAGATAATCCCGCACCCCCTTACCAATAGCCTTGACCCAGCCTGCGCTGTCCAGTGTAAGCATCAGAGTCTGAGCACGCTTCAGCTTGGCTGGAAAGTCACCACTGGCCTCCCAAGACATGCTGGCAACTTTGGTGGTGGCAATCCGCACTGCACTGCCCCACAGACTTTCATGAAGAACGGTTGCCCGCAGCACTGCGTCTCTTTGTGTGCTCCAGTACGGCGGTGGATCGGGCGTGAGTGCTCCTACGACAGAACCGAACCCACCGAAAGCTGGGAGGCCGAAAAACAACACAGGCCCGCGCATATGCTCAAAGAGTTCAACGTCTTGTTGAGTCACGCTGTGCTGTACAACCTCACTAAATGGAGCAGTATCGATTGAGCGTCCGTTATTGCTTGCCATGCAATTTCCGCCTCAGGAATCCGCCCGGATGGACAGTCATGAGAAACTTCTCCCTTTCCCTATCCACTTCAAACTCCGGATGACGGGGCAGCCATTGTTCCAACGCTTCCCAGGGCCCTGTCCCCCAGCCGGGCTCCACTGGGTGGCCATTCAGATTGCTATCACACGCCACCAGGTAACAGCCCGGCGTCACCAATGCGCCAAACCTATCCATCTCGACAATCATTGCGGGGGTGTGATGGTCTGTGTCCAGAATGACCATCACACGATCGTTAGGCTGCAATAGATGGGTAACAAGCTGCACAGTGCGTGGGTCTGCAGTGTTGCCCTGCAGATACTGGATGCGTGGATGTCTTGGGTGGTGAGGATTCTCTGGCGTGTCTGGAGGGTTCAGTTTGTCTACACATATCACACGCCCTCGACCCAGCCTCTCGCACACCGATGCCAGGAACAGTGCTGTACCGCCCCAGGCTGTACCCGTTTCCACAACCACATCCGGCCTGGTGTCGAATATGATCTCCATGAACACCCACATATCAAGAGGGCACTGGCACGACTTGTATCCCAGCCAATGCGCCCGGGTGATAAGCTGCTTACTCCAGTACAGACGATGGAACGCGTCAACAATTTCGGATTCGGCCGGATTTAGTAATTGCTTCATTTCGGATTCACAAAGCCCTCAAACAGTGCGAAGGTGTCAGCAATCCCCTGCGCCATGTTGCCTTCATATCGAAAGCCCTTGCTTAGCAGCCGGCCTGGATCTGCACCATAGGACGCCTGAATTAGAGATGGAGTGCGCACTATGTCTACATCTGGACGGTGCTTTTGGATCTCTGAGATCACTGCCATCAGCTTCTCATTCTCAGTGACAACATTGAACACCGCACCCCCCGTGGTGAAGGGATTCAGGAGACTGAACAATATTGCATTTACGCAATCCTTCAGGTCCAGATAGGGACGGGTTTGCTCCTCTGCACCCTCCCACACCTGTAGAGGAACACCGATGGCTGCGCTATATACAAACTTGTTCACCACCGTGTGGAAACGCATACCTGGACTCGGCCCATAGATCGTCCCCAGCCTCAGCACTGTCCCACCCACATCTAATGCAGACTTCTCGCCGGCCAGCTTAGCTTCTGCATATGGGCTGGTTGGATGTAAATCAGTACTGGCCTCGTCCCCCATCCCGCTTCCATACACCCCAGCGGTAGAAACATACACCAGGGAAGACCCGGCTGCGGCGCAGCACTCGGCAACTGTTTGGGTTCCGTGGTAGTTGACATCCCAGTATTCCTGGGAGCGCTCAAAGGATAGCTCCGCGTGGGTCATCCCTGCCAGATGTACGGTGGTGTCAACCCCTGCCAGCAACCAGCGCAGCTTGTCAGCATCCCGAATGTCCCCTTTGTAAAATTTGTAGTGTACGCCTGTCCCCTGGGGGAGATTGAACAGCGAACAGTATCGTTCTGTAACCAGATTGTCGTAAATGATAACTTCTGAAACATAAGGGGTGCTGTAGGGTAGCTCCCTTATGAGCCGACTCCCAATATAGCCGCAGCCACCGGTGACTAGCACTTTCATGCCCTAATCACACTGGGGTAGGGAACGTGCGTGATAAACCGCCCGCCTTTGCTTACCCACTCCTGCTCTTTTTCCGCAATCTCCCGCAAATGGTTGTATGAAAGCAGTAAGGCATAGTCCGGGTCATCCTGACGGAATGCGGTTTCAGCAACAATTGGAATGTGAACACCCGGCATAAGCATACCAATCTTACCCGGTGTATTGTCCACCACATAAGGAATCCGGTGTTCCCCAATCCCACAATAGTTCAGTATGACCGTGCCTTTGGAGCTGGCTGCATAGCCTACAATCTTCTTGCCCTTTAGCCCATCCAACAGTTCCAACAGTGCCCCTCTGGAGGCTGCTGCCCGCTCCCCGAACTCTGCATATTCCTCGAACTGGGTGAGCTCAGCATCCCTCTCCAACAACAGTATTCCCCTCACTGAGTCCTCTACCCTATGCGCCCCCTCACGGCTGCCCCACACACGGAGGGAGCCGCCGTGGACTGGCTGGGGCTCCACACGGTATATCTCCCAGCCCCGGCTGCGGAAGAAGGCTGACAGGCTGTGTAGGCTGAAAAAGTAGACATGCTCATTGTAGATCTGGTCGTATGCATTGCTTTCTAGTATGTCAAGGATCCACGGATCCTCGAATATGAACACCCCGGCTGGCTCCAACAGCGCATCCAGCGCCTCTGCAAACCCATCCAGATCCTCGATGTGGCTCAGTACATTCCCACCCACCACCAGCTGAGCCCTACCCCACCTCTCGACAATCCGTTGGGCAATATCCTTGTCGAAAAATGAACGCTCGATGTGCAGCCCCTTGTTTTCCGCCGCATCTGCCACACCCCCACTCGGCTCGACTCCGATGACTGAATCCACCTGCCCCACCAGCTTCTCCAACAGCGCACCGTCGTTGCAGCCAATCTCTACAATGGGACCTGAACTAAACAACATTTCGCCAATTTGAGCTGCCAGCTGGCTCCAGTGCTCATCCATAACGCTCGATGTGGATGAATAGTATGCGTAGTTGTCATGGAATACCTGATCCCTGGGCCACACCTCCATCAGCTGGGACATATTGCACTTGTTACATACCCCCACTACAGTGTGTAACCGAGGCTCTGCATCTTCCCCGTGGGAAGGATAGACAAACGCATTGGCCATAGGCATTTCACCTAAGTCCAAATACTCCCGCACCTCACCATTGTTGCAGGCCCGGCAGATCATAGC
>ERZ1292645.450-Hain-H14-02um-R2-450-length-15127-cov-5_pt1 | contig 11766 bp, 5 predicted proteins | sample MGYA00564401_ERZ1292645 | MGnify/ENA primary metagenome ERZ1292645 (study PRJEB36523, sample SAMEA6512644) | groundwater metagenome | collected 2019-01-09 | study: AquaDiva: Metagenomics assemblies of 32 groundwater samples | reverse complement strand
CGCATCATCCGAAGGCGGCCAACAAGGAAAGTCTCACGGCGGCAGGCGACTTTCCAGTGCAGAATGGACACGCTGACTTTAGTCTCAGCGTAACGGCGAGCTTTCAACCTTCCTGCTCGCCCCCAATGACCGTGATTTTTGTGGATGTATCCGCGTGTGATACAGAACATGGCGTGTGTTGTAGCTTTTAGCAGTTCGCCAGGCTTCGCAGGAAAATATCAGGCAGAAATCAGGAAAAAAACAGGCAGGAAACAAAACGGGCGACCAGCGGAGTCAACGCTGGTCGCCCAAGGACACGACCCTTAGCGGAGGGCATGCCCAATGCCGTTTTCCAGTATACTCCGTCAGCATTCCCACGTCCATAGCCATACTGTCAAGCGCGTGCTCGATGCCACGCTTAAATTGCCACCTCTCCAAGCGCAAGGTTTCAAACACCCAAGTGCAGGATGTTGGCTCATGTTGCCGGAAGAGTTTTCACTTATTCTTGCCCATGAATCTAAAGCGGTCACACAGGTACTGCTCGAAACTTTTTTGCAAACGGTCGGGCACCCTGGCGATGGCCCTGGGGGACGGCAACTGTGGAGGCGACTGTCTATACGACATTTTGTGCGCAAGGGATTGATGTCCAGAAGCCAGGCAGAAGAAGGGATCAAACAGGCGCTTGCGAAGGGGTATCTTTTGCGCCGATCATGCGGCAAACAGCGTTGGGAATATGCGATTCATTTTAGGGATATTTTGTACTAATAACGTAGTGTCCCTAGCGTAGGGACGGTTTGTGTCCCTAGCGTAGGGGCACATCTTAAGAGGGTGTATACCAGAGAAAAAGAAAGAGAAAAGAGCAATTCTTGCCATTAGAAGAGGAGACCCCCTATGACCGAGGAACAGGCAGCCCTGGCCCTGGCCATCGCCCAGGTGCCCCCCTAACGCTCCCCCGGCCGTGCGGGCACCCAGCGGCGGTACGGCCCGCGTTTCTGCCCCAGGCCCTGGCCTGGCTTCCGCCCGCTCCCTGGCTTACGGGGCTGCCGTGCCTCCCGCACCGCCCAGACGCGCTGCTCCAGGCAGTCGTCACAGAGCACCGACACGGACTGCCCGTCGGTCTCCTCGATCAGGCGCACCAGGAAGGGGTGCGCGCAGTCGGCACAGGCCCGCGACACCAGACATGTTTTCGGCAGCGGGGCGGTCACTTGGGCAGCCCTTTCCCCGTCACCAGCCAGGCGATCACGCCCGCCAGCACGGCCGTCAAGAAGCTGGCCCCGGCGCTAATCAGCGCCACACGCGCCGCGCCCGTGGCTTTGACTTGCTCCAGCTTCGGGGCGTCCATGGCGAGATGGACCCGCGTGTGCCAGTCGGTGGTGCCGTCGTGGCTGGCTCGCAGGCTGGTGACACTAGCTTCGAGCGTCTTGCTCGTGCCCTCCAGGGCCTGCACGGCGGTGTGCAGCACGGGGACGGTGGCGAGGGTGCTCTCGATGTGTCGGAGACTGACTTCCATCAGCCGCAGCGCCGTCTGAATCGCGGGATGGCCGTTGCCCTCATAGAGGACGCTGTGATGGTCCTCCACCCGGGCCTGCACGCTCAGGACTTTCTCCTGCAAGGCCTGGATCAAGAGTTCGCAGGTTTTGAGTTGCACCTGATACGAGTTGAGCAGCTCGGCGGTCAGTAGGGCGGGGGTCTGGACGTCAGGCACTGGTGGTCCCGCTTTCCCGGAGCTGGCGCAGCCGCTCACCGATATAGGCCACCCGCAGTGCCGCCCGCTGCATGGCCTCATAGAGCGCCCGGAGCAACTGCGGGCTGTCTTTCGGCACACACTCTTGCACGCCCTGGCGCAGCGCCTGCGTGGTCAGGTCCGTCTCCAGATAGCCACTCAAGACCACCACCGGGAGCAGCGCCGACTGCCCCATCGCCTGCACCAGGGCCGGCAAGCCATCCAGCCCCTGCTCGCCGGGCAGGCGCAGATCGAGCAGGATCACGTCACAGGGCGCCGAGGTGAGGGAGTGCCGGGCCAGCGCCAGGGTCGAGGCCACCACCACCTCACAGGGCTGCGGGGCAAACAGGCGGGGAAGCCCCTGCTGCACCAGGGCCGCAAAGTCCGGGTCATCGTCGATCAGGAGGACGTGTTCAAGCGGGAGCATCAGGGTCCTTTCCTTGGGGCCGTTGCTGAAACCGGTGGCGGTCCCAGGCCCGTTGCATGGCGGCCGTGAGGGCCTGCCAGAGGTCCGGGTCGTCTTTACAAATCGATTCCTGCCCGCCCAGCGTCAGGATATGCCGCCGCAAGGGGTCGGTCAGGTAGGCGCTCAGCACCACAATCGGGCGCAGCCCGCCGCTCTGCAGCATCGCCTGCACCAGCGCCTTGACCGCCGCCACGTCGCTACAGCCGGGCAGGCCGAGGTCAAGGAGAACGAGGTCGATGGGCTGCGTCCAGAGCACGACCAGCCCCGTTTCCAGCGAGGCGGCGGTATGCAGCATGACCGGCGGGGCGGACCAGGCGTGCGCCAGGCGGTACTGCACGAGCTGCGTCCAGGCCGGGTCGTCGTCGATCAGCAGGACGGTCTGGGGGAAGTCTGGGAGCACGTGACGTCCTAATCGGCGGCGGCCGGTTCTGGCGCCAGGCCCTGGCGTCCAAGGATCTCCCGGTGGGCGCGCCGGCCCAGCGCACTCACCAGCGCCTCCAGGCGTTTTTTCTGTTCGCGCGGCGGCAGGCGCTGAAAACTCTCCCGACTCACCAGCTCGTCCATCGCCGGCTCCAGGAGCTCGCCACGCCGCAGGCTCATGCGCCGGTAGAGGTCCTCCGGAATCACATGATTGAGCTGATCCGTTTTCTTCATCGGGCCCGGGAAATAGCGCAGGCGCTGTAACGTTTCCTCACGGGGACTGACCCGCGCCGTGCCGGTTTGCACCGGCGGCCAGCCCGGCAGCACCTCGCCCCACGGCGTCGTCTGCTGCTGCTGCGGCTTGCCAAAAATATCCGTACGCGCCTCGGCCCCAAACGTATGCGCGAAGGGCGCCCACATCCCCGCCACGGTCTCGGCAAACGTCGTGGGCTGCCGTACCAGGGTCTGACCCGCGGTGGTGCCCGGCACAATCCCCATGGCGTCCACACTCCGGATGGCGGCCCGCTGCGCCCCGACAAAGGGCGTGACGATGGTGGCCAGCTGGCTCATCACGCCGCGCGGGATATCGCCGGCCTCACGCCCCCGCTGGGTGCCCTGGAAGAAGCGCGCGATCCCCGTAAAGTACGACGAATCAATCAAAAACTCCAACCCTGCCTGGGCCGCCACGCTCAGGAGGGCCACGCTGTCATAGGCCACGGACACGGGCACCTCCTGGCGCACCTCGCGGCGGATATCCAGGCGCTCCCAGGCTTCAAGCGCCGCGGTCATAATCCCCAGGGGCAGTGACAGCGGTTCAAAGCGTCGGTAACTGTAATAGGTCCCGCCCACCAGGATGGCGTGGGGGACAAACCCCCGGGCATAGGCGCGCTCCCGTTCCTTGGGGTCATCGGGCGGCTGCCCGGTAATCATCCCGGCTTTGAACAGCGCGAAGACCGCCGCGGCCAGCATCACGCCGAGGATTTGCTTCGCCGCCACTTCGGCCTGCGCCGGGCTCAGGGCTTCGGGACCGAACTTCGGCATCCAGCCGGCCCACCGGGTGGCGTCCCAGGTGGTGTCTTGCCCCACGGTGCGGCCAAACTTGAACAGTACCCAGGGATTACCCGGCAGCAGTTCGAGGCCGCGCTGAATGAGCTGCGCCGGGGTGCCGGTAAACGGCGTCAGGATGTGGAAGAAGAGGCCGACGCCGGGAACGTGATGCAGGGATTGCAAGATGGTCGCCAGGCGCTCGCGCGGGCCGCGCATGATGCCCGTGTTGGTCTTCGCCAGTTCTTCGTTAAAGGCGACACTGCGCAGCGCAGTGGGGTCCGCCGCGGTGCGCATCTCGTCCACCACCCAGGCCTGTTTCCAACGCGCCATGGCCTCGCCGCTGAGCCCCAATTTCAGGGCTTCGTCATGGGCGCGCGCCGCCAGGTTGGCATCGAGCACCAGCCCGCGTTTGGCAATGTCCATGGCTTCCAGGGCCGCCCCAGGCAGGGTGAGAAGTTTCGGGATCAGATTGTTGCGCCAACGCAGGAACGCCACCTCCTCCCCCTGCCACGGCCCCGCCGTCCAGGTGGCGCGCTGGAGGCTGCCGCCTTCGCGCCCGAGTTCCATCTGCATGGCCGACTGGCCGTACTGAAACAGCGGGATCTGGGCCGCCTCGGGGGTGCCCCGGAACAGCCACCAGAACTCCCGGTACTGCTGCTTCATGCCCTTGAAGTACGTCCCCAGGGCCGGCATGACCGACGAGGCAAAGCGCTGTTGCTCCCGACCACTCCAGCGGGAAAAGGCGCCATCGAGCATGCCGGTGAGGGCCCGCAACGGCCCCTGCTCGACGATCTGATACAGGTCCACGGCGAACGTATTCACCGTCCAGGTCGCGGGGTTCGAGAGGAGCGAGTTGATGTAATATTCCATGAACAGCTGGCGCAGGGTCGGATTCGGGATGGTGCGCCCGATCGCCCGCAAGCGGTCAAAGTCTTGCAAGCGCATGGCTTCAGCAATCTGCTCCCGGAGCCTGGCCACATCGCCGGGGGGAATGGTGCCTTCCAGGTCACGCAGCTGCTGAAGGACAGCGCTATGGCGCAGCTTCCCGCCGAGCTCTTTGAAGATACGCATGAGGCGCGCGGCACTGGACACTGACTGCGTCGCATAGGCCAGGGCGCTATGCTGGCTAAAGTATTTCTGGTCGAACTCGTCAAACTCCTCGGCGTTCCAGGCCCCGGTGCGGTAGGCCTGCGCCGCGATCTCAGAGGCTTCCTCGGCCATACTGAGCAGCGCCACGGCTTCGTCTTCGGTGAAGGCGTTGTGCTCTTGCTGCACCTGACGCAGGCGCCGGCGCAGGGCGTCCTCGTCGGCGTCCCACTCGGCGAGCTTCCGTTGCGCCCCGGCGTGCATGGCGGCAATCGAGCGGTATTCCTTGCGATACAGCGGCTCCCCGGCCGCTTCCTTCTGGCGCAGGCGGGTCATCTGATCGGGGGAAAAGATTTTGGCAATACTGTGATACGCCAGGAAGCTTTTGGCTTCGGTGCGCGGGCGTGGCGTCATATCGCGCGGCGTGGCGTCTTTCACCGGGATGAGGGGGCGGTCGTCCGCCTCGGGCTGGGTGACCTGAAGGCGGCCCATGGTCTCCCCGGCGCTCTGCCCCTCACCCTTAAAGATCCGTCCCGACTCGATGCGCCGCCAGATTTGCCCTGTCGTGTGCAGCCCCATGAGCTTCGCCAGACCGGCAAAGAACGCCTGGAATTTCATGATGAGCTTTTGGAGCGGCGTCGCGGTCCCGAGCGTGAATATGTGGCCCAGGCGGTCATTCAGGTGCTCGGCCGCATACTGCGCCCGCGCTTCCGGGCCGGCCGGATACCCCGGCATGCCCCCCTGCGCGGCAATGGCCTGGTCCAGGGTGGCGAGCTCACGGCGGGTGAAGAGCCCTTCGTCTTCCAGGAGATGGCCAAAGAACTCATGCGCGATGGTCGTCTCGGTGCGCTCCGGGCCGACCTGCATGACGTAGACCCCATCGGCCACCCGGTCGAGCCGGCCGGCGATGCGGTCGGCCTGGGTCAGCGGGCGCCCGTATCCCAACTGCATTTCCGCCTCGGTCGCACTGACCTGCTGGACGTTTTTAATATCGACATACGCCCGGTTCCCAGGGAGGTGCACCCGGAAGTGCCCGCTGGGGAGTTGCTGTACGCGCAGGCCTACCGGCTCCAGGCGGCTCTGCACCTCCTCGAGGGTGACCCGTCCCAGGGGCTGGCCCTCGGCGCCGACGCGGTGGAACAGGGATTGGCCTTTGGTGAGGACCTCGGTGCGCATGGCGTCCGAAAGGGGGAGGTAGTGGACGGTCTCCAGCTTCTGGGGCAGCGTGAGCGCCTCAATATGCAACGTCCCGGCCAGGTCGGGACGGTTCTGTTCCAGGTGCCGTAGTTGGCGTTGGGCGTGGCCCTGGGTCGCCGTCGTGTCCCACTGCTGCCCCTGGGCGTCGACAATCGCAAACCCCTGCCCTGCTTGCTGCCCCAGCGGGCGACTGCGATCTGGCCCGGTCGTGTCAATCCCCGTTTCCCCCACCCGCGCGTCCTTGTCCCACTGCCGCACGTACCGGGTGAGCCACCGGGGGAGGGTCTCGTCGTAGAGGTGGATGGCCCATTCGCCACCCACGCCGATTTCTTCGCCGACGAGATGGCGGGAGGGGCCAAACTCGCCGCCCTGCTCCGTGAGTGGCGCGGCAAGGAGGCGCTGGGCACGCTCCGTGCCGATGGCCTGGGCCAACTCCTGGTGCGTCATGCCCTTGTCAAAGACATACGCGCCGCCCTTGTGCCCCTGAAGCATGCCACGGTCTTCGCGGTGCGCCGAGGGGAACCAGTGGAGTTCGTCCACGTGCTTCCGGAGCGAGTACCTCTCCGCCTGCATGGCCCCCGTGGTCCACGCGATCCCGTCATAGCCGTGTTCACTGGCATAGCGTAGGGCCCACTTCAGCGCCACCTGATACCAGTCGCCCTGGGTGACGAAGGGGGCCAATGGCACCGCATCGTGTTTCCCCTGCCAGCCCCGCCGCAGGGCGTCATCGGCATCTTCCCAGGCCGCGAGCAGTTGAATCGCTTCGGCGGGCAGGCGGCCGTCTGATGCGGCCCGCTTCCCCTCGAGGAGCGTCATGCGTTGCCCCCCACGCTGGAGCAGTGCGTTCCAGAACCGATCACGAGCGGCCGTTTCCGCCTCTTCGAGGGCCGTAATCTCTCCCTCCTCACGAAACCCCCGCTCGCGTCCCTCCATGTTCCACTTCGACTGCACTTCCTCGAGAAACAGGTCCTTCCCCCCCTGCGCATTCACCCGGTCATTCATCCGCAGCCAGACCACCACGTTGGGCGTATCGCCGTAGTGCGTGTCGTCCGTGGTAAAGGCCTCAGCGGGAGCGCCGGGACTGCCTTCGGGCAGGACAAAGAGCACCTCGCGGTCGGAGCCGGGGACACTACCGGGCTCGGTCCAGCGGGTGTTGCGGGTAGGCGTGCGGTCCTTACGGGAGGCCACGAGGTAGTCCATAACCCGCGTCTGGGCCTCAGCCAGCGTGTCATGCATGCTGTCCTGCCCCCCGTGGGTGTTGACACGGTAGCCGCGCCCAACACGCTCAATGCTGTAGCCTGGCGCTTCCCTCGCACTCCAGATGGCACTCTCCAGGCCGCCACTGCTGCGTACCCACGTGGGGACGATGGGCTCCCCCAGCATCTTGAGCTTGACCTGCACCTGGTTCGCCTCCAGGAAGTCCAGGAGCGCCTGCTTCGTCACCGACCCCGACTGTTCATCGAGCCACGGCAGCAACCCCGACCACTTCAGTTCCTCCGCCTTCAGGCCACTCTTCTGCGGGGCAAGCAGGCTGCGCAGGCGCTCGACCGTAATACTGTTACCCACCTTCGTCTGCACAAAGCGCCGCAGTTGGGAGAAGAACGTCGGCGCCAGCACCGTCGTCGCCGCGTCCCCGCGTCCCCCTGTCCCCGTGTCTCCCTGTCCCTGCGGAATCACCTGGAGGCGCGATGCTCCCATGGCCGGCGGCGGCCTGAGCAGGACCATTTCGGTCAACTCCGGCACGACGGCATCTTCGGCGAGCATCGCATCGTAGCCCGCGTTGCGGGCTTCAATGGCTCCAACCGCCATCAGCATTTCGTAGGCATCGGTGTAGCGCGCCCAGTCGACGTCGGGATAGCGGGCCCGCAGGGCCTCGCCCAACTGCCTTTGCCCCGTTGGCGTCCCGCGCGAGGTGCGGGAAAGGGCGTTGTCAGGATACGTGACGCCCCCGAGCGTCTTCAGCTGCTGATAGGCCTCATCCCCAAGAAGACGCTGGAGGGCGGCGTTCCCCGCGTCCACCTCCGTCGCCCCCAGGTCGAGGAGGCGCTGAGGGCGAAAGACCAGCGTGGTTTCCTGCTCAGCCCCCGGCCACTGGTGGGGGGAGACAAACCCTGGCGTCACGACACTAAAGTAGGCACCATGGGGCTTCGTGTAGTCCGCCGTCGTGTCGTCGAGCCGCGACAAGGTAAAGACCCCACGCGCGCGTTGCATCGCCAGCGTGGATGGGGCCGCGCCCCCCTGCCCCTGCGGCATCACCTGGAGGCGGCCGGGGCGGCTGGGTGCAGTGGTGTCGTCGGCGTCCTCGCCCCCCTCGTCAGGCTCGTCGGTCACCACCACGTCGTCGGCCTGCTCGCCGGCCGTGAGGTCGGTTTGTTGCAGAATCTCCAGGAGCCGGTCTTGCGCCACGGGGAGTTCCTGCGTGTACGGCAGGGGCTTGGCGAGTTCGGCACGCAGGGCGGTCTGCTCGTCCACGTACTCCTGGCGCCAGCGCTGCCAGTTGGCCATCTCGCGGGCCGGGCGCCTGGTCGCATCGTCGCGCAAGGCTTGCAGCACCACCGCCGCGTCCTTGAGCTGGAGGGGCACCTCATACTCGGCGACGTGCTGCTCGGACTGTCCAGGCACGGTCCAGGCGAGGGTGGTCAGGTGCACGTGTGTCTTACCGTCCGCATCGACCCAGGCGCCTTTGTTATAGCCGCTCACCGTGAGCTGGAGAGACGGGAGCGTGCCAAGATAGGCCCCCTCCGCGCTCCCAGCCGCAACAAGCATGGCGCCTTGTTCCAGGTCGCGGGCCCAGGCCAGCAGTTGGGTGCCAATGGTCTTGTCGTCCGTCAGTGGCGTGGTCTGTCCCCCCACGGTCATGGTCAGTGGCGCCTGGAGGGCCTCCGTGAGACGCGCCTGCGTCGCCTGGCGTTTTGCCACGGCCTCTCCGGCCTCGGCGATGACGTTGGGGAGATGCACCTCGGCGCGCCGGCGCTGCTTCAACTGGGCACGCTGCGCCTCCTGGCGCACGGCCTGCATGCGCTCAATCTCGCCCTCGAGGGTGACCTTTTCCATGACCAGCGGGTTGCCACTGGCGGCCGCCGTGGCTTCGCTGGCACTGCGCAGGGCCGCATCGCCCACGTCGGCAATGCTGTCGCCCTCGAAGGTGCCTTCCAGGAAGGACCCGAAGGCGCGCTGCTTGCGTTCCACCGTTTGCCACATATAGGCGTCAAACGACTCTTCGGTGACGTAGCGGTATTCATGGACGGGCTTGCCCCAGGCGGCATGCAGATTGCCAGGGCGGAGCATCCGCCCCACGCGCTGGGTAATCTCGTTCGGTTTCCAGGGGGAATCGACATGATGCAGGGCAAAGACCCGGTCCTGCACGTTCATGCCTTCCCCCATCTTGGCCGTGGACCCGAGCAGGATGCGCACCCGCCCGTCGCGCACGTCCTGAAACAGCTTGGCCTTGCGCGCGTCGGTATTGGCGTCATGGATAAAGGCCACCTGCTCCGCCGGAATCCCCTGCGCCACGAGCTTGCGCTTGATATCGGTATACACCGAGGTGCGCAGCCGGGCTTCCTCGGCGGTTTCGACCTCGGCCGGTGGGGCGCCGGCGTCCTCAGCGGTGGACGGCCCCGTGTCGCGCTCCTCTCCCGCCCGCGGGATGCCCAGATCCAGAAACACCAGTTGCGTGCCGCGGTAGTCGGCCGTCTCCTGCCAGAAGGCGACCAGCCGCTCCACCACCGCCTTCACCTTCGTCTGTGCCGGCTCGGGCGTCCCCGGCACCATCAGGCGCAGGTCGAGCGCCGCCTTGCGCCCGTCGCTGGTAATTTTCAGCATGTTGTCAATCTTCGGGTCGACGTTGCCGAGGTTCTTGGCCCGCTGCAGCAGCGTCTGGACATAGGCCTTGAGCTCCGGCGAGGCCGGCACCGCCACCACCTGGGGCGCCCCGCCGGCCAGATCGGGCCGAGGTAAATTGAGCATACGCTGCGTCTGAATATCGAAGGCCTGGCGCATCTGCCCCAGCAGGACCCGCGCATTGCGGAACTGGCTGAACGAGGTGCGGGAGACAAAGCCGGCCCCTGTCGGTGAGACTTCCATGCGGGTGACGGTGTCGGCAAAGGTGGCAGCCCAGGCGTCAAAGTGCTCCAGGCCCTGCGCCTTGAGCAGGCCGGGTTGCAGGTAGCGCTGCATCGTAAAGGTTTCGGCAATCGTGTTGCTGATCGTCGTGCCGCTGGCAAAGTACACGTTGCTGCCATTCATAAGGTGCTGGATGTAGCGCTCCTTGGCGTACAGGTCAAAGGCACGGTCGGCGCCCTTGCGCGTCCCCAGGCCGGGCATCCTCCCTATCTTGGTGGGAAAATAGAGGTTTTTGAACTGGTGCGCTTCGTCCACGAGCAAAGAGTCCACGCCGAGTTCCTCGAACGTGAGTTGCTGCTCCTGCTTCTCGACCTTGCGCGCCCCGCGCAGTTTGGCCACCAGGCGCTGCTTGGCCTTTTCGAGTTCTTTGACGGTGCGGTCGCGCGCCTGCCCCTTGCGGTCGCGATCCTGGGGCATCCCGGCCACCACCTGGTCAATTTGGCGAATTTCCTGTTGCAGCAGGTGGTTGAACCACTGATCGCTCACCGGCAGAAACTGAAACGACGAGTACGGCACAATCACGGCATCCCACTCGTCGGTGGTGATGCGGGCAAAGAACTGCTGGCGCCGGCCCTTCTCGAGGTCGCGCGTCGTCGCCGCCAGAATCTTGGCCTCGGGGTAGTAGCGCAGAAACTCGGTCGGCCACTGCGTGATCAGGTGATTCGGCACCAGAATCAGCGGTTTGCGCGCCAGCCCCAGGCGCCGCAGTTCCATCGCGGTGGCGGCCAAACTCAACGTCTTGCCGGCCCCGACCTCATGCGCAAACAGGAGAGTGCCGTCGCGGATGGCGCGCCAGATACTGTTTTTCTGGTACGGCCGCGGCGGATAGGCGGTGGACAGGCCGGGGAGTTCCAGGTGCTGCCCATCCGCCTGGGTCTCGGCAAACTTGTTCTGGCTCTCGTTAAACAGGGTTTCGAGCTGCGCCGCCCGCGGTCCATCGGCCACCAGCCACTCACGAAAGGCGTCCTGCATGCGGCGCATCTTCTCGTGCACGGCGATGGTCGCCTTCTTGTCGAAGACGCGGTGGCCGTCGCGATCCTTGGTGAAGATTTTGGGCTGCTTGAAGTTGAGCACGGCATTGGCAATCTCGTGCCCGTCCAGGCCCCCCGCGCCCCAGGTGTCATCGTTTGCCACGCTCTTGGCATACCCGGGGGTGTCGAGTTCCCAGATCGCCAGAGACTCGTTATGGCGTACGGTCACAGCCGTATCTAGCAGTTCCTGAAAGAACGCCTGGTAGGTCGTATCCGGAATCCACGGCGCCCCGAGACGCGCCTGGGCCGCCACCCGGTCCATCGTGATGGTCTCGGGCTGCACCGCCTCCAGGGCGGTGACGTTGGCGGCGTAGCGCGGGTCCGTCAGCGCCGCGGCGCGCGCCTCGCGCAGTTTGGTGCGCACTTCGCCCCCCAGGTACTGCTCGGCGGTTTCCCAGCCGCCGCCGTTGGGATTGACGAAGGCCTGCTGTGCCAGGGCCTCTTGCAGACTGGCCTCGTCCTGCCCGGTCAGACGCGCCATGTCGGCCCAGTCAATGCGCCCGTTCCAGGCCAGACTGGTGAGCAGCGCCTCGCTCGGGGTGGCCGCCGAGGTGGGCTTGGCAATCGGCCGACTGATGCGCTCGGTGAACAGGCGGGCCTTGGTCGCGGTCTGGCTGTCGCGGTCATACACTTCGAGGGCCAGCATATGCTGCCAGTACGGGTCATCGCGGAAGGCATAGAGATTGGCCACGCCT
>ERZ1292645.637-Hain-H14-02um-R2-637-length-11800-cov-5_pt1 | contig 11800 bp, 12 predicted proteins | sample MGYA00564401_ERZ1292645 | MGnify/ENA primary metagenome ERZ1292645 (study PRJEB36523, sample SAMEA6512644) | groundwater metagenome | collected 2019-01-09 | study: AquaDiva: Metagenomics assemblies of 32 groundwater samples | reverse complement strand
TCCGGAAATTCATTTTAGGATACATTTGAATTTCCAGCGAAATTCAAATTCCGTCCTCGGCGTTTTGCCCCGCCCTTTTGTGACCCCAAACTTTCGCCGCAAAAGGGTGGGGCACCATGCAAAACGCCTGCGGAGCTCCTAAAATAAATCTTCCGGATTTGTTCTAGCCGCGGGATGTTTGCTTGTGAAAAGCTTTCGGAGGCGAAAAAGCAGGGTTCAGCCCCTTTCTTATGCGCAGTAAGCGCTGGGGCTGATTTTTCGCCGAGAACGCAGGACGGCCCGCCGCGCCGGAGGCGGGAACGTCCGGTTTGAACAAGCAAACATCCTGCGGCCAAGAAAATAAATTTTATTGAAAATAGACGCGCTCAACTCCAAATCTCCAAAATAACGCCGGCGATAAGGCCGACCACTAAAACCCAGCGAAGCCATTTTTTGGGCCCCAAAAGCCGGTGTTGGTGCTCCGGAAAAACTTGATGGAGCCGGCGCGACATCTCAATTACAAAAATCCCCAATATTCCCAGCCCGACCGTGCCGACAAAGCCCAAAATAGGAACCAGATTATTAAAACCGAGAAAAAAAAGCAGGGGCGGAGGCAAAATTGAAAGGAGCCAGCCGGTCCGCGATTTAAAACCATAGTCAAAAGAAAAGATGCTTTTCATATCCGCGGCTAGCGCGATATAAGAAGTGAAAACGGCAATTAGCCCTATGATTGAGCCTAAAATTAAAGCCGGCTGTCCAATGGCGCCCGCCAAACCGCTCAAAGCGTCTTCAGTGGTTTCAGCGCCGGACACTCCGAGAACTGCTACAATAAAAATTAGATAAATAGCGGCAGACGCCGATAAGCTCCAAATTATAACTCTTCTAAAATCGGCGAGGGTGGAACCCTTCATTATGTCGCGGGTCTCGGGCAGACTTGAAAAACCGCCCAAAGAAAAAAGCCAGACGCCGTACGGCAAAAACCATGACTTGGCCGAGCCGACTAAAAAGTTTTCTATCCTCATTGACGGCAAAGAGAGCCCGAAAAGATAAAAAATAAAAATAAAAATAGGCACGGTCAGGTAAAAATTAAGAGTGCCTATTTTCTCAAATCTAAAAAGGCAAAAAACGGCGCCGGCGATAAAAAACACCAGCGACATTCCGGAAACCGAAATAGACGGCGCGAAAACCTTTAAAAATATTCCGCCCAGTATCCCGTAAACCAAAAGCGCGCCGTAATAGCCGAAAAGAGTTGAAAAAAGAGCGAGAAGTTCGGCCTTGCGGCCCAAAAATTTACGCACATAACCGGTGAATCTGTGCTGGCCATCGGTAAGATACGCGACCTCGCCATACATCAGATGCAAAACCATCATGAAAAAAAAGGCGATGAAAAAATGAATCAATCCCCAGACAACTCCGGCTTTGGCAAAACTGTAAGGCAAAGCAAAAACGCCCGCGCCAAAAATCATGCCGACCAGCATTCCCAATCCGTCGCGATAGAGCTTGAATTTACTCATCTGAAGCGTCTGACGACTCTCTGTCCTTCTCCGGCGGACGGGGCATCATTTTTTCAATGAACCTGATGCCGGCCAAAATCAAAAGGGTTAGAAAAACGGTGTAGATGGCCACGGAATAAAATCCGACTCCCACAGCCATGCCGATGGCCGAGGAAGCCCAAATACCGGCGGCCGTGGTCAGACCGCGAACGCCTCCATCCCTGAAAAAAATAAGGCCCGCGCCGATGAAGCCGACTCCGACCACCACCTGCGCGGCAACCCGCGAAGGGTCAGTGCCGAAAGACTGGCCAAAACCGTGCACGGAAAGCACGGTAAAAAGCGCCGAGCCCATTGAAACCAAAGCATAAGTCCTGATGCCCGCGGCCTTGCCTTTATACCAGCGCTCAAAGCCGACAATAAGGCCGAGTATCAGAGCCAGAAGAATCTTTATCATTATTTCGCGCGTAAGCGGGTCCATGATTATATTTCAATTACTTTTTCTTTGCGGATAAGCTCAATTACTTTTTCAACCAGTTTTTTCGGGTCGGGGTCATAGATTATTTTTTCGTTAGGGCGATGCGATTTTTCAACAATTTCTTCAATTAAATCCGCGGTACCTCCGGTTCCGGTTAAAACGCCGATGGGTTTATCATCTTCAAAAGCGATCGTAAACTCATTAAGCGTGCCCATTCGCCCGCAGCCGACTATGACTGCGTCAGCTGAACGAGTCAGTAAAAGATTTCTGCCGGAATAATCAAAGCCGGTATAAATAATCATGTCCATATAATCCACCGGAAGATTGTATTTTTCTATATGCTCTTTCTCGGTTGCGGCCGGCGAAAGACCGATGGTAAATCCTCCTTCTTCTTTTGCGCCGATGGCAGCCCAATAAGGAAAACCGGTTGTAGCACCGTTAACCAAAACGCCCTTATGCCGGACTATTTCGCGACCAAGCTCTTTGGCTTTTTCCAAAGCATCCGGCGCGCAATGCCCCGTTTCAGCCGCGCCCGATACGGCGATTTTAAATTTTAGATGAGAGTGCGGAGATGGTTTCATGATATTTATTTTATCATAAATCAAATGAGTCGCCGTATCTAGGCGCCAGGGCGTCAAGGCCCAGATAATCGCGGACGCGCTGGACCAAAAACAACGCCGAAGCCGGTTCTCCCTGAACCACAAAAACTTTTTGCAAAGTATCGGCGGATTCCTTTACGAAATCCAAAAGCATTTCGCGGTCCGGATGCGCCGAATAACCCTGAATGGTTTCAACCCGGCATTTAACCGGAATGTCTTCGCCGAAAATTTTTACTGATTTCGCGCCGTCTTGGATTTGTCGTCCGCGAGAACCCGCGGCTTGGTACCCCACCATCAAAATCGCTGAATTGGGGTCGGGCAAATACCTGCGTTCATGATGTAAAATCCTGCCGCCGGTGGACATTCCGGAACCGGCAATAATTATTTTGGGTGCCGGAACTTCGTTTATCGCTTTAGACTCATCGGTCGTTAAAATAAATTTCAACATCGGGAATTTAAAAACTTTATCACCCGAAGAAATTATGTACTGGGCTTCCTTATTATAATAGCGCTCGTATTTTTTATAGACTTCGGTCGCGCGAATCGCCAAGGGCGAATCTAGATATACCGGAACTTTGGGCACCCGACCCTTTTCCACCAGATCATTAAGCTCAAATAAAAGTTCTTGCGTGCGCTCCAAAGAAAATGCCGGAATCATTAAAACTCCTTTATTTTTTACCGTATTTTCAATTACACGCTCTATTTTCAACCGGCGTTCTTTCCGGTTTTCGTGCGCTCTGTCGCCATAAGTAGATTCAATTAAAAGTATATTGGCATCGGTAATTTTTTCGGGCTCGCGCAAAAGCGGAGTCGGAGGATTTCCGAGATCGCCCGAAAAAATAATCTTTTTACCTTCAGCTATTATTTCAACCATGGACGAGCCCAGAACATGCCCGGCATCAAGCAGACGAACGGCAAAATTTCCGATTTTAATTTCCTGATGATAATCAAGACCCTCCCAAAACCGCATTGTTTTTTCAAGATCTTCGTCGTTAAAAAGCAGTTCGGTCTCGCCGTTGTCTTGGCCTTTCTTTAAAAGCTGGAGATTGTCTTCAAGCATTATTTCAGCCAGGTCTTTTGTCGCTAGCGTTGAATAAACTTTTCCAGAAAAACCCTCCTTAAAAAGCTTGGGGATTCTCCCGATGTGATCAATGTGGGCGTGAGTAACAAGAACGGCTTCAATCTCTGACGGCTTAAAAGGAAACGGCTCGTGGCTCCGAGCTTCGCAAACTTTCGGACACTGAAAAAGGCCGCAATCAACCAAAATTTTTGTCGCACCGGACTCCAATAAATAGCAAGCGCCTGTAACCTCCTGCGCCCCGCCGTAAAAAGTAAGTTTCATCACTATATTATAAACAAAAGAAAAAAGCCGCGCTATGCGCGGCCTTGCATATTTTCAACCAAAACGGCCATGGCTTCGCCTCCGCCATTGCAAGCGCAGGCTATTCCGTAACGTCCGCCGGTCTCGTGTAGCTGGCGCATCAAATTCATGACGATTCTGGCACCCGACGCCCCAAGCGGATGGCCAAGTGCGATGGCTCCTCCCCAGATGTTCAATTTTTCGTGCGGAATGCCGAGCTCGCGCATGGCATAAATCGGAACTACGGCAAACGCTTCATTTATTTCAAAAAGGGAAACGTCCTGAACCCTTAACCGATTTCTTAAAAGAATCTTTTTTATCGCGCCAACAGGAGCGGTTGTAAACCAACGCGGGTCTTGCGAATGGGTCGCGAAATCAATGCTTCGCACCAATTTTGTAAGTCCTCTTTTCCTTGCGGTTCTTGAATCGCCCAAAAGCATAACTGCCGCGCCATCGGCAATTTGCGATGAAGTCGCCGCCGTCACGGTTCCGTTTGCAGAAAAAGCCGGGGAAAGTTTTTGCATTTTGGCCAAATCGGGCTCCCTGATACATTCGTCTTTATAGTCCTCAAGACAACCTATCTGTAAATCGAATTTGCCCAGCCTTTGGGCCTCATATGCCCTTTCAAAACTAGAATAAGCGTAGCTTTCCTGCGCTTCACGCGAAATTTGATATTTTATTGCGCAGGTATCCGCCAGATCGCCCATTGAATAGCGGAGCACGCCCGGATCTACTAATCCGTCAAAAACCATACTATCAATTGCATCCTCACCCCTGCTTACCGCCAAACCCATGACAACGCTGTTTTTTATGCGAAAGGCTTCGTTTTTTACGCGCCTTGTTACCAGATACGGCGCGCGGCTCATGCTTTCCATTCCGCCGGCAATCATCAATCCTGCCTCGCCAACTTGAATTTCACGGCTTGCCATTTTAATCGCGAAAAGCGATGAGGCACAAACTTTATTTACCGTTTCGGCCGGACAAGTCTCTGATAGCCTTGCCAATAATGCCGCCTGCCTAGCTGGCGCCTGTCCAGAGCCGGCTGTTAAGACCTGTCCTAAAATAACGCCGTCTATGCCCTCATATGTGCTGCCGCCGCGACTAAAACCGCAATCTTCCAGCATCTTATTTATTATTAACCCCGCGAGCCATGGAACCGAGATGTCTTTTAACGAACCGAAAAACTTACCGAAAGGAGTGCGTTTCGCGCCCAAAATATACACACCGCGCTTTCTGGACATTCTGGCTCCTCCGTGTAAATCCGCTTAAAGAATAGCGCCTATCAAACAAAAATAAAAGACTCCCAAAAAGGAGTCTTTTTAATGCTGTTTTAAATTTAATTTATGCGGCCGCCAAACGGCATAATATAAACCGGCCAGCGCCCCGCCGGCCAAAACGGAAATCAAATCGGTTAGCGTGTCGGTTAACATGAACGGCAGTAAATCCGGCTTTAAATAAACATAATCCCAATTCTGCCATAATTCGTGCAAAACTCCGCCAAGCGACGCAAAGGCCAGCGCGAAAATAAAGACTAGGTCAAGACGAATATTTTTTGACCTGAATTCATAATAACGAACCGCGGATGCCGCTAAAACAAACCCGCCGCAAAAATTAGCCGTCTTGTCAGAATAAGAAAAAATATGCTGATTGGCCCAGTTGACATAACCGCCGGCATCAGCGCCAAGAAGTAAAATCAAAACGATCCAGCCGATATCTAAATGTTCTTCGGGAACCAGCCGCGCTCTCAACCGCCGCGACTCTGGCATTAGCGCCCCCCTGCTAAACCCCAGACATCCAACTTAATTAATAACGCTTCAGCACCCGGAACTCAAGAGCAAAAAGAAATACAGCCGCTACAAGCGCGCCTAAAAAATCAAAAAGCAAGTCTGACATCGTATCTTGCAAACTCCGCTGAGCGAGAATGGCTCCGTAGGGCCCGGCGAAATAATCCCACGAAAATTCAAAAAACTCCCACAAAACTCCGGCGAACATGGCAAAAGAAATCAGGCCGACGACCAAAAGACTGGCGGGCAAAATTCCAACTTGATAGTTTTTGTGCCGGAATAAATACCAAAAAACAAAAACACCGAGCCATGTGCCGCCCGCAAAATGCAAAACTAAATCCAGCCACCATATCCCATAGCTTAAAAAACCGCCCAAAGCGAGCGCGTGCGTCGCAAGTATTAAAATCAATAAAGCCGTTAAAAAAAGATATATTTTATCGGGCATTCGTCAATTATTGCATACTGCTTGCTCCTTTGCTAAATTTGACTTGGATTTGAAAACTGAAAAGGAGCTCAAAATGGTTGTCGCTTCCGGAAAGACTCGGCCTTTCTTTAAAGATTTTGATTACTTCTGCGACTTGGAAAACCACTTTATTGATGTCGTGGGACCAAATCAAATATACCAGCGGGAATTAACCGATCTTTCAAAATTATTCTGGTCTGAAGGCGGACGCCGAGACGTGAATCTCCTTCTGCGCTCAATGCTGATTACCAGAAGAGCCGAGGAAAAAGTTTTTTTGTTGTGGAAGGCTGGAGAAATTCCGGGCAGTATTTTTTCCGGTCTGGGAAATGAGGCCACCTCTTGCGGCGTTATGGCCGCGATGAAATATGGAGACCCCGCATTTCCCTTACACCGCGATTTAGGATGTGATTTCACGCGCGGCGTTGAAGCATTCGAGCGCGGCGACATCCCGGCGCCCCTAGCCAACCTTTACTTCGCCCAGCACATGTCAAAAGCGTCCTCACAATGCAAGGGAAAAGACGGCAATATTCACTGGGGCATTCCAAAGATGAATCGTTACCCAATGATTAGCCACCTCGGAACAAATATCCCCAATGCCTGCGGAGCGGCTCTGATTGAAAAATTCAGGAATAGCGGCCTTGTCGCTTTTACATTTATAGGCGATGGCGCGACTTCAACTCCTGATTTTCAGGCATTAAACCAAGCGGCCTCAAGAAAGCTGCCGGTAATAGTGATTATCGACAACAATCAGTGGGCTTATCGCACGAAACTCGATGAACAGACCGCGGCTATTCCTCTTTCGCGAAAGGCCGAGGCCTTTGGCATTCGCGGCTTCACCATTGACGGCACTGACGCGCTTTGTGTTTATGCTCTGACGAAGATGGCGCGCGAAATAGCTCTTTCGGGCACGCCGGTGCTCATAGAATCGGTGACTTTCAGAATGGCCGGTCACTCGGCATACGATCCTTACGAAAAATATGTGCCCAAAGAAGACTTGGAGCGTTGGCATAGGCGCGATCCGATTGCCCGACTGACCAACTTTTTGTACGGAAAGCCAAACCTCGCGGAAGAAAAAACTGAAAAATTTGATCAGGAACTCAACGAAATCAGAAGACAGCTTGAAAAAGAACTTGGCATTGAAAAAGAGCTTGATGAGGCGATAGAATGGGCGCGAAACGCCCCCGATCCGCAGACAAATACACTTTGCGATGACGTTTACGCCGATGAGGCGGCCCAGAAATTCGTTGCCAGCCTGCCTGACGAGCGAAGGCGGACAAAATGAAAAAACTCAAATACGCCGAAGCGATTAATGAGGCTCTTCGTGAAGAAATGGGAAGATTTCCAGAACTATTCATTCTCGGCCAAGATGTTCGCAGGCCAGCCGGAGCCGATGGAGCATTTAAAGTAACAGCCGGCCTGCCGCAGATTTTCTCAGAAAGAATCGTAAATACAATCCTTCATGAGTCCACTATTGCCGGACTCGGCATGGGAATCGCTTTACGCGGCGGCCGGGCAGTGGTTGAAATACAGTTTGCCGACTTCGTAACTGACGCCGTAAAAATGATACGCGACTACATGGCCGGACTGCATTACCGCAACCGGATTTCTCTGCCGGTGGTGGTCAGAATGCCGTCGGGCGCGATAGGAAGCGCGGGGCCATTTCACTCAATTTGCCCCGAATCGCTGTTTCTTGATACGCCGGGGCTAATTATTCTTGCGCCAGCCACTCCTTACGACGCCAAAGGATTACTAAAAACAGCCGTGAGATCGGGCTCGCCCGTAATCTTTCTTGAATGGAAAAGGCTTTATCGCCTGAACCCCGAAGATTATCCCAAAGAATTGGGTTTTGAAATTCCGGAAGAAGATTACGTAATTCCCATCGGTAAAGCACGCATAGTAAGAGCCGGAAGCGACCTAACCATTATCAGCTACGGAAACATGTTGTTTGAATCGCTGAAAGCCTGTGACGCGCTTAAAGAAAAAGGGATTGATGCTGAACTGATTGACCTTCGCTCGCTCATGCCGTTTGACCGCGAAATGATTTTTGAATCGGTGAAAAAAACGCATCGGGTAATAATCGCGCACGAGGCCAAAAAAATAGGCGGAATAGGCGCTGTTATCGCGCAGATGATTTCAGAAGAGCTCTTCGACGAACTGGACGCTCCACCGGTAGTTGTCGGCGCGCCTTTTACGCCGATACCGCACCACCCAAACCTTGAAAAAGCATATCTGCCGAACGCAGACGACGTCGTTCGCGCCGCGATGACAAAAATATTCTGCGAAAAGACCGCGGCACAACATATCGTTAGCCCTCTTCGGGAAACAGCGGCGGCTATTCCGCGCGCCGAAAGCGCGGACGCGGACGTAAGAGTTAAAATGGTTCCATTTACGCCGGTTCAAAAAATTGTCGCTCAAAAAATGGCCGAGAACTGGAAGAGACCGCATATCCATGACGATATTGACGCGGACGTTTTAAAAATCTGGGACGAATACAGGGAGAAAAAAGAAGGGTTTGAGCGCGCGTTCGGCACAAAACTGACTTTAACTCATTATTTCGCCTATGCTGTCGTAAAAGTATTGATGCAAAACGAGTTCTGGAAATTCAGGAGTTCCGTTGAGGAAAATCCTTTGACGCATGTCGTAAAAGATTTCGTTAATCTGTCGTTCGCGGTTGACATCCCGACTACGGTTGAAGGACTTTCACACCACGAATTGATGGCGCCTGTAGTCAAAGACGCGCATAAAATGAAATTCGCCGAACTGGCTTTCGCCATAAACAACTTGGCCTGGAAATGCCGCAATAAAAAAATATTGCCCGAAGAACTGCGGGACGGAAACTTCACCATCACCAACGTCGGAATATTTGAAACGCTTAGGGGCAATCCGATACTCTTGGACGGCCAAAGCGCATCGCTGGCAATAGGCCGGATAAGATCGGGTGAGGATTTCGTCGCAAATGTCATTTTGACGCTTGCCTTCGACCATCGGCCGATAAACGGAGCTGAATCCGGACTCTTCAAGCAAGCTCTCAAAGAATATCTTGAAAATTGGAACGTTGATATTTTCAGAGATTAGCAAAATGTGCCACACCTGGTGTGGCACATTTTTATTCCGGTCCGCTTCTTTCTTCCTCGCCGTAAACAAACTCAAAATCTGATTTTTTATACTCAAAAATATCCTCCGGTTTAAAAAACCTTTTTATTTCTACTTCTGCCGACTCCAAAGAATCCGAGGCATGAACAATGTTAGCCTGTCCGCTGATTGAAAGATCGCCTCTAATGCTTCCGGCGTCGGCCTCATAGCCCTTGGTTGGCCCAACAATAAGCCTTACGGCTTTTATAGCGTTAATGCCCGACAAAATCATCACCACAACCGGAGAAGATTTCATAAAGTTTTTCAGCGACTGGAAAAACGGCTTGTCTTTATGCTGTGAATAGTGCTCCATAAGCAGCGCGTCTTCAAGCTGGATCATTTTTATTCCCGTTATTTTTAAACCCTTTTTTTCAAAACGGCCTATAATCTCGCCAAGTAAATTCCTCTGCAAAGCATCGGGTTTAATAATTATCAGCGTTTTTTCTTCTTTAAGCATGTTTTTATTAGACAATAGTTTATTTTTTGACGCAACTGGCAAAGTCTTGTCAAAAATCCATAATTAATTCAGATTACCTGTTCCTGAAAAATTTTCAAGGAGAAAATCGTGCGGCCGAAAATATTCATCTGCTGCAGGATAGGGTCAAAAGACCGCGCGGGGTTTGAAAGAAATCTGGCCAAAGCCAGAATGTATACCAGATGGGCGGTCTTATACGGCTACGATCCCGAATCTACCGGATTTTATTATTGCGCGTTTCTTGATGATTTCAGCCCTGATGAAAGAAAACTTGGACAGGAACTTGGCCGAGAACGCCTCAAGAAATGCGATTATATGCTGCTGATTGAGGACGGGGAGCCTCATTCTTCCGGAATGATCGGGGATATTGAAGTTGCTAAAGCCAATAATGTAATTACGCTCGTCAAAACCCACCAAGAAATAATTGATTGGCTTTGCAAAAACGACTACGCCGCCTCAAGAAGAATGTTTATAACGCTTTTACCATAAAAGCGTTTTTTATTTTACAAAAATATTTTCGCCGTCGCTTTCAATAATAATCGCGCCGTCGGTATCGGTGCGAAAAACTTTTACGGCCGACGCGGTCAGTCTTTCTAAAACAGCCCGGTACGGATGGCCATAGCGATTTTTAACACCGACCTGAATTACGGCGATATCGGGACTGACCGCGTTCAAAAACGCTTCACTTGTTGATGTTTTTGAGCCGTGATGCCCCGCCTTTAAAACCTCGCAATCAATATCGTCATTTAAAATTTTAAATTCATGTTCGCGCTCCGCATCGCCCATCAGCAAAAAACAATTTTCACCATAAGACAATTTGATGACAACCATATTTTTATGGGGGTCGCCGTTTTTTTCAAAAACATCTGGCAATAAAACGTCGAAATGCGCGCCACCTCCCAAATCAACGCGCATGCCGCGTATCACTTTTATCTCTTTTGTGTTTTTCCCGCCAATCAATTTTTTCCATTCAGCGAATTCGGCAATTGACGCGTCATCGCCCGAATCAAAAACAAAATCAACGTCATATCTTTTTAAAACCTCAACCAGTCCGCCGATGTGGTCTTGATGCGGATGGGTAAGAATTATCGCGTCAATCGAGCGATCATAAAAAGGCATAACGGCCGACAACTGCGACAAAACTTCTTTATTCGGCCCGCCGTCAATTAAAACCTGATTTCCCGCGGGCGACTCAATGAAAATAGCGTCCCCCTGCCCCACATCCAAAAAAGCTACAGTCATCCGGCCATTTTCAAAATTAAAAACCGCCGACCAAACAACCAAAGCTACAAGCGCCAAAACGCCTAAAAAAATATATTTCGGCTGGTATTTCTCAAAAAATTTAGGCATCGTTAAATATTAAAAATTAATTGAAAGTGGTAGGCTGGCGAAGAAAGACGCGACCCCCAATTCATAAGACGAAAGAAAGTGCGCGGCCCACGAAAAGGGGTAGGCGGCCCACGGATGAATCCAGACCAAAACGCCGGACAAAAATCCGAAAAGCATCGTGGCCGGAACAAAAATAAGAATCAAAAGATTTGCCGGAAAAGATAAAAAAGAAAATGAATCGGAGTTTTGAAGCAACACCGGCAAAACCGCGACCTGCGCCGAGAGAGTAGCCAGACCATATTCGCGCAACTTGAATTTTTTAGGAAGCCACCTGACGAATTTTTCAAAATGGGGCGAAAGATACAAAAGTCCGAGAGCGGCCAGAAAAGAAAGCTGAAAACCCAAGTCAAAACGCAAAATTTTGGGATTATACAAAAGCATTAAAAATCCCGCGGAAAATAAGGCGATCTTGGCCTCATAAACCCTTCCGACAGAGCCCGCAAGATACAAAATGGCGGCCATTATGGAAGCGCGAACTACGGTGGCCGAAGCGCCGGCAAGAACGGCGAAAAGAAAAATGCCAAGCACTCCGAAACTCGCGGCAAACACCCGCGGCAGAAAACTGCCCAAAACCCCGGCAAACGCCTTGGCCACAATGGTTATGTTGTAACCGGAGAGAACTACTATATGTATGACTCCGACTTTTCTGAA